>Ga0179593_1287650_pt1 | contig 11331 bp, 12 predicted proteins | sample CZODoug2_1_08_16_FD_185931 | JGI IMG/M metagenome (GOLD analysis project Ga0179593, IMG submission 185931) | Vadose zone soil fungal communities from Angelo Coast Range Reserve, California, USA - CZODoug2_1_08_16fungal (PacBio error correction) | ecosystem: Environmental > Terrestrial > Soil >... | reverse complement strand
CTCGCGTCATTTTCCGGTAAGATACCGGTGGACGTCCCTTAGAGTCAGTTTTTTATTCGGCAGATAATCTTTCCCATTTAGTGTGCCAGCAGCCAGGCTAAGCACAATTGATTACCGAGTTTGGAATACCCTCTCACCCCAAAGATTGGGACCTGCTCTTTTTTTCCGCATTCCCTCTCCTTGATTTTCGGGTGCTGTTTGGAAAGGTCTTTCACCCCGTTGGCGTATGAGGGAATCTTCTTCATAACTCTTTTCCCTATCAGGATTTGGCACCTAATTCTCCCCCGTATCATATACCTCTTCCCTGTCCTTTTTGCTACCCCTCACCAGTACCCTCGCCCCTCCAGGGTACACGCCTCCCCCTTAGCTCTCCTTTCCCCCCCCTTCTTCTCCTCTCTTCGGTACGCCGGATTCGCCGTACCCTTCACACCGGGACTAGATGGGTAGTGCCTCCCCCTTCCCGGTGGACCTCACTGTTCTCGCGAAAGGCCTTTAAAGCCTGTCCAGTTTGTACTCCCTAGTGCTGAGGCCCCCCTTTTTTTCATCCACATCCCGGGGCGTCCTTTCTTTTGTTTTCAAATCGATTTCCTATCTTACACCACATTTTTGAGACACGGAGCTCTTCACCTGGCCACCTCGCTCGCGTGAGGGGGTGCCAGGGTCCCACCCCGGGTCTGTTCCGCCCCACTTCTCCCAAAGCGGAGTTGCATTCCTCTTAATGCGAGATCGTCTCTTTGTGCTGTCGTTCCCGCTATCTGTTCCCTTGTGTTAAGTGCTTCTCTTTTTATGTCGATTTTGGAACTTTTTGCAGAGGGCCCTTCATTCCCGCCTTCCCGCCGACATGGATTCTTGCACGATTTCCTTCTCCTTGCGGTCTCCCGTTGCGATTGGTGTCTTAGTTAGACTGGATCGGGTGTAGGTTTGCCATAATTCTCGGCATCTTTTCCATTGTTTAGGATGCGGCTTCCCTTCTATCCCCTATAGGCCCCAAGAGCCACCCGTGCGTTACGCCAGACGACCCAACACATGCCGAAGTTGGACGGGTCCTCCAACCTTTTCGCCTTCTTTCTTGGCGAGCGTCCAAATTAAAGAGGTTTCCTTTTAGCTGGGAGAAAAGGAATTAAGTGCACACACAAGCTTTTCAATGTCTGATTCTTGCCCTTTGGGACCCGCACATTGTAGCTCCTTGCCTCCCCCGCTGTGTCACGCAGGCGCGTTATGTGAGATTAGTTTGTTTATCCGACGGGCTGTGGGGATCTTAAGAGATACCTCTCGCCTTTCTGGTTACCGCAAAATTGAGTTTTCGAAGTTTACCCCCCCCTTGACTGGGTGCCGACGAATTTTAAATACTCTTGGATAACTAGTGTTGACCAGTGGCTGTTTTGGGTTTAATCTGTGGACAGCGGAACCATATAAAGCTTGCAGTTCTCCCCCGAGGCGGTAAGGTTTTTCCGATATGCCTGATAATGCCAGCTCACGCATACTCGTTCAATGCGGATTTTTCTCAGCCTTGAAGCCGCTATGGTGATCCTTGAGGCCCCGCCGATTCCCGTTGCATCGCGTATAATTTTCCCAACTTCCTGCTTTCTTACCCAGCCCCCCAGTAAGCCCCTGCTGTTACCCTTTGCCTTGGAGGCGTTTCACACGCAACGAGCAGCAAGCAGAATAAAGATTCATCTATTTTTAATCCCCCACTAAGTGTTTATCTATGAGATTGGATTGGTTTTTATGGAGTTTTGCTTGTTGTTGTGAGCTTCTACCGGTCAGCTGTATGGCTCTCTTTACCTTGAGAGTTGTTTGGGGCATTATTTGGCCCATGCCTGGTTGCCACTTCTCTCTCCACCCCTGGGACTTCTGCTATATCCCCCCTACGATGCGCACCGTCCATCAGAAATTTTATCTTCTTCTTCAGGAGTCTCGCGATCCTTTTGCACCACTTAACTGCTGCCGTCCCCATAGGGCTTAGAGTTCGTCCTCAGTTTTTCCTCCTTTCAACCCTACGGAGTTGTTCTAAAAATATCATTGATGAGGCACCTTCGTTTACACTTTTTGGCTCCGTTCTAGAGACCCCCCAGCAGCGTTTGCTCTGTCCGTAGGAATGTTTGAAGCTCACTCCAAACGTTCTTCCGGGTTCCCACACCTCAGAACTTGTGGCGCCCTTTGCTCCGGGCTCAGGACTTCTCAAGGGTTTTTTTCCCCTTCCCCCTGCACTACGAAGCGCTCTTACGTAACAAACTCCAACCCCCTTCCCCCCCCCAGAGTTTGCACTTTCTTCCCAGGACTTGGTCATGCCTTCGAAGTAAATTTTTACCGTTTTCCTACGACCCTTCCGGACAATTTATCCTGTAGTCTCGAATTTCGTGCTTTCGATAGTTGGGTTTTCGGGTCGATCTTTTCCCAGCACGGGCCCGGTTTCGCTGGTCTCCTCTGAGTCGCCTTTTCTGTTGCCGTCCCCCCTCCTCATTCATGACGTGGACTTTTCCAAACCGGGTCCTCCGCCCCTTCTTCCAGTCAACTTGTCTTTCATCATCCTGACTTCAACTCTGATCCGAAAGCTCTTTTTTTTTTTTTTTACTCCCCTTCTCCGTTCGAGCGCCTCTTCTTCTTGGCTCCATTTTGATTTTTTTGTCGACGTTCGGCCGCTCCCCTTGTCAATGGTTGGTTCCCCAGGCTCCCCGGCTCTGGTCCCCGGGACCTATTGCTACACTTTTTTTTCCCACGGTCGCAATTTTCCTGCACCGCAGCGCCTGTTTTTCCCCGCTTTCATATTATTTGCTTTTGGTGTTACCCTGCACCCCCCTCATGGCGCTGTTTCTTGACAGAATGATTCTCTGCTTTGCACTTTTTCCGCCGCTCTGGACCCGATTTTCCTGGCCCCTCCTGGTTGATTGTTCCAATACTCCGGGCGGAACCCCATTCTGGACAACGTCCATGTCTGAACTTATCGGATAGTCCACCGAGCTTCCGTCAGAGTTTTGTGGTGTTTTTTCTAACCCCCATCTCTGGGAAACTAGCCTCCTATCGAGAACACTTTTTTACTGGGTGTCACGCGGTTTTTCGCGTCCCTGTACGTTTCATTATGGACGCAGAGAGGGTGGCCGCTCTGTTGACGGTTCTACAAGGACCAGGCATTTGACGCCACTCTGAGTTGACCGGTTTCCGGCCTTCTTGTTTTTGTTGTGAGCAGGACATTGGAGCGGATGGCCTGTCCCGTTTTTTTCGAAGATTTGAGTTCCCGCCTGCTTGCCTACACTTGTGAGTTTGCTTGTCTTTCCTTTCCCCGGCAGGGGTTCCTCGCTGCCGTCTTTCGATAGTTCCTCTCAGCGGGATGGTTGCCTATTTGGGTACATTGGCGGTGTGCTTTGATAGCCCCCCCTGGACTTTCTCTGTTTTCAGGGTGTAAGCAGCCCCTGGGGCATTGTTTTACTCCGTCTTTTCGTCCCTGCACTGCCCGGTGTCGTCTTTTCTTCCTTCAGTAAATGTAATTTTACCCTAGCTTTGGTGTCATACTCCGTTGTTTTTTTTTCTCCTCCCTCAGCGCGTTCAGGTTCACATTTAAGAGACCCGTAGTTACGAAGAAATCATGGATTGGTTGGCGACAGTCCGTCCTTTCTCAAGGAAAGCGTTGCCCAGGCCGGACCTACATGGGAGAGAGTCACCCTTCGCTTTCGCCCCGCTCGCCAACCGGCGGTGTTGAAAAGCTCAACAGTTTTCCTCTCTTTGACCCTCTTCGGCAGCATTTAGTATTGCACCGCCCTGTTAGGCCAGACCTTCTTTTAACGTCAGACCCCTCTGGACCTCCAGGGGCGCCCCAAGAAGTGTCTTCCCTAAATTAGTTTTCCGCTCCGAATTACTAAGTGGGAAATGTCGTCCCCCCAGTAGGGAAGAGAGAGTTCATTTGCACCTCTACTTGTTCTACCCGTTGTCCGGCGAAACTTTTGCCTCTGGCTGCTTCCTTTTCCAGGATTGGGAGGTAGAGGGTTCGTGCCCCTACCACCGTCCAGGCGACCTATAGGTGAACTTTTCTTCTTTCCAAGCCCGTTTCTTTTTATCGCTGCTCCCGTAGTTCTAGCGATGTTAACCGTGGAGGGCGGGACGATTATACGTCCGGATAAACAACTCTGATTCGCCTCTCGACAGCCTTCGAGTTTTTTCCCTCTTGCCTTTGGTTGAGGGTAACCCCGTGCATCTTTTCGAACTAGACCCCGTGAGGATCCGCGCCGTAGAGAGAGCTTCTGGTCTTTCGTCCAGGGCTTGCGTTAATCGCCTTCTCAATTTGATTGATCAGTAGATGGTTTTCGTTTCTGATTCTCTTGGCCCTGGGAAGCAGTCCCATTCGAGGTGTCTGGTCATCCAAGTTAAATTCCTTTATGCGCTTTAGATATCCGTTTTCCGTCAGTTTCGCGTCTACGTCAGGATTATTGGTGTCTTCAGTTTCGTCTATAGGTGTGTTGAGGACATCTGTTGACGTCTCCCTGCATGCTCGAGGGATATCTTCCGACGGCGATCACCCTTCGTCGCTTGATATTGCGCCCCTTTGTGCTTGTCATTCCCCAGAGACAAGAAACAATTTTTTTTTCTCCTCATGCTGTCGCTTTCTCCGTTTCGTCCTTCGAGTCTGAGCGTCCCCCCTCCTCTGGAACTTTCGGGTTTTTTGGTGTCAGACCAGGCACGGTCCTAAACTCTACATTGCGTGTTCCCCGAGTTTGGTTTTTCCCCTCGCCACCTGCCTCGTCCTGCTACCGTTCGCACCTTGGGCCACCCTGGCCATTTGTCGCGCTCCTACAGTGGTTTGACGTTAGTTACAGTTCGTCCCTCGGCTGGTCACGCAAATTGCCCCAAGTCTCCCCTTTCATGTGCTTTTCCGTTCCTCCCTCTTTGGGCAATACTATCTGTCCTGTGAGTGGCCTTTCCTTTGGCTCTATCTTTTCAGTCTTTCCCGGCCCGTTAGGTTGGTAGAGGTATGTTGTGGCGTTCGGTAGTGGGTCCCTATGTCTTTGCTCTTTAATGGCCAGTTTACTCTCTTACTGCTTTTTTTTCCTCGCATAGCAAAGAGGCGTCCCCAGTGATTTCCCTTGCAGTGCGACGATCCCCCCCTGGTTTGGGACGTATGCCATGGGGGTTTCAACCCGGCCCCCCCTTCCCTACAAAAAACTGGTTAACCCAAGATGCCTGGGCCTTTGGATTCCAGTCACAAAGAACCGGCCCTACATAAAGCCGCATATCTCTGTTTTCCCTACTTTGTTATAGATGATGTGCTTTTTTTCTTCTGCTGCGTTTTTTGCGGCTTGCGCTGCTACTTCCCCCAGGTTCCTAGGGAGGTCGATTTTACCGGTCAGGGAGTAATTTCCCAGCATTCCTGTTTTTTTTAATTTTCCCCCGGAAAGAGTTGTGTACCCCCACGGGATCCGGAGTTCTTCATCGTCCGCGGGTCTTTTTCCCCTACTCACAGGTCATCCTTGCCAGTCTGTTTAGGAAGGTTCCTCCTTTCCACCTCCCGGCCTCCCTGGCCAGAGCCGCCACCTCCTTTTAGGCGGTTTTATAGTTTCCAGTTCTCCCCCCTCCTCTTCCCGTCCCTTCTTTAGTTGGGCTCATCCTGTGTATGCTTCACGTTCGGCTCCCTGGTTCCAAATTTCTCTCCCCCTCTCCCTTTTGATGGTGGAAATTTTTTTGACGTGGATCCCCCCCTTTTGCTGGTACAGCCCTGCCTTCCCCCCTCGCTGCGCTATTGGTCCCTCCCGCTTCGGCTGTCCCAGCCCAATTCTGATGGGCCGACCTCCTGAGTTCTCCCTTTTTCGGCTAAGCGTACGGCCTGTGTTTCACACTCCCCTCCCAAGACCCAAGCGAAGCGTCACTACCATCATTTTCCGCTCAGTCTCACATTCTTTTCCTTGCCCGATCCCGTCGTCCACTATTGAGGGGCCTTAGTTGGGCCCACCCGAGCAGCATACAGGCAGACAGTGATCCGGCCAGATCGTGTCCCATTTCTCCTCTTTAGAGGCCACTTTCCTTGTTTTGTGCAGGAAGTTAAACCCTCCCGAGTCCTCACTTTCTACCGATCAAGCCTCCTTGGCTTCTACTTCCTGGGCCTGCCCGTGATCTGCCTCGCCCCTACCAGCCCTTTTCGCGACTGTAGTATTTCCCCCTTGGCTGTTTTACATCCAGGCCTCCTAATGTCTTCATGTGCCCCCTCTAGGATGACGATCACCCTGATTTTTTTTTGAATCCCTTATCCATTTTCGCTCGCACCCCCCATTTTCGGCAAGTCCTTCTTATCTTGAAGGGACCCGCCCCTCTCAAACTGTCCCTTCTTGTTCGGAGCTCATGTTCCCTCGAGGATTCCCCAAGGGTCTTTGAAATTTCGTACTTGCTTGAAAGACAATCGCTACTACTTTTTCCCTCTATTATTTCCACTTTCTATAAGATAGGAGGCAGTGCTTGTCCCACTTTTCCTTTTCTGGTGTTTTCGTTGCACCCTCCACGCCGTCAGAGAGATTTTTTTATCAAGGATTCTCCCCCCTCTTCTCGTGGCACTTGGTTTTCTTTTGTCTTTTACCCCCACCCTCAGGCGCTCCCCTTCTTGTTCTGAACTCTCTTTAGGGCCACTCCTATAAACGGTTTTTTTTTTTTTTGGTTGTGGACAGGAGTGGTTCCTGATCCCGTGAGTACCCCCCCCGAGAGGCTGTTTACTGTTTGAGGGGGGGCAAGACCTCGTCTTTTCCTCTCCCTCAAGTCCTTCTCCAGCTCGCTATTCTTGCCTCCGTGTCCAGAGGTCGGTTCGGAGCGATTTTCGTTTAGCGAATGCGCCGGATCTCTTTGTTGATTAACGTTCTTTTGGTTTGCCCCCGTCAGTGGAAGTTCGTCGTTTATTTCCTGGACTTTTCCCTGTATTTTTGTGCGTACTTTTGCTGTAATTTTATGACGATTTTCCCCCGTTTCGCCCTTCTTGCGCGGCACAAGGTTTGTGCAGGCGGTGTCTTAAACTCGCACCCGCCCCTGAGGTAACTCGGTAGCGTTTTCTTTCTGTCAGACGTTTGGTCTGGGGGGCTAATCGATGTTCTCCCTTCTGGTGACTTTGCCTCACCTGGCGGTCTTATTCTTCTTTTTGCTAGAAGGAATTTTCTGGACCATTTGAGATGCGGGTGAATAGTCCGGGACTTTTCTGTCACCGTAGTTTTCTTACATGCCCGCTCTTTTCCCTTTGTAATCTCAGGTTCTTGTTCCGATCTTAGTCTTTCGAGTGTACAACGCTGACCTCTCTCCGTACTCCCGTCCTCTCGTTCTCGGACCCCCCCATATCCATGAAATTCTGCTGTCCCAGAAGGGCTGCCTTCCTTCTTCCACAGGTCACACTGAACTCTTTGTTTTTCCTTCCCACGATGGGACAGGCTTTCCCTTTTCGCTACCGCGGTGAAGCGCACCAGCTTTACAGCCTCCTTTCCCGCGCTGTTCGCGATTATTCCTTTTCTTCCCCCAGTCCTTGTAGGCCCCGTTTTCTTGGCTTTTTATCCTTCGGGAACTCCAATCTTCCACTTCACGTCCGCCGTTTAATCCTTCTCTACTCCGTACGAGCGCCCTCGTCTCACTCACTTTAGGCCTCCCCCCCCCCTTTTGTTTTCCTCCCCCTTCCCCCGCCACCCGCTGTCCCCTCTCTCTCTGTCTCCTTTACGCCAAAAATGTCTACACCGGAGCCAGTCCCCTTCGTTTCTACTCCCCCATTATAAGTGAACACCTTGTTCCAGCAGAGGCTTTTTTCTTCTTTAAACTCCACCCACGTTTGTGTCCCTCTCCCCTTTTGCGGTCTCCCCTTTTTGCCCAGTTACCCCCTGTTTCCACTTTTTTTTTTTTTTTCTCACTGATTCGCGCTTCTCCCCCGCCTTGTGTGTTCATTCCTTCCCGGCTGGCGGGCAAATCGAGGTATTCCTATCGGTCCACGCCTGCGTCCGCCCCTTCCCGCAGTTACAAGACTCCCTCCGTGTCCAACCCCTCAGCTTTCCTGTGGTTCCTGCTCTTTTGCACGACCCGGTAGGCAACCGGAGTTTTTGGCCGCTTTCCAGCCGCGAGAGTTCTGTGATGCGGCGCTTTTACGTCGTACCTGTTGAGGGCTTTCTGGCCCTTCCTACTTGGGAGTGCTGAGAGGCTGGTGTCGTTTCATCTTTGGCCCGTGGGTCAGTATTTGCTTGGTTTGATGTCCATTTGTGGTCCTTTGGTCATACCACGAATGGAGCCTCTCTCTTTTCTCTTCGCCTTCTTCCTATGTCGAGTCGCCGTTTTTGAGGGTCTAGATGAGTGTATTTTGCGGGATCGCTTGCCCCTGTAGGTCTTTCCTCGTCCTTCCAGGATCCCCTTAGTTTTCTCTTACTTCCCTTTAGGTCCTTCGGCGAGCCCCATTCTGCGACGCCCCCGAACTTTCTTCTTTCCGCGTGACCCACACACCGGTTTTCCGACTTCTCAGGAGAAAGCCGAAATTCGCGATCAGCTATCTCCCTCTTTCCGCGTTTTTCCCCAGTTACCTCCGTTCTTTGTGGTTGTGGGGCTATTTTCTCTTCCCTGGTACTGAAAAACTCTCTCTACTTATGGACGTGTTCTTGAATGTTTAACGGTGCGTGACCGGCACCTCCCTTCGTCCATCTTCAGGCTGATCATGAGCTCCCTTATTCCCATTGGGAATCGTCTCTGACGTTTTTTTTCTGAGGAACATTTTTTTGCCACTGCGCCCCTGTTTCTTTACCACGCCCACTTTTCTTCTACGACGTACCCTCAAGTTGCCCGCGCCTTATTCATCCAGTTCTCCCTGAGCTCCACCCTAACAGTTGTATGTAGAGTAGGTGTTTGTCGATCTTTATGCTTCTCCTCCTTTACCGCTCCTACCCAGTCCATGTGGTCGTCTTTTTCTGTTCCCGGCCTTGTTTTTTCCCTATAGAGCGTCGATCCTGTCCAAAATTGAAGCTTTCCCTTGTCGGGACTTTTTTTGAGGCGCCAAATCGTGGTTTTTTTTGTTGTATTTTAGAAGACTTTCCCCGTGGTTTTCCCAGGAGGCTCCGCATCTTTTCTTTTAAAAGCTCTGTGATCTTAAGTTGATCCCCCCGCCCTAGTTTTAGCCTTCCCAGCACGCTACCGTGCGCCCAGCCCTCTTTTGCACTCAGGTTCCTGCAGAAGCGGTCCCTGCCTGACATATAGCTCTCCCCTTTTTTTTTTTAGATAGTCTGTTTGTTCTTTTTCTTTGAGTGGGACTGGCGTATTTTTTTTCTCGCTTAGAAACCTTTTCACCCTTTCCCTTCTTTCTTGCCTTTGTTTCCATCAGTCCCGGGTTTTTTTTTCCTTTCCAAGGCCAGTTTTTTTTTACTAACATTCGTGATCGTTTCGCCCAACGGGGAGCGGGCGGCGGGCCAGTCGTGAATCCCGGCCCCCCTCTTGTTCCTGAACGTTTCCCGGAAGATTAGCCGGGTTTTTCTGTCCTCCGCGTGTGCTCCTTTTCCCACCACTCCACGGTCGCTCAGCCGCTCAATAAGAGTTTGAGGCGAACTTGGGCCGGAATTATAGCCCTTTCTCCATCCCTAAGGGATTTGGGCCCACCCCCAGTCGGTTTTTCTTTTGACTCCTCCTCCTTTGCAAGTTTTTAGCTATCCGCATACCCCTAGCCCTTGCTTCCCCTAGTCTTTGAGAAAGGCACCCCTTTTCAAACGTTTGCATTCTTTAAGTCTCGGAGACCTTTTTTTCATTTGCCACTCCATAATTTGAGCCCCCCTTGCTTATCAATGACTTTTAATTAATCTATATTTTTGGTTCACAAGGCACTAATAAGAGGTCCCCTCAAAGGTCTTCCCTTACTGTTCAGAATACCCGAACCCTTGGAGGGGGAAGTGCCCGCACGCTCCAGAAGGGCTAACGCCTCTTCCCGGATCATCGAAGTGCCTGCGGGAGAACCCCGTAACTTTTTAGTTGTTTCGCCTTGGAGAAGGGGCGGTGGGTTTTCTTTTCTCTCGATATTTAGCCCTGTCGCGCACTTCCCCCTCCGAAGCCCTTCCCTATAAAAAACGGAGAGAAGTAGTGAAAGTAGAGTCCCCCCTGGGTTTCATTTCCCGTTTTCAGAAAGTTTCTTCCCCCTTTTGCCTCCCCTGCGTCGACCCTCGAAACGAATTGCCGAAGCGCCCATCATGGCGTATTCTATCCGTTGTTTGTCACTTCTTTTGATCTACTCCGTTTTATTGGAGTAGAACAGGTGTCCACTTTTGGCCTTCTCCACCCGTACGTTTTTTCCTACCCCTGGATATTTGCGTTGTCAAATGCCATTGCTTTTTTGCATTCCCACTTCCTTCTTCTCGCGCTCTCCCCTCTTTATGATAGAGATTTCCCAGACATTTGCGTCTTGACAACTTGCTCGTGTGATTTTTTGCCCACCTGCCCCGCAGCGAAGGGTGCTTCCTTCACCTTCGAGGCTTTTTTTGTTCCTTTTTGGAGCGCTCTTGTTTTCCCCTCATTGTCCTCGATGGTATAAGAACTGTGCACGGGTGATTCCACGTTTCCTCGGGGTATAATTCCAGGAGGACCCCTTTTTTGATTGATACATGCTTCACCTTTTTAGTGATGCGCCCCGCGCTTTTTTTTTCTTGCCTTGGGGTGTTTCGTTGTTTTTAACAAGTCGTTTTCCTCGGCAAAGCGGTGCTATCATGACTCTACTTTCCGGCTTGTGTTTCGGCCAGTCTTTATGCGTCTCTTTTCCTGCTAGATTTGACCGAGCTTTTTTAGATTTTTTTTTGTTATGCACGGCAGGGAATGTGCGTCTATTTCTCTTACTTTGTCCGGAGGACGATGACTTTTTTTTCTGCGACGGTCGATTGTTGTTAGATTGTTTTTTTTTCGATTATACAATGGCCCCGTTTGTTTCTTGACGTTCTAATAGAGTGTCCGTAGGTTGTCTCGGCGTCTGGTTCTTTTTTTAGAAATGTTTTTTTTACCGTATGGTCCCTCGCTTTATCCGCGGGTTCCTTTGCTAGGCCCTTCTTGCTGGTGGGCTTTCTGGCTTCGTCTGGGACGCGCCGTCCCCCCTTTTCGGGTTCAGAATAGACCACATTTGTTTTTTTTTCGTTAAGTCGCTTCTTCCCTTTAATAGAGGATCTCTCTTCCCCCGTGTTGTTTTTTACTCTTAATTCCTTTTCTGTACCGCCACTCCTTTGTGACGCCCTCACACGACCGCACTTTTCTCCCTCTCCTCTCTACGTTCAGCCTTTCCTTTTTTCGACGGCCCGGTTGGCTGGCCCCATTCAGCAGAGGCCTGGCGTCCCAGTCCGCGCGCATTGCCTCTCTTGAACGAGCAACTCCGTTTTTCTT
>Ga0179593_1674693_pt1 | contig 11332 bp, 14 predicted proteins | sample CZODoug2_1_08_16_FD_185931 | JGI IMG/M metagenome (GOLD analysis project Ga0179593, IMG submission 185931) | Vadose zone soil fungal communities from Angelo Coast Range Reserve, California, USA - CZODoug2_1_08_16fungal (PacBio error correction) | ecosystem: Environmental > Terrestrial > Soil >... | reverse complement strand
TACTGAACCTTCCGGCCCTGGCGCCGGCGCCGGGTGTTCCCCCTCCCATGGCGAGTTTTGCTTCTTTACATCAACAGCCAAGGTTGTTCCATCGAAAGGTCTTCTCCTCTTTCGAACCGTATCCGTAATCCTTCGATGATGGCCTAGCATTGTAATCCTTCGACCCGCCCTTCGTTTGCATCCTGTCTAGCATCTTTAGTGCCTCCTCACGAAATTTGTGTTCCCCTTAACCCCTGTTCCGGCTAAAAAACTTCCCCCTCCTCCTCCGTTGTTGTTTTTTTTCATATTTTGAGCCCTTGCTTGTTCACTTCCTTGACAGAGGCACCCCAGCCGACCCCCTTTCTCTTCTCCTATGAATGCACTTTGGCGGTTTCCTGCGCAAACTCCTTGGTACCGAGGATGTTCGTCGGCGAGTCCTCCCACTTCGGCCATCCCGTTTATGACTTTTCCCTAACAGCGACACGCGCTCTGTTTTTTCCCCACTCTGTCTTTTCCCCTTTTCGCCGCATCATCGCCCATGTTTTGAACGGCTTTCCCCTCTCCCTTTCATGATGTTCGTTCTCCTGCGATGACCGGAAGCAACTGATTTTAGATGCCGATAAATAACGCCATGCCTTCTGCACCCTGATCAGCCCTCCTCCCGACGGCCCTTTCCTGTCACACATTTTAGCTTCTGCTCCCCCTTGGTCACCTTCCACGCAGACAGCCCCTCACCCCCGAAGATCTTATAATTTGCTACCACGCGTGTAAGAATCTTCCCTCGCTGTTGTCCCCACTACATCCATCCGAAGTTTTTACTTTTCCTTGGACAGGTGCGATCGGTCTACGTCTTTGCCTCTTCCATTTTCTTTCCCGGTATTCTACCCTCCTTTGTGGAGGTTTCGCAAATCCCTAGGTCTTACAGGCTGCTCCCCCCCCCCCCCGTTGAAGCCTCAAGTGGAGCTCACTCCTTATCTCCCTTTTTTTCCTTTTTCCGTTCGACAGCAGCGATTCCTAGACAAATCACCGAGTTTCTTTTTCTCTTCCACCTCTCCTAGTGATCCCCACGCATCAAATTTCTCCCTTCTTGCACCACCGACCGAATCCTGCGCAATTCTTCTGGCCCCCGCAAGAGTTCCAGCCTTCGAAGAGGTAAACTCGTCGTTTTCTTTTTCCAAGTAATCTCTGCCTCAGATCCGCTTCTAGTCCCGGTTTGGCCCTATTTTCCCGCTCTGGTGAATTGGTTTGTAACCCCAGACTTGTCCCCTTCTAAACCTTAAAAAAGGCGGTCTTAGATGCCGCCTTGGCTTCAGCTGATTTGGGGAAGTTGCCTGTGCCCCTATCCTCCCTCTTCCCCTGAGCCAGATCCTGCGTCGCGTCACCAGCCGTTCCTGCCCTTCTGATTTTGACGGCGGCGCCCCGCTTCTTTTTTCCTCTACCACAGATGAACCTTCATTTTTTAGAGCCTCGACTTAAGCATCTAGACAACCAACCTCCTCCCCTCAGGTTCCCGTTCCAGCCTTATTCACTCTACGTGCACTCGCCTATTCTTCTCCCAGATCTATTTCCACGTGCACTACACTCCCCTTCCTCTCGCGCCAGGGAGGCATAAGTAACCCCTCTTTTCATTGTTCCCGACGACCTGCCGTCCCCGCTATGGCCGTGCCTCTCCCGGCGATTCCCTCAACTTCTTGCTTTACTTTCTTTCTCCGGCTGTTGGCCTCGCCGCGTATTCCGTCAAGTTCGGCAGAGACCTTGTCCCCTTTTTTTATATCTTCCCTTTAGGTGCGATGGCTTGATGCCTTTTCCTCTCCCCAGGAATGCTTCTTATAACCAACCCGTCTTCAACCCCTTCGACTAGCTGTTTCCGTGCAACTCCTCACCCCAATCGATCCCGCTGTCTCTTTTTTTCGGACAAAGTATGTCTCGCTTTTTGATCATTCCTTATTGGCATGGCCCCAGTTTTCTCCCGAACTCCCCTCAGGACATCCCGTCATACAACCTTCTGATTTTGCGTCATATTCTGGTGAGAACCACAGCCCTTAATTTTCCCTTTTTTTAGTTCTGTGGCTAATCGGCGCCCAAGGATGGGCTTCATCCCCTTCCACCGATAGCCTTCCCCCCCTTCTTCCTGTCACCTTTTAACCCCGCGTACCTCCACCGCTTTTTGTTTCTTCGTACCCCCATTTTCTCTGGTGCCTGTATGGGAAGTTTATGTTTTGATCTTCTTTCACATTTTTCCCTCCTTTTCAGCTCTTGGTGGGTTTTCCTCGCTGCGCAACCTTTCGACCGCGCGACCCCCAGTGCGCTACGCTCGCGAATCATTCGTCTCCCATTTTTCTTTTTCGTAGTTGCGGGATGAGCGTTTCGATTCCACCCCCCCAACCGTAGGCTTCCGCGCATCTTTTTCGCATTTCGCCCCCCTCCCCCCAATACGTGATTGCTTCCTTCCCATTTTACATTTTGCATTTTCTATGACATCCTTCGCCATAGCCACGATCCTTTGGCTTTCTCTGAGTCCCCATAATCAAGGCGTCCCCTGCCCCTAACCCTAAATTGCAATCCCCGCAATGATCGATCCTGTTCGCCCGCCCCACCCCTGCGCCGATCTTGTTCCCTGTCGCCCCAAGCTTTCTTCTCCTCTTCCCCCCCCCTCCTCCCTGTTGTTGTTGATTATCACCTTAGACTTTAACATTCCTTAGTTTTTTGTGTTGATTTGTCTCTCGCCACCTATTTCTTTCCCTTCCTGCATGTCTTTTATGTCTGGTGTTTGATTGCTCCCTGTTTTAAGTGGATTCGTGGGCCTTTTTCGCTGGGGTCTTTTTGGGGCCGCCAAACTGTCAATCTGACCTGTTCAGGCGGCACAGTCTCTTGTTTTTCGGGCAGACAGCCTTTTGAGCGTGTTATCCGCCCCCCCATGGGCGATTGTTGGTTTTCGGCCTGTAAACCCAGCGTGCAAAGCAGCCGCAGAGGCACGCGGATTCTCTCCCGGGCTTCTCCCCCGCCTGGGTCATATCGAAGAGATGTGCGTTCCACGGCGGTAGAGGCCGCGAAGGCGTTGCCTCCGCTTTTATTCACCTGGCCCCTCCCCAAATTTTGGCCCCGCCCCCCCATTGTAACCCTTCCCCCTTTTCCTCACAATCTTTTTCGCTTTTGTTCCGCGGTTTTTTGACAGGATGTTCTCTGTCTTTCCGTTCGCGTCGATGTTGCTCGCTCTCTTGAGCTCCTCGATTCGTCGCGGTTCGGGAACTCCTCCCCCTCCGGCTTCATTTTCTGTTACCTCCGCCTTCCACTGTGTCCTTCAATACGAACTTATGGCCCTCTCCCAGTCGCTCTTCGAGGCCGGCGCACAGATACCAACCACCCCCAGGCACCTCTTTTTCCCCGAGTGGGTCTCCTGGTCATCCTCTTCCACGTGAGTGCGTTTGCAACTCGAGCGCTTTCTTCAGAAAGCCGATACTTTTTTTTTTTACCTTTTTCATTTTGTCAACACCGCCTTATTGGAGAATAGCTGCAATCCCTCGCACCCTCCCTCTTTACCTAGGCTGTCTGATGTATTCCCCTTTCCCCCGACTTGAGCTCGCGTTCGATAGGATAACATCCTCTCTCCTTTCACGTCCTGATTGTTTGATACGCCGTCCCCCCTCTGTTGGTTCCTTTCTAAGAAATGTCTGCTTTCCCCGACACTACTTCGTGTAAGTTCTCTCCTGTGGTAGGTTTCTCTTTTCTGGCAATTGACTTTTTTACCCCCCCCCCGACCTCCGCTTGGTGTGTCAGTGACGTTTTCTTAACCACTTTTGATTGATGCCGAGCTCCTCCCTTCGCTCTTGTTTTTGTTCCTTTTTTCTTTTTTTTTCATTCTTTCTTGTTTTACGCGATTCAGTGAGGCTCTCTGCGTGGAGGAAGTTCTTTCTGTCGTCCCCCTCCCTTTTCGGCGCGCTTTTCCAGGGAGTACATCTTTCGCGGTTTTTCGATTTGGTGAAGTGGAGTGCACCTGTGCTGACGCGGAGCCCCCCCGGCCGTCTCTTTTACGCCCCCCTAAGGATACTGCTGCGCTTCCCCCACGCTTTTGATTTTCTTTCGTCGGCCCATACTTTAGTCTTTAAGTTCTGTCGTCTCCCCCCCTCTTTCTTCCTTCCTCAAATTTCCCTTTGCTGGATTGAACGGGCCTCGCCGCACCTCTTGATAGGTACCACTTTTTAACGACCCAGTTAACGTTTGTTCCCCGCTTGGTTTTTCTTCGGGAACGCTGAGTCCCGGCCCTGAAGCGTCTTCCAGTTTCTTGCGCGAAAGCAGCTTTTTTTCCCACCTCTTGCTGTGATCCCATCTTGCCTGATCGCCGTCGGCTCTCCACAATTGCCCCCCCCCCCCCCACACCAAGTTCGATGGTCAGGCGGTGCCGTCCCGTGTTAACCATTCCGAGACGGGATCTTAGCCGCTGGTAGGGAGTCCGGATGGCGCAATGGACGCCTCTGTAGTGCGCCCTTATCTCCTCCCTGAGTCCTTTTCCTTAGAATGCGCTCCAACTGCGTAGCTTTCCTCCCCCCCCCTGATCTGGGCCGTGAGGGCCTGTCGCCCCTTTTTCTCCATGACGAAGCGTCCGTCACCCCTTTTTTTTTATTGCGTCTTGAATGCGGGTGATAAAGACTTTCCTCGCGGGGCCTCTTTTAGTCATTGCTTTTTTCTTTTGACCTGACCCTTTGTCGTCACGTCGCTTTTGTTCGACTTCCAGCCTGGGTGCCTTGTTGGCCACTTCAGAGGCTTCTTCGGTGGCCCCTTTTGATCCCGGCATACTTCATCATTTCTTCGTCTAGCCGTAACCGTTTGGGCCGGTCGCCGGCTCCAACGCCAACCTGGCGGCGCCGCGGCACGACCCCCAAAAAGCTCTTTTCGTAGAGACCGTCGACCTTCCTTGCGGTACAATTCATTCGCTTTTGAATTACTGCCGAACTCAGCTACCCGTTGTTTCTCCTCCCCTTCCCCTGGGAATTCACTATCTGCGTCTCCCTCTGTCGCAATTTTATCCGGTTGCTTTGTCACTCTTCTGGAAAGTGAAACCTCCCCGTTTTTCTCTTCAGTCTCTAAAATTCTTCTCTTTTCTCCTTTGTTGTGTTATATTTGTGTCCATGCGCAAGTTCACTTCGTACATATGACAGAGCACCCGGATACCATTGACCTCCAGATTTGGTCTGCAGTACTCGATGAAATTTACAGGCCCCAAAGGCCAGGGTTTCTGCGTCTCGGTAACCCACTCTTCGGTCGTCTCCATCCGTTCCCTTCTTTGATCCAGGCATACCCCTTACTCAACGCACGTCTCCACCTGCCCGGTCTTTTCCCCCATCCCGCGCCATTAGCCTCGCCAGGTCGTGGCTTTTTTGCGGCGACCTTCTGTTCGGATCTTTACAGAAGGATACCTTGTCCGAAGAGCGTTGAGCACTTCAAGAGGTCCCTCTTTCCCCTCTCCCCGTTCCGGCAAGTCCCTTCCTGCGTTCCGGCCCCGTTCCGCGTACACAGTGAGTCATTTTCCTGCACTCCCGCTGCCAAGATCTTCTTTCTCCCCGATCTCGTCCTAAGACCTCACAACCATTCTTTCCCCCGCTTTGGTTTGGTGGTGGGGGGGGTGGGGGGTTGGGGGTGTGGTGGGGCGTTTTTTTCGGCGGGCCCACAGCTTTTTGGGATTCTCTTTGGGCTACTATTCCCCCTTTTCTTCATCCTCCCCCATACGAATTTTGTGACCGCCCTCCGCCTTCTACATGTTTTCGCGCTACATCGAACATCGTTGTTTCGGTTTGGTGCAGCTCGTCCCGTTGCTTTGCCCTCGGTAAGGCCCCTTTCACCTAGCCTTTTCCAGTCAATCAAACCTACTGGCCCTTCAGCCTTTTTCGCTCCACCCCCCCTCCTCCGTCGATATCGAAGATCTGGCCGTCGGTTCCTCAAAAACTCACGAATTGCCTTTTAATGTTTCACCTGAATCCATCCCTTTTTCCACTTCGCTGGGTCAAGCGTTTAAGAGTCGCTTCCTTTCCGCCCATCTTCTTTTATTGTTTCGTATACCTTTTTCCTGCTCCTTTCCCCTCTTGGCGGCGTCCGTCCCCTCCCCTGCTCTTTCGATTGAATCAATTGTGAGGTTCACCCCCGTTACCCTTACCCCCAAGATCTTTCCGTTCCCCTTCCCTTGGCAATCGTGTTTGGGGCCGTTTTTTCAGCATCTGCCCCTTTTTGCCGTCCTCTTTATTTCAAGGATCAGCTGCTCTTTTGTCAGTGCGCTACGACATGAGCGTTCTTTCTTTGCTGCCCATCCTCCCTCCTTCTGATGTTCGCCTTCCTCATCTAGCGATTCAACAGAATTACGCCACCCCACCCGAAGAACGACACCTCTCCACATGCGCACAGCCGCACACAGCTGCTCTCTCCTGCTTCCTCACCCAGGCTTTTGTATAATTTTCGTCCCCTGCTTCCACCTTTACCCCACGGCGTAATTGACTTGCGCTGGCCCCTTTTTTTTTCCGGTCCACTGAGTCATCCTCTTGTGCGCTTGTTTTTACCAACCCTTTCCTCCACTTTCCCTGCCTGTCACGCCTTCCATTTCCTCCCCCACCTTTGCTTCTCCGCTTTCCTTCTTGTATGCTGCTGGGTGTTCCTTGCTCCCTCTCGCGCGCCAAGTCTCGGGCGTCGTTCCATATACCCTGGCATCGTGTGATGGTCTTCCGCGTTGATTCTTTCTCTGCAGCCGAACGATGTTTCCCTCCCCTGCACCCCCCCTCAGCGGGAACATGAAGTTATGTCCTACTCCTTCGATTTTTTCACCCGAAGCCCCCCCCTCCGTTTCGACTCACTTCGTTCCGCAAATGTTCGCCCTCTTTGAATTCGATTATTTCTCGCTTTTTCCGGACTTTCCCCCCAACCTCGACGAGGTATTACGCTTCCGTGATTTTACTCGCTTTGCGAACGTGCTTGGCGGAATATTGCACCAAAAGACATTAGCCGATGAGCCTCACATTCTCCATCTCTGCGCCGCCCCGTGTGCCTCTGCCTCGGACCCTTCACCTTCGAGCGTATCAATACATCCTTTCTTTGGCAATAAACCGCTTCCAACGCACCGTCATGTATCTCCAACTTGGACCATGGGGCCCAAATTTGTTTCTAGCTTGGTGGCCCTGTTCGTGACTTCTTGGGACGATTCTCGCTTTCGAACCCTGATTTTGAGAGCCAAGCCTCCACCCCCGAGCCCTTGAAGTCGGTCCGTGCCAGAATCTCCATCGTTACTGTTCCTCAGTTATTTGGTCTCCCGACCAACTAAGGCGTGTCCCCTGCGCCGCGCCCGCTTTCCCATCGGGCGTCTCCCCCCCTTTTAACACAGACGGTCATCTTGCGGCCTGTTTCAGTTTAATTCTGACCCAATTCTAATTCCCCGTTACAGATCCCCCTTTCCCAAAGTTCCTGCCTCTGACATTACCAGTTCTTAATTTAAAGTCTTTCCCTCTGTTCTTTTTCCCCGCGCCTACTAACCCCAGTTCCGTCTTACCCCTCGGCGTCATCGTTCCTGCTTTCAAAGCCGGATTCCCTTTTTTTGTTTTTCTCTCATCGTTCCCTCGGTGGCCCCGCACACAGAGTGGATTCGGCGCTTGGTGTATTTTTCTTTTCTCCGCTCTTGAGGTTTTGAACTTCCTCGTGAATTCATTGTCGTTTTTCTTTAAGTCGGTTACTTACCTGTCTCATGGCCGTCTTTTAGGGATCGATTTTCTCGGGGTTTCCTTCTAATTGTTTCATGGGCTTCAACTGTCTAGGTTCGGCGCGACGTTTTTCGCGCGGGCCCCCTCGCATTGGCGATGGAGGCCGCCTTGCGCGTTTTCGCACTCTTGTCAATTTGTCTCCCCCTCGTTACTTCCTCCTAAGCGAGGCGATGGATTTTCGCTTTGCTCGCGTTGCCTCTTTCCGCTCTTGGTTGTCGATTCGCGCTCGAAGATGCATGACGCGCTCGTAGTTGCTCCGAAGAGAGATTTCACCTCCCCCCCACTAATCCAGACCCCCCATCTATCCCCTCAACCTTTTTGGGGCGCACGACTGTCTCAACGCCCACTTCCGCCAAGGGCGGGGTCGTTCCTTTAGTCTGCTGACTTCTGTCATTCTCTTGAATGTCGTTCTCTTTCCCCCGGCTTAGTTTTTTTCTTCGCTTTTCGCGGATCCCCCCGAGTGTTATGACCTACGACCCTCTGCTCATGTCGTTTTCACCGGAATCTTCTGTGACAAGCTCTTTTCCCTCCCTGGTCCTCGTGATGCACTCTCGCAGGTTGACTCCGCTTGGGCTCCACTAAACTCCTGGAACACCGCTCAACCTTTGCCGGACTGAGTATTTCTGAGAGGTTGGTCTTTCGATTTCGTTGCCGTTTCCCAAAATATCTCATCAAGTGTTTGACCTTTTTTTTTTCCGGTGACCATTACGGTAATTCAACCATCGCCTCTTTGGCTCCTCTCTCCTAGTCAGCAATAAATCACGATTAGAACCAAGGGCCCTGTCGCTCAGTCCAGACCCTTGGCGCGCTCGTCCCCGGGACTTAGGACGAACCCTCTTTCTTCTCCAACTAGATTAAGTGGTGTACTTTTGCGTCTGTTTTCTCATGCTGTGTAGTCCAGCCCTTACTTGTTTTTTCCTCGTCGTTCCCGCGATGCCCCCTCCTTCTGTCCTTCCTTTTCCCGCAGTTTTCTTGTGGTAGCCGTTAAGGCATGTTCCCCACTCGATCCCTGCCTTTTTGTAGTCCCTATTGGCCAGCGTCATCCATCGTGATATTGCCCCTGCTGGTTTCGTGTTCTTCGCCTTTTTTTAATCTTTTCTTTAGCGATCCAGTTTCGCATCGCCTTTTCCTCTGTGGGAGATTGGAGGCTCCCCCCAGATTCGTCTCCTTCAGAAGGCGATTTCAGCTGTTGGAGGCGCTTCTTACTCGATTGTCCCGTCTTTCCGTTATTTCTTTGCAGAACAGGCTTTGCTGTGCGTTTCCCACTCGATCTTCGTGCATGTGTCGGCAACCTATCTTTATCTCCTTTCTTTCCGTTTATCCCCCAATTTATTCGAAAATCTTTGCACCGTTGGCCCCCCCCCGTAGTTCTGTCGCAAAGTTTTACATGCTCATAGGGCCTTTCATCGAAACCTCCCCAGCTGCTTTCTGCTGGAGCCTTGAAATGATTTCCGCGGCTGCGCCCGGGCTCGGTCCCCTTTCTCTTTTCCCAGGTGAATCCTTTTTTCCCTGTGGCAGAAGTGGCCCTTGATCGTCTCCCCGGACGGCGAGACCGATAGCCGTGTCTTCAATTATGCCGCCCCCAGTCCCTTTTTGATTTATCTGGAATAGAGGGGTCGCCCCGGGTAAACCCTGAGACTTTTCGATTTCTTATTTCCTTAGTGCATGGCTAGCGATCGACGCCATGTCTCCCTTCGGTCTCGGTTCCCCCTTTAGGGATCTTTGCGGTTTTTTAGCTCAGCACCCGATGTACTTACGTAGGATCAATGATATTGTGGTCGACCCCGTACGATGCGGTCCGTCGGAGATTGTCTTTTTTCTTTTTCCCCTCCTGTGGGGCACAAGCTCGCATCCACCCCCCCCTTAGCGCAATTTCTTCGGTCTACAGGTCTCTGTGCTTCTTAAAGGTCCCCCAATTTCTTCGACACCTGCACGGATTTCGGAATCGTCCCCCTTCTTGCTCTGCCAAGATCTTTCGTGTGCCCCTTTTTTCCCTGTCCCGGATAGCATCGTTCTTGTGCAATTTTTTTACGAACAAACCCTGGTCTCCTTCGCCGGTGTCAAAGCCCTCGATGTTGCTTGTTTTCTTTTTGCCCATCACCGCCGTAGTTGTTTGTCCCCGAAACTGAGCTTGTTCCGCTACCTGTTCTTCTTATCAATGTCGATGATGCTCAGTTCACCCTCTGACAAAATTCCCGCCGGTTCCGTCTGGTCTTCTCCTTACTTCTCGCTATTTCTCCCCTTGTCGTCATTTTATGTTTTTCTGTCATTACAAAAGTTTGACTGTTTTTTTTTTTCTCAAAACATTTCTTCTTTCTTCTTTTTCTCCTTGTTTTGACTTTGAGCGACGGAAAACATGCGCAATTCTTCCCCCCGAATCTATCCACCTGATAAACTCCCAGCCTCTTCGATGAAGTATGTTCCCAAACGTTTTCTCTCCTGGTCCCGATTTGCGTGAAAACCCCAAATTCGCTCCGAGAATCGTTCGAACATTCTTTACCGCCCCTTTGGTTTGATCTGATGGACCCCTCCCTCGCAGAGACAGACATAACTTTTTTTTTCGCCGGCAGTCGGTTACGCATTTGATTCTAAACCGAAGCACTTTTCTGACTCTGCCTGCCAGCCATCCATTGCTCTCAAGATTCTTTTTAGAAACCCGACTTCAACGGTCACTATACCTTTTCTTTTTCAAGACTTCCCCCCCTTTTTCTACCCAGCATCACGCCGCCCAGCGACACTTTGCCGCCGAAGATCTGCGCTCATTGTCTCTTATCGCGCACGTCTTTCGAACACAACCCCCTGAGGATTCCGGTATTTTTTTTTTCCCCTCCCCGGCTCTTGATTCTAGAGGTCTACAGCCTTTCCCGTTTTCAGGCGGCCCTTTCGGCCCAGATTACCTCGTTAGGCCTGCGTTACTAACCCCGTGGATGCCACCAAGAGTTCCTATCCAATCGGATTCGTCTCGAATGGTTCGTTTTCGGCCCTCCCTCTCTTCCTCCTCAACCCTCACCGTAAATTTGTCCTTTTTCTCCCTGCAACTCCTCGATTGATCTGGCGCCCCGGTTCCCAATTTCCTTCTTCCCTCTGCCCGTTTAACCTTTTCTGACGTCCCGAGTCCTTGTTTTGCAAGGCCGCGGGATCCCCTCCGTTCCCAGTGGAAGCAGTCTTTCGTTACCCGCAGGGTTTCTTGTTTCTTCAACGTTTTTCTAGACCTCTTTTCAGGCAACTTTTTTAATCATTCGCGACCAAACAATTGGCATCCCCCTACTTTCCATTATAACGTGCGCGGTTGCTTTCTCCCCTAACCTACCTCACCATCCCCCCAACCCCCCCCGCTCCTCGTTCTCATTTCTCAGTCCACTGTTTACTCTTCCCCCTCCTCCCCTCTATTTTCTTAATTAATCTCTTAAAGATATTGGGCTGTTGCAGGCAATTCCCCCCTAGGGGAACAGTCAGATGTTCTTCCTTCTTTGGCTGATCCGCTTATTTTCAGCGTGACACCCCAGCGAACCGCGACCCTTCTTTCTCTCCTTTTCGAGTCCTTTTAGACGTTTTGCTCACTTCCTTTCTTTTAGGTCCTTTGTGATCGCTCCCCCCTGGTTTTTAATTGCCATCACGAA
>Ga0179593_1542975_pt1 | contig 11332 bp, 22 predicted proteins | sample CZODoug2_1_08_16_FD_185931 | JGI IMG/M metagenome (GOLD analysis project Ga0179593, IMG submission 185931) | Vadose zone soil fungal communities from Angelo Coast Range Reserve, California, USA - CZODoug2_1_08_16fungal (PacBio error correction) | ecosystem: Environmental > Terrestrial > Soil >... | reverse complement strand
GTTAGCTATTGTCCCCTGGGCCTAGGCAATTATGGCTTTTTTTTTTTTTTCTTTTGCGGGCGCTGATTTTCGATTCCCGCTCTCCTGTCTTATCTGACCTTTGCGCCTGTCAGCTTCAACGGCTTTTATTATGGTTTCCCCTCCTTCTCTTTTTCCTCTTTTCTTTTCTTTTTAGGAGCGCTCCCCGGGCGATTTCTCGTTCCTTTTCTCTCCCTGGCCCCGGCCGAGTTGGAATGTTACCTTTTTCGGTCATCCGGCCGGCTTGGCGATAATAAAGCCTTTACCCCCTTCCTTTCCCTCCCCCACTGTCCCCTCACGTATCGGCGTTCCTCCTTTCCCAGTTTCTTTCTCCCAAAGTCCTGCCGACCCTTGAAAAGGGGGGTCTGCATGTTCTTCGATTCCCACCCTCCCGCTTTCCCAAGCTGTGCCTTTCACAGGGCCAATTTTCCGAACGACTCGGTTTTCTTCCTCCTTCTTTGCCAGCTCAATTTGAGTCGAAGTTATCTCTGAAGTACAGGCCGCTTTTTAGCGTCCCTTTTCTGCCACTCTGAAGCAACCTAGATATTCGCACCCGGCTAAAAAGTTGTTTTTTTTTCCCCCTTTCTTCCCTCACCTTTCACGGATGCGCCCCTCTTTGGTTTTTCAGATTCATCCGGTCCCCTCGTTTTTTCTCTGCCCCTTCTCCTCTTTTGGCCTTTTCATCGCCGCGAACACAGCCATCTTTCATTTGCTTCCTCGTCCTTCTTTCCCATTTTTTTCCGTTCTTTGGTCACACCACCCAGGTTCTGGGGTGTGCCACCTGGATACTTTCACAGGGGCACGAAGTTGTCCTAGACGACCGCTTTTCCTCTTCCCGTTTCTTTTTTCGCTTCAAGGCCTCCTCCTCTGTGTTTACTTTTTAGTCGCCCCTGATCAGCATGAGGCCCTTTCCCCCTTTACAATTCCCTTGCCTTTGCCGATGCCAACAACTGGGCTGTAACGTTTTTTCAGTTTTTTTTTTCCTTTTGGCCCCCCTACTCCCATCTCGGCCGGTGTCATTTCCGTTTCCTCGCCCCCTCTTTCTCCGACAACTTCCGCTGCCTACCCATCCCCATGTCGCCCCGATCAGCCTTGGGTGAGCTTGTTTTCGGCTTCGTTTCCACGCGTCCTTTTTTTGCTCAAATCTAGATGGGGCAACATTTACCCTTCCCCCCCAAATCCTTCCGTTTCCTACTCGTTGGCCCCCAAATCCATTGTCATCCTCCCTAGAGCTGGGTGCCTGACGTCGATGAACGGTTCATTTTTTTACTTTTCTTTGTCCAGATCACCTCTTCCCATCCTGGGAAATTTTTCCCTCCTGCTTTTTCCTGGGCGGGCGACCGAACCCGTTCCCCTTTCTCTTCCACAGCCCTATTGTTCGCCTTTTTCCCGCTTTTGTCACGCTCTAGCCAGTTTGGTGACAAACTTTTCCCGCAAGGGCCCTTTACGGTAATGGCTCCCATGGCACGGACTTTCTTCTCTGCGCCTCCTTCTCTGCGTCACGGCCTCTAGCTCACCCCCCACTGGTGTGCTTTATTGATCTCGTTTCGACCACTTTTTGCCCCTCGTCCTGTCTCTCCCCGCCCCCCTTCCCCTCCCTCAAGGCGGTCGATCCGGCTTGCTTACCCCCCCCCCCCCCCCCCGCCCTGCGCTTTTTTTTCTCCCTCCCCCCTCTCAAGATCGTGCGGCAACCCCACTCTCAAATTGCCTTTCTTGTTGTTTTTTCTCCCCTTGCCGCGTCTGATTTGTTGCTTTCCTTTTTTCGGCCCGAACGCCTTTGCTTGCATCTACTGTCTTTTTCGGGTCACCCCGGGAATCGATCCATATTGTTTTCTCTTGCCACTTCACTAACCTTGGGGAGTAATCTTGCACGCCTCTTCTGTCCCCTTTCCACCTTCGTCGAACGATGCGCTGGGCCGGATGGTTCGGCCCCTTCCGGTCTGTCGTTTTATGGGGACAAGTCCTTTCTGTCAGGGTTGCGTCTTGTGTTTTGGTTGGTCGTGGCTTTTCCCCCTCCTTTTCTTCCGCCCCCTTTCGAACCTCAACAACGTCGATTACAGCTCCTCCTCTCCTTTTTCTTTTGCATCCATCGACTTCCTTGCCTTTGAAGCCTGCCCCGCGCATGTCCTTGCTTTTTTCAGCTCCCTCCAAGTTTTTAGTTTGATTGCCGGTTTGCCGGCCTCTTTTGGTCTTCCTCCCTCCTTTGTTAAACCCTTTTTTTTTTGAAACACCGGGCGTTTTTCCCAAGTTTCCTGTCCCCTCCCGTCCCCCACACAACGTTATCCGTTCCTTTTCCCCTGCCCCACCCCCTTCCCCTCCCCCCTTTTCTCATCTGCGTTTTTTTTTTCCCTTTAGTTCGACCTTGACAGTCACAAGCCTCCACCATCATTCCAGTCTCTTCAATGGTGACTCTTTCCGAACTTTTTTTTCCCTCCTCCTTCCCAATTTTGCCCCTACCCCGGTGACCCCACACCCCTGCCCTCCACTGACGTTGTTTATGTGTCTTGGCGTTGTCCTTTTTTTTTTTCCGTCCCACTTTCTTGTTGTTTTCCCTTCGGTACTTACCCTCCACCTTAAATCCACCCACTCGCACACCCCCTTTTTTTTTTTTCTTTTTTTTTTTTTTCACCCAACGACAGTTTCGCTACGGCTTCCCCTTCCCCCCCTCCCCCCCCACCTCTTTCTTGGTTGTTTGCCCTGTTTTCCACCCCCACTCTCCCCATCTTCTTTTTTTTTGTTTTGGGTTCCCCTCTCCTGCATGAACATTTTTTTTTTTTTTGCTCTCCTTTCCCCCCCCCATCCCCCCCCAGCTGGTTTCCTGAACCTCTTCCCTAACTCTCGGGGCTCTTTCTGTTTTCCCCTCCCCCATGTGGTCATTCTCTTTTTTTTCTTTCCTACCATTAAATTTCCGCCCCCCAGCACCCACCTCGCTTTCCCTTTCTTTTCCCTCAGGTGCCTTTTTCCCTCCCAATTTCCCTTTTGGTTTCAGGCGCAGATATTTCTGTTTTTTCGTTCCCCTGCATTGCTATTTCTTGCTTCTACCCTTGCTGACCAGGATTAACCTTTTTCTCCACCTCCTCTTTCTGAGGCCCTTTCCCCCAAGTCGCGTTGCTCCCCAGTTCTTTTTTTATTTCCTTGTTTAAAGTCTGCAGTTCCTTCCATTCAGTACCTCTTTTTTTTTTGCTCCCGGAAAGTTTTGTTCCTCTCCCCCTTGTTTTCCAGGCTTCGCTAGTCTAAGTACACCCCCCATCTAACCCCCCCTTTCCTCGGACTCTAATACTATGTTGTTTTCCTTTTCCCCATTTTCCCTCCCCCCATAGCTATCGGGTCTTGAAATTGGTTTTGCCCATCGGCTCTCCCTTCCCAGTTTCTGTTTCCTCTTCTCCCTTTGGTGTGTCTCCCCCACCCCCCCCTGGTGCCTTTCCCCCCCCTCATCATCCTTTTTTGGACCCCCGCTTTAGGTTTTTTCCCCCCCCCCCCCCCGAGGATAGTAATGTTGCTTCAACACCTGTCTTCCTCCTTTCGCTCCCTCTTCAGTTCATACAAAGGCTAGCTACCTGTTTTTTTTCGTTGCAATTGCTTTTTCCCCCCCCCCCCCCCCGCCCCCCTAACGAGCGATTGTCCATTTTTTCTATTTACGTCTTGATTTTCTCTCCCCCTTTGGGATCGACACTGTGGTGTTCTCACCTTTTCGTTCCCTTAAAATGGTAAAGAACCCCGCCATCCCCGGACCTCTTTGGTTAGCCAAGCTGAGGGCTTAATGTGTTTTCCGGCCCTAAGTCCATCAGTTGTACATGTTTTTTTCGTCCCCTGTTGTCTTTGAGACGTCCATTCATTTCCCCCCCCCCACCCCTTCCGCTGGCCTTGTCGACCAGTGCTGTTCGAATGCTATTCCCAAGCCGTCACCCTTTTTTCTTCTTCCTGGACCGATTGCCTTATGCGGTTCCTCCCTTTCCCTCTTTGTGCGGCTGGCCATACTAACCGATGTTATTCCTTCTGTGGGAGGAACTCTTTTTTTACACGAAATCCCCTTTTCCCCTGTCGTGCCTGTTCCTTTCCTCTTTTTTTTTTTTTTTTGAGCGACCCTGCGCTGGTTTTTGGTCCCTTTCTCGGGCGCCCCAACTCCGGAGGTAGTGCCCACAGATGCTGGTTGGTAGTTTTTCCCCCCCCCGATGTGCCCCCCCGACTTTTTTCACACTCGTTCTTCTCCCTTGTTTCTGACAATTTTTCGCGTACGGTTGTTGCCGAAACCCCAGTGGTTTTTTTTTTTCCGATTGTTGGGTTTTCTTTTCTTCCCCTCCCTTGTACTTGTTTTTTTGCACTTAACTTCTTCACTCACTGCCCACTTTCCCCCCTCCCACCTATTTGTTATGTCTTTTGATCGTACCCTTGGTTTTGTCCTTTTCTTTTTTTTTTTTTTTTTTTTGAGCATATGGTCTCTTGGACATGTTTTTTTTGTTGCAAAAGTCTTCCCCCCTCACCCATCGCTCGGCTGATGATTGTACCCCCTTTCCTTTGCCCCCTTGTTCATTTTCCCTTTTGGTCCTGAAAGTTGCTGGTCCCCTTTTCCGGACGTACAGGGGATTATTTTTGGTTGTTCTCACCTTAGTAAAATCGGATCCACGGGGGGTCCCCTTTTTTTTTTAAGTGTTTGATAGTCAAGACTGTGACATCAGGAGGTATGTCAGTTTTCCCCTTTTTTTTTCCACATGATTTCCTTCTTTTCTTGGGGATTTTCGCCTTCCACTTTCCGGGATCTCCCTCAACCCCCCAACGCTGTTTGTTCGTTTTTTTTCCCCCCAAGGCTTCTCCCATTGGTATTTTGCCTTCATTTAACGTCCTGCGCCCCTCTTGGCTGCTGGAGCAACTTTTTCGGCTTCTTTTTTTTCCCGCCTTCCTCGAGTTGTTTGGTCCCCCGCGGTGTCGGCAACCCTCCCCAAGTGATTGCGGCGACCAACCCCCCCCCCCCTCCAACACCGTTTCGTTTCGCAGCCTTTGTCCTCGAGATTTTTTGCCTTTGTATTTCCTCCTTCCCGTTACCTCGTGGTTTTCCTGCGTCCCCTTTTCCGGCGCAGTGCTGCCGGTTGTTCCAGTAGGGGGAATCTTCCACCAAAGATTTCCCTTTCTGTCCCAAGTGTTTAAGTTTTTGTTTCCCCCCGCAATGTAGCATGCCACCGCATATGACCGTGACTTTTTACGTCGCCTTTGACATCCTTCCTATACCCTTTTCCTGTCCGAAAGCCCAACATTGGCTTTCCTGGCGACCCAGGCTCGGCCAAACCCCCCTCTGTCCCCCCCCCGGCCGGCCACAACCAGGAGTATTTTCCTCAGGTTTCCCTTCCCCTTTACTTTTTTTTTGTTCAGCGATAGCTTGGCAGGAACCCATTTTTTCCCCCCTTGTGTTCTTAAGTTTCCCCTTCTCTTCTTTTCCCCTGTTTTGGTCCGTTTCCTAGTATACTTTTTCCCTTTCATGGAGATCCCTTCATGCCCCTTTTTTCCCCACCCAAACACCGAGTTGCGTGTCCTCCCCAATCCGTTTTTTTTTTTAATTCAGGAATACGGATTTCCCCCCCCCTTGGTTCTATCCCTCCCCGGCTTTTTAGTTTTCGCAGTTCCGTTTCATCCGATTGCTGAGGTTTTCCCCATGCCATTTGCTTTCCTCTCCTCCCTCTTGATGGTTGGTCCTCCCCCCTTCTTTTGTATGGAAGTCACTTTTTACGTTTGGTTTCCTTTGAGATTCCGTTTTTTTCAGCCTTCCCATTCTTCCATTTTTTCCCACCTTTGAAAAGTTCCCCTTGTTACCCCCCGTTTCCCCTTTTTCACCGATGGGGACATCGACCCCCTTTTAGGACTTCTGGGCTATTGTCCGAACTTTTTTTTCCTAATGACACTCCCCCGGGACGGTTTCCCTGTCAATTCTCCCCTTCTTCCCCTTTCGTTTTGCTTTCTTTATGTTTTGCGAGCCCAAGCGGGGTCCCGCTTTGTCCTGAAATCCGTCGATCCCCCGTGACATAGTCTTCCCTTTTGGCTCCCAGGACCTTTTTACCTTGGATTGTGTTTCTAGCTTTGAAGGGACCCTTCAAAGGTCTTTCCCTCCCGTGGGACTGTTTTGGTGCGCTTCTGATATCGGTGCATCCCTTTCCCTCTCCCATTTTGCATGACCCCTTCTCCTTTTTTTTTTCAATCCCTTTTTTAGTCAGAACACCAGTCCTTCTTTCTGAAGGGCTTTGCGGTTTTTTTTTTTTCCATGGTACAAGTGCGTGAAGGCTTTCACTTTTCCCCCTTATTGGTTGGTTTCCTTTTCATCTCCTTCAACCCCCCCCTTTTTCTCGGTTTTTTGACGCCACCTCGAACCTTAGTTCCCCCCCATGACCCAAGCGTCAGAACTACAACACTTTGCTTTCCTCCCTCTTCAGCAACCCCATGACGTTCGGTGAGTTTCAGTTTTGTCTTCTCTGGTCCCCCCCTTTTCCCTTGCGATGAGGGAAAAAAGGTATCGCCCCCCCAAATAGTTGACTTAGCACTGCTTCGTCTCCCCTCCCCCACCCCATTTGTCATGAGTTAATTTCTTTTCGCCCCTTTTCGATCCTGTCTTTCTTTTTTTTGCGACCAGCTTCGTTTTTGAGCTTTCCTTTCTTCGGATGCTTCTTCGCGCAGTCCGTTTATTTCCATCTTCCATGGTGTTTTCTGTCCACTTTTGCCAGGTTGGCCCTCTCCCGATTGTCTTTTTTCTCTTTCGTCTCCCGTTTTCCCCCATGGAACTTAATTTGGACCCACTCCCTTTTGATTTTTGCTTTCTTTACGCGGTTTTCAAGTGTGCTCCCCCCTCACACGCGGCCACGGCTTAGAGCTCCTCTTTTTTCCCTTTCTTTGTCCTGCATGTTCTTTTTTTTGGTTTGGTCAGTAGCGGCCTGAGGCCGACTTAGGGAAACCCCCCCCCCCCTCCTTTCCCCTTTGGCCCCCCTTTGGCTTCCAGGCCCTTTGCGATGCAGTTCCTCCCGTGTTTTTCCCGGGTTGCTATTTTATCTCCTCTGGGGCCTTTTTTCTTGACGAGTCATCTTGAAACTGCTCATTTTTCTTTTTTATTTTTCCCTCCCCGTTCCGTCTGCTGTTCATGTCTCTCAAAGGGTTTTTTCCTCCTTTAGATTTTTTTTTTTTTTTGCCCCCCTTGTCTCCATTATCGCCCAACACCTCTCAACCTCCTGGCTTTCCTTCTCTCCTTCTTCCCCGTGTCCCAAGAGCTACACTACTTTTCCTTCTCCCCCTCTTGTTTTTTTCCTCTTCTTCGCTATTTTGTCATGCCCCTCTATGCAAGGGTCTTTTCTGGCTCTTCGTCCAAGCAGATGTTCTTCACCGTTTTTGTCCTCCCCCCTTTCTACTTTCTTCTGTTCCGACCCTTTCTTCCCTTTTGCTTCACTCTATGGGGATATTTTTCCTCCCTTTTTCAATCATCCCAGTTCTTTTTCAACTTTTGACCAAATGAGATCCCACTTGGAGAGTTGGTTCTTTGCTCCCCGGGCGTTTTTTTCCCCTTTTGCCCCTCTTTTTTGGTTTCTTTACTTTTCTCTTTTTTTTTTTCCGGGGTTTCCTTCTCTTACGTTTGCAGCCAGCAATCCCGATCAGGGGACTCGCAGTTCCCAATTTTTTTTTGGCGCACTCCCACCTCCGTCATAATTCACTGCCTTCAAGGTTCTTTTTTGTCCATGTTCCTTCCCTCTACTGCAAGATGCTCTTTTCAAGGGCCCAGTTTCCCTCCTCGTTTGTTTCCCCCAGATCTTAACTGGAGCTTTCCCAGCTGTCCTCTCCTCTTGAACCTGCAGCTCTCCTTCGCAGCCTCTCAAACCTTTCCCCCTTCCCAAATGCACCCCCCTCGTTCTCAAAGGTTGCCAAAGCTACAAGTGGAGGTGGTTTTGTCCCCCTTTTTTTCCTCTCAGAGCTTCCCCTTCCCCCCTTCCTGCTTTCTATTCCATGTTCTGAAGCCGGTGTTTTTTTTTTTAACGCGTCTTTTTCCTTCGCTCTCGGCTTTTTTGTTCTTGGCTTTTTTTGGAAAAAAACCCCCCTCCACTTCCTTCGAACTCTGTTCTCTTCTGTCCCCAACCCCTGTCCACCCCGCTTGCCGTTTGGGGGTGGGGTTTTTTGGTTTCTTTTTTTCTTGTTCCCCTTCCTTCTGTCCCACCTTTTTCCCACACGGCTTTCCGACGCGCTGTACTTCATATGTTCTACCGCCAGCCCCTCCCTTTTTTTTAGTGGCGGGGGTTCTTCACTTTTTTTTTGATTTGTTGTCTGGTCCTGCCACAATCGTTCCCTCCCCGCTGTGCCGCCTTTCCATGGTCGTTAGCCTTTTTCCTGTCACCTACCCCCTTCGTCCCTCCCTTTTTATTTTTTTTTTTTTTTCCTCTTACGCGGCGTTTGCAAGCATTCTCGCTATGAATTTTTGTTTAAAGGAGTCCTTTTTCGCCCGCGTCTTCTTTGTGATCAAGAAACCGATCCTTTCCCCGTGATCTTCCCCCCCCCCTTCATGTATCCCCTCTTCTTCTTTCGTTTTGAACCCGACGCCCGTCTTTCAGATGCTCTGGAACCCCATGACGTTTATTCTTCGTTTTTTCACTTTTCTTCCTTTTTCGTTCATGGTTTGATTTTAACGTTAGTTATCCTGAGAATCGGACGCCAAAAAAACCCGTTCCCCCACCTTTTTTATACCAGCTATATCTCCCTTTTCCCCTTGCATCCTTTTTTTTCTCCTGGACTTTTTTTCCCCCTTTAAAGTTTCTGCCTTTTTGCCCCCCCCGGGCCGTATTATATTCGCCACCGCCTTCCTCTGAGTTTTCCCTTAAGATCTGTATTTTTGAGTTCACCGTCTCTTGTTTTTCTGTCTTTTTCCTTCCGCCCACCCCTTTTTCCCCCAATATTCCTGGTTCCGGCTCGTTTTCAATTTTTTGAGCCCCGAGAGGCTTGCCCCTTCTAGTGCTTGCATACGAGCTTCTTATCTTTGGCCCCCTTTCAATGACTATTTTTTGCTGCCTGTGCTAGGAGGTTTTTGGGCTTCTCTGCCTCCCTTTTGGCATTCGCTGAATCTCTTTTTGATGGATGCCGATGCCGCTCCTCTTTTCCCCTCCTGCTTTGCTATCTTGAAACCAAACGTTTAAATCCCTTTTTTTTTCCCCCCTACTCCCGTTATTTTTTTCTGCTTGTGTCACCCCCGTCTTCTCAGCTTGTTTTGGGAGCGCTTTTGAGATGGCTCTTTTTTTTTCCTTCGCGTTTTTGTTCGTGCCCCCCCCCCCAGTACCCCTCTGGAAACAGTGAATTCTTCGTCTGTCCGGTTTCTCGCTCTGGCGGACTGCAATACGTTTTTTTTTTTCTCCTCTTTTCTCAACCCAGGTTATCCCCCCTTCTTTTTTTGAAAGTTGGTTTCTTCCAAATTCGTCCTTCGTTCGTTTTCTTAAGGTTACAATGTCCTCGCTGTTTCTCCTTGTCATCCGACCCCCTTCGTGTTAGTCTCCTGATTTGGCCCCGGGCTTTGGGGAAGGTTTCTTTTCTTTGCCTCCTTTTTCTTTTCCCCCCAAACATCCGATGGTCCCCGGATTTTTTTTCCCCCAGGCGTTCGCATTTTCTGCTGCTTGACCCAACGTCACCCCTTCACCACAACGTTTCTCGGTGATGGATTACTTCGCAACATGTCCTCTTTCCCCCTTACCTGTTCCCCCCCCTCACCTTCCCTTCCGCCACCCCGTCCCCCAACCCAAGGGCCTTAACCAATCCAAGCCTTGAAGGGACTTTTTTTTACCGGCCCCGTCCATCCTTTGTGGCCAACTTACCACAGGGCATCCAAAGTCCTAACAACCGCCCGTCCGGGATTTTTCCGTGTGCTTCCCCTTTCCCCCGTTCAGCCTGTTTTTTTTTCAGTTGGACGGCATTACACATCTACTCCCCCCCCCACCAAAAGTTTCCCCCACCCCCCCTTTTTTTCTTTTGTTTTTTCCCCCCACTCGCGCCCGTGCCTTTCCCAAATATCCCCCCCTTTCTTTCCCGTAAATTTCTTCCGGCACTGTAGTCCTTGTTTGTCCCCCGTGGTTTGCACTCTCCATAGTCTTTCCCCGATTTTTGAACAGGTGGCGCCGCTCCCTTCAACCAGTGACGGTTCACCCTCTTTCCCTCCTTCGATGGTCTATCATCCATTCGGCATTCCGTTCATTGATGTCCTTCAGCGGGCCGCACCAACTAGATCTTGTCCTATCCCCTTCCCCCCTCTTATTCCTGTTCGTTTGGCGGCTTGTCTTTAGAGAATCGTTGTTTTCTCCCCCCCCCGTCTGGCCCCACTCCTTTTCGCCCCGAATTTCCTCCCGTTTTCCCTGTACATGATTTCGTTTTTCCCGGAAATTTTCCGCCTCATTTCCTCCGTGTCCGCGTTGATGTCTTTGGTTTCACCCTTTTGATATCTCTTCCCTCCGGTTTTCGCCTTTTTTTTCACTTTTGTGTTTTTGACGCGGTCTATAGTTACTTTCTCAAACACCCTCGTTTTTTAATCTTGTTGTTCCAGGCTCCCCTCCTCTTTGTTGGTTTCGAGCTTCCGCCCAACAGTTTCTGATATGGGTTAAAAATTTTCCCAGTCTTGCTCACGGTCTCCGATTACCTCTCCCCTTTTGTTTTGTTCCAAACCCCCTTCTTTTTTCCCTTTTTTTTTTTTGTTGCTGAGATCTTAGGTTGTTCCCCACAGCTTTCCTTCCCTCTCTCCGGATTTTTCCTTTAAGGTTTCCCCTAACTTTTTTTTTTTTTCCCCCTTTCCCTCCACCGCTAGGGTCTTCTTCTTCCCCCCCCCTTCCGTTTGCTTTAAACCCATGGCACCGTTAGGAGTTTTTTTTTTTCTCTTAAGCCCGGCGTGTCCCCCCCCTTTGCCTTTCTCCTTGCGCTCCTTTCCTTCCCTGAATTCCACCCTGTCCCATACTGTTTTTAACCCACAGGCATCCCCACGCCAGCCTGCGGAAGAACTTTAGGCAGGTATGTCCGTTTTACGGCAAGACACCAGGTTTCGTGCCCCTTTTCCGGCTTCCCATGCGTCCTTTAAGTTAATGGGCACCCTTCGAGCAATCTTGCGCTTTCCTCGGGGTCATTTGACGTCTCCCATCGACCTTGATTGGCTACGCTTGGCGTCGGCTTCTTTTCTCTTCTCGTTTTGTTTTTAGATGTCTTTCCATTGGCTTTCGCCCATGCCTTTCTTTTGACGAGGGTTGACTTACCCTCCCCCCAGCCCTCCTTGGAGACTCTTGGCGCAGCGATTTTTTTGGTTCCTGCGTCGGGATCGAAAATGTACTGTTAT
>Ga0179593_1483326_pt1 | contig 11332 bp, 12 predicted proteins | sample CZODoug2_1_08_16_FD_185931 | JGI IMG/M metagenome (GOLD analysis project Ga0179593, IMG submission 185931) | Vadose zone soil fungal communities from Angelo Coast Range Reserve, California, USA - CZODoug2_1_08_16fungal (PacBio error correction) | ecosystem: Environmental > Terrestrial > Soil >... | reverse complement strand
TTTTTGTCCTTTTTCTCCGAGCCCTTCTTTCCAAAGCTGTCAGTAGACAATGGACTTCCATGAGCTACCCCCGCCTTGCCCTCAGATTGGGATGGACCCCTTGATTTTTTCCTGTCCGGTTTTTCGCTCTTCATTCTGTTCCTGGCGTGGATATGTTGCTTTGACGCAGCTCCTTTCTAGGCCACGAGTCGTTTTAATCGGCTGTTTTTCCATGATTTGTTTTCTCTTAGGGCCTTCCACACTGCCTATAACTATGTGCCTTACAGCCTATATGCCCTTTCCCCCTCTGCTCTCTGCTGCGATACTTTTTATTACACCTCTCCTTCTAGGTCGCTAGCTGCCTCTCAATATCTTTGCTTGTTGACAGCGTTTATCTTCTATCCTCCCATCCCTGTTGGATCGAGATTTTCCCTTTCCCCACTGCTGCCCCGCATCCGATTTTATCCCTCTTTTTAGCAGTTCTTTTTCTTCCCTGTTGCCTCCGCACACGTCGGGCGAGCCCCCTCTTCCGTGAGTTCTAGTATCTTCATTAACTCCCCTCTTGCGCAGCTTGTCGCACGATATTTAGTCAACGTTCGGAACCTCCCGAGTGTAAAAGCGCGTGGCACCTTTTTCGTGGGCTTCAGCCTTTCCCGAGCCACGTCCTGCTAGAGATCCTCTCATGCATAGTCTCTTTTTGCCATCACCGTAGTCTAAAGTCCGGCGCGTCCCCTCTCTTTTGGGTTGAAGCCTTTCATATGTCGTCTCCACCCGCGCTTTGGGTACAAAGTTCCCCCCCCCTTTTTTGATTGTCCCTCCTCTCCTGACGGTAGCGACGATAAGACGCTTAAACCGATAGGCATCTGGCCATCCCTCTGTTCTTTTTTCCTAGGTCTCTGAAGGTCTTCCCCACAGTATAAGAGACTGACCAGGCGTCTTTCTACCCCCTGACTGCCATCACTCAAGACACGATCGGAATTCTTTAAGATTAGGCTGTCCGCTGTTGGATCATAGACAGTACTTAGATTCCCTATGTCGCGATTCTTTTCAGCTCGCCCCAGTGTGTATTGGAGTCCTTTTCGCAATGCCGTATCCCTCGTTTCCTCTTATCGCTCCTCGAATTAGTTTAGAGCCTCTATTTTCTGCCCCCCCCCCGTTGCAGGTCTAGACCCACAGCCCCACGGCGCAACTCTCCGGGGCAGCCGCTCTTGTGACAGTCGTTTCTGCCCAGTCTTTTTTTCCCGCAGCCCCCTGACTGTAGTAGTAGTTCATGACGGATTCTTGTTGTCGCCCTTGTCTTTTCCCCCCCAAGTTAACCCCATCAACATGTCTCCATTCATTTTGTCCCTTCGCCTTTTCCCCGCGTCCGTCTCCCCTTCGTTCGGTTGCTTTCTTCTCTCCTCTAGGGGGCATAAATACTCTTCCTCTTAGTGAGTTTTTGTTCAGCGTCAAAGGACCTGTCCCCCCCCTCCCAATACCCCCCGGCCCATAATCGTGTCAGGGAGGGATGGTCCCTTTTTTTTTTTTGGTTCTTTTATCTTGGGGTTTGGCCAACCAACTTACCCACTTTCTTACTCTCCTCTGCTTTCTCTGCGAGTGGGTACAGTCTAAGCCCTCTTCGCAAGGGATGGAGTCCCCGCGGCGCCGCTTTTTGAATCCTCTTCGGTTTCCTCTCGCCCGTGGGTGGGGAATTGACCTAGGGCTCGCTTTCCTCGGGGTCTCTTCCCGTTCCTCGAGCGGCATTCACCCCACTCGCTGGGCTTTTTTTCTGTTCTTTTTTACTCCGCCTACTTAGAATTGCGGCTTCCGACAACCCAGCTCCCTCCTTGAGAATCTCTCCCCCTTGCCGTTGACCCCTCCCGACTCCGCAGACGAGATCATGGCTTCTTTTCCACGTGTTTTTTTTCCTAAAAGTTTGCCGAAGATGCTCATTGACATTCGGATCGCGATCTCGAATTTTACCCCCATTACCCCCCTTTTTTCACGTTCACTGGGCGAGAGTCTTCTTGCGCGGTCCCTCGAAGATCGGCCTGTTTGACCTAGTCTTTCCTCCTTCTTATTTTCCGGTAGAGCCGCGACGTCCGGGTTTTGCAGTTGCACTCGTCTCCTCCTCTATGATTGAGGTCGGGGTCGGCTATAAAACCAGGACTTCGCCTTCCTCCTTTCCTAATTCCCTCGTTCCGAGATAGCTCGGACCGCTTGAGGCCCCCTTTTTCCGTCAAGAAACCCCTTCCCCCGTGCTTGTTTTAAAGAGTAATAAGACAGTCTTATTCGGTTTCGTGTTCTGACGCGCTGTGTTCAAGTCTTTTCCTAGATTTGCCCTCAGAAATTGATTTAGAAGAAATCCTGCCATTTTCCCCCCACTATCATTGACCCCTGCGACATTTTTTTTTTTTTTCGGCTCTCAGGACGAATCGCTGCGTCAAAGAGGAGGTCCTTTTCCGTCTCGGTAACCCTGTCCCCTGTTGCCAACCACCTGTCCCCTCCCTTCGGGACTCTTTTTTCGTTTAAATTTTTTCCAAAGGATCCTCCCTCCCTATTGCTTCTGTTAGTCAATAAGCGAATCGCCCTCTTTCTCACGCATTGATAATACCTCGGCTGTTCGACTTGTACCTTTTTTTCCGGTCGAGAAAGCTCCCCCCCCCCTTCTCGTCTGTCCCCGGTAGCCCCCCGTTTCACTTTCTCTATACTTCTTTTCGGCTTCAAGGTCTCACCAGCCTCCCGGAGCCGTTTTAATTTTTGCCTTCCTGAACAGCGCCTGGTCGGCGACGACAAACCCTTCTTTACTCCTAGTTTTCCCTATGTTTTTTCTTCCTGCTTAGCTTATTCCCCGCATCCGGAGTTTTTCGTTTCGACCCACCCCGCGGGCTCCCCCTATCACGACGGACACGACCCCCACCGGCAGGCATCCAATTGCTGAGACTCAGACCCTCAGATTCCCTCTCCTCCCTTAGATTCACCTTCTAAGCCCTTCCCGGGTCAGCCCCCCGACCACCCTCGTGTCTGTTGAGTAAAAGGCTCTTTTCCCTCCTTTGTCTCCCCTGCAAGCCCCCCCTCGACGCCGTCCACCCGAGATTAGATTATCTTTTCCACAGATAGATTCTTTTTAATACCCTCAGTTGTTTCTTTTGTCGGACCTTCTCTCCCCCCACTAGGAGATCTCGTTTTGAGCGCGTCCTCGTTTCCGGGCTACAGATCCTCTCCCTCCGTGGCTCCCTCTCTTCCTCATATGGTTGAGGAGTGCCCCTTTCTTTTTTTTTTTCCCACAGCTTCCCCGTAAATTCGAAGATTCCCAGGACACCTCAGAATGGCTGCCGGAATTTCCCCGACGCGTGTCGGCTCTTCTTTTTATGATTTTTTCGGCTCCTTTTTGTTTATCGGACGCGTAAGCGGCGTTCCTTATCTGGAAAGCCTTTTCGTTCGTGCGTCTGTGGCCGAAGTACTCATTATTCCCCTTCTTTGTTGAGGTCTTCTTCTCAAATCGTGTCTAGTTCGGCCAAGGTTCTGTCCTGCCTGCCCCGTGAACCTGTTGTCTTGTTTCAGACCTCCTTCTAGACTTCTGTTCCAACTTTAGAGCACGGGTTTTGCGGCCTTTTCTCGTCTTTACTTTTGTCTTGATTTTTGGTTCGGCCTTTCTTCACCAACCCCTCCCTTAATGTTTCTCCCTCTGAATTGAGGTTGTCCCGTGTGCGTGAATCTTTTTTCGCTGGTCGCCTTATTTTTGTTTTCTGAGCATATCTTGGATCTGCCTCTTCAGTACGTACGACTACGAATCTAGTCTGGGTTTAGTTGTTTTCAAGGTTTGGCCATGCTACCCGATTTTTTCCCTTGAATTCTTCACTGGAACACTCTCTTTCCTTTTTCAGTCGGGGCATACGTCAATCCTCCTTCAGCCTTCTTCCGCGCGTTTGTTTTGACCGAGTGCGCGAAGATCACCTTGCATTTTGTTTTATGAAACTTCTCCCACCTTTGCGCTCCGTCCCTGAATATCCTTTCTGATTTTGAGGTCCGCCGGCGTGCCTTTTTTGATTTTGGGGTTGACTTCCCTTTTCTTCCCCTTTGTATCTCGGGGGAAAAGGGCACGTCGCTTGCGACGGAGTCCTCCGGATTTTTCCTCTTCTTCCCCGATAAGCTCTATCTATCGCCGCCAGGAAACCCTGTCTATCAAAGTTTATATCCTGGCCCGACGCGGTTCTTCTCTCCTTCTGGTTTTGAAAGCGCTAGGTCCCCTTCCTGGCCGACCCTCTTTGCCTCGCCCCCTTTTCCCCTGGGTAAACGCTGGGGATATAGTTTAGCGTGGCTGGATTATATTCTTGATCTAACTGGCTTGCCATCGGCGAGGTTTCTAATTTTCGGTCGAGCAGTCCTTTTTCGCGTCTGCCATGATTCGCGTTAAATTCGTCGCCTCGGGGCCGGCCCCTTTTTTTTTTCTTGTCGAACATGATTTTGGAGGGTCTTCCTTGCCGATGTCCCCTATCTTGTCCTATGCCTTTTTTCCGCCGGCTGTGGCTAACTAGGGGGCGCCTCGTGAATTCCCCTTCCTTTTGTCAGGCGCTTTCTCTTTACTTCGGGCGAGCTGACCCGAATCGCCCTTCGCCGGACGAGCATGAGAGGTCCCTCCTTGTTCTTTTGTTGCACTGTGACTTCGCGCGGTCAAGGCCCAGCTTTGAGATGCGTCCCCTTCTTTTTTTTTGCACCATTGTCCCTCCCCACGCGGGTCCTTCCCCAAGTAAAAAGAGCGGTAGGGCCAGTGTTTGGTGGCTTTTAAAGGTCCAGGCAATTAGCTCTTCCCACTCTTCCCCTTCGTTAGCTCCTTGTCTCTCATACTCTCCCGCTCGACAGACGTCGAGGACGTTTTTTCGGCCTTCTGACCCGCTTTCTCTGTTGGCTTCGGAAACTAAGAGTTCGATTACAGCTTCAGCCCCCTCCCCTTCTTCCCGTTGCTTGCGTTGAGTTGCTGGAACTTTTAGGAGACCCCGAGATTTTCCTACCGAGCTCTTAATTTTCCAGGCCTTTTTTCCGCAACTTCGCCTTGTTTGCTCTTATATTTTCCTCATTTTTCTCCTCGCGGCCATAATTTCGCGCCGCCGGATCTTTTCCATATGCTACCAACCGATGCGGCTTGACCCTTCCCTTTTCGTGGTCAGGGCTCCGCTTCCCATGTTTTTCTTCCCCCAAACCTTCCGGCCAGACGCGTCAGACGTGTTTTTTGGTTTATGTTTAAACTATGCTCCTTGAAAGGGAAGGGGTTTGGTGTTTTCGCTGTTCCTGTGGCCGTCTTCCTTGCCTACCCCGCATTACCCGGTGTGGAGGCCAGACATAGTGACTGTCCTGTTTTCCCCTTCCCTGCGTCCCTGGATCTTATCGCGGTTATTTTTTGCTCTTTGGGTCCCCAATTCTTTTTCCGGTCGCGGGAGCTTCATATTGCAATCTTGTGATCATCTTCCCTGCCATGGGCGAGCCTCCTTTTGGTGGATGGCCCACTTTCGCTTCTTTCCCGTTCTAGCATATTAATAGTAGTTCCTTTGATCTTTTGATGGGCATTTTAGCTCCCCTCAGTGACTCCCTGCTTTTACCAGCGGCTCGTTTTTTGTATTTTCTTCCTCGATATTGCCTTACACGATGAAGCATCTTGATTCGCTCTATCCTTCCCGCCTGGCTTTTTTTTGATATCGCTTTTTGGTTCGCACCAATTGAGCACGGGCGAGGGTCCCCTCTCCCTCAAGGTGCCTATGGTTTCAAAAAAACGGTTACCCTTGCTCCTTCATCGTTTTCCCTCTTGGTTTTTTGCTAAGTCTATCCATGGTAACCTGCTGCAACGATTCCCTTTCATTGCATCTTTAAATTTTCTAGTTTCTCGTGGAGTGTTCGCCCCTCCCCCTCTGATCGGCTTCTCCTTCTTAGCAGCGCCTCATTCTTTAGTTTGCTCTTCTTAACCTTGATTCGATTTCTCCACCGCTTTCGCCCCACCACGGCCTTTCACGAGCCTGCGGTCCCCAAGCGCGTGTCCGCTTTTTTTTTCCTTCATCCCTTTATGCCGGAAATATGACTAGCTTTGTTCAGCTCTCCTTTTTCCTCCATATCGTAGTCACCGGTCGCGACATGTTTTTTTCCTTTTCTGAGCTTTCGGTCCCTCGGTCGAAAAACGCGTGTGTGACGTACAAAGAATTTCCCATTTTTTCGACAGCTGACCCTTCTCCTCCCCTAGCGTCACCGAGGCGCCGTCGCTTTCAGCACCCTTCCTCCCGGTTGTGCCTCGGTAGGAGAATCGACTGGATCCCACCGTCCGAAGCTCCAGCACCGGACAGGAGGGCTGGACCCCTGATCGAAGCAGGAGAAGTGCCAGATCCCGCTGCGGCGCCACGTACGGGAAGAGGACTTGTGGTTTGCGGCCTAAAGTCCCGATTTCCTACCTTATTCGATTATGTCACGAGCAGTCGCTAGCTTGTCTTTTCTAGGTGCCGACACGGACCTTATATCCCTCTTTTCCTCTTATCCTCTGCCGACCCCGACCCAGCAGTTGATAATGTTCTTTGATCACAGGCCCGCAAGTTTCAGTTAAAGCACAGTTCCCCAGTCGCCGCCTTCCGACCCTGGACACGTATCTTGCCGCTTCATTGAGATGCCGGAGTGCTTGTCCTGACAGCTCACTGAACTGACTGAGCCTTATTCTCCGCCCCTTCTTTTTTCTTTTTCGCTTGTCTTTACCCTGCTCCGTGACAGCTAAATCACCTTTCTGAATTGTCTTCGTTCTCTTCTCTTCTCCGCGTTTCCGTTTCCCCGAAGCTTCTTCCCGCAGCGAGGCCGGGGGTCCCCCCTTAACTACCGAGGAAGTTTTTCTTTGGAGTCCCAGCGCCGAACTTCTGTGATTTCCCCCCCAACCCAACCCCCTTTGGACACTTGTTTCTTCGGGTGAAACGAGGAGTGGCGCTTTGGTTTCCCGGTCAACCACCTCCCCAAAGTTTTCAGTCCATTTACGGCTTGTTTCCCCTAGGCGCCAGTGTTTTTCCCCTCTTAAGCGTGCTCACCCAATTTAGCTCGCGGGATCGTTAGCGGCTGACTTCGATTTAAGTGTAGCGTGGCGTTGCCTGCCACTCTTCTCCGACAGCCCCTGACCTCGTTTTTCGCCCAGTTGGCTTTTATCGCGTGACTGAGGGCTAGCGTTTTCTCTGACAACGCCTTCGAGCAGTCGCCCTCCCCCCTTTCAGCTTTTTTTGAATTCAGGATGGCGGCAGACCCTCAGTCGCATCGTGCTGTGCCACCAACAACCCGATGCTGCATGTGGACTTAGAGACTTCTTTTCGAGATCCTTCCCCTGGTGTCGATTAATGCTACAGCAATAGTTTATCGGCACCATCTTGCTTCAGCCATTCGATCCCATGAGCCGTCGCCCTACCGTCTCCCCCCAGCTCACGGCCCCCCACCATTTGAATCTAGACTTTTGGGTCTGCCGCTTCTCGCTGCGGTGTGGCACAGCTCCCTTCACCTTTCCTTCCTTTCTCCGGATACCGATGTCTCGACCTGCGACTCCGGGTTTGCCGTTGCCTCACGAATAGCAGTTACTTTTTAGGTCGGGGATCTCGATCACCAGGAGGACTCTTCTCCATTCTTTAATTCCTTCCCCCGGCCAAGCGAGTTAAAGTCAAGCCGGATCGGGCCCCCAACCCCTTTCCGGCATTTTTTTTTAAATTGCCCCCCCTCCACGGGTATTTTACCGCGATCCTAAGAAAGGCGGATTCTTCCCCACGGTGCAGTTGCCTTGAGATTATTTTTTGTTGGGCGCAGGATGAGATCTTAAAGAAATTCCCCTTCTATCGTCGCTCCCCCCCCCTTCCACCGGAAAAAAGAGCCGCGCTGCCCCTTTGAAATCATTATTTCCCCCCCCTTCTTTTCGTAACCCCTAATCCTTGTGCGCGGTGGGTAAGTTTTTCCCCCGCTGTCGCTGCAAACCTCTTGGTTCTGCATTCTTTGCCAAACGGTAACACTCCTTACCTTCTTCCTCTCTGAGCCGTTCACCACGCGGAAGCTCAGATTCTGCCCTGCTCGGAGTCCCTAATTTCTCCCCCTTCCCTATGGTCGCCCCGCCGCGACCAGAAATTGGTTTTTCGAACCCGAGTGAGTGCTGGGCGGCGAGACTCACACACTCTCTTCTTTCTTTCCCAACCAGTGCCCTCCACCCAGGTGCTCGCATAGATGCTGGCGTCCTCTCCTTTGCCACCACTAGCCTTGGATGCGTACTACATCATTTGGCAGTAACGATGACCAGCGCGCATGATTCGGTCCTCCGAACCCAAAACGACGTCTTGTTTCGCCCCCCCTAATGCCGAGTCTGTATTTCCCGTCGCCGGAAACCGCGAGGTCCTTCTCGTTCAGTTCTTCACTGCTTCTTCCCCCACACGATGCGCAACAAATGAAGCCAGCTCAAGATAAGTCTTTGTAGCCGCCATTGGGGTTTTTTTTTCTTGATCTGAGTTTTGTCCTCTTTGTTGGGACAAGAAATTTTTCACTTCAAATGCCGCCCACCCCCTCGTTGATGTAGAAGATTTGTATTTCTTCTCCCGTCTGCCGCTCGCTGTGATCCTGAAGCCCCCTCGCTGCGCTCCCCCCAACCCTTCCGTCTCTTCTTTGACGAAGGACAATTATCTCTTTCATAATCATCCGTGGTTTTTTTGTTGTTTTTGCTGTTGTCTGCACGATCTCGGCATCTCTTGGTTTCTCTCTCGCTCTTTTAGGAATCGAAAAGAGCCTACATCAGGTGTCATATCCCTTCCTACGACAGCTATTTTCGGAGGGATGTACGTGACAGGGATTTTTCCCCCCTGACACAGCACTCCTCTGCCACCTCTTCCTTTCCGAAAACTTTTAGATTTATCCCGGTTCCTAAGCGGTAGGCCGCCCCCGCGTGTTTTTCTCCCATTGGAGGCAGCACGTTCTGTCAGTTCCCTTTTACGCGCTTTTTCTTCTGCTTTCTTGATAGTCTTCTGAAAACCAGTCCTCCGGTCCTCGGGCTTCCGGTTTTGTTCGGTGCTTTTCTACCGACTCCCCGGAACCTTGGCCTCTTGGTACCCCCTTCTTGTGCCTGTCTGAGTCTCCCCTTCCAATTGTCGTCGTTTGTCACTATTCTCGATCTTTCCGCGCGGTGCCTTCTCTGCGTTTTCACGGGTGATTCTTTGTGCTAACAGTGACTTTTCTACCTCTCATTGTGTGCGGGCTAGCACCCTAAGCCCTTTTTTTCGAAACGGCTTTTTCTTTTTCTCTGGAGTGCGCCTGGGATTGGTCTTCTTTTGGACTCGAGGAATCATTTTTCGGACCTTTCTGTGACCCTCTTGACCGCAAGGGCCCGCTGTAGGCTTTTTTCCCCGTTTTGCCAGAGAAACGATGTGTACGGATTTTCCCTTCCCTCGCGAGCGCGTTGTTTGACGCTCCTCCGACTCTTCTCCTTCAAGGTCCCGTGAGCGTCTTTGTTTCGCTGGCCGATTGATCCTCCGCTCCACCGCATTTTCGGCCTCTCGACAATCCTTTTTGGCATCACATAGAGTCCTCCCACCCACGAATACTCATGTCTTCTCGCGTTACTTGCCCTCGAGTTGTCCTGCAGTTGTACCCTCAGGTTGGTTATCAGGATGGCTGGTTCCTCCTTTATCGTTTTCACCGGGCTTCGTCTTTCTTCTCTTCTTGGGAGACTTTTCTTCACTAACCACTAGCGATCTCCGTGGCCCCTTAAACTCCGCGTGGTTCCCCCCACTTTACTTATAGTTTCCGCTTCTTTGTATGATGGCCAGCTGCCCCCCACTCTGCGAGGCGCCTCCTGCTAAATCGCCCTTCCACCTGGAGTAACACTCTGACGCAGAACGCAGTGTTTTCCCTTCTTTCTGCGGTCTCTTCCCCTGAGGAGAAGGATTCATCCCCGGATAGTTCGATGGTCGGTCTCAACCTCTTTCTTTTAAATTTCTTCCCCCTGCCCCCATGACTGCAATGCGGACGTTCCCTTCACCTGCTCCATCGGTTGGGTGCGAATGATGTTGCTTTTTTTCTCCTCCCTTAATTTTCTATGAGGATTTTCTGTATTCTGGTGAACGGACTGGCCCTTCAGGACTGGGACCTCTCTCCCCCCCGGAGGACTACTCTTATTTTCAGTCGTAACTAGGGGAGGCTCACCGCTAGTCAGCCCGTCCCCTCTCGGAGTCCCGGACATCTTCCATTTCAGGAGCCCTTCTATCCCCTTAACTGTGTCCCTATCGCTTTTTGAGATGTGACCATTTGTTTCTCGGCTCAGAGAGGGGACTGTTTTTGTGCTTCCCCCACGTCTCCTCCAGAGGGTCCTCAAACTTTTTGATTGCCTTTTGGTGTGTTCCCTTTTCCGTCCCTTTCCCGTGCTCTTTCCTCCTATTTTCCTTATTGCCCCGGTCATTCGGAATCGCTTTCTCGCGAGAGGCGCCTTCTTCCAGAAGGCCGGGCAACATGTTCCTTGGTATTTTTTTCTCTTGTCTCAGTTTCAAGGACTAGTTTGAGCACCCCATGTGCCCGCGGTATTTCATCCCGGATGCGAGGTTTGAGGTCCTTCAGGCCGGGAGCACCTTCTTTCCCTATAGGAATGAAATGTGACTATTTTGGCGGGGACCTTTTCTGTTTATTTTGTACTTCTCCTTTTGGGTGCTAGTATTCGGATAGACCAATGTTTGTTGTTTTGCAACTTCTCCTAATAATGAGTACTGATTTCCCCCTAGATTTGTCGAATCAATCTCCGACCGATTTCCTTTGCTCTCTGCAAGGGTGGTGATGCTCCTTCTTGTTTCCCCTCCCCCCGAGCGGCACGCCGCGTCCAGAAGTTCTGCCTTCGTTTTGTCTTCTCGATAAGGGTTTCCCCTTCCAGCCGTGTGCCCGTTGTGTGCTTACGGTTTCTCCAGTAGATAGCGACCTTGGTTTTTCCTCTGAGTTTTATGCGCCCCCGGCTTTCCTGCGCCTCTTGGACGGCGCTATCTAGCTCCCTGTCAGCGGCTTTTTTCCCCTCTCTACTTGGTATTCTTGAAGTTTCGCTGTTGCGCCGACTTTGCCAAAGCTTGGACTCCCCTTGCAGAGTTTATTGCGTTTTTTATCTTTGGCTTTCCCCCCCCCACAGTGGTTTTTTTTTTTGGATCGTTTAAGGTTTATTGCTGTTATCTCCCCGTCTCTTCACCGCGATTTATTCCCTGGCTTTAGGTTCCCGGGTCCTTGGTTTTTATTTTTTTTTCCTTGTCCAGCCTTTTTCTCTGTGCTCCCCTCTCCTCCTGCGGCGTCGAAGAGTTTCCACTTGCCTTCTGTCTTCTGCAACGCCTCACGCCCCTTGACGCTTTCTGATAATATTCCTGCTGTG
>Ga0179593_1474185_pt1 | contig 11332 bp, 15 predicted proteins | sample CZODoug2_1_08_16_FD_185931 | JGI IMG/M metagenome (GOLD analysis project Ga0179593, IMG submission 185931) | Vadose zone soil fungal communities from Angelo Coast Range Reserve, California, USA - CZODoug2_1_08_16fungal (PacBio error correction) | ecosystem: Environmental > Terrestrial > Soil >... | reverse complement strand
CTCCTCTCGCTTTCACGATTCTATCCCACCTTCTCCCTCGATTTCTTCCGGATCCATATCAAAAGGGCTCCCCTAAAATCCCGCCCGGGCTCTTTTCGCTCCCCTTCCCCCCCCATGCACGCTCCTTGTCGCCGTCTCACTAGGTCAGCAGCTCCCCCCCCCATGATCTGGTCGCCAATCGTCTTGTTGACCTGCTTCAGTAATGTTGAGTTGGCGCACACTTCCCCTTTTTTTCCCCGCGATTTTTGATCCTGCACTCAGCGCTACGTGCTCCCCCTTTTTGTTATAGAGTACGTCCCCCCGTTGTTCTGTGTGGGTTTTTTTCTCTCGCTTCTCTGGCCCCGATCGCTTCTTCTAGTCCTTGGCAAATCCGGGTGTCCCGCCCCATCTCTGCATATGAGAACAACAGATCCCCCTTGTGCGTGTGAGTGCTGAGAGCACTTTCCCCTCCACCCGCATATCCCCCCCCTGTCGCAAGTATTTTGTCGACGACAACTTCTTCTAGCCACTGCCCTCGAGGTCCGCCTCGCATCATCGATTAGATCACCGGACGTCCTCTCTTTCTCGACGTCCGTGAGTTGACGTCTCCGGTTTGCTTTTTTTCCCTGAAACCGTCACAAGACCGTCCCTTCATCTCGGCGTACCAACCCCTTTCTTGTGCAGTTCGTGTTTTGAGGCGTCCCCCCGTCTTGTGGACGAGTCCACCACCTTTACCCCCCATTGATCAGACCTTCGAATTCCCCTTCATCCTTCTCAATGCTTTTTTTTTTTCTTATAGATGTCGGGTCTTGATCAAACGCGTTTATTAAGTCGTGGAAATGAGTCCCCTGCTGTGTAGCTTTGAAGTCCTCCCTAACGAACTGCGCCCCACAGGATCTGGTGTAGGTCGACCTCCCTTTTCTTATTGGATTACGTGTCGATTCTTCCTTTGCCACTCTTTCTGAGTAACCGTTTCGGTCGTCCTTTCTCGCGCGAGGCGAGTCCTCTCCTTCTGATAGCACGAGGACTGTCCTGAGAGTCATGTTTTTCTTGAATCCATGGGGGGAATCCCCTCGGAGAATGTTTTCGTCCGGGGTTGCCGTGGGTGGAGGAGTTTCTCTTATTGCTCAAATCCCATAGTGCTTTATCGCGTATTCCCTGCGAGGGATTTATGCTTAGCCTCCCCGTTGTCGCGTGAGCGACTCAGTCCTATTTCTTCCTCTTGCGAAAAAAACGCCCCCCACCTTGGACGAGAATACTCTTCCCACCCCGTCTCGCACGTCTTTCCTCTCTTGCTTTCTGAGAAACCACCATCTTGGAAAGGACGACCTCTGCGGTGGCGCATTGTCCCTTATCCTCTGTAATGTTTACCCTCTTTTTTTTCTGTGCTGGCCACCTCTGGTTCGATAGAAATAGGAGACGTTGCTTTCCTTTATCTGGTGAGTCTGCCCTCCTTTTCACGAGCTCCCCCCATGGTCGACCAGCGGGCGACCATCTGCTCGGAGCTCTCTCAGCTTTTAACTTAGCCCATAGGAAAGAGATCCGCTCGCGCGCCCGAGCAGGGGAGCTTCCTCTGCGGATGGTTTTTTTTTTTGAAAGTGTTGATTTTCGCGTCTGTATACTGCGATCTCGCCCCTGTCTCCAGTTGTCTGAAGGTCTCATTACGCGCCTTCTCTGCTTGAGCATCTTACACGGGTGCGTCAAGGGTTGACCTCTTTTGCTTCTCTCCTAACGCTCCATGCATCCGGTCTTTTACTGAGCTCCTCTCCGCAGGGCGCACTTCAGCCTTTTGGGACGTTGCCCTCGAGCCCCCATTTTCACAGCGGCCTATGCACTTGCCCCCTTTTTTTTCATCATGACCGTCCGGTATCGTTCCCCTCGAGCGAGAAGGAGGCTTTTTCCGGGCCTTTCGATCAAAGTTATCTTTTTTCAAGTTCTCGATTATTCCTTGGCGTGATTTGCTCTTCCCCTCCTTTTGGCGCAACCTTTACGGACCCCTTGAAAAAACTCTCGAGTTTCCAAGGTGTAGAGGTTTCCCCCCTCCCTCCAGGCTAGATGGTCAAAGCCCCGAGCCGTTTTTACTGGCTAAAACCCTCTTCCTGTTTTTAGAGCTGCATGATCCGGGCGCGGAGACTTCGGTTTTTTTGTCCGGGGCGACCGCTCACATTCTCCCTCCAAAGGCCGATCTTTCTTTGCCGCGAGCCATCCCGTGAGAATTTTCCCCTATCGAGGTTTGAACACCCGTGAAGTAGCGCCTCACTCCTCGTTTTGCAGCTGTTCTCTTTGTCAGCCGCCTATTGTTGTCCAATACCGGTCTATCAGTGACAGTCCCTCCTTCCCGTAAGCAATTCTCTCCGGCAGGTTCCCATCGGGGTACGGCGACCCTTCCCTCCCAGTTCCGTACCTTCGGCAAAGCGTTTTTCTTTTTCTCACTAGTAGAATCCTCCCCTCTCATGTCCCCTTTGGCCCGCCACCCCCTTCCGGAGCTGAGATCCTTGTCCTTCCAGGAAACAAAAACCCCCCTCCTGCATCTATACCGACTAAAGTAATTCCTCGCTTCCGAGAAAGTTCGCGACCTTCATTCGTATTTCTTTCCAGAAAATGTACCTCTGCGAAATGCCCTCAAGGCGCTTGCACTGCCTCGTCCTGTCCTGATTACCTTTACCTTTCTCTATTGAGTCGCGAGCCTGCCTGACCAATCTAGAAGATAACCTGATCTTAGCCATCGCCCCCCCCTCCGCTACACAGGCCTTTCTCAAAGGTTAGCAGCGCTTAACTGAGACCGTCAGGGGGCGTTCTTTTTCCCGAGCAGTTTTCATCCTCCCCCTCAATTCCCCGCTGAGGCCTCTTCCGGACTTCATCAAAGCCATCCCCCTCGTTTTTTTGGAGGAGAGAGCTGTTGGACCGAGGCCTTGCAGCGGCGCCAGTTCCGCTGACTCCCTCGAGACTTGAATTCTCTTCCCCTCTGATCTCCACGGAATCAGAGCGCACAGTTTTCGCGCTGTGAAGTGCATTCGGGGTTCCTTCTTCCTAGGATTTGATGTAGAGCGCTTTTCTTTTCCCGACGCCAGAAGCCGAGCTTCCCCCTACCGATGGGATTCTTCTTTCCCTCCGACCGGGACGATCGTCTCCCCCTATTTTCTTACTTTGCGGCGCATCTGGTCTTTTTCGCTCCCCCGTTTTTTTCGGTCGGAGTCGTCGAGAGCGTTGGCATTTCGCCTCACCCTGTGCTGGCGTTGTGGTTTACGCCTGCCATTAACTCCCGCCACGTCTTGGTTTTCCTATAGAAGTCATTTTCTTCTTTGGTTTCTGATTTTTCTCGGGTTCTGAGAATATTGTTCCCCTGTCTTTTACGGTAGCAGAGAAACCCTTGCTGTCCAACCGCCGGAAGCAGTGTTTCTTTACCTCTGGTTCTGCCTCCCCCCTCAGGTAGGGGCAGCACCCCCCAATACGGGAGATCGTCTCACTTGGCTTCAAGCGCTAGGAATCTACCCTTGGTTTCCCAAGCCTACACCGGGAAACTGGAGGGATCTTCCACTTCCAGCTCTTTTCGGGGATGCTGCTCTTCCCTGGACGCAACCTCCTACCTCGTAGAATAGGCCTCCCCCTTTCTATACTACGCAAGGCCGATTTTTCACTTTACCAACTATACTTATTTTGTCTTGCCTAGGCTTTAGTGGGGCCCCCATCCCCTCCTTGGATGAGCCTGGAGGTGCCCGTTCCCTCCTCTCCCCCAGTTTGTACAACGTTCACGATTTTGCCAAAGAACATCTCGCCCCCCGTGCTCCCAGTGCACCTTTTGGACCCCTTCCTAAGATGAAGACTACGAGGACATCCGCCTCTTTCGCGAAGAATGGTGATGCCCCGTTACCCTCCCCCCTGTTTCTCTTTCCCACTTATGGGAGCGGCTCCCAGTTCCAGACGCTCCGTCGCAATGTCGGCCGAAGCCCCCCGCACGACCTGATGCAGGTGAATTTCTTTAGTCCCCGAAGGCGAAACACCCCTTCCCCCTCAAGTAAGATCTAGTCCCCCCTCTGAGAGTGTCCACCCCTTCCGTTCATACGACGACAAACATCACCCCCCCCCCCATGCTTCCTGCCGATCCCTCAGCTATGAGACTCACTTCTCTTAAAACGTCACACGCCAATCAAGCAAAATTACTCCCTCTTCGCGCGAGTTCCGTACCTTCCGCCTCCCTTCTCCCTCGAAAGAGAGTGAGATCACTCAACGTGGAGCAGAGAGCCCCCTCTTGGCTCGGGCCGAGCGTCCGTTCGAGAAAACATCCCGCTTACGGGCCCGCCGTCAATAGTGATTGATTGCCCACCCTTAGTAGGGTGGCCCAATGAATTGCGGGGGACACTTGCTGTAAGGGGCCATCTTTTGCGCCAAACGCACATTCCCGTTTTACCTGTTCCCGCGATTCTTTTCTGCATCCGACCTCAGACTCTACAGTGCTTAACAGGTGTTGTAACGTCAGCAGTTCCTCGCTTTTCTCTCTCAGTCTCCCAGGACTGTATCTTCCTGCTTGCGTCTCTGTCCTCTCTTTCCCTCTACAGACCTCTCCCCTCATCCTGAGTATTTAAATCTTACCGATCTGCGTGTGAGGCCTGAGCGCCCTAAGCCACAACGTCCACCTCTTACAAATCGCACGATTCTATTCCACGGAACAAGTTTAGCTTCCCGCGAAACCAGGATCCGATCGAAAGCCTCTGTTTTTCCTCTTTATCTCGCCTCCTCCTCTCCTCCCCCGAGCCTAGAGTGGGCCGCATGGGGCATTGTTACGAAAGGTACCCCGGACCGCCCATCACCTCCTTGTCGAGGCCCTCCACCGTCCTGTCGTTCCAGCGGTGAGGGCTTGTCCAACGATGCCTGGCATGGAAGACGTCCACACATGACAACACCTCCTTGATCTCCGCATTTATCTATTATCATAATACATGTTTCTGTTGGGTCGTTGACGGTCTTCTCGTCTCACAGTGATTGTGATCTTTCCTCCGGTACATGTCAATGCCTTGCTCAATCCTACGAACCATGAGAGACAGGAGTGTTCTGCTAGCCTCATGAGTGATTGTCGTGTGTTGGTGGACCCCGTGTTTGATCCCCCCACGGTTGAAAAGCTGGACCACTTGAACCACAGGACGGTTTCGACTCAGATATCCTTGATAGGGGAGCTGGCTCGTCCGTCTTTTCCCTCACGATGATGCGTAGTCGGGTCTCGAGTAAGCTTGTATTCTTCCCCCCCCTTCTTTGTGTGTGCTCCCTACGGATCATTTGTAAGAGGTGGGACGTTTTGGCGTATTGTGTTTTCCACCGACCTGCGTTTTTTCTGCCTCCTTCTCCTGCAGGGAGGATCTATCCCTTTTTCTTTTCGAAAGTCTTGCCCCTCCTTCTCCCAGCTAGAGTCATAGCGCATCGCCGTGGCCGCAAACCCACCCACCCCTTCACACGCGGCCGATCCTCTGCCCACGCTTGTCTCCGGTCTCTGTCCCTTCAAGCTCACACCCCCTTGGGAAAGTGCGGCATGCTAAAGGCGGGTGTAGCAAAGGAGGCCCTTATCAATGGAGGGGTACCAATTTGGATTGCGTGCCCCACACGAGAATTTTGCATGGACCCTGTTTCGCAGGCTACGCCGACTTTGTCTCGGAGCTCATCTTTCCTCTCAGCGCACGGGCAGATCTTCTGCTGCAGCAAGGTTGACGTAGGCCTGATCTGTGTCGTGTCCTAGCGACCGCTGGTCCGAAGATATTGCGCGCGCAGAGCTTCCTCCCTGTAGAGGTTGCGGTTCGGATGTGCTCTTTAGTGGGGATGGCGGACTTTTTCTAGCTCCCGGAGAGAAGTAGGTGCCTAAGCGTCCAAAGGTTGTCGGCGTTCAGGAGATAGTACCGTTCAGCCAGCGCGGGCGGCTCCTTTCTTCCCTGTTTAGAAGGTGTTATTCGTTCACGTTTTTTCCCCCCTCCCCTCCGAAGCGCATCGCACCCTTCCGCGGGACGTCGTCGATTGGTCTTTTTTCTCGTTCGTGAAGAGGTTGGGTGTCGCGTCCTGTCCACTCCGTATCGGCACATTGCAAATTCTCCCCTTCCGTGATCCGGCGAACTCCTCCGGAGGCTCTTGACCGAGTAGGTGAACCACCTCGTGCCAGAGTCGATTCCGGCTCTTCTCCACCCTAGGGCGGAAAAGGGGTAGATAGAGGCGGCGATCGTTCTGTAGGGGAAAAGAGACCCCCCCCCGCTGAAAAGTGGGTTTTCAAAGGGACGGATCCCGTGGGTCACACCACCTCCTCTAGAGCAATTTTCCCTTTGTCACGGTTGTCCCCCCTCCTGGGTAAGCCGATCCCCCTCCGAGCGTTGTTAAATTTTCCCCCCCCCTTCCGTCCTAGCTGCCCTCTATGTGCTAGACTGAGCCCCTCTTTGATTTTGTTTTTTCTTTCCGCCTCTTGCACTCCCCCTTCTCATCTATTGAGTTTGCCTCCTCCCCCCAGTATCCAGAGGAGACGCTGTTTTTTCCACACCGTGCGCGAGAGACCTGCCTTTGCGTGAGAAGATGCCCATTAGGAGTGCGGTGGTGTCCCTTCTTTCGCGGCAAACCTACTGTCGTGTTAGGCAGTGCCCGAGCACGGTTTCCCCTCCATTCGGGATCACCTCTTGACTTGGTCAGAGTTTTCTACTTTTCCCCTCCCCAGGCGAGTGCCTTAGAAGAGTTCTTCGCCAAGCTACTCGAGTACTATGAAGGCCGTAACACCTTTTGTGTCAGCGTATTGGCGACTCTTCCACCAACTCTCGCGCCCTGGCTACCGCCTTCCGGCAAGAGAGCGCTACCCGTGATCTCTCGACGTTCGACGCTTTTTCCCCCTCCCCCCGTGCGAGCGACCCCCCCCGGAGGTGAGTTTTCTTGTCGCGTGGCAATTTTCTCCAATCCTGATCGGGGACCCCTCCCTTCTTCTCTAGCCCCCAGACACACTTCCTATCGCTCTTCCTCTCTCCCTGACACCGAGTCATTCTGACGAACGTTTCGTTCTCCCTTTTCGATCGAGGTTCCTCTCTTTTTCCCTTGTCTCGCTCATTTTGCTGACTGTCCCGCTGCGGCGACCCGAAACCGACACAATTTCCCTTTCCCTTCCTCCGACTTTTTTTGTTGATTAGTGGTTGGCTCTTAGCATCCGGACAGTTCAGCGCTCTTCCTTCTTCAGTGAACTTACTGACCCCTTTTCCCCCCGGACTCTTAGTCCCCTTTTTCTCCTGGCTTAGTCTTTTTCGCTTTTGCGAATATAGGATAGGAGAGATTTTCTTTTGTCCTTTTTCTCCCCTCTAGGCCCTATCCGAGGGTTTCTTCCCTTCGTACGCTCTCCGACCCATTGTTTTTGCCTTTGCCTGCGCGAATATGGGTTGTCGTGAATTTCTTATCCTGCTCTTGCGAGCGTGGCTTTTTTTTCTTTCTTGAGCACTGTTTGCACTGAGCGTTTTTTGGTTTGTCCGTCTGTGGTCGATCCTTTTTCCCCTCTCCCCTCGCATTGGTGCGCTTTCCTCAGGCAGGCTATCTTTCTTGTAGAGTTGCCGATGGTTGTTGCTTCCTTTCGCCTTGAGGTCTCTCTCCCCCCGCTGACCTGCCGCAGCAGTTTTCTTTTTCCCTTTGCGTGGGCATACTTCCTTTGTGGAAGACTACTGTTTTGCCTCGACGAATCGCAGGCGCACGCAGCTTGTTCTTGCTAAACCGTTTGTTCGCCCTCGCTCCGCGGGAGCCCGTGATGTGGCGCTTCCACGTCACTCGTCGCCGGGGATGGAGCGTCGTTGTTCTGGGGTTGTGTTTCAATCAATCCAGAAATAATCGATGGCGGAGCTTTTATGTTTTAAAAGACGGCGTTGGTTTCCGGTAAACACCTTCCGTTATTGGGACTTTGGTGGTTTCCCCGAACTAAAGACTTTTCAGAGCTAGGAGTTTTTTACCTCCTTAAGACAGTTGTCCCCCACTTTAAGGATAGTGAAACTCCCCTCCTCCGCCTGTATCTTTCTTTTTTGAACTCGGGGACTCTCTCCGAAAGAACTCAGAGTACTTTCCTTTTCTTTTACTCGCAGATGTGTTTCGAGTCCCTCTTCCTTTCCATGCATCCTTTTTAAAACTCTTTATCTAGCGCTAAGAGTAAAAGAACCCCTCCTCACGTCACCGGAACCAGAATCCTGTAGTTTAACGGAGGCAGGGGCGTAGTGTCAAGAGCCAGCGGACGCCACAATGGTAGACAACCTTTTTTCTTTCTGAAAACGGAAAAACTCAGCGATCTTCTCGGAATGAGTGTGACTCTCCAAACTTTAGCGTAAAGGAGATCGCAGGATATCTCCTTTCCTCAATCAAAAAGGGTCCAGCCACCTAGACCTAGCCAAGCTCTCGCGCGCTCCTTTCCTTTAAAGGTCGTAAGGTCTTTTTCCACGCTATACGAGGATAATTCCCCCCTTTCCCGGCGAGACATAGCCCCCTTTTGAGGCGAGCGGAACGTTTTCCCCCCCCCCCCCACCCCTTTCGTAGAGTCGCCGCTTCCCTAGGTGAGCTTGCGCACCATTGCTAGCGGTGGACACAGTCTTGCTTGTACACCACGGTAATTGTCGGTTCGCCACGTCTCTTACTTTACAGCAGTTTTGTTTTGCGAAGGGTGAACGTCCTGAGACTCCCCTTTGTGCTGGAGTCTACCCCCGGTCCTTGGTTACTGTCGTGGTTTTGCGAAGAGTTTCCTCCGGGTTATCTTGTCCTTCTTTCACATACGTGCTCAGACTATCGCCGGAAGCATTGTAACCCTCCCACCTCATTTTTTCTCTTTCATGAGACGCAACTCCGACCCCAACGTAACCCCCGACTATACAAAGGCTACCGTTATTGCTTATTCCTCCCTTGGATCCCTATACAACCGGAATCGAGGGCCCTCCTCTCGAGACTCGCTTGCCCTCGTCTTACGCCTTCCTCTCTTATCGACGCGAATTGACTTTCTGAGTGGACATCTGTCATTCAGTATCCCATTTCCGCCACCTCCCACTTGCTGCGATTTTTCCCACCCCCGTAAGTGCTCTCCCCAAGGCGTGTGGCTGGCGTTGGTCTCACCCAACCTTAGTGGCATGGACCTCAGGCCCACCATGAGACCCCCATCCCCGGTTTGAGCCCGCCTCTCTCCTTTTCCTAAGATAAGGTGGTGTTTTTTGCCCAGTCGAGCTACCCCCAGAGTTCGCATATTGTTGATCACTTTTTTTGTGGTGACTGCGTCCAATGCCTCCCTTTTGGAGCCATCCATCCCCTTCGCGAAAGGAGAGGTGTATGTTTCTTTCCGCAAGGTCGTGATGCTGCTTGTTCTTGGTAGACGGTTACTCCATCAGACCCATTTCTCCAGTAATAGCGTCGATCGTGATAGCTCTTTAGTATTTCCGCCTTTGTCCTCTTCCTGCGGTCCTCGGGCTTCGAAGTCTTCGTCATACACAAGTTGTCGTGGTCTCATCATTGATCTTGGATCATTTCTTCGGGTAAGTTTGGCCCTTCCTGTTGTATTCAGACTAAACCTCCGGTGGAGGTTTTTCCTTTTTCTCGTCGAGACCCTTTCCTAGCTTTTCTGAAGATCAGAGCCGATCTCCCTCGTTTATTATACCGAACAACACGACCCCCGGTTCCCTCCCTAGAGCACAAACACGGTGCTTCCCAGGGTCGACTCCCCGCTCAGTACCACCTCTGATGGCTGTGACCGGGAAGACATGTTCCCCCGCGATACCAGGAGGCACCATCCTTCGTTTTGACCCGCTACCTCCTTTGATGTGGGCAACATCTTCTTGCTGTCCTTTATCGACATTTTTTCGACGCAGGAAGGTGTTCTTTCTTCGTCGACGGGCCGAGCTCCTCGCATTATGATGTCTCTCATTTGACATCTTTATCTGGAGCCCGCCAGATCTGAGTGCGACTTTCCCTCCTAGGTAAGAGCACTTTCGGCGTAGAGTTTGACTTACGTTTTTGTTGACGGTGCGCTTTTTTTCGTGTGCCTTTTTTGAGAGTAGCGCATATATTTTTCCCTCTTCAGCCCCGCCTTCGCTTTTTTCGGCAGTGCCCTCCCGTACGAGCCCTTCGCTAGGGTGTCCTGGGTTTTGCGTCCTGTGTTCGGCTCTTTGCAGAAGAAGTCCTAGACAGGTCGCCGCCTTCTCATCATTTCCTTGAGTTGTTTTCTGCTTGCTTTTAGGGAGGTCCTCATGCCATGTTTTATGCTCTGGCCACCTCTTAACGGTTTTAGCATAAGCCGTCGTGCCTTCCTCCATCCGCGATTTTGAATAGGAGGCCGTCGCTTCTCCTTTCTCAAACGAGGTTTTAATGTGGTCCCTTGTCCCCGGATGAGGACCCCGGTGGTCTAAACGAGACCGTGAAAGTGTTCCCCAAACTTCTTACTTCGAGTACGCGATCCCCCCCCCAAACACCCTTTCCTAGCTCGTTTCCAATTTTTGAGCCTTTCTCCAGGGAAGCCAGTCACTCTAAGGACTTTGTCTTAATTCACCCCCCGACGTTTTTTTTTCTTAGCCCCGCTTGCCGTTATTTACGGAGAAGGAGGTTGGTTGTCTTCCTCACCTTTTTTTTTGCCTCCCCCTTCGAGATTGATGGATTCTCGCACATACCCTTGATACTTTGAGTCTCTTGTGACCAACTTCGTTTGAGTATTGAATGAAAGCGACGGCAGCCGAGCAGTGTCCTTCCTCTATGCTTGACAAAGGACCGCGTTGCAGGCCCCGTAGCACATTTAGGAGACCCTGAGGAGGACGTGCCTGGGTTTCTATTCCTACCCACCCCCCATGAGCGGCGTATCCGTTCCCCCGTTGAACTCCCCCATACAGAGGGGATCTGCGGCGATGAGACAATGCGCTTGCGAGGCGGCTTGTAAACCAAACCAACTCCATTCTGTCCTCTTCTTCTCTCTACGTTCTTACTCTCTCGTTCCGGTATCTCACACGACAGTAAGCCTAGATAGAGAGGTATCTACATTTCTCTCCTCTCCATTGTTATACTTTTACCTCCTCGGTCTCGACTTTTTTTTCTCACTCTATCGCCGAGCGTCGCTACCCTTCCACCATTTTTCTCCCATCTTTCGCCGCCTTTTTGCCCCTCCACGTATACCCTCCCCTCTCTACCCCCTCTCCTGTTTTCCTTACCTCCATTGTTGCCCAACCCTTCATTCTACCCCCAGCCCCTATTTTTTTTCTCTTGCCTCGGCGCCCCCCCCCTTAATTTATCATCTCGAAAATCCTCCCCCCGAAAATATAGGTCCCCTCTCTTCTATTCCTCCCATCAGCTCCGCATCCCTCCCCCCTTCTTCCCCACTCGTCTCCAATTCCTGAGAGCAACCGTCTGT
>Ga0179593_1437606_pt1 | contig 11332 bp, 9 predicted proteins | sample CZODoug2_1_08_16_FD_185931 | JGI IMG/M metagenome (GOLD analysis project Ga0179593, IMG submission 185931) | Vadose zone soil fungal communities from Angelo Coast Range Reserve, California, USA - CZODoug2_1_08_16fungal (PacBio error correction) | ecosystem: Environmental > Terrestrial > Soil >... | reverse complement strand
CTCCTCGCACGGGAGAGTCTCTTGTCTTTTTCCGGTGCCGGCACACTTCCTTTTTTAAATTCGTTAGAGACTGTCAAATACTTTTCTTTTTTTCTCAAGTTTCTGGTCACAACTGAACATTTTGGCATAGCGCATCTCCAAATTTTTTTTCCCCTCCACAGCCGACAGCTCGTCTGTTGCGACACCCGAGGTCACCGGAGTCCCCCCCGGCCGGGTGCAGCCACCAGACGTTGAGACTAACTTTAACTATGCCCCCTTTTAATGACAGGCCCCTCTGGACGAACGAGGATTCCCGGCCTTTCGGGGAGTGGATTGGACTGTTGTGCACCGATGATGTAACCCTAGAACGGCCAATCTTAGAATGGTCGCGTGCCCTATCCCCTTGGGTGAAATGGTCGCTTTTCCTTTAAATTGATGTCACCTCCCCCTCCGACCTGCCCATCGGTTTCGATATCGACGTTATAATCCCCGAAGGGAAGGCCATCGACCAGATTCACGAGCTCACAGTATACCGTATCCCTTTTTCAGAAAGGCATCTCCACTCTATGAGGACTGAGCACGTCCGGTCTCCACGTTTGAAGCTTTGGAAGTTTTAAGTCGTCCTCATCCGAAGCGACAATGCCCCCCGTCCTCCTGCTGCTTTTACTTGACGCTTGTCGACTACCGTAAAACCTGATTTTTTCTGGGATCAGACCCTGCAAGGTACTGAGCTGTTTCTTCTGCGCCCGATGATAGAGTCGCTGCGGTCTTTTTTCCGGGCCTCCGACGTTCGTTGGGTCCCCTCCTTTATCCCTTGCGTCCTCTTGGATTTCCTCATTTACCCTTTTTTTTCTTTGGGGGCGACTGGTTTCGCCCCGACAGGTAAACGTCCCCCGTTACCCTCCCCTTGGGGCGAACCCATTTCCATCTTCCTCTTAGATCTGGTCCTTATCCTCTGTGATAGAGCCTGGAACACATGGATGCCTCCTGCCTAGCCCGCTCGGCAGATGATTTCTCTTCCCTTACTCGCCATTGTTCTGCTTCCTTGTAGTCTTAGTCCCGGTACGTCTGACTCTTTGGTTCCCCCCCCCGTTGCCTGTTCCGTATGCACGCGATTTTTTTCTTGCCATTATCCTTCCCTGTTTTGTAGAGTGACATCCGGCGTATTTCCCATCACTCCCTCTCCGGCCATGCGGCTCATCGCCCCTACCTCATCGCCTTAGTGAGCGCGGTGTGTGTCCCCTACATTTTGACCCATCCCAGGCATCTTTTACCTGTCTTAGGTAGGCATCGTCCCCCCGAGTTATGTTACTGGTTACTCCACCAGTTGAGCTCATCACATCGTTTTCTAAAGGGAGCACGTTCCCCTCGCAGCAGATACCTGTCCCCCCTGCGTTGGCCTTCATGTGACTCGTCGCCCACTTTGAATTGAGCGAACCCTCCCCCCTCAAAGCCCGACTTGTCTTAGCTTTGCTCGAGATAGTGAAATCGTCCTTAAGATCAGGATATGGTCCTCCCGCTTCCTGTTTTGACTCCATACTTAAATTCGGGTTCTATGACTCTTGCACAGTCGTCCGCCTTGCAGTTAGCTCTTTGAGAGAGATTCTGCCTCGAATTTTCCGGTGGACCCTTTATGGGCTGCAGCCTTCCCCTCACAGTCCTCGTTTTCCCTGATTTTGGGCTTTTCTTATGTTTTTTCCTTGAGATAAGAGAGCCAACGAATTACTAACTTCCTTTTTTTTCTCGTAACAGCCGCATTTTCTGACCCTTTTCTTTTTCTCAGAGGAAAACGTCTCGTTCTTTACAAGGTTTCAGCTCCTGCACGTCTCCGCGCCTTTCCGTGCTGTTTTTCTCAGCGTTAGCATTGTCCTGGGGCTTCCTCTCACTATATACAGTTTTTGTCCTGCGGTCTAGTCCTCACCAGCTCAGATCCTCTAGCACGATCCTTTTCCTCCCACTTAGGGGCCTGCATCTTCCTGTGATTATGGCTTTTTTCTCGTGATTGTTAGCCTGATTGGACTTGCTCAGATTGATTCAACACAGGAGTATATATTCTTGCTCCTCGCGCATCCTTTCCCCGCGCCGACTACATGCACGATTGCCCCCCAAACCCTACGGCCTACGTTTCCCGTCCTACGACGCCCGTGATCCCCGGTCCTTTCTCTGCATCCTATTGATCGTGCAGTTGGCCTACCGCATCCCCTTGCTCACGGGCGTCTTTCTATTTAGTAGCACCCGGTTGCACCTCCCCCCTTCCCTCCAGTCCTTTTTTTTTGAGAGGACTGGCCCGCCAATCCCTTTTACCCCCTCTGCTCTTATCCCCCGGCCGTCAAACGTCCCGCTCCGCGCCCAGACTCTCTGGTCTTCCTGGCGTTTTAGATTTTTCTCTTCAGGGCCTGGGCCATATTTAACTGCGTCTCCGTTCGCCCCCCAGGTGACTTCCTTTCAGATGTTTCACTTACTCCTCCTAACACGCCAGACCACCCTCCGTTATGTGAAATAAAGGATTTTTAATGATCGTGCCCCCCTTCCCCCCCCAGAGGCAGCGGCTGGCACGAGGTGTCCACCCCTTCGCTTAAATCGTCTTTTTCCTGGCATCCCTGAGGGATTTCCCCCAAACTATACGAGGATGCACCTAAAGTTTTCTTCCCCCCTCTCCCCGGATACTAGCCTCTGACACCGGTGGCTAGCCCTCGCCTCAAAACGAGCTTTCTCAGACGGAGGGAGACCTAAGTTCGTTTTCGGGGACCAGGAGCTGTTCCCCGTCTCTTGCTTCGATGGGTCCGTATCTACCCATGATGACCGCTTTTCTTGGCCTTACTGGGCGGCTTTTTCTCCCTCAACAAACGCCCTTTGGGTATTTTGTCCCTCTTGAGACTACCCATTCCGCCGGCAGCAGCGGGGTACATCCTTTGCTCCCGTTTTTTGACCTCAACGCATTAAAGGTTTGAAACCCCATCCGCCCATCACCAAGAAGTTTGCGCCTAAGAAAGACGGTTTCCTTTTTTCGGTCATCAGCCACCGGTTTCTCTAAGTGACCTAAACCACCGGACACTGTAGTGGTCCCCTTTCGGTGAATGACCGTGGTGCCACCGCAAAGAGTCCCGGTCGCCAACAACTTAATGGGCTCTCGTTTGGGTGAAGTCTGACGAGGTTTTAACGATTTCTTTCACTTTTTACCTTAACGTCGCCAAGGATCAAATGTTCTCCCTGCAGGTCAGCTCTTTTTGGAGAGCATTTGGCACCTTCCACTGAAAGTGTAACCGTTATCTTTTGCTGCTCCGTGGAGATGATGGGCCTTCACTGGTTTTTCTTTAAACCAGCTCCCACTACGTTCCCCGCATTGCCTTATTCCTCCAGGAACTCCCCGGTCTCACGCCTTGACCAAGCAGGTGCCCCCCGCTCCACTGATACTGATGCTTTCCCGAGCCGTTCTAGGAATAAGCCCGTCTCCCACGCTCCGGCCGTGAAGACCTTTTAGTGGGCCTCTCGAATGGGACGGGACTCCTCTATCTTTCTTGGATTTAATGTCCCCCATCCCCCGAAGTTGCTCCTTCTTTCATAGTGGGTTATTACCAACCCGACCGCAATGGTGGTAGTCTTAGACCCTTCTCCCCCCCTCTGTCTACCTTCCAAAATGTTCGTTGTACACCGTTCTGACCCTTGACTTCTCGTTCTCTCGATGGTAGACCGTGCGGTAAATTCCTGAGGGTTCCGGCCAAACTGTACACGATTTTGTCGCTTTTTTTTTTTGTGGTGGTGTCCGGCAGCTTTCGGAGACCTCTATTCCTCTTTTCCTCTCCTTTTTTTTTGTGTTGGATGTATAGTTTACTCTGGAGATCTTTTTCTTAGATCTAACCTTTTTTTTTTGGCCCTGAAGACTTGGCCATCGAGGAGTCAACTCCCTCCTTTGAGGAGGGTGGGCACACCCCCATTTTTCTATCGCTTTAGTTTTGTACGAAACCACGAGTACCTTTCCAGTTCTGGTCTTACCCCCCAACCGAGGCCTTATTTGTATACGGTTTGGATTTTCCGAACTCTTTGTGATCTATTAAAGCCCTTCAGCCCGGACCCGCTTCCACACTCTTTTTCTGTTCTTTCACCTGCCTGGCTGTTGGGGTTCCCGAGCTTCTTTAAGATCATTCCCTCTTGTCCACTTAGACGACCTGGTGTTGTCGGGGCGTTTGGGGTGTTTTTCTTGTGGGGGGGGGGGGTTTGCCGGTTGGGTTCAAGCCCAGTGCTTGGGGACCCCAATGCGTGGGCGGGGTTATTCCTGCGCCCTTCTCTTTGCCCCTTCGTTTGTATGTTGATGCTTCTGGCGTGTCTTCCCCACATCTTCAGGCCATCTCACATAGCCCAGCAGCAGCTCTTATGTTCCAGATAGTTTTTCAGGTGCTCAGATTATTTCTCTTTTTTCCCGTTGCGTCCTTACCCGGTGCCAAGGGACTCAAAGTGAGCTTGTTCTTTCCTGATCCATGGTCGGACTCGCCCCCCATCCCACTCTCTTTTAGTTTTTTACTTTTTCTTCTGTGCCTTCTTTTATTGGGTATTGCTTTAAGCTCTTGGCCCAGATTCCATACACCGTGCAATTCCCGAGATGGTTGTTCCTCCGTTCGGAATTTTATCATTCCTCCTACTTCCCTGGCCCGTTGTCCTTTGGATCTTGTCCTGATTTTTTTGACCCTTCTCCTTATTGAAAACGTGCCGATTTTCGGCCCCGAGATCGATACACCGTCTTGTTCGGTTTTTTTCGAGGGGGTGTCATCCTTGAGGTTCGCAGACGAGCTGTCGTCCCATTGGTTTAGGTCTGTCCCCCCAACCGACCTAGGAATAGTCCTTAAGCCTGCTAGTGATGACGTTTTATGCGCTCTGACCCATACCCCATCCTGATTCTTCCATGGCATCCCTGATGACTTTTCGTTGTCACTCGCCATAAAGTACCTCTTTTTCTCTCTCTTCTTGAGTACGAGAGCTATGGGGAGTCATCTGTGCCATGGCCGAGCCCTCTTCCCAGTGGCGTTCCGATCGCCAGTCTCAATGCTTGTTTTTTGCGAAGACTAATAGTCTGCCCTGATTCCCCGTTAATTCTCTCCACTTCTCTGATGTTTTTGTCCACAAGCCCTCAAATTCCGACCTTCCGAACGAGTGGTAGGCCGGGATACGCTCTATTTCAATGGTATTACCTTTTTTCGGATGGTTTAGCCATGGAACAATTTCCTCACCTCTACACTTTTCTTGAAATTGCGCCGCAGCTGTTAGGGCCCATTTGTAACAGCTCAGCCTTGAGAAAGCCCCCCCTTCCACTCCATCCTGGTCCCCGAGCTTACCTCGTTTTTTTTTAACAAGTATTCTTTCCCGGAGTCGAATTCGGACTTCCACCCCCCGGGAGGGAGCGATGACGTGCCCCCCCCCTCTTTTTTCTTCCTGAAGAATTTCCCATCCCGTCTCTTTCTTCTCAGTCTCTTTCCAATCACTTGTTGAGTCCCGGAGGGGACTCTTTTTCCATACACACCTTTCTTCGTAGACACCGAACTTCTTTTTTTTGTTGCTTCTCTGATCTTTGCAGTTGCCCCGTGCGTGCTTGCACATCATATCCCCCTTGTATAGTAAATTTTTATTCTCAGTGGTCCTCTCATTCTTCAAAGAGACGCGCCTTCCACTCAAAGGGTCCCCGTCCATCCTGAGATGGATGGTCATTTTCTGCGAACGATTTTCTCTGGGGGTCGCCGATACGGTACGCAATTTTCCTGTTCTTCTATTGTCTCCTCCTCCGTTTTTTGTCATTGCTTCTCGAGTCTCCCCCTTCCGCCTCGAGCCCCCTGATAGCCGAGTTTGAGACTTTTCCCCTCGTCTTGTTGTCGTCCTGGCGTTTTTTTTACCGTCTTTATTTTCCATGTTTCGGAGTTTTTTACTTAAGGTATTATCTCCTTGCGCTTGATCTAATTCGTGTTCTTCGAGAATCATCGAAAGCGCCTCGGCCCACCCCTCTTTGGTCAGTCCTGGTTCTGAGAGGACCCTTTGGGTTGAGTTGCAGTCAATTCTTCGCGCTCCGTTGTAGTTGTCGATTTTCTCCGCCCCTCCGACGGTCTTCATTTTTTCTTGTCGGGAAGACTTCCAGAGGCCTCGATCCTGTGTCTGGGTTTTTTTCAAGAACCGGTTTGATCCCAATATATGCCTTTGGAGTAGACGGACCTTCCACGATGGAGTGCAATTTCCCCGTCTGCACAACGCATCCGGCGGTCTTGTAGATCGGAATACTGGTCCTTTGATGTTTTTCCATCTCCCCCCACTACATATCTTTTCCCCGATGCTGCCTTGGCCCGTCTCTCCCTTTTTTCTTTGTTTTTTTATTTCTATTTTAGGGGCCCAGACACCACCCCCTCTGCCCCCATCGTTCATTTTAGGTCTTTCTGGCTGTTCTCTCTCTCGTGGATTTGCCGCTGCCTCCCCCGTACTGCTCCACACTCCAAATTAAACTCCCTTCCGTTTCCCCCCCCTTCCCTGTCGCCGTTAGTACGGACGGTCTTTTTAAGTCCCCTTCGAACTGATGCCCCGCCCCCCTATTTCTCCGTCGAGCAGTTATCTCTTTTTCACCAGATGGAATTCCCTCAGCGTCGACCCCCCCTACATGCCCCAGGCCCGCTAGTGCGTTCTTTAACATCTCCTCTAGATGGAGGCTAGCACTCATCTTTTGACTGGGGAAGCGTTCCCCTACCCCCATCATCTTCCCAGTGTCCTCCTAACCGACTTTCCACTGTTAACGAGTGGGTCCGCCTTTCACAGTTTTCACTGGGTTTCTCTTTGACGTTGTCCTTAGTTAATATTTTTTTCCCCCCGAGCCGGTTCCCTTCTATCTCCCCCCTGTGACGCAAAACGCCCCACTCATTCTCCCTTGTTTTTTGAACCTTTCTTGATAGAAGTGGTTCCGGCCGGCTTCGGTTCATCAAGCCCACCTTTCTTTGTCCGAGAAGGGACTCCACACCCAGATAGTGTGTATGGGTACTCTTTTCAGCGGGCCCCCCCTGCCGCGAATCGTAGCCAAGTACAACACCTCGCTCTTGAAATTCTCGGAGGCGACTTGTTCCTCTTTTCCCTCCTCTTGAAAGCCTCTTCAATCCTCTTGCTGCCACCGGAGACCGCGTCCTTTCCCACGAGGGCATGAGAGGTCCTGAGGATCCCCCTCCAAAGGGCAGAGTTTTGTCGGTTTGAACGGTGTTTGAGTGGGTGAACATGGTGGATTGAGGCCTTCGCGGCGGTGAATCACCCCCATTTCCATAAGCTACGTCTTTTACTGCCGCGGGCACCGCATTTTTTCGGACTCCCCCTCCTCCCAGATCCGTACCCCAAGCCCTGTCTCCTGCCTTGCCCGACCCCATTCGGCTACGTCGGTTACTGCACGCTACGCAAGCCCCTCCCCGGGAATTGAAGTCCTCACGTTTTTTTTTTCTCCTTGGGTCGTCCTCTTTACAGCGTTATGTTGCTTTTCCACAAAGATGGCTGACATACAGCCTCCTCTACCTCCCCCAGTGAGTCCTCTGTGGTGTGTTTTTTTGCGACCGAAGTTCCTGTTTTTTTTTCTCATTCGTCGCCTTACGAGCGTCTTCGCCCCCTTTTGCTCCTTCTTCCCCTTTAGGTTGTTTTGGTAGCCTTTTCTCTTTCACTGGGGCGAAGTCAGGTCAGGGCGGCCACATTTGGATGGGCACCTCCGCGCCATCGAACGGCAGGTGCTTTGGTAGCGATATCTCTTCTCCCTCCTCGTTGTTTTGAACTTTCTTTCTTCTAGACTTAGTTTTTTCGATTTTTCTGTATGTCAGCCGTCCCGTGTTTCCTGCCCAGGACTTTTCCAGCCTGCCCCTTCTTCCTACTTAAGCGAACCGGAGGTGCCGGGCGGGGTGAGAAAAACCACCGGTTCCTCTCATTCTTTTTTTCCCTTCTCCACCCCCCTCCTCAGGTTTATCGTTTTGTGCTTTATGTCTCAGGAGGTCCGGGCTTTCTTTTTCATCCATCCTTTTTGACCTCTCACGGCTTCCTTTTTTCTCACTCACTCCACCGACCCTTTCCGGATCCTAACGAAGGTGGCGGTTGTCCGGTCCTTTTGTCACTGATTCTCCCTTGCTTTTCTTGCCCGCTCTTCCCTTTCTCCGAGCCTGGGTCACCTCTGCCAAATGGTGATTCGGCTGGCTCGGGATGGGTTTCTTTATTTTGCCTCGGGCGGGTTTGTCGCGCCTTCCGTTGGTCCCGATGGTGCTTTCGCACAGTCCTTTTCTTTCCCCATAGCCCCTTTTTGTCATCAGCACTCGTATGTCTCTCCCGAGACGTGGTGAAGGTCGCGCCGGCTTCCTCTAGAGACCCCCCCCGTTTCCTTGGTGCAACGGCTGTCTTCCTTAGCTTGGAGCTTTCCTCACCTCCCTGGCCTAAAACCTCCAGAATATCATGGTTACTCGCGGTTCGATTTAGGGGTTTTCCACGCGTCTTTATGTACAGATTACACTCCCTTTTTTTTTAGTGAGCTGTTTGTCAGACAGTTGTTCTTTCAGTCGTTCAGCCGCTTGAGAATGATACCCGGTCCTAACTTTTGAGGGTTTTTTCGATTGGTCTGAAGTCTTCTTTCGTTGGAGGCACCGATCGACCCAAGTATGATGCGTTTTTTTTTTTTTCTTTCCAGACCTCAGTTTTTTAAGTGGGGGGGAGGCCCCCCTTGATTTTTGGGATGCAATCTGCAGCTTCCCTTCCCCTTTTCGGGTTTTTCCACCATCTTCTCTTCGCGATTGTTTAGATGATGAAGACGATAGTGGAAACAGTAGGACCATAGATAGAAAACCAATATTGCTTTGAGTCTTTCTTTAAATCTGAAAATGGAAGTCTTTTTCTTACTTTAATTGTCCCTTAGGCCTAACCTTTTTGAGACTTTTTCTGTGCGGTTTATGTCCGTCGACTCGGTTGGGGGGTAGGTTTGCGTTTTTTGGTGTTCTTTTTTTTCCTCTTCTGTTGTGGTGATGGGTGGTTTTGGGTTTTGGTTTTTTGGCGAGGCTGTTGTGTTCGTTACTGTGTTGTTTTTTTGTTCTTGGGTTTGTTTGTTTTCGTGTGTTTGCTTTCTGATTTTGTGCCCTCGTATCCGACGAGTCTCTGTCACTCTTGTTCGTCTTCCTCTCCTTTTCCTGCGTTTTGAACCGGAGCAGCACCCGCATCGGTAGACATTACGTTACACCTCAGCTTCCTACTGTCTTTTTCTTCAAAAGCGCCGCGCCTATCGCTCAAGTTGCCGAGCTTTGTACTAATGGATTTTTTTGTTTTTCGGCTTTTGGCGCCCCTTTCTTCCTTTATCATTGTCCGTACCGGACGTTCCCTTGCCGCCGACCGTTGTTACCGGGTGGCGAGTCCCTTTGTCCTGATTCCCGCACTGGAACTAACCCCTTGAGCGTTAGGCTCCTGCGCATTTTGTCTCTCGTTTGGTTTTCCTGATGTGTCAGGATTGCAATCTTGTAGTGGGGTCTCACCCCTCCAGTGGCTGGACGATCCCATTTTTCCTTTGCCACCCCCCTTCCTGACCTTTGAGTGCAGTCGTGCACGCGTCCTTTTAAGCTTCATATAAATGTCTGCAAGAGGGTCCTGCCGCCCATGTCCCCCCCCCCCTTCCCTACCTCTCCTTGGTGGTTACTGCAGAGGCTTGTTTCTCGGTGAGCTCCTCCAACTCGCAAATTCAGATCATCCTTTTTTCTCTTCGTCCCCTTGCCACTCTTAAGAGGCAGGACGAGCAACCCGCCTCCAAGGGATATTCATTACCCGTTCTGCCTTCTAAAGGAGCCAGCTTCTTCGGGCCGGTCATGCTGCCTTCTGGGTTCTTGCTATCTTACCTTTTTTGTTGTCGAGTTTCCCCCCCATGCCCTCTCCCCTGCCTCTTTCGCATCATTGTTCTCCTTGTCTTTGTGCATAGGCTTCCCCTCTCTGGCCGTGCTCTTCCTCCCTATGAGGACTTCCCTCGAATTGCCCCGTTTTCACCGTTCTGTGTTCTCCTGCAGTGCCAACTCGCACGTCCTTTTGGCTCCTTTCGAGGTTCTTTTGTCTCACAATCCCTTTATTCCACCCCCATAGAGGTTCGAGTCTTTACTTCGACCCCTGTGGACGGCCCAGGGCTTGCTTTCCCTCCCTTCCGGGCTCTTCTCGTCGGGGATGCGATCGTCGACCTAGGAGGGGCTCTGAGTCTAGTCTCCAACGGCTTTTTTTCTCCTTTTCCCGTAATTTTCTGGAGCCCGCCAACAAAAGACCAGCGTTTGTCGGACACAATAAAGAATGATTCGATCTAGAACCGGTCAACACCTTCATCCTTCAGTCTTCCCCCAACCCCTCCAGTTGTCCATGACCTTTTTCGAAAAGTGCGGCATCGGCCTCTTGGGCTTCCCCCCCCGTTACTCCATGTCATGTCTCCAATCCGTTTTGGTTTTTAGTCCCCCCTACAGTGTACAAACTGGGAAACCAGGACAGTTTTCTGATAGTGCCTTCGTGCCTCCCCCCTCGTTTCGCTTCTTCTCTGGTGCCCCGAGGTCCCAACCCAAAGTCTTCCCTTTCTTCCCCATCGGATGTAGAATGACCTCGTCGCCGCAGTCTTCGCCCCAACGCACCCTTCCCTGGGTGTACTCCCCCTCTTTGTAGTGACACTAGTGTTCGGGGTGTGTGTTTTGGTTTTTTGTACCCGGTTGGTCTTCCTCCCACCTTTTCGCCCGTCCAATCTCCCAACTTTTTCGCCACCTTTCGATTTAACATTCCGAGGATGCGCCGGGCGCCCCCCCCCCCCTTCTTTTCTGACTGGGTACGTTGCCTCATCCCCTCAGTAAGAGGACGTCTTACCTATTACCCCGGTTGGTACTCCTCACAGCTCCCCTTCCCGAGTTGTCCTTGTCTTTCGTACCTGTCACCAACTTAGTCCGGATCTTTCCTGCCGACCTGAGATATCCCTTCTTTGCAAGACCAAACCGACCCCACAGCCTAGGCAGCGCCTATTAGATGCAGGAAAAGCACCCCAACTCCGAACAAAGGATCCTTCAGCGACAGACTTCTTGAGAGATCTCTTTTTTTTTTTTTTCTTTTTCTCTTTTTTTTTTTTTTTTTTTTTTTTTTTTTTTTTTTTCTTTTTGGCTATCCCCTGTTAGAGAGGACCTCTCCATTCAAGCAGGTGATCTTCGTTTGGGGTTCTCTCTTCCGTTTCTTCGCCCCCTCCCCTACCATGGCACTTGGTGTCCCTTCCCATTTTCACAACCGGGGCCCCCCCACCCTTCGAGCGAAGCTTTCTCCCCTAGTCCCACCCCCAACCCTTCTACGAGAGAGGGAACTATCAGTCTGACCCCCTCCGGACCGG
>Ga0179593_1436985_pt1 | contig 11332 bp, 9 predicted proteins | sample CZODoug2_1_08_16_FD_185931 | JGI IMG/M metagenome (GOLD analysis project Ga0179593, IMG submission 185931) | Vadose zone soil fungal communities from Angelo Coast Range Reserve, California, USA - CZODoug2_1_08_16fungal (PacBio error correction) | ecosystem: Environmental > Terrestrial > Soil >... | reverse complement strand
GGCAAGCACTCATGCCTTCATTGTTCGGCTTTTGCGGGAGGCTCTCCTGTCATCGTTTCGACCCTCTCCCATTTGTGCCGTTCCGCTCTGATCATTACTGGCCCGCGTTCCGCCGGTGGACTCGTATCACACAGCTATCGCCGTATGTCTATCTGTTTTTCACCTCGGATAAGCCGAGTGACGACCGACCCCTTTTTTTTCTTCTCACTATTTTGGATGTTGCACACGGCGCACATCCTTTCCCATCGGTGTTTCCTGCGTTCATTTTCCTCACGGGAGTTCCCGTGCTGGGTAGGTGTCATGGCGACGCGGCGCCCAGGGACCTTGCTCGACTGCTTACCCGTGTTCAATTTATGCTAACTACACTATGGCTGCACACTCGACTCGAGAACCCAGGGACCTGAAGATCGAGACTCGTCTCAATTCCCGAAGAAGTTTGTTCGTCCCATCCCGTTTTACATTCTTTATAATATCGAGTGCGTCATTCCAGGTCCTACCCCGACCCACAGACCATTCCATGCACCATCTTCCAATGACGGCCACTCGGCGAGCAATGCTGTTTTAATTGTGGTTATTGTGTCCTGCTCTCCCCCCCCTTATTTCCCGTAATTTTGGCGTGGCTGATTCTGTACGTGATGTTCTTCCCGTGACCGCTTCCCCTTTGTGGCTATGGCAGATCGGTGCTCCTCTCCGCCTTGACCCCCCCCCCTTTTCGTCTTGCAGTGCTTTTTTCCCTTTTGCCAGTTCGTTCCTATGTGGGATCGCCTAGCGGTCGGCCGTTTGGGTTTTCGTGTGGGGAGCTTGTGTTCCCCCTGAACTTTAGTAACCGCCCGGTGGCGCTTTTTCCCTTTCGCCGATTTTTAGATTAGGGAGTCGTCTTCCGCCCGCCGTTCGCGGCCGGTTTCGGGTAAGCACCCCAGTCTTCTGGGTGATGAGGAGCGTCTTTTTTTCCCCATTTTTTTTTTATGTGACTTTCCTCGTCGCTGGTGGCCAATCTGTGGTCTATCGTCCAACCCTCAGGGTTCGTGTGTTTTTTGAAATCTAGCGTTTTTGTCGTCGGGATAGTTCTTTTTTAGTTCTGTTCGGATGGCCCCTTTGGCACCCAATTTTGAAGATACCTTTGCTGTTTTTGGCTTTTGTACCTCAGTACCACTGTGTGTCCAGTCTGGTTGACCGATCGATCATTTGTTTCCCATGATCTGCTCTGGTGAACGTCTCTACTCTGACCAATCGTCCTAGACATTCTGTGTTTCTTTTCTTCCGTACCTGTCGTGCCCGTCGGATTCCCCTTTGCTTGTCACTTTCCCCTTTCATTTGCTTGCCGAGACCCTTTGTTCGGGTCGTGTCTATCTTCAGTGGTCCCTTTTTGATTTTCCCCCCTGGCAGGTTTATGTTTGTAACCCCGAAATCCCCCTCTCCGATCATGGAGCTCGTCCACCTATTTTTTTCCATCTGGGCATTAGGGATAGTACCCGTTTCCACGAATGCCCCTGGACTATTGAACAGACGGAGTCCTTGGAGTTGCTGTGGCGCATTCTCCCCCCGACTAAGGAGGACCGCTGGCCTGTGAAAAGGGGAGTTCTGATTTGTGCCACTTTTTTTTCCCCTTGTTTTCGCGAATTCACCTGAACATGCTCGAGCCTTGCCCCTATGTTTGTCTCATCCCCTGTGACTTCTGCAACTTTTTTTTTCCTTCGCTGCTGCTTTGGAATATAGTGGTGTGCCATTTTAGCTCTGTTTAGTGATTGAAGCCTTTTTCCTCATCTTTTTTTTTTGCACCTGCTTAATTCCGAGGCATAGTATAACCTTTGGTTGCCCAATTGGTTTTTCTCTTTTTAAACATGTTTTATAGTGGCGTACGGCTGCATTTTTTAAGGGGATGTAAATGACATGTCACTTTCCTCCTTTAAACGGGTAGGTTTTTTTCTTTCTTTCCCCTTCCATGTCCCTGCTAGGTAAATATCTTTTCTTTTGCGTCTCCTTGTTTTTTCTGTCCGTTAGATTTACCTCGCACTTGGCAGTTCATTGAGCTCCCGACGAACCGTGACCGGCTTCCCCGGTATTTCCCTCCGTTGGTGGTTTTTCTTTCCCCTGCGTACCCCAACTTTCTTATTTTCGTTCCAACTTTCCAAGGTTTAGTTGCCTGCCGGGCTTTCAATCGTTTGCAACACCGACGATTTTATCCCAGGGTTGCTTTAATTCAGCCCACCCAGATTTTTGATAAAGTGGAATCCGATCTGCGCGAAGTAAGATCAGTTTCATTCCCCCCACCCTTTCGTTGCCTGATGGCATTATGAGCCTATAGATTCCCGTTCTCGGCCTGGTTTCTGTTCTTGCCCGGATATTCCCTGCACCACGGTTACTTCAACCTTTTTGCACCTCTCCCGACGACGGTTCATCAGGTTCTCAGGGAAGGGTGTGGCTCTCCCCAGAAACTTTCCCAGTCTTAATGCCACTCCTCCTTTCTCCGACCTCCCCCCTTTATGTCTGCCCGTTTCCTCAGCGGACCCGACCAGCATATATTCGTACTTAGTGTTCTTTTTAGGTGAGGTCTGTCCCCCCTTTTCTTTGTCGTGTTCCCGTGGCTGCCTTCTCCGAAGTCCCCACGTCTTACGACGACCGACCCCCCCCTGCCTATGTAGAACCGGTGCCTTCCGGGCAGCCTAATTGCTCCTTAGAGACAACTTGTCTTTCGAGGAGTTTGTGTGAGTGCGTTTTCGTCGAGATATGTCGTACCTTCACCTATGCTCAGGAACGACCTGGGATGGATTGTCACGCTACCATGCAGTGTAGCCCTTGGGGTTATAATTTAAGGCCCCCTCCACCCCTTCTCAACCACGTCGCTCCTTTCACCGTGCGATTTGAAATGTGTTGGGAAATAGAACACAAGAGTTCTCTCCCCCCGCCAAAAAATTTTTTTTTACTGAGATTTGGAGAGGAAAGACGTCTCTTCCCTCCTTCGGACCATATTCATCTCCCTCCGTCATGTGCGACCCTGCTTTGCAAGCGCCTTCTTAGGGTTGAACTCAGCGCTTCATCGGGGCAGGCGTACTCTAGAGAATAAAAAAACCACCCTTTCCCTTCCCCCCGCCTCTCTGCATAAGAGATTGCGACGCGCCACGGTATAAGGTCGGACCGGTATATCCTTTGTCTAATTTCACGGTTTCAAGACCTTCGTCCTTTGAGTGTGGGCAGCGTCGAGGAAATGTTTCCTTCTTTCTCCCTGTCTCTCTCCTCCGCTCCCAGCTAACGTGCCTTGTGTTAGAGTTCCCGTCCCACCACCCATGCCCTTTGACAGGCGATTATTGGGACGATTGGTTACTGTTTTTTTCATGTATTCCCCTCTCCGCTGTCGCTCTTTGTCTTCATTCAGTACCCTAGCAGCAGTTTGTTTTACGAAAAAATTTGTTTCTACGCTTCGTACAGCCGGCTCTAGTAATTTTAGATCCCGGTCCCCCCCTGTTTATCTTCGTTTTTCACGCCATGCTGTCGTCTACACAACCCCTTTCTTCCACGTTTAGAAGTTTTTGAGTGTTTTTACTGTTTAGCCATGAAAGCTCTGATCGCCGCCACTCTCAGAAAGGTCCAGCCTGCTTTCCCGACACGGTCCGCAATTTGTGCTGCTCGAGCCTTTAGCTCTTCCCTGCCGGCGTCTGCCGCTGAGTTATCGCGTAATCTAAAAGGTTCCGGTCTCTTTTCTTCCGCATCTCTCGTATTTCGCGAACCGCTTTATCTTCCCCCTTGCCCCTTGTTAACGAACTGTATTTCTCCTTACTCGTCGTCAAAGAAATGATAATAAGAACCACCTACCCCTCCCCCTGGTTAGCCCTGTGATTGTCCTGCCTCTCTCTCTCTTAATCCGTTTTTGTGTTTCTGTCGCTTTAGCATGAGACGGACCTCAACGGCATGACCCTTACGCAGCCTGCGGAGGTTGATCCTGTTTGAGAAGTCCTTCGAGTGATTCGCAGTCTGATTTTTCGATAAGTGCCTTTTTCCGATTTATTTGGCTCCCCGACGGGGCCGCTCGAATCGGTTTCATCAGAGCTCTTGGGTCTTACGTTATGGACTTTGTTCGTCGGCATTCTTTCAGCCGGCTAGCTGCATCGGCAGGACTTTTCGACTTCCGCCTTGGGTCCCTTTGTTCCCGAAGTTGCCCCTATTCGGTTTGTACAGTGGATCACATTATTTCTGCGGGTCATGTTTACCCCCCTTGCTGCGGCTTTGTGCTCCCCCAGGTAAATGCGACCTGCTCCTTGTGTTTCCAATGGGTGTTAATGTTCCGAAATGGCGTCAGGAGTGACCCCTTTTACTTAAACCCTTTTTGGATCCTCGAGCGACCAGTAAGAGGTCTCCGTTACCGATTGCGTTTTGTACCCCCATTTTTTTTCGTCTATTTTTTCGTACTTTTTTACTCTTTCCCTCTTTGATTATAATGGGCTGTCAATCATGTTAGAAAACGAGACCCCAATTTCCATTGCCATGGGACCCCAGAACTCCCCGTGGTCTTTTTGACTGTTTTGCGGCATCTTGCCGATACACTGGCGCTGATTCTTTGATGGGCGGTTTTCACCTCTCCTAATGGCCTTCCCCTTTGGCGTTATTTATCCCGGCCCGATTGACCTTTCCCTATTGGTGCACGCCTGCTGCCTCCTTCGAGCATTGGACGTTGTTCTGAACTTCCTCCTTCCTTGGCACATCTCCGCGTTCCACCATCCAGGGCATAGTCCCTCACCCGAGTTTCCAGGAAATTATGCTTTTGATTTTTTTCCACTACCTCTCCCCAGCCGCTTTTTTCCAAACCGGGGAGCTGTTGTCCTTTCGAAGATGCTCCTTTGCTCGGTTTCTGTTAAACTGTCCTTTGAAATCGGGCGGGCCTCTGGCTTAGCAAGGGTAGTTCTTCTTTTTTTGCAATTTTTTTGACAAACCATCAGTCATCCTCTTGTCCCCCCAAGTCGCCGTTGGGGTTTGGTTTTTTTATTTTTCTTATGATTTCTGCCCCCGCGCGGCAACCCTCTGGTGCGTGGAAGCATCGATTCTTGGATGATGACCATGAGGTCTTTCGCCGGAGGAGCTATCGTGCGATCACTCGTTCCTCGACCCCCTCTTGCCCGGGCCGTCTTGAGTTCCCGTTTCTCATGAGCGGTCTCTTCCCTGCTCGTGCTGGTCCCAGTTGTCCTGTGTCTTTTTCGAATGGCGGGCCCCCGTGCTTTTTTCGTTAATCCCTTTAATTCCCCCTCCGGTATCCGCGGCAATCTTTTTTCGGGTCTGCCGTGGGTATGGCACCTTTAAGGGTCTAAAAGGAGATGGGGATTTTCGTTTTTCTGTTCGGAGAATTCCACAGACCCTCCGGGAGTCCGTGTATCACGTTGCTCGGTCTTGGTTACAACTTCGGGTTGTTCGACTCCCTTCCCCACACAATTGACGATCCCCTACTTATTAAGGGCATAGAATGCGATGCTATTCCCGTCAAGTTCTTAGTAGGTTTCCTCTAAGTCTTCTGCTTCCTTGTTAATGACCGCCCTTTTTTTTTTTCTAGCTGTGATCGCCTTTGCTGCACCGCCATACTTCCCGTTTGGCATTCATCTAAACCCTTGGAAGGTTTCCGCCCCTACCCTATCGTGGCGGAGGCCGTGCCCCCCAGGACTTTTTCTCTGTCCACGGTGCGTCTGTTTCCCCCCTTTTCTGCCGCATCTCCAATGATCCCGCCCTGCTTAGGTCAATCCTCTCTTCCCCTCAATTTGTTGTTGTTGATTCTCGACTAATTCCTTTAGATGAGTAATACAGTCCAAAGTTCAACTTTCCTCCCATGGATCTTCTGCTGTATTACCTGCCACGGTACACACCACTACTAGGTTTGGCGGACAACCACTTCCAATGGTTCGATGCTCGGGAGTTCAATCGGTTTCAACCACCATATGTGTCCGATGCCTTCCCTTTGGCGTCCCCCCAAGGATTCATGAAATGTGCAATACTGAGCTAGTTTTCCCCCCCCTCGATTCCCTTCCCCCAAAAGCGTTGATGGACAACCTCCTCCTCTTTCCATGTGCTCGCGTGACTTGTTCTATCTTTTGCCGAATTCGCCACGGCCGTCAATTTGTTTCCGGCTCTTTCCGCACGCTTCATAAGGGAGGTAGGTGACTTTGCTCCCCTCCTTGAACGTCCAAGCGTAGTGTGTCCCTGCATCTCCATTTTTCACTTTCCCCATCTGCCCCCTCTGATGTCAACGGGTGTATACCCCCGGAGACCAGATACTTTCCTCGTCTTCGGTTCTTGTGAGAAAGGAGAACAAATCCTCGCGAACGACACCGCTTTCCCGACTACACTGGACCCGCACTGCTGTCCCAATGTTCGCTTCCCGTCCGTTCCACTGAGAAACTCCGATATTGCTTCCGGCAGCATGTGGTCGCTTACCTTCGCGCTCCGCAATCCCTATCTTTCTTGAGAGGTGACTCAATTGCCCTCTCTTTTTCTCCTTTATCTCCGTTTTCACGGTTCCCATGTCCCCGCGGTTTCCTACCCACGGTTTTTACCCCCCTGCTTGTGACCCCATAACCACTCTTACAGGTTTTGACCTCACCCTTTCCTGTTACAGGAGCGCGCATCTTTTCCCCGTTGATCTATTCCCCTTTTCTGTTTTATTTTTTTTTTTTGTTTTTTTTTTTTTTTTTCTTTTTTTTTCTTTTTTTTTTTTTTCCCTCCTTTTCTCTTACCGGACAACCAGAGTGGCGACATAAACCTAAGATGGTTTCTAATCTAGAGCCCCCTCCTTTCCTTTTTGAACGGCGAGCCCCATTAAGATCAGCCTATCCGCCTTCCAGGCCTACCCAGGGCGGGCGCGATCCATAGCGTACAAATTATTGGACCACCCCCACACGCACCATACGTTGGCCACGGCGACATTCCCCTGGAGAGTACGTCTCCCCTTTAGATTTCCACTCCGCTCCGTTTGGCGTCCATCGTTGCATCAACCACTTCCCCCCCCGCAGCTTACGCGCTAGATTTATTGAGGTTCCGTCCCCTCACTCCTTCAGAAATCCCCTCGCTTGTTCGTTTCCGCACCCCCCACACTGGGCCCGTACGATTTACGACTGTTGTCGTTTTGTACGAATACGCCCTCTTAATCCAAGTACTCTAGAGAAGTACACCAAACCCTCCCCCCCTGTCTTCTATTGATTATTATCCTTAGTTCACTCTGTTCCCTGTGTCTTTGCACCGTACTCGTGAAATAGCCATGCTTTTATTCCGTTTTATGATTCCTTTGCGATACCACTTCCCCCCCATCCCCCCCATTTTTGCAGTTCTGGTGTTCTTAATTATGTGATCTCCCCCCGTAGTATTAAACATGTTTAGGATGCGCGTCCTCCTTTTCCACCCGCCCCGCTCATTGATTTCTCACCATTCCCGGCCAGATCCGTTTTCTCCCATTAAAACTCAGGTAATTTCTACCGAAGTCCTTTTCGAGTTCTTTTCTCTTATCTTTCTTTCCGCCGGATCTGCCACCTACAGTCCCTCGTTTTGCTCATCCCCCGATTGCCCATTACGATTCGACCCGCTCTCCGACAAGCTTGGTAAATAGGAAAAGGATTTTTCACCCCCCCCCTTTATCCCCGTCAGTACACCCCCCTTCTGACCCGAGGACATGTCCTCTCGTCCACCAGGTGTCCCTTTCATGACAGCATCGTCCTGTCTATGCCCGTATCTCTCTCTTTTTTCTTTTGAGACGCGAATTTTCTCCTCATCCTGGTTCATGTTTGGTTAGGCTTTTTTTTGTTTCCTGGAGGGTTTTTTCCCCTCGTTTTTTTAAGGAGCAAGTGAGGCTTTTTTTGTCGAATCCCTTTTTACTTGTTTTTTCGAGTGGAATATTTTGTTATCTTTTTTTTGTCGCGGCTTGGCTTCTTTGGTGCTTTTGGTGTACTTTGTTGCCCCCTTGGAGATCCGTTTCCCCCAGCAAGGAGCAGCTAAGGATCCTGTTTTCCCGCACCCCGCCCTCTGGGTTTTTTTTATGATGCCTTTTTTTTTTTTTCCTTTTTTGTCTGATCTCTTTTTGGTCCTCTGTCAGGTTGTTCATCTGCGATGCGAGGTCTCTTTGTAGAATTTTTTTTTTTTTGTATTTTCCTGTCTATTTACTGTATCTTTGATTTAATTGCTTTCTCCAAAGGGGTTCCCGAACTTTTGGTGTTTATTTACAACCGCCTCAAGTAAGTCCGCTTCATCCCCCTCTACTTCGCTTACCTTTGCCTTTCGAACTTCATTTCTTATAAGTAGCCACACCCCCTCCCCCTTGCCTCTATTCAATCCGCCCGGCAATCAGTTCAGGGGTTGGCGCCTGAAGCTGAAGTATGATGCACTGCGGGGGGCAGGTTCACGCGCCCCTCTAACTGTGAGTTATGTATGTGCGGCTTTTGTGACCCCGATGATGATTGTCACCTATGCCGCCGGCAGCTCACCGGAGCATTCTCCCTTCCGTTCGATCATTTGGAATCTCCCTGTGCGGCACCTTTTTTTTCGTTTGATTTTGTGGAGTTTTGTCGCCTCCCAAGACGGGCAGCGCTGTTCAAAAACCGTTTTGAGTCTTTTTGAGTGTTGCCGATGGTTTTTCGTTTCTTTTGCCGGTTCGTCTTCTGCTCTCATGGACGGTCCTCGATCATCTTTTTAGGCACAATATTTTTTCGTCTTTTTTTGGTGGCCACTCTGTGTGTGCACACCCCTTTCTCTTAAGTCCATCCCATCCCACCTTGATTTACTTTTGCAATGTTTGTTGTTCTGGTGGGCACATCCCCAGTTTATGGAGTAAGCGCGCGGAAACAAAAGTTGGTGCGTCCCAGCGAATCACCCCTTGGTTGCTTTCGTACTGTCGGTGCCCGACGCGTACTCTTCCTTTGAGATTCATCCCTTCGTCGTGTCAGTGAAGGGTTTTTCGTGAGGACCTCGAAGGTTTATTAAGGGTGTCCAGTAATTTGTAGCTACACCCCAATATTTTCTTAAGATGGTCTTCAGCCCGTGACGTTGTCTTCACGGATAGCCAGACTCGTCCCTCTTGAGCACCTCCCCTGATATTCCCTCTTCCCTTCAGTAGGAAAGATTGTTTTGTATGTTTTCCGCGGGGTTCACAAGGGAACCACGTGCCTCCATGAATGGCAGGCGACCACGGCGATGGCGAACCATTTTGCCGGATTTCTTTTCAATTAGTGATCCCGTGTTGTGCCTTTTTTGTATTTAGGCGCATCTGCCTGAACCCTACGGAGACCCGCAGGGAAGTTCGCTGTACCTTTATGCGGGTTCTTTGTTGACAGCCAGAATTGAGGGTATCAGGGCCTTTTTCGATAGTTAGCCCGGAACCTCCAAGATCCCGTCGCCCTGTCCTTCCATTGCTATTCCAGGCGAACTTGCACCCCTTTTTTTTCGACATTCCTCGTGAAGTAGACGGCAGTGCCACTTCTTCCTTTGTCTCTTTCTTATGACCCCCCCCTTCTATTTCTGAACCACTACTTTCCGAGCCTCTCATTGGGGTATTTGACCACCCTCACTTGCCACACCATGTTATCTAAAATTTTTTCCCCAATGTTGTCCGCCCCAGCATTCCCCCATTCGTTGGGTACGGCTTCATGACCAACGCCGGCTGTCCCTCCCTGAGCATGGCAAGTGACACACCCGTTTCCCCACTTTTATTCCGCTCATGACTGGATGTTCGACGCCCTCCTTTTTTTCCTCCTTATCCCTTTTTCTTTTGTCACTGGTGTCGCAGCTGATTGATCTTCTTGAAGTCTCATGAGCTGCGGTCCAGGTCCGAAACGTGTTGAACGTGACTTATTCCACAAGTATTCCCCTTTTTTTTCTTTACTGAAGCCGTTAAAAAACATTATTTGTAGCTCAACACTGTCCCCGCAAGCTTTACTTTTCAATCCCGTTGTTCCCAGTCCCGCCTATGGCTTCCCCTGTTTCCCTGGTCCCACCAAGAGGTGATGACCTGTTTTCAACGAGCTTGCCTTGGAGCACTGTCTCTTCACCTCGACGTCTGAAAAAGTTTTCTTAGATTGCTTTCCCCCATCGCCCCCATCGACGGTCCTATATCCTGTCACTTTTTTTTGTACCCCCATTCGTCACCACTCTTTCCTTCATCCACCTTAGCTCTCCGGTCCTCCGCCCAGTGTCCCCACGTTGTTTGCCGCTGAAGTCCCCCCCTTGTAGGCAGACTCTCGGGCGTTGACTTTTTCCCCCCTTTGTCTTTTTCTCTCTCGCTTTCTGTGTCAGTCTTCAATTAGTCTCCTGACTGGTTGCCCCACCGCTGGTTCAGACCCTGTGCACTTCCAGTTTTGATTCTTCTCTGGGAATATTTCTTTTTCTTCCACTTCTTTCCCCAGCCCTAAATTTTCACTGAGTAGACAGTGTCCTCTGTTGCGTCGACACCGAGGCAAAGTAGCGACGTTCCTCCTGAACAATGGACCCCCTTTCCCCTCGTGCATTGGAGCTTTGGTCTGCTTGCGAGTGTCTCGTTGTTTTAATCGTTGAAGCGTCGCACCTCTAGCATGGCCCTTTCTAGGCCCGAATAGGTGATACTTTTTCTCACGAATTTTGAGGTTTTTTGGCGCAGGTGTCTCTTGTGTCCATCTACTCTCCTTACTGTCAAGGACGGCTGATTCATTGTACACTCAGTCTGTCCATTCTGTTATAAGAGACCCAATCTGTGGTCTCGAACCCATGGTTGGGTGAGATCTTCTCTACGCTCCTTGTAGAAGAGTTTAATTTTGTGTTGGTCCCCTTCCGTCCCCACTGCGATCGTTGCTATGTCTGTTTTAATATCGGCTCTTTTTCCGGGCGTTTACTCCAGCGCTTTAAGCTAGGCTGCTGACCCCACAACACCCAGCCTTTCGCTATCCCATTGATCGCCCTCTCCGGTATGATTCTCCAGGGCCCCTTCCCCCCCGTCTCTTTTCGGCCGTCCATTCTTGTTGACAACAATCCTCCTCCTCCCTCACGACAGTTTTCCTGTCTTCCCCCTTTTGTATGTCTCGTGAAAAGCCTCACTGTTTCTGACGTCCGACTCTTGCCAAAGAACCGACACCACCTTTTTCCATCCTCCCCCTCCGTGTCTCCCTTTCCAAAAACCAGTGCCCTGCTTTTCCCTTTTGCAAAGAATCTCCCAGGCATGTTTGGGTGCTAAGCCAGGTGAATACTTCCCACCTGGCCGATATTTCGCAGATCTGTAAGCTCTCTCGCGACTGTAAGAAAAATTGGTGTCTTTGGTCCCCGCCCTTTTTTTGCCCTACTCGCGCCCGTCTTTCGCTCTTCGGACTTTCGTCTTTCCCTCCCGTGCTGGCTTGATCACTCCATT
>Ga0179593_1345909_pt1 | contig 11332 bp, 9 predicted proteins | sample CZODoug2_1_08_16_FD_185931 | JGI IMG/M metagenome (GOLD analysis project Ga0179593, IMG submission 185931) | Vadose zone soil fungal communities from Angelo Coast Range Reserve, California, USA - CZODoug2_1_08_16fungal (PacBio error correction) | ecosystem: Environmental > Terrestrial > Soil >... | reverse complement strand
TCGTCTTTGAAACCATAGTCCCAATGCTTGGGTCCTCCTTATGGGGCGGGTTGGATCTCCTGTATCCTTTTTTTTCCGTCTTAATTCTTTCCCAGGCCGGCCCGTCGGATGGCCGGCCTGGTCATCGTGGTTGAATTCGTCCGTTAACGGGACGGACTTTTGTTTCTAGTCTTCCCTCAACTTTCCTTTTCTTGTTCCTCTGTTCCTTCCCCAGGTCCCCGGTCGGTTTTGGAACCACTTACAGGGTGACGACACCGGTCTCGTCGTCAAGCTCCGTGCCTTGCTCGTTATTTTGTGTTTCCCCCTGCCGAGTACTTGTTTTCCCCCGCTCCTCGTCCGACGATTCGGTGTCGACCCCTTCTTTTTTGACAACCTCCAGGCCGTTTTGTATAGCTTGTCCCGTCGGAGGAGGGATTTTTTCAGGTCCCTTTTCAAGTGTGGATTGTTTTGTGATTTTTTGCCCCCAGGGTTTTGCGGTCCCCCGTACGATCGCCGTGTTTTGAAACCCAGATGTCAGAGCTTTCTCATTTTCTTGTAATTCAATTTCATTACTCCCTTCTCGTTTTAGCTTCCTTTTTCCTTTTCTTTAATGATTCGTATTTCCGGCGGGCCAAGGTGACTCTGACCAGGTCCGAAAACCGGGGTTCGCGCCTGCATCGTATCGTTTTCTACGCTGAGCGACTGAAACCCTTCCTCCCCCCTCCTCGGTCGAAAGTGTTCAAAGTATGTTCTGACTGCTTCTTTGATGCATGTGTCTCCCTTTTTGCTTCTTATTGGAATGACCTGCTTGTTGCTCACGCTTCGGTGAATCGCCGACCTACTTTTTTTTAGTATTTTCTTTTTTTATTGGTGGTTCACTGTCGAGATCTCTTTTCGGACCTTCTGAGTGAGAATCGCTGGACCTTACATTTTTACTTGTGCCGTTGTATGGCATTCTTCCTCTTTTTCCTTTCCCCCTTGCTGTTTCTTTTCTCTTTTTTCCCCTAGGCCCGGTACTGGCACTCGAGTACCAGCCGGGTCTTAGTCGTCTGGGTGCTTGACCGCTCGCTTTTTTCTTTGGGTCGGAAGCATCCCCCGCCTCAGGCCCCCCCTTCCACCGTTCTCATTGTTTTTTCCTCCCAGGTCGCTTCTCTATGAGTGGGTTGGTGCGGCTGATACATTCGATTCGGTCCGATGTGACTGCAACGCTTCCCCAACTTGTTCTCTCACGCTTTGGTCTTTCAGGCCTCCCGTCCTTCCCTTCGCCCACGTGCCGACTTTTCCCGTTCATGTGTATTGTCGGCCGATTTCACGAGGTGCCCCGGCCCGCCGCTGGTTGCTGCGCGTTGGTTTTGTTGTTCCTTGGTTCTTTTTTTTTGGGATCCTTCTCTGCAAGTCGGTGTTTTTGGTTGAGGTTCGCCATCCACGTTGGCCATGATTGGTGGGTGTTTTCCCTGCCACGAACGACTTTTTTCCCGCAGGAGTTCTTTGGACGAACTTCTGGAGGCCCTCCCCCCCTTCCTGACTGTGTTTCCCGGGCCCAGCCTTTTGAGCAAGAGGCAGATGCTCGGGGATTGAGAGTGCAGGACCTTTCGAGCCCAGTGCAGCTCCGGGGTCCTTTGTACCATCTCTCTTAACGTTTTTGTTTCTCTTCTTTTGCCAGCAACCTCAAGGGTCTCTTTTCCCCTGTTCTTCCCTGTCCCTTCGCCGACGATCTCATTTGAGTTCGTTACTGGCGGAGTCACGACTGCAACAATAGTGGAATTTAACTTGAGCACATTAGTGTCCGAATATGTTTATTAGGACCTACTGCTTCTTTATGAAGGGTATTACCTCCTTCCTTTTCCCCTTTCGTTTTTCCCACCGCATACCCCCTCCCACTCACCACCGTTGGTCCCCCGCACAGCCAGCGGCGAACCCAACGCGCACACCCCCGTGCGGGCCGGGGCACCTCGTACTTTTTTGCACAGGGCCGATGTTTTTCAGACTCTTTAAGCGTTCCTCTGTTTATCTTTAATCTTCCCTTTTTTCGCTTATCGCTGTGTCAGTTGTCTTTCCATCCGTTTGACGAATGTATCAGCCGGCCACAACTTCGCTTTTTTTTCTCGGTGAGGCCGTCTCGGTTCTTCTCCCCCCATCATGTCTACCATTTCTTTTTTCTAATCGTGCTCCTTCCCTCTTCCCAGTCCCCTCGCTGCGGTCTACTGGAACGCGCCAACTGCCATACGTTGGTTCTGGCCTGGAGGTGCCATTACGTCGGTGATTACATCGCCTCCCCCGCCTGCAAATGGTTCTCTCCTTCTACCTATAAAGACCTTCTTTTGTCAACTGATGAGTCGGAAAGAGCAGGTTTCTCCTTAAAAACAATCAACGTCCTTTTGCCCGATTTCCCCTCCCTCTTTCTTGTGAGGCCCTCCTCCGGTCGTTAAATTTTTTTTCTCCACCTTTAGGACACAGCAATTCAGAAGCATTTTAGCCATTTTTTCCGCACTCTCTTCTCGGATGGTTCTGTCTCGTCGCATTCGCGGAAAGACTCTGTTGACGAGGATTGAGTTCATTTTTCTTCTTTTCCCCTCGCCCGTGTCAACCTTTTCCCCCTCCGGTCCTCCCCTGCTTTGTTTGCTCTCTACCTCAGGGGCGGTATTTACTGTGTTTACACATTTCACAGGAATTCGCGGCTTTCGGTTTGTCAACGTTTGAGATGTTGCCCGACCTTTGGTCCTCCAAACCTGGTCTCATACAGCCCAACGACGCGCACTTTCCTCGGGCAAAGGCTATTATGTCAGCAGCCACCTGATCTGGTTTGGCTTCTGCAGTAGTTTGTCTCTCTAACCTTCTTAAGACTGTTTTCCCCTTTCCCTCTTCAGTTGGAGTCAACCCTTTTCCGATACCGGAGTACTTAAGACCCGAGACCGGGGTTCTCCCATTTCCTTGCCCGAAACCGACAGGGAGTTTTGGTTTTCTTCATCCTTTGCTCCAATGAGGTACGCGTCCTGGCCCTTCTTCGGCTTTTTTAAGGTCCCCCTTCCTCTCCCCTATCCCTTTTTCTTGACAAGGCCGGCCCCTACGGTCGGCTGGAATATCTGGCTCCTCTGTTGGTAGTATCCCCCCTCCGGCCTTCAACAGCAGTTATCTATGGGTTTCGACACGAGGAGATTCCGTGTTGTTGTTGTTTTTTTTGATTCTCGTTCTGTACACCCCCTCCACCTTAGGCCTAAATTTGTCTTTGTGATGCCCCGGGCTTTTGCCTTTTTACACTTTCAGGCCGTCGGATGGTGGCCTGGTCATCCGAAGGGGCTGCTGAGTCTAACCAGGACGGCCGGACCGATTTTCATCGTCTCGCCAATAATTTGTTGAGTGAGTTTCCCTCTCTTTTTTTCCCCCCACGGTTCGGTCCTTGTTCCTTGTCCCACAAGCTTTATGACCCGGTCTCTCGTCTCAAAGTACCGGGCTGTCGTGTCTTGTTGTTGGACTCCTTTTCCCCAGGTGTTCCTCTGACTCCTCCCTTTTTTTTTGTCTTCCACAGAAATTTTTTCCTTTGCACTTTTCTGTGCTGTTTCTCAGCTTGTCCGTCGGAGGACAAGGGCAGGGCTTGTCTTGGATTTTATTTCTTTTTCTTTGACCGGTTTTTTTCTTGGTTTCACCCTGACTTGTTACGCCGGTTGCGAAACCCGATGTCAGAGCCGATTTTTCGTGAAACCTTTTAACTTACCCGTTATTCTTGCGTTTTGAAACGTTTTAATTAGGAAATTCTTTCCCTTTGGCCATTTTGCGGCGACCAGTGCACCGAAACCGGGGCCCTATTTTCTGTCCGCGGGATGCGACTTAGCCCCTCCTAGGCTCTAGCCCTCTGATTTGTCACAAATTTATTTCTCCCCTTTTTGTTTCTTGTTCTCTCCCCATTGTTTACTTCAAATGACTGCTGTATCTTCCGTTCGGGTTCCTCGCGCGACTACTTTCTTTGTTTCTAGTGGTTGAAATGGTCTCGACTCCTTTCTCTTTCGTTTGATCTCTTTTCCTTTTCAGAACAATATTTTCGCTGTATCCTGGAGGTAGTCGTCATTTTCGGCTGGGGTTTTTTCGGTTCATCCCCGAGGCGGTGGCCCATACGGCCTAACTCAGGGTCACGCCTTTTTTTTTTCCTAAGGTCAGACCTTCTAGGGGGCGAGTTGTTTTCTGGTTTTAGCTAATCTTGAAACCCTCCCCGGTTACTGCTGTGGTGCTTGAGACCAGGCGACGTTCCTCCACGAGGAGTGCGTTTGTTGTGGGCGATTACACATTTTCCCTATTCTTCTGGCTTCCGATCACAAAGTTCGCGTGAATCTGGGCGCTTCGGTGATAGTCCCTGCTGAAGTGCCTTTTGATTCGAGGTTCCCAATGATAATTCTTGCTGTGATGGTTCCTTTGAAGTTTTTCACCGGATTTCCTTCACTTGTTTTGCGTGTTGGGTTGTCGGGAGCGGGCAATTGCTTGGGTCAATTTTTTTGCTAGGTGCCAACGTTGGCCGTTTGCGGGTTGCGTATGCTTGTTTTCCTCACGTGGTCCTTCATTTTTGTTTTCTTCCTTCAATCCCTCCTTGTCCCCTCTCTTCTTCCTTTCTTCTCGGCTAATTTCCCCAACTCATTGGCTCACAGTGAATCTTTCGGTCGATGTATTAATGCGAACGCAAGAGGCTTCTGATTTAGCGCGGGAGAGTTGGCTTTGGTCACGGCCAACGTTTCCCTCCTGTCGTGCTGTTTTCCCCCATCTCTTTTTCTCATCTTGTTGTTGTGGATCTTTTGACAGAACCTGTTCCTAGAGTTGCTGGCTCGGACCATGGCCACTTATCAAGATCTAGGAAAGCTCCTTGCGTCTCCTTTGAACTTTTCTTAGGCACAACTTGTTTTTTTTTGGCAGTTATCTTTTATTCCCTCGGGTAGGCCTTATGTTGTCCCCTTCTTTCTTGAAGAAAGCCACTACTCCCTCTTTGCCGCGCCACATTATACGCTCCGCACCACCCGTTTGCACCTAGCAGGATCCATCACCGCAATTTTTCCCCCAACGCGCAAGAACCACTTTCTTCCGGGTCCTCCTGTACTCTTCCGCCCCTCCCCCTTGGCAGATGAAGCCGGTCCTCGTTCGGTTTTTTGAAGTCGACTATCAGCTGAGCCCAGTGCGCTCGCAACTTTTGATCGCGGTGTTCAGTCCATTTCGTAATCTTTTGTCACCCTTCCCCCTCTGCCGTCATAATCTCGTTGTTTTTTTTTGTCTTCGTCGAAGGGTTCTCCCATCTTTCCCTGGAATGGTTCAGCTAGCGGCTCTTCGCCACCTCGCCTCGTCTCTACCTGGCCCGCGACAACCTTGAAGGTTTACCCGTCTGCTGGACTTTTTTTTTTGAATTTCCCTCCCCTTTGTTCACATGAAGTCCCACCCGCAGCAAACTTGTTCCTCTACTATGACGGCACCAAGTTCTTCGAGTCAATGATTTACCCGCCTAAGCATGCCGGTCAGAGATCGGCTTCCGTTTGCCACCACATCGAACCCTTGCCCTTATTCGTTCCCCCCCCCGCCCTCCGGATTTCTCTTTCCCCAAGCACAGAAGGTTCCATGTTAATACAATGGTTTACATGAATTTAATCACCCCTGAAGCCTTGCAGCCACTTTCTCCCCCTCGTTCTCCTCCGTGGTTTCTTTTTCGTCGCATCCGCGGCGGACAGACTTTACGATGCTCCCTTTTCGGACTTGTCCCCCGCCGGTCAACCTTGGCCGTTCCTTACGCTTTTTAGATAAAACGTTTCTCTCAAGGAAGTGCGCAGTCTTTCCCCTGTGTTTTTACCATTTTCATTTGCTTAATCTTTTTTTGCAAGGCGATCCGTTAACTTTTGTTGTCCCCCCGACAAACCTGGGCCCTAACATCAACATCACTCCAACTTTTTTTAAGACCTTTACTCTGCGGCCCCTTGCTTCAGAAGCACCCCTTTTCTTTTTTTTCCTTCCTCCTCTGGTTTTCGACGCCGACTTCTCCTACTTCGTTCAACTTTTTCTAGGCAGTGGTGTCAAACCCTAAGACGATCCAGCCCTTAGTACTTGAAGACGACGAGGACCGGGTGTCTCCCTCTAACCGCCGGGAGGTTTTTTTGGAATTCCCTTTCCCTGAAATACGTCCCCTTATTTCTCCGAGTCCGGTGACCTCGGTCTTCCCCCTTCTTGTCTGCGCCGATGCCAAGGCACCCATCCAGACGGGTCTCCTGGAAATTCCCTCGGCCTTTTTCGATTCCCCCCATCCTGGCAGTCCATCCATGTTGCTTTTTTCGTACACCGTCTCTCTTCCCTCTTTTACTAATATTTGTTTTCTTGAAGATCGCTCTGTCGTGAAACCTTTGGATTCACCTTCTGGGAAGGCAGGCCAGGGTTTTTGTTTTTTTTCCTTTGAGCCGCTATATTCCTTGACGTTAATCTCTTCTGGCTTGGGACTCTCCTTTCTTCTGATTCCGCAACCATTTGACGGCGGCCGAAGGTCCGTCTCGTCGACCTCTTGAGCGTTTTGGCATAGTCATTCAACCCGGCCTCCCGGTTTTTCGTGCCCTGTACTTTTTTCCGCCCCCGGGCTCCGTGTTTCCTCCTTATCTTGTCTGTCTGTTCGTCTTGTGTGTTCACTCTGCCTAGCACGGGGGTTGCCAAGCGAATTCGTTCTACTTCTTGTTCTGGGCGTCGTCCCAAACATCATGTTTGTTCTCCAAACCTCCAGGCCTTTTCTAGACTGTCCCTTCGTTTAAATTTCTTCTTTTTTTTGGAGGTGCTGTTGACTGGTCCCTTGTTTGGTGTTCCCCACGCGTCGAACGCTCGAGAAACATCTATCCTTCTTTTCTTGGCAGCTTTCCCCCCCCTTTTACCTTCCCTGACCTTCGGTCCGTCCTTTTTCCCGGGTTTCATTTTTCAAACCGTATTGCCGTCGGGCCCGTTTTTTTTCCCATGTCCTTAAAACCGGGGCTTCGTCATTCTTCTCCTTTTTTTGATGTCTTTCTCCTCTCCCCATCCCTCCGCGCTCCGAGCATTTTTTAGTGTGCGTTATGGATGCCATGTCTGTGATTCGCTTCATGGTGTCTACACATTGTTTATCTTCAATTGTAAATGATTTTTCCCCACGCTCTCCTCATTTCGTCACGGCTCCTCCTTTCCAGTGGGTTAGTTTTTTGTTTTTTTCCCCATGTCACGGAATGCTCTTTTCTCGGATGCTTCTGGAGTGAGGTTACTCGAAAAATTGGGTTGATTCTGTATCAGCATTGCTTTCTTGTTGACAAGGTTCGTCTGGTTGTTCCCTTCTTTTTTACATCCCCAGAGTCCGTACTTTCCTCTTTCATAACATGCCGGGTCCTGTCCTTCGTGCGTCCATTTAGATCGAGGGCGCGTTGCGTAAGTGTCTTCCCTCACGTCAGGAACAACCTTCAAGTTATTCGCTGTTTTTCGACCGGCCTTAACCCCTTTTTCTTTTGCTCGAGTTGTTTTCCTTCTCCGATCTGCCTCTTGGAGAACCCGCGATCCAAAAATTTGTTGCGATACACGCTGTCCGATTTTTTTTTCGCTTCACTATTAATTCTTTTCTCATTCTTCCAAATGTGTGTTGTCGTCCTAGTGTCACTCTGCCAAGGCGTCCGCTTTTTTGCGCTGTGTTGGGTTGTCGGGCCCGCTGGTTCCTTGGGGCGTGATTTTTCATTTATTTGGCCCTCTTTTTTTTTTTTGGCCGCGGTGAGTCGTCAGGCTGTTTTGCATCCCGTTGCGTCCCCTATTGTTCGGTGTTTGGTTTCCGAAGAATGACGGGGGCAGAGCAGTTTCTCGCTTGGCCTCACGCTATTCTGACCTTTTTGCTCATCTCACCTTCTTTTTTTTGACTCTATTCCCTTCCCCGGCGTTCCCTAAGTAGGCCTGAGATCGCGGGTGATGAGAGTGCAGGCCATGTCTATTTCCAGTTGGTTTACGCTCCGGTTTCTTTTTGTGTTTAACCCCCCCTCATCCCTCCCCTCTTTTTGTTTTTTTTTCTCTATATTTTGCCTGCACATGTGCCTCTTTGCAACTGGGCTCGTTGCATTTTTTTTCTTCCAATTCCCGCGCTCTTTTCGCCTTTGCTTTCCTTTTCCCACTTACATTTGGCGGTCCATGTACCTCCTTCACCCTCAGTTGATTAACTTGAGCACGATTCATACTAGGCCTGGCTTCGGTAACACCTGCTGTTACCTTAAGTTAGTTGTTCATACCCCTCCCCGCATCCCCCTTATTGCACTTTGGCAAGCACTTTAAGAGTTTGCCTAGAGGAATCCCCCGCAGCCACAAAGAACGCTGTCCCTGCCCCCACCCCACCTCTCCCCAGTCCCTCTTCGGGCCGTGGGCACCTTGACCGGCCTGACATCACAGGGGCAGGATTTTCATGTTTCATCCCTGGAACTCGCTCCGGTCCGCCGTTTTTCTGTTCCGCCTCTGTGACTATCAGCCGTATCGCCAGCGTGTGTTCAACTGTTTGATCGCGGTGTTCAGCGTTCGTCTTTCAGGTATCCTTGTCACCCCTTCTTTGCCCCCTCTCGGGTGTGTTGAGGCGTCGCCTGGCTCTACAGTCATTTGCTACAACTTGGAAGGGTTGTCCTGAAGCTTGATGCGACTTCTCCTCAACCGCCTTCAGTTTTTACCTTTACCCGCTCCTACCGACGGACCTTTTTTTTTTTTCTTCCCTTAGTTGACTTACTTTTTTTCCCCTAAGCTAAACCCAGCCGAATGTCTTCAACGACGACGATTCCCGATACAGACAGGCACCCAACGTCTTTGGAGGCACGCGATTTCATAAGATTTTTTTTCGGTTATTTAATACCCCCCCCTTTCCCACTCACTCTGTCTCCTTCTTTCGCGATTTTTCCCACAGTATTTAGAGTTTTAAGCAACAGTCATTTCCCCGACTCCACCCTGGGAAGGAACACCATGAAGCTATTAGTCTTCTCCCTCACGTGGTCCCTCAACCTTGGTTCGCTCTTTCTTCGTGTTTATTTTTCTGACGCACGATGACGAGGACAGGCGCTCCGGTTTTCCCGGACTGTTGCTCCATGTAACCTGGCCTCCGTTTTTTTTTTCCCTCCGCTTTGAGCTGCCACCACGTTTCCCCTTCCAGGTGACTTTCCCGTTCTCTTTCCTGTGGAAAGCTTGCGGCTCTGACATCTGGGTTCGCATGTGCTATCGTTACCGACATGGTTTTTTTTTTTCACGCACCCATTTTACACATCCCTCCCCCTCCCCCGACCCGACGTTCTCATTTCTGACACTGTATTAAAGCAAGCAACCGCTTTGATGTTTGGCGGCAACGACATTTCTTTTTTTTAAGTACCAAGCGCTTATTCGTCACCCCCAACTTTCCTTTTCTTCCAGTTTCGCCACCCCCATAGACGTCCCCGATATTGCTGAACGACGCGATCGTCACCCTTTCTTCCTCGAACTTCGGGAGGCGGGGGGGGGGTTGGGGGTGATGGGTTTTTTCCGAAGTCCTGCTTTCCCCCCTTTTACCCTCTTCCGGGACCTTATTTTTTCTTCTTTACGTAACTCTTCAGCACTTCGATGACACCACCGGGACGGCCTGGACAATCTGGTATCACTTCGGCCGGGTCGCTCCCCCCTTGTTGTTTTCACAGCCCGTTTCCTTTTTTAAACTTTCTATTCCTTTTTTCTCCCTGGGGTTTTTGCTTAGATTCTTTCGGGTCGAAACCCATAGTCCCATGCTGGAAGGCAGGCAGGAGGGGGATCGACCGGGCCGATTTAGCGAGGAAATCTTTCCCGGCGTTCCCGTCGATGGACGGGCCTTCTCGGTGATTGATCCTCTGACTGACGAACGGGTCTTTTTTAGTCGACTCCTTCTCTTCTGTTTCCTAGGATTTATTCCCACCCATTCCTCCTTTGTTCCTAGGAAAGTACAGTTTGGTGAGGACCCCTTCTCGTCGCCAAGTCTCGGGCCTTGATTCGGTATAGTTGTGTGATCATCCCTCTCCTTGGGAACCGCGCCATGTTTGTAGAGTTTTTTTTGCGTCGACTAAATGTCGTCCCACCCTCCAGGCCCGGTTGGGCTTTTCCCCTCTTTCTTGTGTGCCGTCGTTTAGTTTCTTCTTGTTTTTTGCTGCTGTTTTTATTTTCGGTTCCCCCGTTTTTGCGGGGCCCAGTTTTTTAGTGCTCCCGTTTGAACCTCCCGATGTCACGTTCCGCCGAGATTTTGGCAGTTACAAACCTAAAGTTCCCGCCTGCGGTCTGTTCAGCTGCACGGGGATTCGAAACACTTTCGTCGACGGCTGGAAGGTTGACGGCGGTTGCACCAGTCCGTTCCACCCCATCCGAAACGGGTTTTTTCCCTAATCGGTCTAGGTAACTTTTCTTTCTTGCGTCTCTCACTACGCCCCTACGTAGTTGATAGTGGTCCCCCACTTTATGGCTGTTTTTTTGTTCGCTTCCTGGTGTCCTATGTATTAAGGAAAGACTGTCTTGCTTTGCCTCCACGCTCATTTCGGGCTCGCGTCCAGTGCTCCCCTTTTGGTTTCTCGTGGTTTTTCCCTTGACCTTAAGCCTTGCAGCTTGTGGAATTCGCTTGCTCTAAAGTCCCCTTGGGTGCCTGTTTCTTCTTTGTCATCTGGTCTATTTTCATTTTGTGGGTTTCTCTTTTTTTTCATTTTACAACTATGTTGCACTCCGCGTCTCGGGTTCCTGCGGAGCGTTCCCGGTTTTAGACATGCGCGCGGGCGAGTTTTTTACCCCCTTTTTTGGTCTCTCCCCTTCCAGCTTAGGAACACCCCCCCCTTTTCCCTTTTTTATCCATGATGGTTGGAATGGGTCATAGGAGTTGCGGAGTCAGTTGGTTTTTTTTTTTTTTATTGGCGGCTGACATTTCCTTTTTTACGATTCCTTGACCCCCCCGCCGATCAACTGCGCTTGATTTTGGGCGACTGCGAGATTTGTCAGCGCTTCATCGAAACTCTCCTGCCTGCGATGCCCTTCTTTTTTGGCTTTTTTTTGTTGTTCCCTATTTTTTCCCCTTCCTACTTTTGTGGCTGCGCGTTGGCCGAGTCTTGTGGTTTGCTGGGATCTTCTTAGTGCCAACGCTCTGTTTGTCGTTTTAGGATTTGTTCCCGAAAGTGTGATTTCTTCCTTTCGTTCTTCAGCCCTGTACGGTTTTCCAGATTATGTCCTCGCCGAGGCCTAACGATATCTGACAACTTGGCTCAAGTTTACAACATTGAGGGTGCAGCGTTGACATCCGCCCTTCTCCACTTTCCGACCCGCAAGATGGCTTTCTGCTCTTTCTCGGGCATTTTTTTTCCTTTTCGCGCCCAGTGTTGCAACGCCGGGGAACTCAACC
>Ga0179593_1320804_pt1 | contig 11332 bp, 8 predicted proteins | sample CZODoug2_1_08_16_FD_185931 | JGI IMG/M metagenome (GOLD analysis project Ga0179593, IMG submission 185931) | Vadose zone soil fungal communities from Angelo Coast Range Reserve, California, USA - CZODoug2_1_08_16fungal (PacBio error correction) | ecosystem: Environmental > Terrestrial > Soil >... | reverse complement strand
TTTCGCCGTTCATCCCCCTCTGTTCGCAGACGATTTCATTTTAGGGGGAATTCAGGTGTGTGGGAAGCAATTTTAATAGTTGATGTCGCCATTCCACGCGACTGTAATTTCGGCCTCGTTTTGACAGTATTTTTTGTTCCCACTAGCCCCGAAATAAATTGCCTAGGTGTTGATGCTTTTTTGTTACAATCTTCTTCCCCCACCAGGGTGATTAGTCATGAGGGCAATCGGTCGCAGATTCCACCGTAAAGCGCTCCCTTCCGTTAGTGACGGCCTTCCTTGTTTACATTGGTCATCCGATTTTGACCCTCGACGGCGTCATTTGGAAAGGGGATAACCGGATTTGCTTCAACCCAGCGCAACCTTTGTGAAGATGCCAGGTTTTTCTCGTCGGAGATTCGATGTTTTGACTTTCCCGATTGTCGGCTGGTCTTCCAAATATTCGCTGCGCCCGCGCGGGGTCCTTCCCTTCGGGGGCCGTGTTTACCCAACGCTGTGATAAAGGTGAAATTCATTTTCTTTGCCCCGATACCTGACATATGCGGTGACGATTGTGAGCTCTATAATCAGCCTTTTTAATTGTCGATGGGTAGGCGTCGACGGGTGGGGCTTCCTGATGCTCCCATTCCCTTCTGGGTGAGGAGTCGAGATCCGTTCAATCTACCCTCCACTCTCAGCAGTTCTGAATTAAATTTCCTAGCCATCTTACGAGATATTTTTCTTTTTAGCGCAACGCTCACCCGAAACATCCCCTCAGCACCGTTTTTTAACCTTTTTCCTCCTGGACACACCGTGTGATTCATCGAACATTGTGCAGCCGGATCAAGGAAGGGCATGTTCCCAGCGAATAGAGCAGTCGTCCGAGAGCTTCCTTGTGTAATATGAGGATAAGGTTATAGCTGTTGTTTAACCTTTCTTCCCCCTAACCATTTTGTTCATCTGCATGTGACTAAAAGACTGTGTACCCACGTTCCTGACTGCGTTCTATCAGAGGCTTAATTTGATATGGTGACTCCGACAAGCGCAGTGAGCCCCTCCCTATTAGCCGACAGTTGAGTACGAGCAGCATGGAGGAATAAACCGTGGGGACATCTAAACTCTGCTTCCAAATGGAGGTGAGTGACGGAAAAACCTCCTCTTCAAAGTGTTAAGTGCCGTAGCCCTTCATCTGCGAAAGAGGGAATAAGGTGAGTAGCATCTAAACCACGAAGTACTCCCGGAATCCTGAAAAGATATCCCAAAGCGTCGGCCGAACTTTGTCCCTGCAACTTGACCAGCCCCGTGTTCAGTTGAGGGGAATACACTTGAAATGATTACATTCCGCGAATAGGGAGCCCCGTCCGTCCGCGCCACACCCAAGCAAGGTGCCAACAAAGTTGACCCTTCGCAACCCTGCTACAATTGGACGCGGACCGCCTGCGTGCTTCCAAAACAGACCTTGATCGATAATTCTTGGCAACCACCCATGAACCCTCTACGGACGCTGGAGTCCTTAGTGGAAACCCCAAAAGGCGAATGTGCGGCGCCCAGTGTCTCCAGCCACTTAGTGAGACGGACACGCAGTATCGGTCCCCCACAAAGTTTTTTTTTCCCCGTCGATTTTGGCCACACCTATGTTTTCTTCCAAACCGCGTGCGTGTTTCCACCAATATAGTGTCAGGATGTTTTGAACCAACAAGAATATCAAAAGTGGGTCTTTCACCATTGTGCGTTTTTGAAGGAAAAGCGACACCCCATGGTGGACATTTTTATCGTGAAAAACTGCAAATTTTTTGTCATGACTCCCGTTTTAGTTCCCTTCCACAATTCCCGTGGGCGCCACCCATCTTCTGTCCCTCCCCTGCACTCCATTCCCCTCAGTTTTTAATCAGAGTTCCCTTTGCCAAATGATGGGCTTTCTTGGTCCTTTTTGCTCGTACGAAACCAGATCACTACGCGGTTGGTGCCAGGGACTGTGGTCCTTGTCAGTTGCTTTGCCGGCGATTTTGGCAAGAAACTGTTATATGCTTCGTTCCTTCCGAGCGTCCGATCTTTCCCCCTCTCTTCTTCCCTCCGGGACCCCCGAGCTGGTACTCTGATATCGCCCAGCGGGCCTACATGCGCGGACGGTCTGTTTCCCCCCTCTTTTCCTCCTTGTACTAGTCGCAAACCCAGCGCAGTTCTTCTGGGTTCACGCGGCTCGGCCACGGCTCTTAGGCGGTCATCAATTCTCTTCCACTGTATTGCTTATAACCCCCTATTGAAGGCATCTGTTTGAAAACCCCTGAGGGCATCTTCAGTGTTTTTTCCCCAGCGGGATGTCTAATTGGTGACATTTCTGTCATCTATTTTGGCCCCACTCGGGTACAACCGTCCACACTTCGTTGATTCTCGCGTACCCAACTTCAGGGAGTCTGGCCCTCCCGCCTCCTAAACGAAGTAGCATCCCCACCCAGCGAAGTCCTCCCACCCTCCCCCTTCGTTGTTTTTCCCCCCAATCGCGCGGATTGTTGGCCCTGTACCACCCCCCCCAAGCAGACTGGCATCCCATCGTCCTTCGAAAATTGACTGGGGGCCGTGCAAATCCTGTTCTTTCCCTTATGGAGGGCCAGATGATGTGACTAAATATCGAACTCCTGCCTAGACCACGCTACACCAGATCCGGGTTTAACCTTGTGCTTTCTTTCCTCCCCATTTTGCTCCCATTCACGAGATGGCAGTCGGTGAGAGGACATTTCTTTTCATGGCGTCTCCCCTTGTCTCCCTTGGCATTGATTCCCCTTCGGTTCCTCCCTTGCATGCTGCCGTGCCGGCAAATATCTGAGTTTTTAACTCGTGTAACCTCTCCCAAAGTTCGGACTTTTTTTTCCCCCCCCCGCGTTGACAGCTTTGCCGCTGGCTCCAGTATTTTAAAGGAGCGTTAGGCTTCCCGGGCGTCACCCCTGATGGACCGGTCTTTGCAAATTTTAGGCCTCCATTCCACAGCCTTATTTGCCCACAAACCCTAACGCAGAATTAATTGCTACGGGGCACGATACTTGTATTGTCTCCTTTGGCCTTTGTCTCGGGTTTTCCTCTCTTCTTCCTCCATTCCACCCCGTATTACTTCGGCCTCCTAGGTTCTCGTGGTGGACAAGCTGATTGGGTTCCGGTTTTGTGACAAATCTTCTTCCTTCCCCGATCGGGGTGAGGAAACTTGCTTCACCTCCGGCCCAAAGTTTCGTTAAGACGTCGTTGCTTTTCGCGCATGCCCTCTCGAAGTTTCTTATATCTCTTCTTTTCCTCCCCCCCTTTTTTTTTTTGAGGTCATAATAGATCTTATCGACGGGTATTGATACTACTTCCTCGTCCCTCCTTTTTGACTTTTTTTGCCGGAGCAAGACTTCGTCAACTGATTGTCGTGTCACTTCTTTACTTTTCTGCCACACCTCCCCCCGTCCAGAATTAACTTTGACTTCCCTGCGTCCTCCTTCTTTGCCGAAGTTAGTTTTCCTTCCGAGACGTTTTTTGAAAGGACTTTTTCTTACCCTTGCCACTGTCCAGTGACCTCCGGTCCCCCCCACGTGTTGCGCCGGCGTTCGTTTTTTTCCTCCGACACCAAAACAGAAGCCTCTTTCATCGGTTTAATTTCCATCTTCCGCAAAACCATTTCACCCCCCGGCCCCCCCCTTTTCTAGAAATAGAAAGATTTCCGCTCGGTAAACCCCCTTTAGGTCCCTCCTTTAACAAAAGCGATTCACGAGCCCCGTAAGGAACCGCCGCTTTTTCCGCCCTCTTTGAAAACTGTTCTAAGCCCTCTCCCTTCCTTTTCTTTGTTTCCTCTCCTGCGCCGGTGCCACAGAGATGGATATCTTGGGAGATAAAGTTGCAAGAACGCCAATATCACGATTTCCCGCTCCCTGCCTTGCCTTTTTTGACATCCCGTTCCCTCACTGCTTCATCCACGCAAATGTTCTCCCTTTCCAGGGTGTTCTGGCCGTTCTTCTTCTTTTTTCTTTCTAAAGTTTCGATGATCACATCAGTTGACTTCTCGTGGTTTAGACACAGCCGGTTGTGACTCCTCCTTTGCGGCCGTACGAGGTTCTGCCCATTTCTCTTATCAGTTCCCCTGCCAACATCCCCTTCTTTGTTCCCAAAAGCGGGCTGTTGATTTTTCTTAGTCCGATGTTGTGATGAGACCTTTCTTCTCGTTGAGGATTTCTTTTTCCCCCTCCACGCTGCTTTTTTTTTTCAGCTTCTCCCTCTATCCTTTGTACGCTCTTTCTGTACCCAGATCTATCCGCTGACCAAGTTTCTTCCCTTTGCCTCCCCCGGAGATTTTGAGTCACCTTTCTCACAAGCGATGCCTATTGTGTTCAAAGACACTTGACTTCTGCCCCGCCTCACAGTTCCATTTTAATGAGGCTACACCTGCAGTTTCCCCGACTGGTGATTTCCTAGATGCTGGTCGACCTCGTGACTTTTCTCGCCCAAATTCATCATCTGCTCTGTCGTTTGTATTTTGCGTTCTTAGTTATTCTTTTCACGCTTTTTTGTTTCATCTTCGCCGCTTTAGGCGAGGAGCGATCTCATCGTCCACCGTCTCTCGGTGTTGACTGCATCTCTCTTCGTGCCGGACACGATAGACGCGGTCATCCAGAGGACCTAGAGATAATATGTCTCTTTTTCCAAAACTTTCTCCCCCACTCACGCCCTCACTCAGCCTTCCCGGACCCGCGTCACCCACCTGATCCGTGCCCCCCCTTTAGACGCCCTTTAAACTGGCCTGTATTCCCAGACTGACATTTTCCGCTGGGGATTAAACCACGTGATGTAGATGCTTGGATGCGTCTGATATTTTTTGACATGCTTTTGAGTGTAGCGGGTTATTAATGGTAGTTGCCCCGACGGTTTGACCACCCTCTTTCCTTTTTCAACTGTCCTCAGTGATTAACCCGTTTTACTGCGTGTTTTTGACCCCTCCTACGGTCTTTCCCTTGTGAACCCCTTTACTAACATATTTTCCAGCTGACACGCTCCAAGTTTTTTTCTGCTTTCCCCCTTCCCTCCACCTGCAGTCCCACAGCCTCCTGGCGTGGGCCTTGGCCTCCAATTCCTTTTCGCTATAAATTTCTCTGTCTTGTTTTTTGGGCGACCGCCGCCTCTTCTCTCAATTGAAGAGTTTCATGTCCAACCTTTAAAAATAATTCGCAACCTTCCTCGCACTTCCTGCGCCGGATATTCACGGTCTGGGACACGAAACCCCTTCCCCTTGTGTTTGCTAGTCACCCGCTCCTTCACTCCCTCAGTCCAGCGCGCACCTTCTTTTGCATTCCCAGCTTTCCCCTCTCCACTCTCTGTTCTTGCCACGTTGCATTGTCCATTGTCTTAATCCCCTGCATCGAGCTGGACGATCAAAGCGGCGTTTACACCCCCGATCCGCCCGCTCCTAGTCAGGTTGCTTCATTTCTGGTACTAAGTTTTGTCTGATGACCAAGGCCCGACTAGGGACATACCCTTTCACGGGGCGCGACCCCTTTCTCTTCTTTTCGTGAACTTTTTCATCATCGGAGAAGTCTGCGCTCTGCCTCCTTGAACCAGTCCCCCTTGGCTTCTCGCTCCGCACAAAATGATGCCCCCTGTCTGTTCAGGTTCCATGGCGGACCCATTGTACAAAGTTTTCACTCCTCCTTTTTTCACAATCTTTTCGTTGCGCAACCATTCAGAGTTGGCCGCTTGGTGTCGAAAATTTCCTCCCCCCCATCTAATAGGTTGATGTCTCTTGTCTTTGGCTCCCTCTCTTCCTCCCTCCGGTGTTTGTGGTGGTTTTTAAGGAAAAGGATACAAGGAACCCCTTTCCATTATATCTTAACATTTTTCCCCCTCCTCTCTATTTCATTTTCTAGAAACGATCGCCCAATCTTTTACTTTCTTTCACCGTTGTTTCATTCATAAGGGAACCAAAAGCGAAGTTGGCCTCGAATCTTTTTTTATCCCCCGCCGAACTCAATACCTCATTTCCCCCTCTCCTCCTTGGGTCGAATATTTGGAAACATTGTCATCGAGATCGTCCTTGTTCCCCTCCTCTGTTGGCATTCCCCCTTTCCTCCTTCTATCTTACTCTCAAGAAGTCTGCGATGAGGACTTCGGGACGAGGAGCCTCTTGATATTTCCTCCTTTCGTCCCCGCTGCCTTCCCCTCCGCCCTCCCCCCTACCAGATTTTCGTGGGAATCACTTCACTTGGCGTTTGAATCGTTTACAAATTCAAATCCCGTTCTTTCGATTGACCGGACTTCACTCAAGGAAGGTGTTACAACACGGCACTTCTGCCTTCTCATTGACCTCCCTTCGCGTCGCCTGCGTCCTCTTTTGAAATGATTTTTTTTTTATGAACACTCTTTTCATTTCGAGCTTAGCCCCCCCCCCCTTTTTACAGAAGTTTCCAATGATCTCCCCCCCCCCAATTTTCTCAGTACTTTACCCGTCCCTAAGGTCTAACGAGACTGATCAAATGTCGCGATTTTCCTTCCTCCCCTCGCCCCACACATTTGCCTTCCCTCTTTCTTGTCCAGCGGCCGGTGTACCCCTCCTCAGGCCCCCAACTCCAACGTTTAAACCTTTAAGGGAGTTCCAACCTCCATCCAAGATGAAGGGGAAATGGGACCCACAGAAACAAGGAGTCACGTTTCCAAACCCGTCGGGCCCTCCCCACACTTCGTCACCTCCACCGCAAGCAACGGATCAACGTTTTGTATCGGAAATCTTGGAACGGGCCACACACTTCTTTTCGTTCGACTTGGTTTGTCGTCCCCACGTTTGACCTCTAACTTCCAAAGTGTCAAGTTCCTTTTTTTTTTCAATCGGGCTGTCCCTGTACGCTTCCTTGACTTGCTTCTCGCCTGCACCTTTGCCAGATAACCTCCTCTGCTCCCTTTCTTGAATACCGCCCGCTGCCCCGACTTCTTCCCCTCTCTTCGGTCATAACACGACTCGGGTGGCGCTTGAGATCGACTTATGGCCTACTTCCGCTTACCGCCATCCTCACACCCTCTATCACTTTAGCACCTTCAAAAATGAAGAGGCCCCTTTATGTTATGTTCTCCTCGTTCCCTTTTCCTCTGCGGCATCCCTTCTCTGAACAGCAGGTTCTCATGGCGAATTACCCCCGGCATGATTGAATCGTCTCTTTTTTGAAACGATGGTCAATTTTGAATTGCCGGCCCTCCTTCTTCCTGGTCCATTTATCCCTTCCATCTCTACCGCTTATCTCGGACAAAGGACCAGCGGAGGTTATGATCGCTGCGAGTCCCACCCTTTTCGTTGTTTCTTGGCCCAACCGCCTCCCCCTACCCCGTCATTCACATTGAGCGAAATAAAAAAGCTTGTTGACCATCGAAGGCTTTTTTTTGGCAGGACTGAAATTTTCCCAATCTCCCCTGGCCACCCCGTCAAAGGGGCAGTTTGTCCCACTTGTTTCGCCTAAGGGCTCTGATTAGTGATAACGTAAACCTTTCCTTCTCCCCCCCCCTCCGAACCCCGCCCCGCGAAGCCCCAGCTTAACGGCGAACTTTTTTCTGCGTGGATTGACTGCCTCTTTCAGGAGAATGATCCCCCCTTAGTGGCACCGGCTTGAGTAATGTCCTTGGATTTCGCTTCCTGCTTTGACTGATGCTCCTAGCTTTCCTGAATTCAGTAGGCCCTCGAAAAATTTATGAGGACGGTCTTTGGTTCACAAGTTTTCACTGTCTCCACTATGATTTATACACTTCTAGGCCCCGAAATGATCTTAAAGCCGCTAGCGCCATTTTACCGTGCACCTTATTAGTCTCCCGGGCCGTCTCACAGAGCGCGTTTTGTTAAAAATTTTCTACTCACAGGTTTCCCCCTCTCACTCTTTCCGCTTGGTTTTTTTCCTTTTTTAACACAAAGCTCATAAATTTTCCGGGCCCATCCCACTGGTACTTTCTCTTTGCTTGCTTCCCGTTTCATTTCCCCTCCTCCCCTCACTTCGGACATTTGAACCCAGGATTCCTTAGGCAAAAGACTCCTTACGCGTCGGACCCTCTTTCCTCTTCCCTGCGTTTGACAGCGACATCAGAAGGTGAGTCGTGTTAACCTCCGGATCCCCTTTATAACCCACACTCGGTTGGGAAAAGATTGGGAGAGTGAGGTATTGCAGCTCGAGCAATTTGACTGAGAGTATCGTCCTGAGGAGAAGACATCACCAAGACCCACTGCTTGTCCTCTTTGCCGGTCTTCTTCGAGAGACCGGAGACCCTCGGCATCATCCGAATGCAGACAGAAGTTAAAATAGCTGCCGAAGTTTCTGTTCACGCTGGGGGGCCGCCTATTGGAAAAAGAATCCGGGACACTCAGGGGGTATCGTATTTAAGACAGTGGTCAAGAGTGGTTTCCCAAAACCTTCAACCTACATTTCCCCTCATGGGACGAATCAAAGAGATTCTTCCTTGGGACGCAACGAATTACTCCCACCGTTCTTCCGCAGCAGGGGACAGATTGACAAGCAAAAGGCATTTCCAGCATTAATAACCCCCCTTTAGTTCCCTTCGCGTTGAACCTGATGATTCTGGAGACCGTGTTGGTTGGTCTTCCTGCACCTTAACCCAACACATATCTCATCTTTTTTTCCCCTTTATGGAATGTAAGGATCTTTTCCGCACCCCCCCCCATCACCCCCCAGCTTGATTCCGCCTCAGGCGCTCCGTCTCCCGTTACCCAATTTTAAAAAAAAAGGAATTCGTGAGCAAGAGTGGAAAAAACCCAACCCCAAAACAAAGCTCTTTATCGCGAGAAGGTGAAACAAGAAAAGAAGATGGGGCCTGATCTCATTGGGAAAACAGTCTTGACCCGCCCTCTCCCAGCGTGCTGGGGTGACTCTTCGTCCCCCCCAGGAACCGAAGGCTCTACTGGCCGGCAGTCAAAGCCCTCGCCCCCTCGACTCCCAGCGGTCTGTTCCAATCGGTTGGATGGCGGCAAAACCCAGCAGGCTAACGATTGTATTCAATAACCTCAACGCCGATGTCGCCCCAAAGGGCCATAAACCCCCTTTTCCGGAGCAAGCACATGAATAACCTTCACTTCTCCTTTCTTTTCACCCCTACTAAAGAGAGGGCCTTGGGTCCTGGTCCCATGTTTGTCGTTAAGAGCTTGTTCTTCTTTGTTCTTCGTTTTACATCAAGCAATATCCGCAGCCCCTCTCTGAACATCCTTCGCCAACGCTCGTAACCACAGAAGAAACAACTCGAGCATTTAAACGTTTTTTTGTCTCTTACAGATGGGAGAAGGAGTTTTGTCTTTTTGAGTCGGCCGTCTTGTCTTTGATTTTTCGCTGTTCTTTCTTGATCGCGAGATTCCTTACTTTTGCCCCTCTGACACCATCTCTTCGAGTTTACTTGATTTTTCCCTCGAGAATACCTGACGAGGAATCAACCCCTCTTTTATACCGGACTCCTCTCCCTTCGGCCTTCGTTTTCCTCTGCAAAGTTAGACTTGTTTGGCCAATGTTCATTAATGACAACCCTCGACGTATTCTTTGTCTTAAATCTAACTTGTGAGGGGTTTATTTCCCATCCTTTTGTTGACCTTTTTGGGGATGCGTACGTTCGTTGGTTAGGTTCGGTTTTGATTCTGAGTGACTTCTTCCCCCCACTCCATATCACCCGACCTCACTTGGGATGAGCGCTCTCTAAATCCCTATTTATTTTCCATATCTTTTTTGTTACTCGCTACGTCAGAATCAATCTTCTCTATTTTTCTCTTCTTCTTTCATAACAAGGTTGGGAGGACGACCCCCATCGAGATGTTTCATTAAGATTCGATTTTGATAGTTACCTTTTTTTTTCCCTGCTTTCTGGCTAATAGGGAAGCCCTATTCATTATGATTATTCATCTTCCTTCCTCCCTTCTGTCATCCCTACGTTGATTCCTTTCTGGTAACACTACGGTTACAGGCTTTCCACCCTCCTTTCCCGCTAATCTCCCTCCTTCCCCTTGTTCCCTCGCCCCCCCCTCTACTGGCTTCTTATCTCTAAAGAAGATATCCCCATCTCACCTTTTTTTTCCCGCGTCTTTCTCTCGAAAGTCTTTTTTCCCCGATTATGTTCCATTGTATGTTTCCTGCCCCTCCTGAAATCTTTTCGCGATCTCACTTTTCTACTGCCTCGATGTTATTATTTACTGCGTAATATGATCCACCTTTGGCTCCCTTCCCCCACCTCTTCCTTGACCCCCCTATAATAACAGAGCTGCTTGCCCCCCGGATACCCCCCTCCCAGTTTCCTCTTCTGCCCAATCTTCCCGGATTTAGACCCGCTCTGTTTTTCCTCGGCCTTTTTATGCCATCGAGCGTCCCGACCCGATTATGACTTTTTCCTGTCATTACTCAATCACTCTTGGCCAGTGATTCAATACGAGTATACCATACCCCTCGGATAGATCTCTTAATATCGCTCCGCGTTAATCTCCGTTGTATTTCTTCCTTCCTTTGTTGCCTCTGCCCAATCATGTTATTCTCTCCTCATTTGCTTATTCGCGTATACCCCCATTTTCGTAGCCACCCTCATGCACCTGCTACCGTGTCCCCTTCCCACGCTACTTTGCCTCCTCTACAGCTCTTTGTTCTTTAGATTGAAAACATTTTCGCATGCCGTACATCACCCTTGCTGCTTGGTTCCTTTCCCCCTTCGCATAGATTTTTTTCCCCATTGCCACGGTCCACTCTTTTCACTTTGTGCAAAGTGATGCGACCTCTTTCTGGGGTTCTCTTGGAATGACTCCGTTTTGGTGATTTCCTTTTATTTCCACCCCCGCTTGTCCAGAAGGATTCCTTCTTTCCTTTCCTTTGGTCACAATTTGCTTCCGTCACTTTTTCCTTGTTTTGCCTTTTTTTTCCTTCACCCATCGCAGATTTTTCCCTCCTTTTTCCGGCCCCCGCCCCATGATCACTTTTCCGTTCATTACCTCTTTCGCGACGGAACCCCCCCCACCTTTTCCCCTTTCACACTATCCATTTGTTGACCCGCCGAGGTCCCCTCACGTCCCCCCGTCTTTACGCCCGTTTGTTGACTCCGTTGATTCACTTTCGCTCTGGATTCGGTTTCTTTCTTTTTGACTTTTCTTCCCCGTTACGGTCTTTTCAAGCCCTCTTGGTCACCGATCGATCCCTACCTGGCTTTTGCCTTTTTGCCAACAGTGCCTGTGCTCTTTCCCTTCTCTTTTCTCTCTTAGTGTTCTTCCTTCCTGCACATCCCACTCAATAAATAATTCCCTTTTTTTTCTCAGTTTCTCCCCCCTCTTTCCCTTTTCTTTCTCCCTCCTTTATAGATTGGAACCAGAACAGAAAATTTGGTAAGT
>Ga0179593_1287790_pt1 | contig 11332 bp, 10 predicted proteins | sample CZODoug2_1_08_16_FD_185931 | JGI IMG/M metagenome (GOLD analysis project Ga0179593, IMG submission 185931) | Vadose zone soil fungal communities from Angelo Coast Range Reserve, California, USA - CZODoug2_1_08_16fungal (PacBio error correction) | ecosystem: Environmental > Terrestrial > Soil >... | reverse complement strand
ACCCCCTTTACTCTCGGTTATTCAAATCCTTGATTTTTTTTTGCTGAGCCCGACGAATAGATTACCCTCCCTTTAGGTTTCTTTCCCCTTCCTTTCGCGGACTGTCCTCCCCGGATCGCAAGGAAGAGGGACTCGGTTGTCGTTTACGACTTGTCCCCAGGATTACGATCTCCGGTTCGTCCTCTTTAAGGAGATCCTTAAATGATTAGTCCCCTCACTCTGAAGAGGTCCCCTAAAGTATATTTGCCGTTTCGCTTTTTCCCGTCGAAGAGAGTCCCGCCTGATCGAATTCCTTTCGGTTTCAGGTTTTTTCCCCACCTCGCCCGCATCTTTCGGCCCTCGCTTTAATACTAAGAGCTTGGCGGTGGACTCTCGATCAGTCCAGCCCTCCAGGAATCACCACATCTCCCTTTTTTTTTTGCGTTTCCCCACGAACCTTTTCCTGCTCCCCGAGCCACCCCGCAGCACCCTTCCCTACCTCCTCCCCCGGGATGCATCCCCGCCAGAACTTGATTTCCCCCAGACTAGCCAGAATTTTTGTCCCCCCCCCCTTCTCCCCGCTCCCCCCGGTTATGCTTGGTCGATGACTTTATCTTGCATAAATGGCCCGCCCTTTTAGCGCTTAAAGTTTCTTCCCCCCCTCAAACTCTCAGGCCTGATTCGCCGACAAGCTAGGAGCCTCTTTTCATCCTTTTTTTGGTTCGCCGGGGCGAATGTCTCATTGCTTTTCCTCGCGACCCTCGTGGAAAAGACCACTGTCCCTATCCTCCGTCATTCCGGACTCGCCGTTCCCAAGTTTCTTCCCCGCCTTCCTTACATGTGAGATTCGTCTGAGATAGAATAGTTCTTGTCTTTTTTTTTTCGCCACTTCCCTTTTTTTCCTAATATAGGACCAGATTTCCAGTGGGTTGCGCACCATCTTCCCTTCCTCTTCTGAACTGCCACAAACCCTAGGAGGATCTACGATCCCTTTTCCCTGCCTTACCGTTGTCTGGCGCCTACGTTACTCCTCAGGCTTTGTTGTCACAGTTCATTCTATTGATGAGCTTCCTTCGGCCCATATGTGCGCATTGTCTCAATGCGCCAATAGAATCCGACCCATTCCCCCCCTTCCCCGTGCCCCCCTCTTTTGAATAAAAGCCGCGTCTCCCCGCCGCTCTCCGCCCCTCCTGCTTTTCCCCTGCTTCCACGCGTCATCTTTTCTGTCGGCTCTTCATCCCTATGTGTGAATTGGGTGTTTTTCTCGCCATTTTTCCCCCTTTTCCTTTATAAGACTTACTCGAGCTTCCTCACGTCTTCACGAGGTTCGTAGGAAAAGGACTAATCCGCGCCCGACCTTTCGTTTTTTTCCTCCCCCGCTCTTCCATATTTGCGAGTCCAGAACAACTGTATTCTCCCTCCGGCCAGTTTTCTGACCAAATAAGCCGCCCGCGACCTTCTGTCAGGCGACCATCTCCCCTCCGGCTCGTACATAGGTCGACTGTTGACTATTGCTTTTTTCCCCCCTCCTCTCTTACCCCCGTGAAAAGCCTATTATCCTTTTTCTCTTTCTGCCATCCCCTTTTGCAAGGACTTTTTCACATCACTTTTTTATGGTTCTGCGGTCTTGAATCCTTAAGCTGACTTTTCTTTTTTTCCTGGCTTTCTGGGGTATTGTGTCTGGTCCCCCCTCTTTGTCATTTTTCCCCCTCCTTCGACGGGGTAGAGCCTTTCTTCGCCGCGGAAGGCATAACCCGTAGAATTTATTAGATTAATGACGCTCCCCGGTTTTCCCCCCCCCCCCCCCCCCCCCCTGGGTTGGTGTGTTTTTAAGGTATTTCGATTTCTACGTCTCCGATCGCCGAGGACTGATTTGTCTCTTAGAGGCCCTTCCCGGATTCGGAATATTTCACGACCACGAGGGACTTGTTTCTCTTTCTTCACTTACTTAGCCCAGATCGCTACCTTGGCGTCCTCTTGCCCTCCCCCGGCTTGCCAAGCTTTCCTAATACTCTCACGCCCCTTCAAAAACGTCATATTACTCCCTGCTTCCCGTATGCCCTGTGGCTTAACTTTTACTTGCACCCCTCCACCAGCGCCTGCAATCAAGCTTTTTTCAGAATATTACATGTCGCAAGAATTACGGATTCTTTATCCGCATATAGAGTTGAAATTGGTCCTTTAACCGTTCTCATGCGAAGAATGGAGCCAAGTGATGGCTTTTACTGCGTTTTTCCCCATCCCCCCGGGGTAACTAAGATTAGAGACCTTTCCCCCATCTCCATTTCTACTATATTGACCTTATATGAGATGGCTTCTCCTCAGGCTTTTTGGTGCTGATCGGGATTTTGAGGAAGATTTGAAGTAGTAGCCTTTATGGCTTCTCAGAGTCTAGACATATTCTAGTGCTTGCCCAGCAACTTAAAGGAGTAACTTTTTTACGATCTGGTTCTAAAGCTTCGAGTTCTCCCGCACTTCAGTCCCAAAGATTCCCCCGATCACCATTCACTCGGGTCCAAGCATCTTCCCCCCCCCTTCTTTCTAACCCGTGCGGTATGCGTTTCATTGCCTGAGGTTGTTAGAGAGGTCGGATTTTGCGAGTTCCCATGGTGTTAGACTCGGGCCCCGTAGATCCTGTTCCGCAAATCAGGGATTTTTTCCAAGTCGGATTCCATTTTGCATATCGGACAGCGCGTCTCCAGAGAGGATGCTCCTTTCCAAGTCCAGTAGGCGCTTCTTGTAGTTCTTCGCTTAACTCAACAAGACAGCGCCCTTCTCTGTTTTTTTAAATACTTTTCCCGGTCCATAGAACGTTTCTTCCCCCCCCCTCTCTCGACCCCTCGGGCCTTGCTCTATCGTTTGAGACGCGACTTCCCTCGGCTCAGCACCTGATTTTAGTTGCCGGATCGGATACCGTTCCCCCAGTCCCGTTCGGACGGTATTGACTGCCCTTCCATCCTTGTAGTTTTACAGTCACGCCGTTTTTCTCCCCCCCGAAAAGGAACACTCTCACCCCCAACCGGAAGAAAAAAGGAAATCTGCATCTCAGGAGAGTCCCCTTTCGGTCCAGCAAGCCTCGGAACCCTGTAACTTCTTTTTCAATTATTTCATCGCGGGGATGAACTCCCCACTCTCCAATTACGCGCGTGTCGTTTATTCTCTTCACCCCCCGAGTAGGTGCTCGTACCCTCTCCCCTCTGCGGTCGTATTGCCTGTCTTCGCGTAGAGAGGTTAATTCGCCCCTTTCCTTTTTTCTCGGCAGAGGTTGCTTTTCAGTTTCCGATGTGCTTTCGCCTCGGTTTTTTGCGGGCCTTAAACATTTTTACGTTTTATGCCCGGCGTCTCTCACGCTTGCGCTAGCCCCGAGACCTCTCTCTTATAGTTAGACGACATCGGAGCGATGCTCTTCCCCCGGGATGATCCGTCCTCTGGCCTCCCCCGCTAGATGAAGATGGCGCACGATGACCGTTTCTCATGGTTCGTTGAGAGATTTCGTTCTTTGGCTAGAGGCTTTTGGCTGGTTTCTTCCTTCGGTCAGATTCTAAAGCCCTTCTCCCTGTCCCAAGAGTACGAACATTTCGGGATCATACCTCCGGCCTTCCATCCGCTCTGCTTTGCGGGTGTAATTTTTTATTTTAACGTTTTTTTTCCCGGCCCCTCCCACGCCGGCCTCATGAGTTCTTTGGCTGTTTTTTCTCCGCCCTAGAGAAAGGATTGGATCGACTATCCCACGTATGTCCCTGATGGCTTTCACCCAAGTTCGTTCTTGAAAATTTGCCGATAGAACGATTTCACCTCTTTCGCCTGTGACCCAATGTCCCCATTCGTCCGCCGACACCTGGAGCCAAAAAATAGTCCTCGGTCCGGCCAGGAGGAGGTTTGTGCACTTGTTCGAAGTTTCCGATTCCCTTTCGCAAAACTTTCTCCTCCGTGAAGATGGTGACAGATCCATCGCGGATTTTCTGCGCTCACCCCTTTCCCCGTCCAGACGGGTTTTTTGCATGTCTTTCCTCTCGATCCCCTGTAACCTCGCCAGAATCGGCGTGCCTCGTGGTTTTCCTGCCTTTCAATTTGGCTGGCCTGCTGATCAGCTGGGTTTTCATCTGGTTCGCCTGTATGACGGAAGTGGTGGGTATTGGTGGTTGTAGAATTCCGGCGCCATCCCACCAGCTATGGGGGTCTCTGTTCGTCCCACGCTGGACTGATGTGTTTCAGAGCTCCCCCTACCCCTTCCAGCCGCTCGGGCGAATAGGGCTGAGATCATCTCCATCGGGACACCGCTGAGGGCTTCCTCCCTCCTTCGACTCCGCGACGCGTCTCACGCGTCTCGTCTTGTCCGGCTTGACCAGAGGACATGGTGTTCCGAGATCGCCCGATATCCCCGGATGCTTTCCCTCCTTGTCGACCGGGGTTTCAGCCTACCCCCTTCGTCAACCCTCCACGTCTTCCTCCGGCACAGCGAATGCTCTGCGCCCTTTGAATGCCGACGCGTCTTTGTTTTCCCAGGAATTTCCCGCGATAGTCTCGTGCCCGAACGGCCATTGTCTTTCATCAACCTCGGGGATCTATTTTCTTCTGTTGTGTGTTGTCGAGAGATCTCTTTTTTTAGTTTTGTTTTTTATCCCTCGCGTTTTATTAACGACTGCGGTATTTTCCCCGGTCTTGCGCTCGACGCGCCGTGACGAGTAGGGAGTTTCACCGTGACTTTTTTTCGCGTTGGCCTGTCCTTCGGCTTAATTCGATGGCATTTCCTCTTTCGTCTGTGCCCTTGCTCTACCCTCAGCGATTGACTGCTAGCCAGGTTGATTGTGTATTCTCGCGGCGTGTCCATTCTCAGTTTTCCCGGCCGATTGACGCTTGATCTTAGACTCTTCGACGACTGATGCGCTTGACTCGTCCGGTCCGCCCAAGATCCTGGCGTACCGACCATTGGCATTTCGCGATAGGCCGGTGCGCGATCCGTCAGAGTTCGACCGGCAGCCCCAGGCAGAGGGGTCGTTTTCCGGCGCCGCGTTTACCCGACCCCCCCCAGCGCCCAAGGCCACCCGGATCTGCTCAAGCCCGCAAGCATTCCTCCATAACTTTCCCAGCTTTCCGCACTCAGACAAGCGCCTCTTTTGCTCTCACAATTCGCTTGGGCCCACTCTGGCGCGCTCCCTTCAAGGCGTGATCGAACCCCGCACAATCCGCGATTCTGCGCGGCCGCCCTTTATTTTTGCCTCTATGTCATCGCGTGGGGAGAAGGCGACCGAGATCCTTTCCTGCTCCTTTTCTCAAAGCTGTCCCACCTCCGGTCGTTTATCCGAGACTCCGGATTTGGCCGTTTTCCTCGGCGTAGCTGCTGAGGTATTCAGCCGATGTCCAATTCTATCTGTCTGGGCCCAATACTTTTGTTGTCAGCATCTTTCAGGAAGAGGGCCCCGGGGTCTTCACCCCCTCCCATCTCGCTGCTCATCTCAAACACCTTCTGGCGTTCTCCGTACCCGCTTTACCGTTTTGTAAGGTAGCCCGGAACGTTAATACGAGCGGGTTGGTAGTGCCCACTTTGAATGCGCTTTTGATCGGCCGACCGACGGCGTACCCCTGCAAGTGGCAGCCAGCCTTCCCCCTCTCAAGCGCATTGAATCCCTCACCCGCCTCCCAAAGTTCCTGAAGCCATGCCGCTTGCATCAGGCCTCGCTGCGCCGCCCCCTTTTCGTTTTCACCACAGACGTTCCCTTTCCGCGTGTGCTGTCTTCGGCGCCGATCCTTCCCCCCTCTGTGCGATCCTTTTTCCTATGTTGTCGCGGTTGACTACTCCTTTTTTTTTTCCTCCTCGCCCCCACCATATCTCGCCGGCATCAGTCTCTGGAAAGCTTTTGCTGAGGTCATTTAGCCCGTAAAACAGATTCGTTCTTTCCAGCCCTTCCCTCACCTGAAACTTTTCTCCTCGGCACGTTTCGAATTTCCCCACTCCCCGCCCCTCCCTCCCGGAAGTGCCAGTTTCCCCCCCCCCCCCCCGTCCAATCTCCCTCCATTCCTCTGCCAGCTGTCCTGATCACCGGCTCCTCAGCGGTATTGTCCGTTCAGCTGCTGACGACAAGCCGCGTCTTTTTTAGTTTTCGTCTTGGCTTTTCTTTTTCTGCTCGATTGGACCCCCCTCCCCGGTAGTTTCGTTCTTTCTGGACCTAAGCAGTGCCTTCACGTTGGATTTTGGGGTGGGCTGATTGGCTGTTATCTGTCATTGCGATTTGAGAGGTCGGTCTCCCTTGGTCAATCAGCATTTGTCTTTCATGACCTCGGCGGCATTTTGTTTTAAAACTGCGGGGGGTTCTATCTCACTCTTCCTTTTCAGTGGCTGGGCAGCGTGTCTCCCCTATCGCTGAGGCGCTAATGATGTATGCGAGACGGTTCCGGCGATGCCCCTCGAGATTCAACGATCAGGTTGCCTTCTGGCGGTCTATTGCCGGACTGATCCTCCCCCCCAATCCCGTGGCATCGAGGACCTCTGTCATGAGGTGCATCCCGCGGCATCGGCCAAAATTAGATTTTCCTGCGTTTTTCCCGGTCTCGCCTCACCCCCCTTTTTTCGGCCCCCAGTTTAAGCCGCACTGCTTGACTTTCGCGCCTGAAGGATGTTCTGTTCATAACGCTGGTGGTGATCGAGGACCTCCCCGTATTTTCTTTACTTTTTCCCCCCGCTCCGCTGGCTGACCAGGTTTCCTGCTTTTTCCCCTTTCGGGCGGGGCAGCCGCGTCCCGCTTCGAGGCATTTTGGCACGCCATGAATCGACGATCCTTCCCTTCTCTTTTCTCATCAGTGGTTGGTCATTGCATATAGTGATACTGTCATTTTGTGCTGCACTCTGACGCGAAGCTTTTTTCGGCATGCCCCCATTTCCCTTGCCCCTCAGCTTTACCGTAGTTTTTAGGTTCCTCATTCTTCGCGTTTCGCCGGCTTCGTGCACGTTCCTCTCTTCCCCGGTCCCCCCGCTGGCGGATTCACCATACATCGTCAGCGGCGAACCTTAAGAGGTCGTTCTGGGCTCGCGTTGTGACCTGGGTGGCTGAAATGGTCTGTCCCTCCTCTTCCCGGCCCGCCGAGGGTTGCATTTAATTTTTTTTTCGTGCGCTTGGTGCCCGTACGCATGTGGCCAATATTTATGGTCGATTTGACCCCCCTTTTTATCGTTTCCTTAGTTTTGTTCCTCATGACACCGAGCTTCCCCTTCCTTTCTTCTGACTTCCCTGCCCGGCCTCGATTTATTTCTCAGGCGGCGTTGCGAGTCTTCTCCGTCCCCGAGAACTCCGCCCCCCCTTCTTTTGTTTTATAGTCCCGGTCCCCTTCAGCGTTTCCCTGCATGGCTTGCAGGAACCTCGCTGTCTACCTCCCCGCACTTCCGCATCGAAATTGCAAAGATCCGCCGCCCCCTGCCCCCCACCCCCCGAAGCAGGCCATTATGTCTTCTTACCCGGTGTCTAAGACCGTGAACCAAAGTTGTGTCACAATATATGAGACTTCCTCCCTCCCCCCATCGGGCATGAGAGTTGTAGTAACGAGCGGCCCGCCATAATTTGCCGGATCCGTTTGCTCTCCCAGCTTGTAGCCGATTTGACTGGCGGTCGATTTTTTCCGCCTGCTCTTTTTTTCGATTCTTCGGAGGGGTAGTTTCGACTCTGTACCTTCCCTGAGAAGGATCAGAGGGGGAGGGCCTTTTATTGTTAATGGTTAAGAGATGTCTTCCTTTCTAATATTTTGAGATAGCTTTATTCCTTCCGGTCCATCGAGCTTGGACTTTTTTCTATCCCTTCCTATGAGTGATTTATCTTTCCGACCGCGACCCCCTTTCTATTTACAGTTTCCTTCAAATAGGTCATGGTTCTTTCCCTCATCAGACACCCCGAGTTCCTCTGACGCTCCCGCCTTTCCAGGTTTTCATCCCCCCTTAAACGGTGCGCCCCCTGCCGCCCCCCCATCTTTCTGTTTGCTTTTCCTCTTAGGGGGGTTCTTCTTTCCCACTCTTTCCGGCTTCACCTTGTACCCTTCTTCCCCCCCCTGGGCACTTATTTTGTCCACGTCTCCTGTTCTCAAATCGCATTCAATGTTTCCCGCTCACTGCTATCTTTCTCCTGCCCTCCGACCCCCCCTGAGCAACCGATTAGTATTGAGCCGCAGCGCGGGCTTTTGTTCTCTGCCCGAGAAGTTTGTTGTTGCCCCCCCTGTTCTTCCCCAGTTTTTCTGCATTTACCCACAAGTGTAGTGTCAGTCCCCCGGCCCTCTTAAATTTTGCTACGTGAGTATCCATCCTCCCCCTCCTGATTGACCTTCCAGGTCCACCTCAGCCGGATGTCATGATTCCCTAGCCGGAGGCGTTGAAAAGTGTGTTTTTCCCCCCCCTCTCTGCCTCTTCTTTTCCCGCATTTTTAGTCCCAAAGACTAGGGTAACGAGGTGCTTCTTTTGAAGCTGGGCTCGCCCCCGTTTTAGCTTGATTTTCGTTTTTTCCTATTTTCCCATGCTCCCCTCCTCATACAGAGTGGAGTATGTACTTGCGAAGAGCATGGCCTCTCGACGCATCGGTTTTCCAGTGAGTGGTCTGATCCGTCCCCTTTGGCTTTCCTTTTTCCGCTGGAGTTCTCACAGTTTCTTTGTTTTGGCTTGTATCGTCGCGTTAGCTTTCTGTTTTTAGATTGTATTTTGTTTAGTTCCCGTCGCTGCTCCCACGCTACCCCCAACGCGTTTGTTTTATTTCCCTTTTGATTCCATTTCCGGGCTGGAAGCTTCAGGGAAGGTCCAGCGAGTGAGAATACCTTCGGCTTACTCCCCCTGATGCTTTCCCTGTTTCCCCGATTCCTCAAGCGCCTGTTAGTTTAAGTGGCGCAGTGCGGCCGTCATCAGTGCCCGTCCCGGCGTTTCTGGCCTTGAAATAGCTTTCCCGCTTGAGATCTCCGATATCACCGGTCGCTCCTCTTTTACCCGCTGGCGCCCCCCTCGACGGCCTTTAAAGAAAACCTGGCTTACCCCCCTTCGGCCGGCGCCCCCCGTGCTCTCCCGCTTAACTGCTTTTCCTTTAGTCCGGTGAAAACTCCTGCAATTTATTCTCGATTCTTAGCTTTCACTCGAGTCAACAACTTTCTTTAATAAAGACGCTCCCTCGGATCTCTCTTTTTCTTTTTTTTTTTTTTTTCGTTATATTTGCTTATTCCTCTCCTTTTTCACGCGAGGTATGGTCCGTTTTCTCTTCTTCTCAAATGATTGACCCGAACCGTACGGTTCTTTACATGCTCTCTTGACTTTTCCTCTTTTCTTCATTGTTTTTTGGTACTATTTTTGTGGGTTCTACTTGGTCTGCTTACTCCCCTGACCTCGTCTTCCCGAGGGCAGGAGAGTAAATTTCTCGCTATCTATGCTGTCAAGAACCTATTTTCCCGCTTTCATCTGTCTGGTTTTCCGCTCCTGTTTTCGCCTCTCTCGAGACGATCATACCAGGCTTTTCGGGTTTCCCTAGCCCCCTTTCACCTCTACTTTTCGTTTAAAAGCCAGAGGCCATCCCGATCGTTTTTTTTCCCGCTGCCCCTCCTGTAAATTTTGCCCCTCCATAGAAGCCCCTCTCTCTGTTTGTCGCTTTCCCTCCGGTCGCCGCTTCTGACCCCCCCAAGCCCACAGTCGCCACCCCGGCCCTTTTTCCTCGCCGCCGTTCTCCTCCCAGCTAAATTATACGTCCCCCCCGCCAGCCCCCTGCCGCCTCGTCCCCTGACGAATGCGTCCTCCTGACCTGGATCTTCGCATGACGGCTCTCCACGCCCCTCTCGAGGTTTCCCTTTTATATCTCCCCTAACACCTCTGCTGGGCGGCTTTCCCGTAGTGTCTCTCTCGGTTGATAAGCGCCTTCGTCGAGATCCTATCGCAACCCCTTTGCACTCCTTCTATGACGCATTACTCTCGTCTTCTGCCCGTTTTCCTGATCTCTTTCGGACGAGTTGAGAATTTTCCATCCTCTCCTCGTGGGCCTGGCCTGTCGCACCTCCTTTTTTCTTACGAATGGACGCCCTTTATCCCCTGGGTTAGAACCAATTTGTTCTCTTTTGCAGCTCAACCACCTTCCACGTCGTCTAAGAGAGGTTCTTTCTTTACAGTTTTTTTGTCGCACGGAAAGTACTTTACGCCCGGTCGTTTCGCGGAACAGTGAACCCTGGCTTGGAGCGCATGCGACCTTTTTTTCCTTGTAATGAGTTTGCGGGGCCCAGACGTCGTACAAAAGGTTTCCCCAAATTTCTTTTTAATTCTCCTCACCCTTCCCCAGTCCTATAGAGTCCGAACTCACTGGTCGCGCTCGGCCCCACCGGTTTAGGCTCCGAGCTCTCTCGTCATCGTTTTGTGCTTGGCGTCTGGTCCTCCACACGAGGTGCTAATTCATATAGACGCGTGTCGTGTTTCTCTTTTTGACTTTTTTTCCTCCCCCGTTCAGGTTACGCCAGCATCCCTCGAGAGTGCACCCCGAGTGCTCGGGTCAGCTTCCGCTTCTTCAGATTGCGCTTAAAGCCCCCATAAAGTTTTTCCACCTGATAATCTGCGCGACTCAGGTGATTGCCTTCCTCGACAATGAGAATCTTCCGTCTGAATTTCTCAGAGTTTTTTATCTGTAACCCCCGAGGTCTAAGGTCTGAGTCTATCGCAGTTACGCTGATATTACGACCACCTTTCGTTTCCTTCGGTTGTGTCCCCGCGGCCCTCGGAAACCCCCTTTATGTCCGGATTCGTAATCCGGTACGCATTACCTGGCGCACTTGGATCTTTCTTTTGTGGTGCTGCGGTTTGCCTTTTCGATGTTGTCATTTATGCGATTCGTTATGTGACAGCGTTTTACGCCCTCCCGGCAGCCCCCGACACGTTTGGCTGTTCACCACTAATAGTCTATCCTTGTGCTCTCCTTTCCCTTCGTCGCAGATTCTGATGGGTTTGACTTTGGAGAGCGCTCCCGTCCCGTTTCACTTTCTTCCTCTTCCTCATGTGTTGAGCCTTCGGTTTCATTTTCGACTCGGGATGATGGCGATTCCCTCGGTCCATCCGTTTGACCCCCCAAGGATTTTCACGACACCGGAACCGCCCCTTCCACAACAGTCTTTCCTACCCTGACCCTGAGGGCATGTTTCTTACCTGGATCCTTTCCGGCAACCCCAGTTTTTCACAGTCTGCACAGCCCTATCCCCCCCTTTTTATCGTTCGAGTATCATGTCCCGCTATGTTCCTTTTTGATGAGTAACTTTTGGCCCCGGGTCCCTAGGACCTTTCCGCCCCTTTCTGACTTCTATGCTTAGGAATAATTGCGTGGGCGGTTTGGCGACTCGAGATAGAGAAGAGGCCCACATTGACCTT
>Ga0179593_1279074_pt1 | contig 11332 bp, 8 predicted proteins | sample CZODoug2_1_08_16_FD_185931 | JGI IMG/M metagenome (GOLD analysis project Ga0179593, IMG submission 185931) | Vadose zone soil fungal communities from Angelo Coast Range Reserve, California, USA - CZODoug2_1_08_16fungal (PacBio error correction) | ecosystem: Environmental > Terrestrial > Soil >... | reverse complement strand
GGAATTTGATGCCCCCTTCGCCCCACCAGGCTCTTTCCCTTCCATAGAGGATATGTCGTCTAAAGGTATGCCTTCATCTGATCAGGAATTGTAGTCCTGGACTTATTCTTTTTTTTTCCAACAACAAGACTATCTCCACACTCCCTAGACATTCAAAAGCAGATTGATGTTCTGACGACTGGTTTTCCTCGTGTCACAGGGTTACCCCGAGTCCCCCCCCCCCCCAAAGCCCAGACTTTTTTACAGAAGACCCATCTGGTTCTTTTTTCCCCCGATTCATTATCTGTCTCCACCGACAAACCCTTCAGACCACTTCTTCCCCCCTTTGTCCTTTTTCTGACCATCCCCCACAGTACCCGGAAACCTTCGCACTGATGGCATTCTCGCTTCTTCTTCTCCGTCGAGTCCGGCAGGGTTGATCGAATTGCTTCCACAGCCAACGCGGTGTTGGGTAGGGAGAGGGCAACCCCCCCACCTGTAGGTTCTTCGTGTTGTCCCTCCCTGGTTCCTTAATAGTCCTACTTCCCCTTCCTTTGCTTTTCCCCCCTCTCCTTTCACCCTAGTTTTGCTGGATCGTGCCTCCCCTGGCTGCTGACAATTTTATTTCATGACTGGTCTCGAGGAGATGCTCTTCTGTCGTTCCTCTCAAGACACTCCCATTGTCTTCCTATGGATCTTTCGGTATCTCGGAGAGAGATGTTTGCCGCCCCTCCCCGTGCAGAGCCTGGCCAGGCGGGCCTCCTTGTTTCCTGCTGCTGAGCTCAGCTGATGCTTTGACCCTTGTCAGGGGCAGAGTTTTACTTTCCGCCGCCCCACAACAGATGTAGCGGGCGTCGCGTTCACCTTTGTTGTTTCCTCCTTTCTTTTGCACTATGATTTTGGAGCGTCTTACTCTTTTTTTTACCCGCTGTCTGCCTTCCTCGAAGGGGGAGATAGGCCCATCCCCTCACCATATGTCTTCTGGTTGGATTGCCCTCATTTTCGTGCAAGCGGTCCCCTGTGATTCAACATTGGCCACCTTAAGAAAACTCCCTCCGCGGGCACCGCCCTCCCCCCCTCCTTTGCGCATCGCCGTTGGCCTTCCCTGCGTCGGGCCCTCGTCGTCTTTAAGAAGATCCCCGCTCCTCTCCTGAATTGCACCTTCAGGTTTCTTCCTGAACAGGCTTCCGCCCTCCGTGGAATTGTTGTGAACTACTCTTGCGTCTTCCGCAGTACCTCCACCCCGCCCCCACTCCCTGGCCGACAACAAGATGTGATCCCCGTCCCAGCACTTTCCGTTCTCTCTAAAGAAATATCGGGGTCTTTCTTTTTTCCGTTTCCTCTTGCGGCCTAGCCGTGTTGCTCCCCACTTCAACTCAAGCTTCTCTTTCCGGATTTTTTTTCCCTTCTTTTTTACTCCAGGCTTTCCAGTCTCTTCCACCCCCTCTCTTGTGTTGCCCCCTTCTCTTGTGTTCCAGCAAGGATTTTTGACTGTTCTCCGTTCCACTCAGATCTCATGTATCAGAGGAGCGAGAACCTTTCTCCCTAACTTTTTTCAGACCATATTACGCCGTTTGGTGGTCTCCCCTTCCTATCCCCCCCCTCCGCCCCTCCAACTTTTTGAGGATTCGGTATCCCGACCCCTCTGATAAAATCATTACCTTTTTCCCTCACCTTCATCCCGGCGAGAGGTTCGAAGCGCTTCCACCTTCCCTCTGTGGCCCCCTCTTTTTCCCCCTACTGTTAGCTTTGATCTCTTACTTCCCCCGTTAGCGCTTCAGTACTGCGGGAGGATGGTTATATCTTTTTTTCTTATCCCTACGACCCTCCTCGCACTTGCTACTCTTCTGCTATGATTTTTTGGCGAATTTAAAACTTCCTGGACTCTTTTCGCCTTACCACCGGCCCCAGTTGCGCCCCGACTCCATGGTACCAGCGAAGATGCACGATTACGCCTGTTCTTCTTCCGCAACATTTCTTGAAGCCACTGTCACTTTTTGGGGAACTTTGACTTCACTCTACCAAGACGCACGGGTGTCCGCGCCCCTTCCCCTTTGCGTTTCACCCAAAGACAGCTGACCCTCTTTGTATCCCTTTCCTCCCTATTCCCTTTTTCTCCAGATTTGTCGTTGCCCTCTTTCTCTGCTATTTAGAGTCCCCCGGGAGCTCTCTCTCTTTTCCACCAGACACGCCCTCTTTTGTTTTTTCTCTGAGCTCATCCAAGGATTGCAAAGACTGCCCCCTTCTTCCCCTCCCCTCAATGCCCACCGTTCTTTTCTTCTTTTCTGGTTTCTTTCGGAAACGGCTATTTGAATTTTTTCTTGGCTTGCCAACGTCCTGGAACTATTTAGACCTTTAAATGGGAAAGGGTGATTTTTCGTCTTGTTCATCTCCCCCACTCCTTCTTTGTTTCCTCTCCGCGGCCAATAGTGAAAGTTGGGTCTATTGTTCGCATTCATTCCATTTTCCTTCGTGCTTCTATGGCCTTTAGGGGGGCTCAGTTCGGCCTCTTTTCTCCAGGTTTCTTTTTTCCGACTGACCTCCCCGCCCGTCCAGTTTTATTGAGACCAAATTCATCCGATTACCGCTGCCCTTTCCCTAAGTTCCCTTTTTTCCCCCGATCTGAAAACAAGGATCCCCTTCCTCCGGCGTGCTAACTTGCTCGGGTTTTAACATCATGTGCGCCCGTCGGTATGGAAGCTGTGTCGGTGTCATGTTTTCAGATGGTTTTTTTCTCAGCTCCTTTTGACCGGTGATTTCAGGGCTTTGATGTTCCTGGAGAGTTGTCGGTCTACCTCCCGACCCCAGGGGTTGTCCTGTCGTTGCTCTTTCCGCTTCCCCCCTTTTCCCTTTAGGATCTTAGCCCTGATTCTTTTTTCCACGCTTATCTCTCGATATCTTGATTTTCTTCTGCTCCCAGTAAAAACTTAGGCTTGATTTGGCTCCCTGGTTTTGCCAGCCCTTTTTCTTGGGTCTGTAAGCGTTTGCGACGTTGACTTTGGCGTTTACATCCATTTTATTCACGTACTTCCTCTGCACCTTTCCCGTTGTTCTCCCCCACTAGTGATTGAGCACCCCCTTTCCAGTTTTTGATCACGTGCCCCACTTTCTTCCCCTCACGTCCCTTCTTTTGCTGCTCTCCTGGTCTTAGCGAGTTCGAGGCCGCTCCCAACGTCGGGGATTTCTTTCTTTGTTCGTGGCGGTTTCTTTTTATTTTTTTATAGATAATCGTTGACAGACTAACTTCTCACAGTCTGCCCACTTTCCCCCCATAAAGTTTTTCAAAGGTTTTCTACTGTCGGCGGCTTGAGGTATTAGATCTGGTCGGACTCAGGCGTTTTTTTAATCTCCCTTTCCTCAGGCGTCGCATTTTTTCTGTCGTAAGAAGGCCCCCCTCTTGGTCGTTTTCCGGGTTGAACCTTACGGACCCCCCCCAACCCCCCCCCCCCCCCCCCCCAGTCAGAGGGACCCTTTGCACACTACCTCTTCGGTGTAAATCCCACCTTGATAAAGATACCTTTTTCTATGAGCGGGGTTTACCGTTTTGCTGCATTAGATCAAATTCATCGCTGACGTGCATACAGCGTTTCGCCGTCGAAGAAGTATCCACTCGGCTTCCTGCAACGACTTCTCCCCCTCACCGGCTTTTTTTATCCTTCCCTTCGCCCCAGCGTTTGTGGTTTTGTTCAATTAAGCAACTTTTCCCCTCTCCAGTTTTCCAACAAGCATGCAGCTTGATAGTTCCCCTTTTTTTCTCTCCAAATTTTTGCTCCTTTTCCGCGGTCTCGCTTAGTTTCGGTTAGTCAACACGGGCTTCATGATCTCGTCAATTTCTCGTCTCATACTTTTCCCTCCTCGTGTCCTTGAGCGCACGCCTGCCCCTCTGCAGTCTCGATGCATTTTCAGCGCTTGTCAGCTGCATGCGAACCGTTTCCCGGCCCTGCCTCTCTGTGGCACTTTTTTTTCCCACTTTCCCCTCCAGTATCCCCCCTCGAGGCTGGATGAGTTGAGCACCACTCGTTTCGTCCCTACTTTTTACTTCCTCACCCTGACTACTACACCCTTTATTTTTTGTTTTCACTCTCCCCCCGACCCCTCTTGGCTTTCGCCTTCAGTAAACCCCCAGGCTCTCCTCCTTTTTTGACGGATAAACTTATCGATCTTCCCTGGCTTAAGTGACATTCTGGGGATGGCTGCGCGACCCTTCCTTGTACTACTTGTTGGAGGAAATGTTATTTTTCTGAATTTCTGAGGCCAGCTTTCCGGCTGGTGCCTCACGCTGATTCCCGATTGGGTGGTCTTTCGGTGCTTTGTTGCCGAAGCTTGTTCCACTTGTCCTGCAATTTCCCTGCAACACATCTTTTTTGGGAAGATCTTTTTTTGAATTTCCTGTCGCTTTCGTTTCTTTTTTTTGATGTCGATTGGTGGGTACCCAACTAATGACCCTGTGATGCTTCATCGTACTGCTGGGCCAGACTGCTGAGGTCGTCCGTTATTGCCCGGGCCTTCGATGGGGGGAGAAGTTTCCTCCGTACGAGCGTTGCGAATTCGAATCTTTCCACCCACTGTTTAATCTTCCCCCGACGCCTACAACGTCCCCCTTTTTGGGGGTGTCTAGCGATTGGCCCCCTCCTGACGTTTTGCGTTTTTTAGGTTTCTGTCGCCTGCCCCTTTTACCGGGATGCCCACTTCGAAAACAACACAACTACTGTCCTGCCCTCGAGGCTATTTCCGTCTGAATCTTTTTTTAAGTTGGTAGCCCTTCTCATTAGTGTTACCCACAATCGACAGCCCATTCCCCCAACCGCCATTTCGAAAATTTAAAGATATTAACCCGCATCTTTTTGTGAGGCGACCTGGTTGCGGTTTCCCATTGGCCATGTCGTCAACATACTGCCGCCTTGAAAACAATCCCGTTAATCCTTTTGACTGCGCCCCGACTGATCTTTCTCTAATACAATCCCCTTTTTTTCAAAGAGTCGCCCCACAAACCTAGTCTTTGTCTCGCCCCCTCAGGTCTCACTAAAAGCGATGAATTTGATAGCTGATCCGTTATCAGAGTCGCTGGTGGCGAAGTGAGACCACAGCCCACAAGCTTTGTCGTGGTCGGGGCGCGTGAAGCCCACCCAAAATTTTTTTTCCCCTATTTTCTCGATGCCGACTCCTCGAGTTATTTGATCCTTCTTCAGTGAACTGCCTTTGGAAGGGTGCGTTTTTGACTCTCGGCTCCCCAAAGGTGCTGGGTTTTAACTTTCGTTTCCCATAGGACCCTCTTTTCAATTATGGCATCCTCTTTCTTGTCTGGCGGCTCCAAGAAACTCAACTTTTTGAGTTTCCCGAGTCTCTCACTTTTGTGCGTTTCACCCCCCTTTAGATCGTCTTTTTCGCCCGTTGTCCTGCTCCCTTCAAAGTTTTTCCGACTTTTGATCGGGGGGGTGGGGGTTGGTTTTTGGTTCTTGGGTTGGTGTTGTGGGGTCTTCTGCAAGAGGACTTGCCTCTTCCGCTGTTCGGTTTCACGTGCCGGTACCAGTTTTTTTCCAAAATTTTTTTCGCAGTTTTCTATATTCTTACTCTTTTGTTGGAGGGCGACATTCCTGTCTCTTCCGAGTTTGTTTTCCGGGGTTTTTTGCGCCTTTTGATCGCCCTGGAGAACGCTTGTTCCTTCCGCTTATGCGTTGGCTGCTCTGTCCAGCAACCCTTCCCCCTCTCTAGGCGTCCCTTTTTTTTTGTTATTGACAAGATTTGTTTGCACTTTCATCTGGGTCCTTAAACGTTGGCCCCTGAGACTCCCCCCCCTTTCCTGACCCTGCGTAACGCCCTCCCCATTTTCCTTTTTTAGAGGAGATTCTTCTGCGGTCCCTCCCCCCGCCGGCCGTATGACTCAGCCTTTTTTTTCGTGCTTTTTCATGAACCTTGAAACGACATTTTGCAGGCGGGCCCATGCTGAATTTTCGCGCTGTTCAGCAAACTCCTTATCTGATGCCACCCCCTCCACCGCCAACGACCCTTAGACTCACTCCCCGCCTTGTCGCGAGAAACTCTTCGCACTCCTGTGCTTCTCCCCTTTCCCCCTCCTGTAAGTTCGGGGGTCTGTCTTTGCCGTGATCTGTTCTTTTTTCCCGCAGTCGTGGTGACCACGCCTTCCACTATCTTTTCTGACCAGTACCGTCTCAACTGGCCTTTCCCCCCCCCTCCCCCCCCGTCCACCCCTCGCTCTCCACCCAGACTTCCCTTTTCTGCCCCCTTTGTAGTTTTTCCAGTTTTTTTGTCCCATCAGAATTCCACGATCAGGGTCCTTTCAGTACCCTTTTTTTTTCTTTTTTTTTTCTTTATTCCTCAAATCTCACGCAGGGATGTTTGAGAGGATGCCTACCTTGCACCTCTACAAAACTTTCCAGGCGTCGTGTTCTCCCCTCCCTCCAGTTCCTCCCCAAGAATTCAACTTGGAAATACGGTCCTGACCGGCGCTTGGAAGTCACTCTTCCAACACTGAAATCCTGCTTCGCATACCGATGGATCCCTCGTTATCCCCCGACTAACTTTGTCTCGCGTCCTTGGTTTAGGATTTTTTTTCTTTCCAAATTTTTTCTACCCGACTTACCCACCCCCCCCCCACCTCATTGACCCATTGTTGGACTATTTTCGCTTCTATTTGTTTGAGCAGAACCCTCGGACTCTTCGTCGTCCCTTCCCTTCTATAGATACTTCCCCCAGGGAGGCATCTGCACTGATACGCCTTGTTCTGCTGCCACCCTCGCCGCCACTGTCCCTTTGAAGGTCTCGGCGTCAGACAACATTTTCCAGGAGACACCAGTTCACTTGCTTTTAACTAGTCTTACCCCCCTTCCCTGGCAACGTTTCGTTTCCCCCACGCCGCGCCCCCCGTCTTCCCCTTTTTCTCCCGTTCTAAAATCCGTACCATAAGATTGGCGATTGTTTTGTCTTTTTCCCCAGGCAGTCTTTTTTTTTCGTGCGAGTGTTTTCCTCTCCTCGTTTTGGTGGCTGGATCGGATCCTCCCGTGCTTTCCTCTTTTTTTTCTAGTCTCATACCCATCCCCCCCCCCGCCCATTTGCTTTTAGTTTCGGTAGAACCTGTATAACCCCTTCTTTTTTTCTGTCTTTCTCCTTGAACTCCCGTCTCGGTAGCTTACTTAGGGACTTTTTTCTCTGTAATCTGTGTCTTCATGCTTAAGCGGCAGACGTTCTTGGCTTTTTCTTTTTCTTCATCGGTAACAAGGGTTTCGTTTTCTTCGCAATGTGTTTTCCTGTCCCGATTCGCCCTGGTATTTTTTTTTTACGGCCTCTCTTTCGCTGAATTTTTCGCCAAATTTTCCGCCTTTTTCACCCCTTTGTCCCCCTCCCCCTTTTCGTCCTTCTCCAATTCCCTTTTCTCCCGCAGGAGATTCCTCCGAGAATTTCTTTTTGTAACTTCCCTCACTTCTTCTCCCGTCGTATTGTACAGCGGCATTGGTTTTCCGTGTTTCAGTAGAGTGTCTGCACCCTACTCTCTGTTCTGACATTTTTCTTCAATTTTCCTTGTTTTCTCCTTTGAAGTTGTCTTTTCCTTACTTACTTTTGTAAGCGGGTCGCTTTAGTTTACTGCTTCAAACATCAGGAGTAGTAGTCCCTGTTTTGAGTTTTTAGGCCATTGAGTTTCCCCCCTAACCCCGATCATTCTTTCTGAGTTGTTTATAACTACCCCAGGGCTTACAGGGTTCGTGGAAGTTTTGTAGTGATGAAGTAAGCGCTCTTTGACTTGATCTATTCGTTTCCCAGCATTTTGAGTCAGTCCCCCTCCTTCGGTTGATTTTGGTATCCAACTGATCGTCTTTCCTGAATTCCCCCTCTTAACGGCCCTGCCTCCTACCGGAAGCCACTCTTTCTTTCGATAGATCACGGAGGGCGGATTTTGCGGCGACACGGGTCGGTGATTTTTTTCTTGCGGTTGCAATTATCCTCTTGCCACCTATTCTCACTGACGAGCCTTTCCCAGCCTCCAATCGATTTACAGGTTCCTTCTTCGTCTCCCCGAAAATTGATAGACTCTGCGGTCCCGAGAGTTTTCATTCCCTCTATTCCTCTCTCCTTTTCTGCTTTTACTCCGTTCGTTTCAGCGTGGTTCTTCTCTGGTGGCCCAACAATCCGGTTGTGAACCTCGTGCCCTCCGTTGAGTACTTTAGCGGTTTCCCCCTCCCCCCCCCCTGTAGGAGAGCTCTTTTTCCGTTTTGCTGTGCTGAGCGAACGGCCTTGGACTTGCACCCAGCTTTTTCGCTTTTTTTTTCACTCGATTTCTTATTTTAATCCTTTCGCCCTCCCAACAACTTTTTCCTTCCTTCCCCGAACCCGTTATTTTACGGTTCCTGGGAATCCCTTATTCTGCACCGGCCCCTCCGGCAACTCAGCAGCGGGCTCGTTCATTTCGGTGTTTTTTTGCCTCAGCGAACACAGTTTCCCCTTCCTTGAATCTTGGCTCGCCTCGTGAGATGAGCACAAAAGGCCTCTTTCCAGTTATTCCCCTCCCTTTTCGTAAAATACTCGTTTACCGCCCCCATGTCGTGGCTGAGAGCTCCGCCATCGGCGCTCCCAGATTCAATCATTCCTCTCGTTTTCTTACTTGGGAGAACAGTTACCGCCAGCATTCTTTTTTTTTGGTCCAAATCCCAGTTTCCGGTTTCCTCTCGGCTCATCTACTCATTTGTCGACTTTGCAAGATTGCCTCCCAGGTGCTCTTTTCGGTTTAAATCTCCCGAATCACCATTCTGTGTTATTTCCCGAGAACACCCCCGGCGAGCGAATTCCTTTTCTCCCGGATACCTCTCCGGTTCCTTCTTTCCTACTGTCAGTTGACGTTTAGTGAATGCGTCTCGAACTCTTCTTGTTGGGCCCTTTTTATTTTTTGACTTTCTCAGATTTTACAGGCTGGGGATTCCTCTCCTGACACTATTTTTCCTGCGGCCAGCGGAATTCTTTTTTGACGACCAAGTCCCCTTTTTCCTTTCACACCAGTTCCTCTTTTTATAATGTCATCCTTTGTTGCCTAGTTTTTTTTTTTTTTTTGGTACCACTAATGTATCATGTTTAGATTTACTCCGTACGTTCTGTCTGTTTCCCCTTTTATACGCCCCCCTTTCTAGCTCCATGAAGTGGAGTTCTTTCCGTTCTGCGGTTTGCGAAGTTGGCATCCGTAACTCTCGGTTGCTCATCCAGCCTTCGTTAGGAATTAATGTCCCCTCCCTTCCTTCTTTCCTTTCCTTCTTTTGTTGTGAGAGCTTCTGACCTTCCTGACGTTTCCGGATAGAAGTTCCTTCCCCCCCTCCTGTACGGTTATTCCAACTCACCACCCACCCCCGTCTACTGTCCCTGCCCCTCTTTTTCATTTGCCTTAAAGGTCTGCTGCCTGTCTGTAGCCTGTAGCCGGGCCTTCATAGGGTAACACCTGACTCCCCTCTTGAACCAAACGCCCCCCCTCCCTTCACCACTATCCCCGAATATGGTTTTGATTCCCCTTTGGGGGGGGTTTCGCGGTCCACTGTTGAACAGCGTCGCAAAAAGCCCACCGTTTCGCCCCGTCAAACCGGTTCATCAGCGGGTAGAGCAACGTTATGCTCTTCTCGAATTCCATACACGGTAGCCCCATCTTGGACCCCTCTTTCTTTTTCTGCATTCCACCGTCGCTTAACTTTCTGTGACTGCGAGATTACCGGTTTCCTAGCGTCGGACTTTTTTTTTGTAGAGGTCCCCCCAGACCAAAGGCTTCAGGGTGGGAGCTTTTCCCCGACCCAAATTTGTAGGCAGACTCTTCTTTAGGTAGATCCCAGGAGTTCGGGCTCTCGCACTATTGACGTGTTTCTCTTTTGTGCGTACCACGAATCTTTCTCTTTCTCACTTTCCCCCCATCGCTACCACGCTTTACATGGGCATCGAGGCTGCTTATGGGCCTTTCTTTCCAAGGGCCCTAAATTTTTCTTTCCGCTCCTTTTCAGAGGGCGTGAGATATCTGGCTCCCTAGTTTTGCGCCTTTGCGGTGCCTTTGACCCGTAGACCTTTTTGTTGATAGCCCTTTTCCCTCTTTCCGCATTTTTTTAAGGAGCCCTTTTCTAAAAGGTCTGCCTTTTTTGACCGTCACAAACTTGTCGTCAGGGGCGACTAGAGTTGGAATAGTCCTCCCTCTTTCAGAGATACTTCTTTCAGTCTTTTTTCTTCCCTCCCCCCTCGCGTTGTCAGCTATTTTCCTGCCATACGCTATCAGCTTTATACTTTCGCACCTCTACTTCTGCCCCTGTCCCGAGTCTGTTGCCTTAAGTGTCCCCTAGAAACTTTGAAGGGCTAAGCCACCTTCCCAAGTCTTCTCTTCCTCGGTTTTTTTGAGATTAAATAATGCGGCCCTCGCTAATGAGTCCGCAAGGTCTCGAGACGTCTCCCCCCTCTTTTTTAAATCAAGAGCATTCGGAAGTCCAGATTAGCGTTGTGACGCCGAGGATCCGATCCTCCACACTCTCCCGAACCCTTCCATCCCCTATTTTAGCACGCTCCCCATTTACAATCGTCTCTTTTCCCCTAAATCGTTACGTAGGGGGGGACGGAGTGGCATTTTGCACCCTTTCTTTCACTGCAGACGAACTCCCTTCCACCTTTTTTCTTGCAGATTTAGAATTAAGTTTTGCATTTTAACTCCGCGCTTGACTAGTACTAGCATTTGTCCCCTTCTTTCCTTTGGACTGTTGGATCCCCCTTTCGCCTTTCTTGATCTGGGTCCTTTCGAAGAGTGTCTCCAGCCTCTACCCTTTTTTTTTTCCCTGCTTATCTCCCCGGCCCTTCCTTACAACTGAAGGTTCGTGTTATTCCCTTAAAGGATCTCCAAGACCCTCCCCTTGGCCACCCGGCCCCCCCGGCTCTGTTGACCCCTGAACCTCCCACCCTTTTTCACCAACCTGGCCGCGTCCCCAGTTAGTCGGCTATGATTTCTCCCCCGACCAGTTAGTCCTTCATCCTCCTTCCTGGTTTTAGTGTGTGTTCTCGCCCTCCCTAGTTCGACATTTGCTGATGTTTCTCTTTTTTCTCAGAACCCTTCAGCGTACTTCGTTTGGTTACCACCTCCTCCAAGGGTTTCGCCCCCATTGCCCGTTCCTCTTCCCTCCTCTCCTTTTCGATGAGAACAGAAGTCTAGCCACTGTCACTATTTTTGACGCTCCTTCTTGATTCACGATTCCGCTCCCCAAGCTCCCAACCGGGACAGTGACTCTCCCCATGTTTTAGTTGCTGCCCCCAATCCCCCTCCGGACCATCGATGCTCGTTCTTCTCAATTTGTTAAATCATCTTTGAGTTGCTTTTCTTATCGTTTAGCATTCAGGG
>Ga0179593_1312594_pt1 | contig 11333 bp, 12 predicted proteins | sample CZODoug2_1_08_16_FD_185931 | JGI IMG/M metagenome (GOLD analysis project Ga0179593, IMG submission 185931) | Vadose zone soil fungal communities from Angelo Coast Range Reserve, California, USA - CZODoug2_1_08_16fungal (PacBio error correction) | ecosystem: Environmental > Terrestrial > Soil >... | reverse complement strand
TTCCCACACAGAAGTTGATTTTTTCCACCCGATCTCCCTAGATCGTGCGGTCTGTTCCCGTTAATGATCTCAACCCCCGCCCATCCCTTTCCCGGCCCCCCACCGGGGACCTTTGAATCGGAGTAATCTTTTTGATTTTCTTTCTTTCAGCGGCCGGACAGGGGGATTTTCTAGCGCCTCTTTGACCTCCTTTTCCTGTACTCCCTTCTTTTTTGTCTATAAGGAAGTATAACTTCCACCGTCCTGCCGTATGATGCTGTCGTCTAACATCTTCCCCTTCCCTTCTTTTCTCCCGATTGTCCTTCCCAAGTTGCAAGACCTGGCGAGCCAAAAGAGTTTGGCCCGCTCCTAGTGATGACCAAGACAACTGGTCTGGCGTCATGCACCTCCCTTATGTTTCACTTGCGGTGTGTGTTCTGTCTAGGCTTCTTTTTTTTGAGTCTTTTGTAATAATTTTCCCCAATTCCCTGATTTTGTTGCTTAACATGATAGACTACCCACCCCCGTGTCCCATTCTCATGGGTTTTTCTTTTCTTGCCCCCCTATTCTTTCGGTCAGCGGTATGTGTACGAGGTGAATTCCTTAGCTTCTCCTTTGTCCTCTCGCCCCCTCCCATACCAGGTTAGCCTCCGCGCGCCCTCCCCTGATTATTCTTACTTCCCCCCCCCGCCATTCCGGAGAAGTCCCCTTTTTTAGTTTATGCCTGCCACAGGGGCCGTTCCCTTGTGTTCTCTGGTCTCTCACCGGCTTTTTCCCTTCTGCCTGCTCCCCCATCTCAAGAGGAAAGTGTTCCCAATCACCTCAAGAAGCCTCAATGGGCGAGGGCCCAGCTGATTTGCCCCACAAGTTCCGCCCCCTTCTACCGCCCACTCTTTTCTTGCGCACCCCCCGGCATTAAGGTTCCAGTTTTTCCTTTCTTTCAGTGAGTCAAAAGCGGAGTCGTCCCGATCATGTGGGACAGCTCCTATTGTGACGGGGGTCTCTTTTCGACACGAATTTCCCCGCCCTGGTCGGAGTAAGTATCCTTGTCCCTTTTTGGGGTCTTCCTTAGCATGTCGGCGATTCTTTGCGATCGGAAGCCGTTTCCCCTACGCTCTTTCAAGGCTGCCGCTGCGAACTTGATGAGGGGGGTAGTTGCTATAGTCCTGGGATTTTGTAGCCTTCCCTTCCCCCCTTTGAGCACCTTTTGGAGCTTTTGGGGTGGAATTCCTGTCGCCACTTTTCCCAATTTCTCGCGTGCCCTTACCCACCCCGACAAAACGTCGGCGGTGTAAGATGCCCTATGGTTGACAAGCATCTAAGTCCTTCTTTATATCCCACATTCCTTTGGTTTTCCCTTTCCTAAGCATTAGCATTCCTTATCCCCCTTTTAAGGTATTTCCCCCCCCCCCCGTCAGTTCGTAAGTACAAAGGCCGCCGCTCCGGGCCCCCTCGTTCAGTGGGCTCTTCTTTTGCCCATGCAACAGGGAGGCTCGATTGAGAAAGGACTTTTTTTTTGTTTCCTTTTGGTGAAGTCACTTCTTTTTATTCTTATCCCATTCATCTTTGTAGTGTCCATGTTTTTGCCAAACCTCTTTCCGAGGCGAATAGTAAAGGTGCGTTGGTTGAGGGGTTCTTCCCCTTTTGGTAGGGGTATAGTCGGGGCCCTTTGTGCTGCTCGTGTTTTTTCTTTTTAACTATTGTTTTCCCCACGATTATTGCCTAAGATTGGGGTGGAACCTCCCTTTGGCTTTAATCCTTCTCTAGCAGGCCGTTTGCTTTGAGAGCTTCTGTCTTTGGCAGTGTCCTTCTGGGGCTCCTTGACTACGCTGTACCTAGATGTTCTCTTTGGAGGTTCTTTGTGTTTTTCCCCCTTTCTGGAGTTGGCCTTACCTGTTTCGAGGGCTTATTCTGGTCTTTTTATTCCCTGCCGTTGCCGCGAGCAGGTGTAATTGGTAGAGGGGGTGTCCTTCTCTTTGTTTCCTTAAGAAGATACGCTCTCGTTCGGACCGAGTTTTAGGCGTAGGTTCGGGCAGAGGCGAAGCGTAGATGTGAGTGCGGTGGGTTCTATCTTTCCTCCAGAGTTGCATGTTTTCCTTTCCGGCGGGCTTGTCGGGGCCCCTTTTTTTCCTTTTTTGCTGCTCCGAAGTTTGAGTTTCCTTGGAATGTTACTGTGGAGATGTTATCTCCAGCGTTTGGACCGGACTGAGGGGCAAAAGACCTGGTTCGCGTTTCTCTGTCCTTTTTAGCTCTTCCCCCCTTCCTCTTGTTTGTTTTTTTCATCTAGATGTCTCCCCCCTTTTCGTAGTAAAGAGGTTGCTTGGCACGCTTTCTCGTCTTCCCCCCCCCCATAGAAAAGGATTTATGCCCCCTTTCACTTCAACTTCGGCGTCTCCCATAACGATCACCTCTCCTTTCTCCACCCTCCCCTAGACTAGAAGAAAACCCCTAATAGAAGGACCCTTTACCCTCTCACCGAATCTCTCTTTTTATCCCGCTGAACGCTCTTTCGACTCTGACTAGGCTTGAGACGATCAATAGACCCCCTTGACGTCTCCCCCCAATCCCCCCGGATAAAGAAGAGTTAAGTTGCTCATGCTCCCTATACCCTCATCTCCCCCCCTTTCGCCCAAATCACTTTCCCTATATGAGGGAAACGCCAGGCCTGATGAGAGAGCGTAGTGCATTTTTCCCAAAGCCTCTGAAAAGCTCCTCCATCTCAAAATCAGGCCCAAACTCCTCATTTTACCTCTTCCCTACCCCCTAAAACATCTTAGTCGGAAATCTTCTTTAATCATTAGTTTCAAAAGACCCACCCCGATCTACCCTGGCAGAGCACGCAAGCTTCCTCCTCCCCCCCAACTGCCCCTTTTCCTGTTAGGTAAGGTCTTCTTTTTTCCAGACTTTGGACCCCCCACTGATGTCCATGGGCCCCCCTTCTAGAACCGCTTTCAACAGATCACCACCTTGCTAATGTCGAAGCCGGCCTTTTGTCCTCGTCTACTTGATTTTATCATCCCCCTTCTTAAATTCTGCGGCGTAGAAGTGAACGGGCCTGTTTTACCTACTCCCGAAGCCGAATTCGTGCTTTTCAACTGCCCTTGTGTTTAATGGGGTCAACCTAGTTCCTACCCCCGAGAAGTTCTATGATCCCCTCAGTCTAAGTAATCACTACAAACCTCAAGTGCTTTTTTTCCCTTGACTAGCAATGCTACGTGAGTTTACTTCCCCCAACAGAGATCCAACTTTCTTGGACCCCTTGTGTCCCCCCCACGTTAAGGGTACGTTCAAATAGCCCCTTCCTCCCCCGCTGGACCATCTCATTTCCAAGATCCCCTTTAAGAGAAACTTACAGATAGAGGAGCCCAAAGGCATGTAGGATTCCTATTTTCCCCTCCCTGTCGCTATCTACCTCCTCCCATCAACCCTTTCCTTTTTCTATGGAGTTTAATCCCCAAGACCGGGGCAGGACACATTTATGATTAGTTGAACATCCCTCCCCCAACTACGTTCATGAAATGCCACCAGCCTATCGGGAAACTTCCTTCTTCTAGGTTTCGACCCCATCTTGTCATCTCGCTTATTTCTTGTGGTCCATGAAGAATAAGGCCCTGGTCGTGGTGGCGGATACACAAAACCCTTTTTTTTGGGGGGCGGTTGGTTTGGGTTGGTTTTTGTGCTTCCTATTGCTGTTTTGCCAATTCGCTGGGATTGACGGAAGTGTTCTTTTATTTTCACCCCCCCCGCTTCTCGCTTGCTTTGGCTCGGGACTTCCCCACCCTTCTCGTGCAACACTCGCCCCATTTAGACAGGATAATGGGGACTTACCTCACGCTTTCTTTTGATACTCCTTTGCGTGCCTGAATCCTTTTCTGCGCTTACACCTTCGTATTTGTACCTCCCTTTTCGTTCAACGTTAGATGGCATGTCCATCCCATTTTTTTTTTTATTCACCCCCCTCCCCCCATATGCCTTTATAAGGGATTGGCAACTTCCAGATTCATTTTTTTGGGGCCCTATCATGGGAGAAGTTCCTTTCCGTTCCACCTTGTAGCCCACACGGATTCCCCTCCGACAGCCAGAGAAAAGAGCGCAACCCCAAAATAAGTAGCGTCGACCATCAGTTCGACTGTTGACTCCTTCGAGATTTCCTTTACCACGACCCCGCAGTGTGCAAAGAACGGGTCGCTTAGTTCGACCGGTCCGGACCCAATCCCTACCTCCCGTTCCAACCTCGTTTTCAGCTTCAAGCCACTGCTCTTGGCTATCAGGTGGTACGCCTTTTCTTATACAATTAATTTGCATCTCATCCGAGAAAAGTTCTTCCATCCTGAACACAGCCCCCTAGTTAACTTGCAATGCATCTCTTTTTTTTAGCCCCCGGCTCTCTCGCTCTTACAGTACAAGAGACAAAAAACTTCCTGCCGTGCTGACACCTGTACACATACAGTCCCCCGCCCGTATAGAGTAGACGGAACAGTCCCTTGGCTCGGCGCTTTGCTGGGAAGGGATTTCTCCTTCCCTCCCCTTACCTCTTCCCTAATCTCGACTTTTCGCGGGTCTCCCAAAGATGGGAATCTCTTTTTCTCCTTTTTGTTGAGATGACTGGAATCACCCCTCGCCCATATAGTTTCTTGCCCCCGGTCTCGCCTTGATCCCTTTCAGGGAGAAACCCTGCCCCCAGCCTGGCACGGATTCCCCCTCGGTGGTCCCTGCTGCCTCCTTCTCGCACCGACCCCGGAGGTTTGACCTATTGTTAACCGCGTCCTTTCATTCTCCTCTAGGGTCTTAGAAGACGGTCCCTTCCCTGCCTTTGGGCTGTTCTCAGCTTAGCGCTTTTTTTTTTTGTTTTGTTTTTGTTTGTATCTCGGTCGGATTGTTTGATGCGATCACTTGTTTACACTTCTTTTTTAATTGTTTGTGATTTTAGTTGGTTGAGTGTTTTTCTAGTTTACCGCAGATTGTAGGGAACCGTGTTTGTCACACCGATACCCGCGTAGTCCTTTTTAGGGCGTGCTTTAATGATAAATTCCCCCTCCTAGGGAGGTCCCGTAAGGCTTCTGGCGGCAGACCTTCCCATATCTTGACTTTTTTTTTTTGATTATGGATTATGCTGAGTCGTAGTAATAATTGTTTTCATAAAACCCTTGTGGGAACTTCCTAATCTTGCTTCCCCTATCCTCCCTTTTCTCTCGCCCGGGTTTTCTTCTTCCCCGATTGCTGTTTTCCTGCCTATGCCTTTTCTGAGTTCTGCCTTCAACTAGAGAGTTTCATGTTCCACAGTCCCCACATAAACCGTGATCACTCTCGACATTATTTTTCCTAAACCTTCCTTCACGTGCTCGTAAAACCGGTATCTCGTTACACCCCCCCCTGACGACGTCTTCTTCCCCAGTTTCCTCTTTTTTCCTCTCCGGATTCCCTTAAGAAGGCCCCCCCTCTTCCCTATTTGATATTTTAATAAGCACCTCATCTTTTCATGCCTCCAGCGACTTTGACGCTCCGCAACACACTTTCGTGACCTCCCCAGGATATTACAATGAGGATGTCCTTAACACCCGAATAAGGTTCCTTGAGTGGTCCCTAAAAGAGTCCCCGGCCGTAGCGAGTCTTCTTTTCTGGGAGCAGCTTTCGCAGTTGACCCGGGTCTTTTCCGTGCCGAAACGCCCTTTTTGGTCTCCGGGGAGTTGTTACCTTCGCCCTGACATTTGGAGGGGATCCCGTGCTTCGCCATGAGGTTTGTTCTTTCGCTTCCCTTCGCCAATCCGTTTGCCCCCTCTGGAAGGTTAGATGGACTTGTTTGAGCTTGGAGCTTGCATCCCCTTGCTTTGCTTTCTTTCCCATGAACTTGACAATGAGTCCACCGACTTTTTTTCCTTCTGTTTGGGTGAATAATGTTTCTTTCTTAGCCCCCAATTCTCCCTGCAATGGCCCGCCCCCCCCCCCCCCAAAAGTCGGAGATTTCCTGTAATGCTCATCCTTTGTCCCATCATTCCCTCAGCCTTTAACAACTTGACACCCCTGGCCTTTCGTTTTGGACAGAAAAGATGCATTTTGATCTCGTTATTCCTTTTTCCTACAAAACGGCGCCGTCTTCCAGCAGCCTCCTCTTTTCCCGAACCCAGGAAGAGGCTCCCGGTCTTTTTAGAGCACCCGTTTTCTCGAGTGGGCGATTTGAAGGAGTCCATGGTTTTCGTTTAATAATTCCTTCTTGTATAGCCCCTGAGCAAAGCATCCTAATTTTTAGTAGTGCAGCGATTCATGGACTGTGAGAAAACTACGGGTTTTAGCCTATGTTGCCTCCCCGATCCCCCGGGGGAGCGTGGTTCCGGCCTTTCGGGAGGCGGCTTTCTTGGTAGTTTCGTTCCCATGTTGTGCTGCGGGGTGGGTGGATGGGAAATCTTTACGAGGTCCCCCATGAATGAGGCTTTTATAAGAACAGCTTTCTTTCCTCGGTAGATCATAGGGTGGCCTGATCTTTATATTCCGGTCTATGCGTTGAATTTTTTCCCTGCCGCTCGTAGAAGAGATAGCGGGCTTCTTCCTCGGTGAGGGTGCTGCGCGGGGGATCTGGCCTGGAGTTGGAGTATTGGGTATGACGTCGCTGTGATAGGTCTTTTTTAAGCACCAGTTTGAGGATTTAGAGTTGGAGGGCTCTGGGTTATTTGGGGTGCTTAAGAATATACATTCTTTCTGAAGAGAGGGGGCAGGTTCACGTCTTTTTTTTATCCCCCTTCCTGAGGGAAGAAAGGAGGTCTTCCTCTTATTTTGTCTTTTCTGTTTCCCGTTGGAGCGGCACCGGCTTTTAGTAGGGGAGGAAGTTTTTTTTCGATCCGGACTTTAGTCCATGAAAAAAACCCTTTTTTCGCTGTGGGTTTGGCTTAAACTCTCTCGTGGAAGCTTCTTTCCCCCGGTCGACTTCTTGGAGCTGATGAGAGATTTCACTCCCCTTTTTAACATCACCCTTTGTTTTCTCTCATTCTTCCAAGAAAGGCTCAAGTTTCTTCGGTTTGCCCGACGTCCTTGCATTTTCCCAACCACTCGCACCCGGAGTTTGGCCTGTTTTCAACTCAAGGGATAAAATAGGGCCGACGTCGCCGTCAACCTGCAACTAGAGCTCGTCCCCGACGCCCACCCTCTCTCCTGGAAACCCTACCGCTTCCGCTCGGCCGTCCCTCCTTACACGTCCGTCCCAGATAGGCTGTCCCCCCTCCCCCTCCCCTCTCCCCGATAAAATAAAACTCGCTCCTCCTTTCCTTGCGCTGCTTGGGGCTGGCCTCAAGTCTCCCCTTCCCCGTCCAAAACGGAAGCCACCCCTCTCTCTCACCCCGCTACAGCAAGATCGCGTCGTTTTGACCCCTGTTTCAGGATTACCACGGATCGCGAATTCTCAGCAATCGAACACAGGGCCACTGCTCTGACTTTTCCCGCGTCCCGCTGAGGTCAGCCCCACTCTTCCGGCCTCTCGTTTGCCCCCAGTGCCCCCCCTTGCCGCCCCATGCCCCTGCAAAGACACAGACCTACTCCCAACGCCGGCATCCGCCCCCAACCGTTTCCTTTTCTTTTCCCGGTCGTTCAACCAGCATGCTCGGCACCTACAACTGTCTGATGCGGCAGTTCGACTGCCTCTTCACCCGTTACCACTGCTCTTTTACGAAGGAGATTCTTCGCCTTTTGCCCTCTCCCGGATACAGACGCGGCCGGGGTTTCCCTTATCGTCTGTTACTGCCCGCCATGTTCCTACTTCAACTGAGCCCTAATAATGCATGCGTTCTTACAGGGACCGCCAGGGGGGGACATGTTCGCTATTTCCAGCATTGAGACGGCGTTCAGTTTTTGCCCCCGGCCCTTTCTCAGTTACGGTCATCCCTGAAAGACCGTTTTCGGGGGACATTGCCGTCGTTCAAGTCCGTTGCTTCCCTTACGATTCCCCCCACCTTTTTTTCCTCCTGGTGGTGTCCACGTTCATGTTTAAGGGACAGAGACCTGAGTTTTTAAGAAAGGAGAGAAAGAGAAATTTACCGTTCCCTCTTCTAGGGTCCGGCTTGTAGAAGGGCCGATCACTCTCTGCGGCGAGCGGAAGCGGACGAACCCCCCCTGGTTAAACCCCCCCAAAATCAACCAACCCCCCACCCCCCACCCACAAAACCCCCCCCCCCCCTCCCCCCCACACCCCACAAAAACACAAACCCCCCCCTCCAAACACCCCCCCCCCCACCCCCCCCCCCCCCCGCGTGTACCCTTCCCGCCCAGGGGAAACCCCCCCCCCCTTGTTAAACTCCCCGTTAAACCTGGAAGCCCCCCTCCTTCCTTTTCCGCCATCCATAGGACGACCTTTTCTCGCCCCCCTATGTCTCCGTTTTCTCCTTTTGTGTCCAGTGTTTGCCACATCGGTATGTCCGGGCATGGTTCTTCGCCACTGTTTTCAACTCTTCCCTTCGTCTATTGGCTTTCTTTAGGTCTTGTCACCCCCGATTTCGATATTGGAGAATGAGGATTGCACATGGACCTCTCACCCCCTTTTTGACGACGGCCCCTTGTGGCAGGCATCCAGAGCCGAGAGGTGGTCACCGCATTGAAGTTTCATTGGACAGAATTCGAGCCGGTTATCTACCTGTTATGAGGAGTGTTTGCACCGCGGACGCCAATCTCGATTAGTCCCCGACCTCCCTTTTCTCCCCACTTGTACATAAGATTGTTAGGGCAGACTGGCGTCGGATTTTCGGCTATTGCTCCTTCCCTTTTTGTAGCCACCCGAACCCGACCAGTCCCCCTCCCCCCTCCGAGTCCAGACACAGAAAAAGTAACCCGCAATTTCGACATCAGGATGCCTGATCCCTGAGAGTTTTATTGGCCTCACGCCCCGGGGCGGAGCCCACACTCAGATCGCCCAACTTGTAGACCACATTCCCCAAGAAGAAGATAATCCACTTTCCGTGCGCATATCCAGATTTCCTGTTCCTTTCTTCTCGTGCCCAGAAGGGGCTCAATTTGAGTTAAGCCCCAGTAGCTCTCCCCCACTTTCCCATTTGGGAACTCCCCCCTCCATCAACCCTGTCCGTGCAGAGGGCCGCAGTTCCCAATTTGGAAAGCGAATTATCCGGCGGTTTCTCCCAAAGATATTCTCAAATCAGCCGCGATTTGTCTTTCTTTTCCTCCAAAAGATTTACTTTAACCATACAGTTTTTTTGAGAGAGATAAATTATTTATCACCCCCCGAGAAAAAGAGGTTTACCCGTATTGTACGGCCTAACCCTTTCCACTCCCCATACCAAGGGCAGGTCCCAAATGAGGTTGGAACCCTTGCTAGCAACACCTGCTTGACTCTACCTAGCGCGGAACCATGGTTCGTCTGGTAAGTTTCCAGTAATGTCCCGGCGGGGTCTGTGCGAGCGTTATCCCACCCCGTACTTTTCGGCATTAGAGCACAGTGATTAATGCGCCGTAATTTGCAGGAAGTGTGTCCCACATGTGAGAGCCAACTACGTTCTTTCTCTAACCAGGGTTGAGGAAATACATCTTTTCCCGCGGTGAGCGATTTTGAATTATGATTCTGACTCTCTGATGACCGTTGTTTGTATAGAGGACTTAGGCTTGATTTTTTCTTTCCCCCTGTGGATACACCCGTGTTTCCTGATTTTGTACTGATAGAAGACCGTCCCCCCAGGTTCTTCTGTCCCTTCAGACGTTATTCGTGTTTTATTTTGGTGGTCGGAAACTTGCCAAGGAGACGTTTTGCCTTGCCAAATTCATTTAAATTCACTCCCCCTCAAAAAGTTCACGCGCGAATACTGGGAGGACACTGCAATACCTGTTGTGACAAGCCCCCCAGGTGCTCGAGTGCATGTTGTAAACGTTAGGCCTATCCTTTTTTGTAAGGTTACAGAGGCTTGCTTCTGCACCCTCTCCCGAGAAAGGTTGTGTCAGCAAACTCACAGAAGCCCTTCCGACTTTCTTGTTAGCTGGAAAAAGAGTTTGTAACAAGTTTAGGGATCCGCAACAGAATCGAAAGTGCCTGGAACCCACTTCCCTAACTTCTCGACAGATGTTGTCGGAACCCCTCTCGGGTTTCGGCCCTCTTGCTTTGGAACCCGTTGCGATGTTGGCCGGGTCTGACGTGGCTGCCCGAAATTTGGTGGCCTTGGGCGGGGATTACGTGACTTTGACAGTTGGGGGGTGTGGCGGTCTTCTTATCTCTCCTCAGAGGCGTAGTGGGTCTCCCTGACGCCGTAAAATATATTTTACCTGTTTCGGTCCTCTTTCTCGTCGGTTCTTTATCTGGGCTATTTGCCCCACCTGATGACCCCCCCCCTGATTCCCCACATTGTTTTTTTCCGTGGGCGGGATAGTGAACTCCCGTCCCCTTCTCGCGTCCCCTAAAGCCCACAACGTCCCTGGTATGTGTTAAATGATGGACCAATGTTCCCTTGCTGTTTTTTCTCTACTCACCCCTTTTTTTTATTATCTTTGTAGTAACAAAATTTCCCAGGGACTGAAAGGAAGCATTTCTGCTATCATGGTTAAGTTCCCCGGTAACACGACTCCCATTCCACGTAACATTCAGCAGCAGTTCACCCTCTGGACCTCGGTTTAGGTCCCCGTCCGTTATGCCGAGCCCACGCCTGGTGGGTTCTTACTCCCCTGAACAAGTTGTTTTCTTCGGGTTGAAGAAGCCCTTTTTCCATGGATCGAGGATCTCCGGTTTATTAGGTGCCTGAGGTTTCTTTGTGAAACGGCCCCTCCTTTGCTCCTGAGGTACCGGTATGGTTGCTTTTGATGCTTCGGTCGTTGTTAGGGTTTATCTTCGGTGCATTGTTTGTCCTTGGCGTTGGGTAGGAATAGGTGAGACTTCGGTTTTCTCAGACCGGCCTTCCTGATCCGTTTTATCTAAGTTGGAATGTTTGTGTTCGCGGTCTCGGATCTTCTTTTCCCTTGAGTTTACATTCCCCTCCGAGGGGATTTAGGCGGTATGGCTCTCTTATATGGATGGATGGGTACCTGGGATCTATTTTTAGCCCTTCGTCATTCCCCCGTTTCCCCGTTTGCCTGCGCTTAACGGATGTTGGCAGGAGGGGTCTTGATTGGGATTCCAAGTCCTCGGCCTGTTTTTGGGGGCCTTCTCGGGCCCCCGACTCGTTACTCTGACTGGCGCACCAGATTCGTCCCGTCGTGGTGTTGCTGAGAGATGGGATCTCGAGGGTGAAGGTGTGACGTCTGTTCTTTCGGTTAGGTTTCTTGACTCCGCATCGTTGAGTTTCCCTGGTCTAACTTCCGTGCGTTGGTTTTATATCGACGGGGGTTTCCCCGTCTTTTCTTTCCCCCTTCCTGACTTGACGATTGATCTTTGCGTCTTT
>Ga0179593_1309800_pt1 | contig 11333 bp, 20 predicted proteins | sample CZODoug2_1_08_16_FD_185931 | JGI IMG/M metagenome (GOLD analysis project Ga0179593, IMG submission 185931) | Vadose zone soil fungal communities from Angelo Coast Range Reserve, California, USA - CZODoug2_1_08_16fungal (PacBio error correction) | ecosystem: Environmental > Terrestrial > Soil >... | reverse complement strand
TTTCTTCTCTGGGACCTTTTCTCTTTCGTTGGTTCTTTGAATTCCGCTTCTTTCTACAGACTGACTGAGCCCTTTTCCTCTTTCCTCCTCCTTTCTTGGAATCTTTCGTGGGCTTTTTTTTCTATTGAGTGACCATTTCACTCCGTGTTGTCTTGTTGTCCCTTTTCTCCTGCTGCCCATCCCGTCCCACATCCTACGACCTTAGCACCCTGTAACCCATACGTAGTCCCTTTCCGATGTTTTCCGTGGCCCTTTTTTTTAGTTTCCCCCGCCCCGATCATTCGTCCCCGTGCATTACTGTTTCACTTTATACCTGTATGTCCTCTCGCTTCTTCTATGTTCTGTTTGATTCCTTTCGTGAGGGATCCCCCTCCCTCTATCTTTTCTTGCGTCTATTTGTCCCAGCCTTAGTTTTGGTAAGTCGCCCCTTTTTCTTAGTTTCGTTTTTTTTTCGGTCATCCTACGCCCTGCGTTTTTTATCTGACGCTTTTGCTTTGCTTCCGGATGCGTCAAATGTTTGTGTACGTCTCCAGCCCTGGATTTATTTTGCCGGATTCGGTCTTTCTCTCAGATCCGGCACTTGTTCTTCTACATCCCACGAGGCGTGCGAACCGGATTTACTCCGCGCCACCTCTTGTCTTTTCCTCCCCTTCTCTTTCTTGTGCCTTCTGTCCCCTCACCGCTGTCATGTAGCAGGCTTTTAGCGTTTCCTCTGTCCAGTGTTCCCTCTCATTGTCATTGACCTATTCTACACGCCTTCTTCCCCTCAGCACCGTTGCTTTCCTCAACTGTACATTTTCCCTTTTCTCTTTTCCCCTTCATTAATACCCTTCGCCCTTGTCGGTTAAACGATTTGCCCCACCCCCCAACGCCGCAATGGAGTTTAGGCGCGCTTTTTTAGCTATAAATTTTACCATGCACATACTATGGTCTATCTTTTCTTTTGTTGGCCCCCCCCGCTCTGTTGCCAGTGTCATTCCTCGTTAAACCCTTTTTTTTTTGGTTTCATTTCTTGCCCTATGTCTCCGTTAGCTGATCGGCCTGTCATTTCGCAAAAAAAGCCCGTCTTCTTCCTCTGAAGAACTCCTTCTTGGCCGGTCACAATCAGGAATTAGTTCCTTTTCCTTTTACACCCCCCTTTCCCGTCCCCCTTCCGTTCTTTACTTTGTATTCCGATCCCCCTTTTCCTGTAGCCCGGCTCTCTCCTTTTTCCTTCTCTTTCAACTCGTTATATGCGCTGCTTTCTCCCATGCGAACCTAATGATCGATTCAACCCCATACGACGTAGTGTATCGTTGAGACCAAAGCGTGTGTGTTCACTTTTACGGTTTGCTCGTCTGGGTTGACCCTGCCTCTGACCCCCCCACCTTCGCGCCTCTTCGGTAATCGTGTACGGCTCCCTCTGATGGCAGACGTTTGTAGTCTTCCCTGTTTCCTGCTGTCTCGTGTCGTGTCCCTTTAGGTAAACAGTTGTTCACATACTACGATATTCTTCATCTTTTTTTGCACTTTTTATCTTTTTCAAAATAGCCAGATACTCACGTTTTGTACCCATCTTATTTCCCACCACAGTTTGGCCCCCGCACACACACCACTCTTCCCCCTGATGAACCGCCTCCCCCAATTCCGGCGCGCCTTCCGTTTTTTTCGTCACCCTTCCCTTCCCAACCGACACTCCTATTTTTCTTCCAACTTGTGTGTGTAGTTCACCCTTTTCGTTTTCCCTTTTTCCAGCCAGTCTTGTTGCCGTCTTCTCCTTCGACTTTTCACCCCGCCATGCGACTGCCCCAGATTCGATCGTCCTGCGCCGAACCCTGTTGAAATACCCCTCCGTCTCTCGTACTCATGGTCCACTCATACTTGGCCTGGTGTCTGAGCAGGATCTTAGTTAGACGGTCTTTTTCTTGCCCCCGTGCATCGCCCCACTTGTCCATCCTTTCCCGGTGTCAGTCTTTGGCTTTTATCTCCCCACCCCTTCCCCTTACTTGAGCATCATTTTTTCCCCTCTTTCCTTCACGCAGACTCCTTTTGCTGTCTGTCGGTCCAAGCCCTGACGCTTCCTATATGCACCAGGGGTGTGGTTCACAGTTTGTAGTTTCCCCCCCCCAGTTCCATCGGTTAATACCCATCCTGTTTTGTTGTGTTGGACCCAGCCGTTAGGACCTCTTTTATTTCTCTCCTCCCCGTTCCCCGACAGTCGGTTGAGTCGTTAGGCACCCCCCCCCTTTGACTATTAAAAAGTCCTTCTCCCTTTTACGTGACTCCCCTTCTCGTCTGGTTCCTCCCCCTCCTTCGTTTGTCCCATCCTTTCCGTGTCTTTTCCCCTCCTGTTGGACATCGCCACCCACTCCGTCAGCGGTTTCCAACGTGCCACCTGTGGAGGGGACTCCTGTGTTCTCAATTCCTCGTTGCCCTTTCCTCTTCTGCACATACCTCTTTTCCCTACCTCTCCATGGTCTCCCTATTTTCCCCCCTACCATCCCCCCATCCCATCCCCCACTCTCCCTTTCCAGCTCCATTTCCGCGGCCGTTTTTTTTTTCCCTTTGCCTCACTCCCCCTTCTCGTGCCGCCTGTGTTTAATGGGCCTCCCCCATGCCCGACTTTCGGACGTTTCCACTTCCTATCGCTCATTTCAGGGCGGTCACGTTGTGACTTTTTACCCATTAATGTCTTGTTCCGAGTTTCTGCCCCTTCTTTATATTTTTGTTTAGTATCTCTCTTGTTTGGGTTCCCTTCTCGGGTTTTTTTGCCTGCCTGCCCCCCCCTACCACTTGCAAGAATTCGTCTCTTTCTCACTACCTGACCCCTCTCCTTTACGACCCCCTCCCCCTGCTTCCCCCCTTCCCCTCGTTCATACAAAGGTTTACTTACTATCGCACCCTCGTGTTGTCCCTTCTGTCCCTTTTCCCAGTGTACTCCCTCTCTCCTCCCACTTACTCAGGAACTTCCTATTGAGTCCTCCCATTCCCCCGCTTTCTGCGGGTGTCTTTTTTTTTTTCCTTTCTTTTTCTGGCGTGCGTGACGACGGGTTTCCCAGTGCACCCGTTATGCCTCACGAGGTCCATTTCGTGTTCTTTACCTTCAAATGTAACACTGCCCATTTTTTTTCTTTTCTCAGCGTTCCCGGTGGACTCTCCTTCTTCCTATATCAATCCTTTTCTTTTTTTACGCTCATCGTCGGATCCAATTGCCCTCCCCTCAAGATAGCTTTGCTTGCTTTTTCAGTGACCTCTTTCAGCCTATGGAAGTTGCCTTTCCCTTTCACCCTTTCTTCCTTCTGTAGGGTTTTCTTTCCGGTGCACCCCATTTACATTCGGTGAACCTCTATCCCTTCCTTTCTGCTCCCTCGTGCTTTTCCCCTCTTCCCCTCATCGACCGCTCTTGAAGTTTTAGGCGTTGCCCATTCACGTGTGTGTTGGTCTGAGGGCAGGTCCTGCACACTTGCGTCTTGGAGTCCCAGACCGCATTCCCTTTTGTGTCCACTCTCAGGGCGCCGCCTTTCTAACAGCTAAATTCAGGTGCCCAGGAGCGTCGAGCTCCTCCCCCCCCTTTGGCCCCCTCTTCCACTCACACCGCTCGCCTAATCCTTTCCCTTTTGTACGGGCGTGCCACCCCATCAGCTGATGCTGCCGTTTACCGTGCTCGCCACCCCTCGACACCTGATTCCCCATCGTCCTCCCCTCCCCCGTTCGTTAGCCAACTCTTTTCTTAGCTTTTTTTTGTTTGCACTCGCCCCGATGGTACTGTCTGGGCCTCCCATTTGGTGGCCCCTTGGCAGCCGGCGTGTCACCTCCCCGACCTCATGGTCCTCTACCTCTGGTCCTTTCCGCAGGCCACTCTGGCCCTGAGTCTAGTCTTACCTGATCCTTTGCGGTCTTTTTCTTTTCTGTTAAGCCTCCCCCTCCCTGCCCGGTTTCTCCTTCCCCCCTATTGAGGTATCTCCCGTTCCCCACCGTGTAGACGATCCCTGCCCCCCAACCCCTTTCCCCCTACCTTTTTGTTTCCCTCGAGGTTGTTTCTGTTTCCCCCCCCCTGATTTGTTCGTTCTCACTTTCTTTTTTCCCTCCTCTTTTTTGCCAAAACCATTTTCTGTCCCCTTCCTCCCCTTCGCCCTTTTAGCGTTATAATTTATTGCGCATTCTCTTGGCGGTAGAACCTGGAAGCGACCCCGCCCCTAGCAGGCGACTTTTCCGACTTCGATTGATTCCACGTGCTGGCTCCCTCTACTCTTTCTCTCCTTGTTGCTTACCCTCTCCGCTTGTTACCAGGGTGATTTGATTTCCTGCCGGTTTTTCTGGTTGTATTTACGCCGATTCCCTCTTGTTTCCTTTTCTTCTTGCACTTGTCCTGCCCTGCACCCCCCCCCTTTTCCCTTTATTTTTTTTTGACATTTCTCCAATGTTTAATTCGTACACACATTCGGTTTGCCCAATGCTTACTCACCCCCTGCATTTTGCACAAGTGCTTGCCATCGCCATTTTTTATGTCTCGCTGGACACTCAAACCGGTGCCGTGTTCCCCCCCCTTATCCGTCTTACTCACTATACTGATTCCCCACCGCCCTCCCCCCCGCCCTTCCGCTGCCCCTTTGGCCTCGTACCTGTGTGTCTTTCGCTACAGTCTTTGGTGTTCCCCATAACGCGCGTTGTTTACATCCATGCCTTGACGCTGTCGTTACCCCTCGATTTACCTCATGACTCCCCTTTTTCCCTTTTTCCGTTCCCTCCCCCTCCTACCCCTCTTCTTCCGGGTTGTTTGCTACCTTCTGGCCCTTTTGAGAGGTCCACCTTCTTTTAGAGCCTGTGGTGGTCGTCATTGGTGATCTTTTTTCCGTTGCCGCATGTTTATTGGTCTCTAGTCTTTCCTCTTTTCTTAGTTGGGTTCCTGCTTGGGCCCATCTGTCGTGTACTTAAAAGTAGCCGGTGCTATTGGTTTACCCCATGGCCCCCCTCGTATTTTTTGGTGTTGTTATGGCCCCCTTTCCATTGCGCCTTTGTTTTTTGTTATCCGTTTCTCCGCGCGTTGTTTCGTAGTCCCATTTTCGTCGCTCTCTTCCTCCCCGCCTTTGCCAACCATCTTTACTTCTCCCTTTTGAATTTTTTTCTTTCCGCCCATCTCGGTTGCGGAAAGTCTTTCCGTCGGTTTCTCTTTCCTCCATTTTTCTGTTCTGGGTCCTCTCCCTTCTTTCGGTTGTTTTTCTCCCCAAGATTTCCCCTCTTCTTCCCCCCTCCGTGCCCATGACTTGTCGTGTTCCTTTGTCCTCAAGTCCCACTAAGTTGGTTCTTCTCAACCGGCGCAGGCCGCCCGCTTGCCTTATTTTACCTGCGATTGGTTCTGTTTTTTCCTCCTCCATATATACTGGTTCTCATCTGCTCTTTACCATTTTGCGGCCTTCTCCTGGCTCCTCCCTTCGTGCTTGCCTGCTTGCGCATCGCCTTGTTTGCCCGTGACGGCCTTAGATTCTTTTTCCCTCTTCACTTTGGGCCCTCCTCCCTGTTTGCTGGAATACTCTCGTATTTCCCTTGCGTCCCTTAGTAATTAGTTACTCCCCTATGGCAAAGGTCACCCCAATGGTCCTCCCCCCTACACCGTCTATTTTCTCTTTTTAACCCGCGCTAGCTGTGCCCCCTCCCCCCGTTTACGACTGTATTTTTGCCGTATTGTTTTCCAGTTTGCTCCACGCCGATGTTTTTTGCGAATCTCCATTTCGCATTGGTGGCAAGCTTTCCTTTTTTGTTCAAAATCATATTTTTACCCTTTAGTGCGTGACGCGGCAATTGTGTGTATTAATCCGTTGTTTGTAGTTATATCGGCTCAATAGGTTTCGCCACATGGTCGTGGCCCACATTTGCATCCCCCTCGTCCTTGCGCATTCACCAATCTTCCCCGACGTTGGGTTTCACTGTTTCTATCCGCTTGCCTCTTTTCCTTTTTCCCCTTTTGTAGCACTGTTTTCTTTGTTTTCCTTATGATTCACTAATTCTCATTTTTTCCCAGAACACGCCTCCTCCTGTTTAGTATGTTCGATAGTGTCCCGCGATCCATTCGCGAGCAGTTCGCCCATGTTTTGCCCCGTTACACCTGCCTTGCATGTCACTTATGAGATCCTTCCCGTTGCCACTCCTGTATCCCGCCCAGAACTCCCGGCTTCTTCCCTACACGATTCTTTGACTGTTGTTTGCATTTACTCCCCCTCTTCATTGCCCAGGCTTTTCTGTCTGAGTGCGTCCCGAAACACCTACTCCTTACTTTCTCCCCCCCCTACTACGACAATCTCCTTTCTGGAAACTCCCCATCCAGTTTGCGTGTTTTTACTACCCGACGCACTACCCTGTATACATATATCACCCGTTCCTCTCAATTCCTTGCTTAACCAGTGCCCATTGTTTAATACCTGCTCGCATATGAGGAGACCTCTGTTCGTCTTTGATTAATTCTTTTTTTTTTCTTTCCCTGCCCGTCGCCGGTTCACCTCCTATTCAAGCACCCCCTCCTCCTGTCCATGTATCTGGCCCGGCCTTGCAATGTCCCGCGATTGTCCGAATATTAATTTAACTTTGGACGCCTCTTTGTGTCTTATTTTTCTTTAGTTCACGCTGCGTTCCCCCCCCCTTTCTGACCCCCGGAGCCTCCTTGCCTTCTCGTCCGGTGAGCCAGAGCTCCTCTCCCCTCATGTGACGCCACCTATCCCTTGTTTAATCACTGGGACAGTCTTGTTCCACCTCCTTTTTTCCGTCATTCACGCTCGACCTTTCCGTTATACTCTTTGTGTTTGAGGCGTTTGGACTTGTGGTTCTCCCCAGACGCAAGAAATACCTTGCACCTGGTGTTTTGTCCCCTCCCTTTCTTTCCTGATTATGTTCTTCCCTCATAAGTCTTACTGCGTCGCTGTCCCCCAGGTGTGTAAACATGCTTAGTTGTACCCTTCCTTTCACCACATTTTTTTACTAGGGATGTCCATCCACGTGCCTTGTAGTCATCTCTTCCTTCCCACCTCCCGTTCTTCTGATTCTCTCTCCGGTTCCATATACCCTTTTCTTCACTATGCCCGGGCTGATACTCCTCGCCTTTGACCACTCCCTCTCCTCCCTTTCTATGTCTTCCCGAGTCCTTTGGGCCCTCCCTACCTTGAATTCCTCCCCCGCCCTGCTTTCGTCCCCCAGCCCCCTTGGTGGATTTATTCGTATTCCTCACGGGACCAGTCATGTTTTAGTTATCATCCTCTACCCTTGTATTATTTGCCGTTGCGTCTCAGCGACTCCTCTTGTAGCACCTCCGTATTGGCCGTTCGGCCGCTCCTTTGTCCATCCTCCTAGGCTGCCCAGGCGTTTCATCCGAATTTGCCTGTGGGCTTTTCTCCATTCCCCCCCTAACCCAAGTTGTTTTCAAGCTTTGCGCGTTTGTGCCCCCGACATTACATTCCCCCTGTTGCGTTCGCCCTTCGGGCCACACTTCGCACAATCTGTAGGCCCCCTTACCGCTTTCGTACTACTTTGCGCCGCCGAGGCCTGTAGACCCCACGTCTCCTGTATCCGCATTGGTTGGGCATGGGGGCTTTTGTTGCCATTACACATCTGAGGGCCAGTTGTCAGTGCCTGGTATAATCTCTCTCCCTGTGATTTTTTGGTGATCTGTTACATTCCCCCACCGGCCATTGACATCCCCCCCAACCCCACCATCCCAAAGGTTTTCTTGCTCACTGCCACGTTGTGTGTTTGGGTCGGTCCCCTACCTCGGTATTAGCAGGTAGGTCCCGGCCGTGCTTTCCCTCCCCGTGGCAGGATCCCGCACCATACTGTTCGCCCCACCCCTCCTTTTCCGACAATATCCGTACCTAATAGAACGCTTTATCTTTTCTCCTTGCGGTGCCGTAGAGGCCCCCCGCCCCCCCCTTTCTTCCCCTAACTCTTTTCACAAGTCCTTTCCCCTCCTGGTTCTCTTTGAAGTCCTCTTCCACTGTTGATTCTTCCCCTCTTCCACCTCTCCCCTCCCCTCTTTTTCTTGCGGCCCTTCCCTTTATTCCCCCCCTTAACCTTTTCGTTAGGCCCTTTCTTGCCCTCGCGGCTTCCTCGTTTAACTATCGCGTATCCCCCAGCCAGTGCTTGTTTTCTTTTTCTCTTGTACCCTGCCGCCCCGTACGCTTTTCTCTTTACGACACACCCCTTAAATTTTCTTTGGGCTCTTCGGCAGATCCCAGCGACCCCCTGAACGGCGTTCCTCCGTCCCCGCTTAGTTTCCCTTGATACCTATCTCACTCCTCTGTCCAGCTGTTTTTCCCGGACAGACCCATCTCTGGGTTGAAAAGCACTCTTCCGCCAAACACCGCCGAGCTGACACCCCCCGACTTGTTACAACATAAAAGCGATGGGCTCTTCTTTTTTCCCCTTCCCTTGCGTACTTCCCCTTTTTCTTGATGCACTCCCCACGGATTTTTCATTTACCCACGCAAACCTCTCGTGCCGTTTCCGAGCTTTATCGGTACCCATAAGCCGCCGCCCCCCGTCATCCCGCCATCCTACCGTCTTAGAAAATTTGACCCCCCACACACCTCTGTCCCGACCACTTCTACCCGCGCCCTAGGCCCGCCACCCGCCTCTGCCCCTTCCTTGGAAAGTACCATGCACTCACTTTTCCGACCCCCCAACTACCCCCCACTATTGATTTGTCAAGTTCCCCCCTGTTTTCCCTCTTAAAGAGAACACCCCTATTCGAGACGGTCATTTTCAGTCTTTTTCCAGTTTCTCATCATGTTGCTGAACAGCCCCTCCTTCCCCATGAAGCGCCGCACCTTTCTCTAATCTCAGCTTTCTTCCTTGGCCATGTTTGTCCAGTGTTTCCCTCCTTTCCTCCATTCCTTCCTCGGAAACCCGCTAAAATTGACTTTTTTTCCTTGTTTTTCCCCCCTCCTGTCTTCTCTTGACCCCGGGCCCCGTGCCCACTTTTTCTGCTCATTTTAACAGCTCCTTTCCCCCAAGCTATCCTCCACCTTGGCAGCGCTCGTACAAACGATCATGTGTACTTTTATCGGTTGTCGACCCTGTGACATGCCCCATTTCTTGCACTCGACTAACCCCCTCCGTAACCTCCCCCCACAGTCGGGCTTTTACCCCTCTACTTCCCCCCCGAGTATTGTGCTGCCAGTGACACTCCATGTACCCTTATGTACGCTGCCAGTACCACTTGTTGTTTTTCTTGAATCGGCCGTCCTCTTCTCCTCCATTACGGCCGTTATTGCCAGTTGTCCTCTCTGTTGCCTGGCGGACATTTTTCCGTACTGCAGCGGCACCCAGTAGAGTCCAGTACTGCTCCGAATAATTGTACTCTCTTTTTCCCTTTGCCCCCACCCCCTCTTCCCTGAACCCGCACCCAATGTGTGCATGCCCAGTTAGGCCCCCGCGTTTTATTGTTTTTTTTTTTTCTTGTTTTCTTCGCCCCTTCTGACGTGTTGTTCCTCGTTTTTCCCTTGAGACTACACCCTTATTTTTGTCGACATCCTCTGCACATTTCTTCTTTGTAGCCCTCCCCCCCCTCCAACCCCCCCTCCCTCCAATCTTCCCCGCCGTATTCAGGTTCTTGTTTTCTTCCTTCCTCCTAGACGGCGTCGAGTGCTCCGCAACAACGTTTTTTCTTCTCCCTCCTGCAGGCGTTTGCCCTTCGTTTCTAGTCTTTTACCGTGGTGCCTTCCCGTTGCGTTTCCACCCCCTTACCCCTGCGCCGATATTGGTCCTTGTATATCCTCGCCTGTTTTTGTCTATGCTCCTTTCGAGTGCAACTATCCCATATTTAGTCCGGGGCGGAAATCGCGTTTCATTAGCGGGGTAGATGGCCATTAGACTTTGCCACGAGGCTTCCGCCGGTCACTTCTTTGGGCGTTTCTGCCTTCTTTCTCCCTAAGCTTTTAACTCTCTTATGAGTCAATTGGTTTATTTGACAGGAAGCGAGTGCCCCCTGCCAGGGCCGTTTTTTCGATGCGTGCACTTTCTTACCTTCTGCTACATCGCAAACTACCGCACCGCGCCTCCCCCTCCCTTTTCATTCTCTATTTCCGGTCCTCACTTTTTCCTCTTCTTCCTTCCCGATCTCGTTTTTTTTGGCCGGTCTTTCCTTTGTGGTCCTTGCCTTGAGCTTGTCTCCGGCCTGGTTGTGCCTTTTTTGTAGGTGTCCGGTGCAATGTCCTCCTTTTCCCCCTCTTTCCGTCAGGACCCCAACCTTTTGGCCCTTCTTCGCTCGGTTGTGTAGTGCTTCTAGTCATCCTTGCGAGAGATTCTCTCTTTTTCCCCTTCTTCTGTTATGTTTGTTTTGACTCCTGTTCTATTTCTCCTCTAGTGTTCATATGCCCGTTTCCCCGTCGGTGGCGTGTCCTCCGGCCCATGCTCCGTTGTGACCTGCCAGGACTCTTACAGTCGCGGGTTGTTTGCCCCCCGTTGTACGGGTATGCTTGTGGGAGCAAATATTTTTGAATCATGATCGACCGTACGCCTTTTTTTTTTTCTCGCCCGATGTGGATTCCTTCTTAACCATCTACAGCATCCTACTGATTTCCTGTCTTTTTTTGTCGTGCCCTGCCAGCTTTCGATCCCGTTTTTGATTTCCATACATGCGAACGCTTTCATCTCACAAGTCGTCGTGTAACCTGCCTCTCCTTGTTTTTTCTCCTCCTCTTCCCCCGGGCTCCCTTGCCATGCCAAGTAGCACGGGTTGCGAAGATGACGATTTCCCCGCACTCTCCCAGCACAGTTCACCTGGCGTCATTTTTTGTCCGGGCTTCCCCACTCTCTCGGTTTTATTCGCACGGACTTTCCAGGTGCAGTCCCCCTTTTTAACCTCTTTCTCGTCTGTTCGACAGACTCGTGTTTGTGCCATTCCCCGGTGCCCCATTTACATTTACCAACGTTTTTTTGACCTTTTATCCATCACCGTTTTTCTTTTTTCGTTTCTCCGTTTTCCTCCACTCGCAATCCCATCTCTGTAGTCCGCGCTCCCTTTGAGTTTTGGGTTTGCATCGCATTTGGCAACCATTCCATTCACTATTGTCTGTACCGTTATCCTTGGCCGCTCCGGATAGCTCCCTTTCGTCGGTTCCCCTTTCCTTTTCTTTGTAACATTATCACCATGTCCGGTAGCCCACGGTCGTTCCGAATTCCTGTTCTTGTCCCCTGTTGGATGTTTCGCCACCTCCCGCCCGGTAGCCGCGTTTCACGCCACAAGATGTCCCCCTCCACTGCTTTGTTTGGGCCGTTGGATTTTGCTGGTGTCCCCCCCCTCTTTTTCCCACTATCGTTCTCCTCGGTTCTCTTGTGTCACACCTCCGTCTATCGCCCGCCCACCCGAC
>Ga0179593_1433106_pt1 | contig 11334 bp, 7 predicted proteins | sample CZODoug2_1_08_16_FD_185931 | JGI IMG/M metagenome (GOLD analysis project Ga0179593, IMG submission 185931) | Vadose zone soil fungal communities from Angelo Coast Range Reserve, California, USA - CZODoug2_1_08_16fungal (PacBio error correction) | ecosystem: Environmental > Terrestrial > Soil >... | reverse complement strand
CTGCGTAGGCATTTTTAGTAAGGTCGAGTTTTGTTTCTGGGAGGCAGCTTCAGCATGAACCCGCCGGCTCTGGCCGCAGTTGAGTCCTGGGCGCTTAACTAATTTTCCCCCTTTTTTTTCACTCACCCTTGAGACCCTTACGGGATAGTAAGACTATACGATATGTGGTCCCCTCTCCTCACGAGATCGCTGTTTGGACCCCTTAAGGCAAACGACGCTATTCCACATGCCGACTTTTTCACCTAGCAGAACTAGAACCAAAGTGGGGCGGACTCGGCCGGCCTGCCCCACGTCGATGTTTTTTTTGTCACCGTACTACCGAGTTATCATGTCTCATAGAAGAATTTTACGCTAGGCTTTTTTGTTTGACGTAGTTTCCTGCTTTTCCTCTCCTTGACTTGAAGCCTATTTCCAACTTTTCATTGGACGGAACCAGATCACTCCCCCCCAATGGCGTTCTTGGCCCCGCCACGGTTTTTTTTCCCTCTGCAATCTCCATTAGAGGGTTCCCTCCTTAGTAGAGCAAAGATTGCTTTTGCGGTCTCTCTCTAGTTAAAGGGTCGCACGCGCCCTGCCCTTTCCCAACTTACTTCTCTCTAATTTCCTCTCCCCGTGTTGTGGTCCCTTTTTTTATGACTTACTGTTTTGCGTCGGTATTTTCGCCTGTCTCCATCTAGATTCACCGACTTTCCTAAAGTTTAATTTTCCCCTCTCCTCAGTGCAAACAGTCCCGCTTCCCCCATTTACACAGCAATTCTCCGCCTCTTAACTGAGTTCCCTCTGGGGCGTCGGTGGGAGGATTCCTGAACCCCGGCTCTGACGCGACAATTGTCTCCTTCCTGCTGACTCGGTTTTTTCCCAGTACGCGCAACATCCACCCCGACCAGAATTTTTTATCCCACTCGCTTCTCGTACTCAACACGGGACCCCTCTGTGGTTTCTTTCCTACCGTGCTGAAGCGCACTCCCTCGTAAGAACGAGCCTGCGGTGGACCCGTTAAATGGGCGGAGGTTCTGCGTTGGATGTACCTTCCTTTTACGGTGACGCACTTTTTCTTCATTGGAGCGATTTCGTAAATCGAGAGCCCCGGAAAATTTCTTCTATAGATCCCCCCTTTGGTAATTCCTTAGCGGCCCGTCTCCTTCTCCCTCGTTTTGGGATTTTCCCTTGCGGCCAAGTAAGCTCTCAAAAAGGAGATGTGCTTATTGAAGTGCCGGTTCGGCCGCTTCTTTGGAAGACCTGTCCCTTTCAGGCCCGGAGCTAGCGTTCCTGTTTGACGCTCCCATGTCAGGAAACCCGCCTTTTTTAGGGGTTGAAGCTTTTTTGTGGTCGGTGGGCTTGCGCATTTCAAAGGGACTTGAAGCAGAGGACCCTCCCCTGATTCCGTTCACCCTGAAGCCGAACCCGAAATATTCTCCACGTCGTTAGTGCGTTGACGAGCACCCTAATGGTCGTACACTTTTTGGACGTCGATTTTCTTTTGTCCTACCTTAATTACAACCGGTTGCCTAGTCTGGTTCTATAAGCCCCTGGTTACCTACACAATACGGGTATTTCTGCGGCCACCTCTTATTTTGTTTCCCTTTTTAAATTTCCTTTCGCTGGGGATAAGCATATGTTCGGGCTACAAGCTCTAATATCTCCTGATTCTCTGACAAGGCGCAACCGATTTTTGGTTTCTCGCAGCCACTTCCGGTTTTTGGGTTTTCTGTTTTCACTGGAACCCTTTTCCCAACTGTGTTCGGTTTCTTTAAATGAACATATCCGCTTCCTATCTTTACACCTTGTGCGATGCCTTCCGTTTTCGAGACCTTGAGAGATCTGAGATTTCTCTGCCCGCTTTGATTGAGGCCACCGGTTTAGCAGTTCCGCACCCGGACCTAACGTTGCATTCTTCTTTTTTAACCTCTTTTCGTTACGGCTTTTTGCCTAACGACAACTTTGTGGTCCTCCCCCCCTTTTTTAACGGTTCGTCCCTCGGTTCCACTTAAGGGGCCCCCACACAGGAAAGCTAGGGCGGTGCCCGTCGGACGGACTTCGCCGTGATATTACGCGGTACTTAGTCGGTCTCTGCCCAGATCCGCTTTGCCTGCAGCCTCCCTGCGGTTGCCCGCACGAAGGTACTTTTTGCGGGCGCGTCCGTATGGAGTCGGTCCTGTACGGCCGGTCCCTTTTACGATTTTTTCCTCCGCAGACCCCTCACTAGGCCGAGTTGATTCTTTTGTCACCCTCCCCTATACTCAACCTAAGGCCCTTCCTCCGGAATTCAGCTGGTTGGGGATGTATCACCTTCTTCGTTTGGCTCATTCGCCGCCCCTGCTGGCCCCCTCTTCTGTTGCAGACCTATATGAGAACTGGACGTCCCCCCGCCCGTCGTCTTCAGGATTTTCTCTCTTTTCTTCTACTAAACTTTTTCATATCGTTTTTGTGTATTCGCTTTTTGGATAGTCTGACGAGCAGCCTGAAAATTAGCTGTTATAGTAGTTTCTAGTTTGTACTTCCTGCTGCTCCAACTCTGTAGAAGCGTGTTCTCGCTGTAAACAGTTCTTCCTTTAGCTTCCACCCCAATGCATCGCGAGTCCGATCTTCGTTCTTTGTAACGTGACCTCCTCCTCAAGACTCCAGGTGTCCCAAATTTTCGAAAGGAAGGACCCCGCCCCCTCAATTCGCGGCCCCGAATTCACCAAAAGTCAGCCCCAGCAGCTAGCTATGAAGACGGCGACGAAGGCCCGCGAGTGGCCCCCCCCTTGCCCCGGGTCTCGATCCGAAACAGGATGCTTCCGATTTTTTTTACTTTGAGCTCGCTCACTCACATAGGTCTCCAGCCGAATATCTAGGTGAGAAGTATTTCCCCGCATCGATCCAGTGACTATCGTCCCCAAACTTGTGTGACGAACCCTTTTGGATCCAGTCCCCTCGACTCCCTGTGGATACAAGTAATGACCCGATCGTAGGTTCTTCCTTAACAAGGTTGCTTAAGAATCGATGTGTCATCATGTCTTTTGTATCAGGGCGTTCGACCTTGATCCCCAGTCCCCCCGGCTGTCAATATCGCGAGTTTTTAGACTCGTGTTGTTTGATTTGTGGCATTTTAAGCCCAGTTTGCCGAGTGGTTTTCGGACTGCCCCGAACCACCAGTCGCACACCTCCTAAACCCCCTGCCCTTTTTGAAAAACTTTCACCAGAACGCTCTTTGGCGAGAACGAGGCCTGGTATTCACCCGTGGGTAGCTCCTTTCCTTTAAGAGTTACGATGACTGCTACAGGACAGGATGAGTTTAGAGCTCGCCGGAGCTGACCCCCCCGGTGCCGGACAGTAGGTGTGAAACTAAATAGTAGATAACGACCCGCCCCTACGAGCAGTAGTTTGCTTTCCATGTCACGCCCGACCTTGGACTCTCCGAGCGGTACTAACTTCCCCCCCCCCCTTTGATAGACTTATTGAGGTCCGCTGGAAATTGCGTAGTGGAAGAAAGTGATGACTAAAATCAGCCCAACCCAAAACCAAGGCTTTTGTATTTTTGAGGCACGTAGAGTCTGAGCCGTTGTTTTTAAATGGATGTTCGGAGGCCCAACACTCCTGCAATTCCGCGATATCTCCTTCCCTCGAAGTTTTTTGAGCTCACCAGTGATTGTCTAAGTCCTTGACGATTTGAGCCCTTGTCACTTCGTCCCCATGGTCGCTCTCTTTCTATTCTGAGGCTCCGCGCCTATGAGAATTCAGTACAGAGACTGGAACATGGTAGCTCTCTTGGAGGTATCGTCCCGCGAACATAGCCCCAAATACCCCCCTGGGTGCTACTGACCTCGTTCTTACGAGGTTTTCTTTCCCCCCCCCCTTCGGGGCCTTTACGTTGCGTCGATTTTTGAATGCTTTTTTAGTGACTAGATTGACCTGCGTTCTCGCTCGAGCGAAGTCCGCCTTTCCTTTTTCTTTTTTGCGTCCCACCGCCCGATCCGATCCACCTGAGTGTGCTCTCAGCTCCCTTTCTCCGCTGCTTTTAATTTTTTGGTACCCCGTCTTTCTTTTTGAACGTCTTTCCTGCAGCCCCCATGCTTTATCTTGACTCTTCGATCCCCGCCCGCCAGCAAGAACCTGACAGGTCTTTTCTCCTATTTCATTTTTTTTTGGACGATGACCTACTCGTCTGCTTCTGGGCCCTTTTGTGACATGATGCGTGCTTTCATCGAGTACAGTTCCTGAGAGACCGAGTGAACAACATGAAAAGTAGAAGAGGAACCGGGGAGTAACCGCCCCCCCATTGGTTCAGGGTTCGGTTGCCCTTGCCTTCAACCAGTTCGTTTTTGGTTCCTTCGAAAGCACTCTACAAAGGGCTACGTCACCCCCACCACGTCCATGGAACAACTTTTCAACGAATTTATGAATGTTGGTAATTGACACAGATTGTGGCTGGAGGAGTAGCCCTGATTTTAATTTCGATCTTCCTTCGACTTAATTTTTGCTGATTTCCATTTTGGAGTTTTCTATGGGAGAGATTTAAAGTGAGTTGACCCCGTCGTGGTCCGGTTTCATGAAAATCTCCAGGCTCAGAGACTCCCTAGATTTCTTATTTGGGGTATAGGAATTCCCCTCAAGGTGTGCCACGTGACGTCAGTTCCTCAAACCCGAGGACGCTGAGTGAGTTTCGGCGTTGGTGATTTCGAAGCCAGACGGAACCTGACGAATTTTTACTTTGGACTCTCCCCCTTATAATCCTTTGTTTAGTCCGGGTGTTACTTCCAATAGCAGTCCCCCCAGCTGCCTCATTTAGTAAAACTACTTCTGAGTACATAGTGCTGTTTTATTCAATCGATAATTTTCAGCGAGTTTCTCGACTCAGACCAGACAGCATACTGCCGGTCTTTTACGTGTTGTCGCGATTTTGGACTGCCTACCGCGTAACTTGGAGATAAGCCAAGACTTTGTGGATGTCCCGGGTACTTCTAACGTCTATTTCCCTGCCACCCATAATCCCCTCGGTAGCGGCCTATAGGTTGGTTATTCTTAAAAGTCCGCTTTGGGATCCACAATTGCGACCCGCCCCCTCACATTTAGATGTTAAACGTCCCGGCTAGGACGTTTTCCCCCGGGTTCTTTCAAGTCTGGAGGAGCGGTTTTCCTTTGGGGTGGGGTGGTTCAACTTAAGATTGCCGTTTGAACCGGTCCTAATGCACCTTGACCACAGACCGTCCTAAACCTCGGATGCCCCCATTTGCTAGACTTTGCATCGATGCTCCTTTGCCGTCACTGGTCCCTAAAGGGATGTTTTTTCGAGAACCGTTAACGGTCACACCTACGATCTTGCAAACAGACCCCTTTTGGAGCCACAAACTTGCTTAGATCCCCGTCCCGCACGCTTCCGGCGGCGTTTCAACCTCGCAGCATGTTGACACCCCTGACAGGGTCTTCGAATAACCGGGTCTCGACGGACGGATCATTTCGTCCGGAGGAACCATAATTATATTTGGCGACGCTTACGGAATTCATTGTCTTCTTCAACGAGGCACAACTCTAAATCGCTCGTTAGGAGTTCAAACTAGTTTTCGCCGAGACGAACCCTATTAGGTTTGAATTTCTCCAATTCCTTAGCTTTGCCCCTTCGATTTTCTTTAAAGTCTCAACAGCTGAGAGAGGGCTTTTTCACTGGACCGGAGTCCTCGAGCCTTCCGGTTTTGGGAAACTATCTTTATTTAAGACCTTTTCGGTGAAGTTCTCTGGTTTAGTGATACGCAGGTACCGCAGGGGGAAGGTCGCACACAACTTTGTACGGCGATTTAGATGTTCGCTCCGACAATATTACGCTTACTATTAGTCGTTTTCCGGCTTCAACCTTCGTGAACGCCTCCGCCGGCCCTCGACTTTTCTTCGAGAGCTTGCGTGGCCGCACCCACTTCGCCATCTTAGTTGGAGGCTCTCCTCACATTCTTCTCTTTTTTGTTTCAGAGGGGCCGCGCCTTCTTCTTGAGGAATTGGTTTTCCGGCATAGACATTCTTCAAATTAGGACTTCCGCCTTTTTTTCAAGAAAGCCTGATTTCTTGGTTTAACGCATCGTCGAGGATTTTGGTGTCCTCTGCAGAAGGAAGTGGGAGCAGCCCAACGACAAAGACCTGTGCGAGGAGATTTCAGAAAGGAGTGGAAGGTAATTCAAGCTAAACGGAACCTTAATTTAAGCAGTAAAGACTCCCGATCACGGGCAGATTGCCCAGCTTTACTACACTCTAAACCAGTCCTTAGGCGCCAGGACAGGTACGGTGACGGATTTGTCCTTCAGCCCCCCGCAGTTCAGGAAATTCCCACATCCCCCTTTTTTTTCTGCCCTGAAGCCACCCGTGAGCTCCCTCTTCCCCGGCAGGTTTTCAATGATACGAAGGATGCAACGTGCTCGCCGGCAAGGATATTTTTTCTCCGTGCGTGAACCTGGAGAAACTCGGCTCCGCTTACAAAAAAATCTCGGGACCAAGGTTTTCGTTTCTCGAAGTATTGGGAAACGAAAATCCGCGCCTTAAAACCTTATATATTAAATTTCCCCAATCGGTATGAATCTTACGCTTTGGCACATACACGGGACGTTTGAATTTTTTTTAATAGGGTGCTAGTGTCTTTGAAAGATCTTGACCTTCAATCCGTAGAGCACCCCGTAAGACCAGTCTTGTAGGCTGTTGATCTCTTTTTTCGTGAGGTGAGATAGCCGCCATGTCCAGTTAAAACCTGATGATTTGAAACTTTGGCCCATCCACAAACCGATATCAAGCGATGAAACACCCCTACGATGGTCCACTGCCCGTTTCATCCGATTTCACATCTTTGCCCGGTATAGCGGATGTCCAACACTTTTTTGCAATTCCTGCCCCCGACATTGCACGCGCCGCGAAAATTTGAAAATTATCCGATCCTCAACGCCAAGGCCGGCGGCCCCTTCGGACTAAATCCGGTCTAAAACTTCACAGGCCGACCCGTCAACTTCCCCCCGTGTATTTCTCTCCCGTCCCCGAACGAACCGTGGCGTTAGTTACTAAAGAGTCGGTAAAATGATGTCCTGAAACGGACCGTGGCTTTTTCTCAGGTGTTCCTTGAGTCGGGAGAAGGAGTGACCCGCCGCAATTAAAAAGCCAACCGGTGACCCGTACAGGAGGGGAAGGGGCCCGGGGACATGTTTCAAGGTCAAGTTTCTGAGCGACGAGAACCGCTGAAAACCCGTAAATATCCTAGTGGAATTTTCTTCTTCCACACTTAGCGCGCCACCCGTGGTTTTGAGCCGACCTGCGTGCGCTCGATGAATAACCAAGGGAGCTCTATACCGCCCCTCATAGGCGGCCGGACTTCCCCTAACTTTTTTGAAAAACTAGACGGCCCGATTGTAGCCATTCACAAAAGCCCCCTTTTCTGCGTAAGCTCCCCCTAGACTTTCTCTAGTATAGTACCCGCTTCGAAAGGGTAGCAGCATCCTCGCCGGATGGGGCTCCCGTGATCCCCTTTTTGTTGTCTATGTTGTTCTTTTGCGCACGACGAGCCTCCTAGCTTGGCGTCAACCGACCGAGACCACAACGGTAGGATAATTCCCCTTTCGTGGCTGGGATGATCCGATTCTTTCGAGACCGTCGTCTCCTACGGGATGGGGGTCCTTTCCGAGATCATTTTTTTTCCTGGCAGCCCCGATTTTTACTCCAGACCAGGACAGTTCGCCTTTCCTCAGTACAGTTGTTGTCTCGATGCGGAGCTGGTCTTGCGCTGTCCATGATTGAGCCAACCATCCGACCATCAATTCTTTTCCCTCTGAGCGTGCGGCCCACCTCTTTTTCCAACCACCCCGTTCAAGAGGTTACACCGCTTCTTCTGACGCCATTTTTCTCCTTTTTACAACTGGAACCGGCTCCGCCTTTCTCCGAGCGCGGGAAAGACGCCTTTTTTTTTACCGAATACCGTCAATTCAGGCTCCTTACCACGATACGGGATGATTTGGCTGAAACCCCTGGGAAGAGGACTATAGTGAAAGAAAAGAACCCGTTACTTTCGTCCCTGTTTTCAACATAAGAGGTGCCGCGGTTCAGACTGGTTTCGAGGTTCCAGGTCGCTTCTATAATCGTTGGAATTCCTGTAGGATGTGATTTCGAGCGGAAAGGAAGCTGTTTTTGATAGAAATTCCGGGTCGCTAAATGTACGATCACGAGGTGCCCGGTATATTGATCCTTGGAAGGCTTTCCGACTCGGTGGAGTACTCCCTGGCTTTTTTTCTCCTGCGGAAGAAGGGGGTTTTTTTGTTTGATTCCTGGGTCCGGTTGTTGTCTTTCGGCAAATCAATTTGGAAAGCGTGCAGCCCCATGCCGGGGACTCTCCCCTCCGTCATTGCAAAGATTCTGTTGAATGTTTGGTACGCACGAGTATCAGCTCCTCAATTGGGCCAAGTATGAAACTCCCGCGTTATCGTCAAGCAGTTTCCCCGCTCTCCCATGATCGTTCAGGAGAGTTGTGACAACCCACGACTACCGTGACTTAGTTATGGTGGAGTCGACCCTTTTCTTCAAATTGCTCCGGAATCCATTGGGCGGCGTTCTTAATGCTGCAATTGTAATGGTCGTCAGCGGGCTCCTTTAGGGGTATTGTACAAGTAAATTCTTTTTTTGCAGTCCCCCAACGGGTTTAATCCAGCCGTCGCCTGTTGGACACGCCTCTACTGGTTTCGGTTAAAATCGCCCGCCTTTTTTTTTTGAGCGCGTTTGCGATGGGTTTGTTGGGCGTTTTCAAGGACTCCGTGGTTGGAGTTTTCCACGCACGGCGACATGCAAAATTTCCACGACAAGACCGGGCGGCTACCCTTTTTTTGCCTGTTGCTTTAGAGTCCCGAGACCCCCTATGATGAGCCGCGTCTGACTGTATGAGAGCCCCGGCGTGGGTCAGCACCTACCGGACATACTTTCCGCTTTTTCCCCGAGATTTTGCTTTTATGTTCGTCCTGGGCTAATCGCAAACCAGTTTTTCCCGGTCCTTCCTTCTGGACGGCTCCTGTTTGCATCACCTTCCGAACACCCGTCCTAATATTGTTTCCTTGCGACTTCGCAGTGCCTCCTGGACACCCCCTCTAACTCCTCGAGCCTGCCCCTCTGCGGACCAGCACGTTGGTTGGAGGGCAGCTTCGTACGGCTAGCACGGTAGCTCAGCGTTTTTTTCAGGTTGATTTTGGGGAGGACTTCCTTACATCGCCTGGGTGAGCGGGAGACTACCGTAGTTCAACTCTCCTTGAAGGGTCAAGGGCCCGTGGATCACCGACACCTTATACCGACCCCACGTCAGGCCATCTTCTCTACGCGACTGGCGTGGCGACCAGCCTTCTACGTCGTGGATGCCGGCTCGATCGTTGGACAGCAAGGCCTATCTTGCGGGCATACGATGCCCCCCCTCCCCCCCTCCGCCCTCGCGGTGATAGCCTTAACATAGTCTCTCTCATTTCCTACTTTCCCTTGGTTTTTTTCTTTCCGAGTTGTTTTTTCTATCTCATAATTGTTGGATGTCCCGTTCCCTTAAATAGGCCTGCCTCGGCTATAGGGCCAGTCGGAGGTTTCAACCTATTGTGATTCCTTCAGCATATCCTGCGAATTCCCATCCTGAAGATGGCATAGAGTTCGATTTTCAGTTTACAAATCTGCTGACGCACGTGCGCGGCTTCCCCGTTATATCTGGTCGTATCAAATCTTTCGACCTGAATGCTTACCTCAATCTTCGCGACGAAAAGGACTGCCCGCTACCGCCGACCGAAGAGAGGCCGAGAGCCCCACCCACCGATCAACCTTTTCTTCCTCTATCCATTGTCTCTCCGAGGATAGGCTTTGGCGCTCCTTCTCCTGCCCCGTTTCAGGCCATTGTTTGATTGGCTTTATCTGCTTTCAGGACTCCGTGACAAAATTGTCTTCCACCCTGGTTTTTCCGATATTTGCTCACAACCCGCCAGACATTCTCGGATCAGAATTCAAGTATTCACGATCTTCGTGCTACTGCTCCGGATCTCTCTTTAGCATGTCGTTTTGTCCCGGTCGTTTCGTTTTTTCTTTCCGTTGTTTCTTCTTCCTCTGCCCCCACTGTCCCTTACGATCCTAGGCGGGAGGACGGTCCTGGTGATCCATTTAGTTGAATCTCCCTTTTTTTTTTCAAGTCACCTCCGCCCGCCCCACATGCTGACCTAAGCAGCACGTCGCTCTGGGACGGATCTCTAATTGCACCCCCTAAATTCCCACCAGCTCTTCCTCACCATACTTTCAGGATAAAAGTACTCGCTCACCTAGGGCCCCCAAAAGATAGCTACAGACTCTTCACCGATCTTCATCACTTCCCCTTTCCCTCTTCCCTTACTCCAGCTCCTCCCATGACCGTCTTATTCCTCTGCTCAACTTCTCCACTCGTCTTCCTACCCCCCAATCTCCCTTTCCTCTTCTTAAACCCTCTGAGTTCGGATTTCCCACTGTGTTGCTCCTAATGCTTCCCCTCGCCTCGATTATGCCTCTCCCCCGTAAATGGTGATCCCTTTTGTTTTGCGAATTGCTAACTTGCTCCCTCAGACGTCGGTGGTTCTTTAGCCACACTCCAGGTCGTTCCCCACGACGCCACTATCCGGGACGGTTCTTTGGTTTTTCCACGCATTAGCCACCCCGGTTGGGCGACTTCTTTTACAGCAAAGGCCTCTACTCCCTCACGCTGAGTGCTGGGGACCACCTCTTGTCACTGCGGCTTCCGTAACCCCCCTAATGGAACACCCCCCTGTCTTTGCTATTTTAGGCCCGTGTCGCTGTTATCGGGGGCCCGGGGATGCTCCTCTACAGTCTCGAAACAAAGCGCCCCCAACTTCGATTGCAGTTGCGCCATGGGCGGCTCTAATCAGGAACTTCCTTAGAACTCCCTTTTTTGATCGACGATCTACGGGCGATATGGCATAACGGCTTATACGATCTTGCCGGTTGTCTGCGCCTTTTTACAATAGTAGTAAGCTGAGGACAAATTACTTTTACTGATTTCCGATGTGAACTCTCCGTTAGGAGTTTACTGGTCAGGGACCAGTCGCTATTTCGTTAAGAGGCTCTCCATGTACCTATTCCCTTTTTCTGTGCGTCGCGTGTTCCTTTCCTTCGTGGTTTGGGCTGGGATCGACGGTCTTGACTTTTTCTCCAGGACGAGGGCTCCTTTCCTGTCCTTTGCGTGCCAACCAGCCGACTCCCGATCCCACAGTCCCTCATTCCTTTTTTTTCCTTTCTCTCGTGTGGTGGTTACTCTCTTGGTTGCCTGTTCGGCACCTCCGTTTGCGTTTCTTGTCCGTCCCCCACTTGACGACCCCACCGGAACCAACAGAT
>Ga0179593_1428599_pt1 | contig 11334 bp, 9 predicted proteins | sample CZODoug2_1_08_16_FD_185931 | JGI IMG/M metagenome (GOLD analysis project Ga0179593, IMG submission 185931) | Vadose zone soil fungal communities from Angelo Coast Range Reserve, California, USA - CZODoug2_1_08_16fungal (PacBio error correction) | ecosystem: Environmental > Terrestrial > Soil >... | reverse complement strand
TTTGAGGCCCAGGTGCCTGTTCCACTTTCCCTTTTAGGCTTCTACACCACGATTGACCTCCCCAAAGCTTTCTCGGCGGGGTGCTGAGAAGTACCGACCTTTCCCCTTTCTGTCCCCGTGACGATACCAAAAACGCATGACGAGTTACTTCTGTCGTCATTCCTCTTCTTTCAGGATACGACCTGATCCTTGGGGCTTCACCAGGTCTGAGAAAACACGCTTTTTTTCTCGATCCCCCCCTTCCATGCTTGTGGAGACCACTTGATAAACCTCTCGTCACTGACACAGAGTTTGCCCCCAGGTTCGCGCAGGGCCCCGCGAAAAGGATATTTGTTTTTGTCCCCTACATGGTCACATTTACTCCCCCTCTTGACCCCCCAAACCCTGAGGTCGACCAAACGCTAGAGTTTCTTACTTTCAAAATTGAGTTTCGAAGTCTTTTCGAGATCATTTGTATCTATTTCTGCTTGATCCCTGGTTATGTGGAGCGTGCGGGCCCGCCTTTTTACGCGCCCTACAAAGCGTCTGCCCTCCCCTCTTCCGTGCTCTTGCAGATTTTTCACGGTTTTGGCGATTTTTCTTCCCTCGTTGAGTATCGACGCCCATGAACGTTTTGATACCAGTTGTCCTTCCCTTGACTCTGTCGTTTACTCATGTACTGGGCTGACTAATCTTTTGAAGGACACCCAGCTCCTTTCTTCTCCCTTGGTCTCGCCACCCCCCCCCCATTTTTTTGACATATGAGGGAGTAGTTTTCATCCTTTTTTTTTTTTTTCGTGATTTTCTAACCTTACCCTTGAACTCCACATCGTTTTGTCCCCAGCCCCCAACCCCATCTCCCTCATGGGAAACCATGGCATGTCTCATCCTTCTCCCCACAGTTTTTTCCTTCCGTGCCGAACCTCATTCAACACTCTTCCCTTCGATGAAAGTTGTGGACGCGCTTGTCCGCTCCTCTTCGGTACACCAACGAGGAGGTGGTCCCTTCCCTCCCCCTCCTTGGCAAAAGTGCCTGTGTGAACTTTCTGCCCCTTGACCTTACATGGATAAGGATTGAATCCACTTTGTCCCAATTCAAGCATTCGTTTTATGATTCCCGTACTAGTTGTACGTTCTTCCTTCCCTTAGGGTGTCTTTTCCTCGTCTTTACCCTGAGTCCCAGAAATACCCTACTTAGGATGTCTGCTGGAAGACCGCCCTTTGTTATCCATAATTGCTGACTCCCCGGGTGAACATTAATAAAGGGTCACGCTTTCTTTTTTTTTAATGTAAGGGCTTCCTGCCCCGGGAAGTACCCTTACCCTGCACGGCGTTCCTCTTCGAAGCTTCCCCTGTCCCTTTATGTGGCCACTCCGTGGCCAGTCCAAGACGTACCATCTTTTTTTGGATATTCCATTCAGAGACTGCTAAGACGGGTTTGATCTGCTAATTTTTTCCCCTTGTCTTCAAAAATCCAGAGAACCCCCCCCCCCCTATCTTGCCTGATTAACCGTCCCTTCTGGCCCCCTTGAGATTTTTTGACCTTGACTAAACCTCCCACAATGGTTTACCTTTTTCCTTGGAGAGCATCTCCAGGCGATCATGACGGCCCCCCCCCTCTTGCTTTTTTTCCCTCTTTGACGCTTGAAAAACCCCCTCTCATCTTTCCTCTTGCAGTACAAATTGCGATCCTTTCCACTCTGTGTCGCCTCCCTAAGGGACTGCCCTGTCCTTTTATCTTCTTTCCCGTCAAACTTTCCCCCCCGGGACGCTCCTAACAGAGGGGTTCTGTCGTCCTATTCCTTACAATGGTTAGTTAGTACCCCTTAGAAACTTGGCAAGAAGTTAATGTAGAGTTCCTTGTAACCCCGATGGCCTATGCCCCTTAATATCGGCGCAATAGAATTATATATTTTATCTCCGTTTTTTGATAGAGATTATCCCCTTGGTGGCCCGACTATTCCATTCCCATTTTTCTGTATCCTTCCATATTAGTCTTTTCTACCGTAAGTAGGGAACGTTAAAGGCCGACCGTAAAGCCTCTTTCTGAAAGCCCCCCATTGTTTTCTGAGCGTTCCTATGTGTTTCCTTCCCCCTGATCTTCATTTCCAGTGCCATGGTGACTGAGCGTGATCCCCCCCCTTAGTAGCATTTTTTCCCCCCCCCCCGGCCCTCTTTCTCGCAACGATATGTGAGTTTCTTTTTCCCCCACTCGTCCCTGTCTTCCCTTGAAAGCTTTCCGTAATCTTCGGGTTGTAGATTTCTTGGCCCCCCCTTGTACCATTTTTTCACTTTCACGGTAAGCAAGGTGCATTAGCGATACGGTGCTTCCAATTGGTGATTGTGGAGGCGTATTAGGTGTTAGTTCTCAAATCTCTGTCCCCCACCCCATTACGCATCTATCGAAGTATTCCTTCCTGCTGATTGTCCTAGGTTATAAAACCCCCTCCCCTTTGGTTAGTAGGAAGGGTTAAACCGTTCTTGTTCCACACTGCTGGAAAGGTCCAGCACTTAGCGCCTCCGTTTTAGTGTCCTGTCCCGACATCTGCGGCGTGAGGAACTCCCATGACTGTCGAAAGAGAATTCCGGGATTTTGTATCCCTCTCCCTTAGGAGATAAACTCAAGGTGAGGTCGGAAATCCCCCTTGCCCACTTTTTCCTGACAGCATCGCAGGTTTTATTTCGGTAGCTCTTGACCCCCTCAAGTCGGCAAGACCCGAACCTTCGCTTACCTCGGCCTTTCTTCTCAACGGGGAGTTCTACTTTTCATCCTTCCTTCTGATTCACCCCCGTAACTTTTATGAAAGTTGTCCCCGTTCGTGCGGAGTTAATATTCTGAACCCCTCCCTTTGGTCACTTCTTCTTCCAAGCAATTCCTCAGAGTCCTTCTTCCCCCCCTCCCCGCCTCCCGCGAAAAGGAGAGCCTGCACAAGTCATAGTAACTGGCCGCTTTAATTACCCGGTTCGCGTCCCTTGACTATTCCCTGACGGTTTATAAAATGAGTGCTTACCTGCCCTTAGGTGACCCACTTTCGTCCTCTCTTTCTTGCAGTTTCTTCCCCACCTATGTCCTTTTCCTTGATTAAATGTTTTTTACATCAAGCCACCGTAAGCATGATTGACACCCCGACTCCCCGCACCTTTTTCAAACCTGTTGTTTAGAGCAGATCTCCTTTCTCCGTTTTTTCTCCGAGTTATAATAAGTCAGCATACCTAGTCACCTGCCAGCTTCTCTTATTACGAAATTGATTTACAACGATTGCTTCTCAACCAGGATGACATCCCAGATCAGTTCCCTTCAACGAGTTGAAAGAATGTCATTTTCTTTCCGCGATTCCCCTCCCCGGAGTGTGGACGAGTAGTTTCCCTTACTTGATTTAAATCTTTCCCCCCCCAAATCTTGAAACTAGTTGATCACATCGCTATTTCCAGCCCTCCCCCCTTCTACCCAACACTGAATCTTTTCTCTCCCTCTTTTGGTGGTAATGTCTTTGTCCCCTCGTCTCCCTTTAATAATTAAGTGACTCCATCCCCATTCCGTTCCGCAAAAAGCGAGACCTGTCTTCGGGGTCCCAGCACGTCCCTCTTTTCTCCCCGCTCCTCCCTTTTCAGTTGCTACAGAGCCCTGTGTTTTGTCCCCCCCTGTTTAAAGAAAAAAGTCCGTTTCACGCTCCTTCCCCGAAGAGGCAAGACGAGACCTCCTCTCTCAGGATTTGTCCCTTCTTTTCTATTCCCTTAATACCTGATAATTTCTTGATGTCCCCCTTAGTCCTCAAACCCCTCCCGGATGTGTGACTCCACTTCTTTGGTGATCCCTCACCTTTCATTTTATTCAATGGTAAGACCCTCCTCCCCTTTCTTCTTTTTCCTCCCACTGGTTTGGCGAATCTCTTCTTGTCTGAAAAATTTTTCAGGCCCCCTGTTTTAGTCTCCCCCGAATGCGCTCAACGCTTCCCACCTTCGTCGTCAGTCTCATCTCGCCGATCTTTTCTCTCTTGACTCTCCTTCTGTCTGAAGTTCCCGGATTACTCTTCGTTTTCGACGGATAATGGAGTTCCTCTGACCTGTTTTCTTCACCAGGGGTTCTTTCCAACAAGATTTCGCTTCTTTTTCTTACAAGGGACTTTCTGGAGGAATTGTTATACACCCTTCCCCGCTACTGAACCTCCTCCCTGTCGCTCATTTTTTCCATCTTGTTCCTTTCGTATACCATTTGATTGGGACAATTACACGTGGACTCAATTGCCCCCCTCCCTTTCCTTAACCCCCCCCCTCTAGTCCGAGGATCTTAAACAATGTTTTTTCTCAGTGGTCATCATGGACGATGTTGAGTCCCGCTCAAGGTCTGTGTGACCCCTGCGGGCCCGCACGGAGTTCCCCAGACCTTCTACTCACCTTTTGTCCAATAGACCGGTCTTTCCAGGATTTACATTATGGGTTTAGATATCTTCCCCCCAGGTGCGTTCAACTATGCCATGGACCTTGTCTAAATTTCTTCCTCCGAGAATAGGCTTGAACGATGGCCTTTCGTTTCTTGTTCTTCATCTCGACATACCAGCTTCCCTCTTTTCCCTGCTTCTGCAGACAAAATCTTTTGACATTTTTTTCTGGAGGCGTTTCACCATGCTTCGTTGTCGTGCTTTTATGGCCCCCTTAAACTTGAAAAAGTCTTTTCGACCGTCCCCGCTGCGGACCCCCACCTGCGCCCCATGCCTAGTCAAATTAAAATTCTGTCACTCCTTTTCTCAACCCTCGGTCCCCCCCTCTTCCAAGTCCCTTTTGAAAAGACCCCAGAGGTCCCCCCTACTCCTTGCTGGGAATGGCGCCCTCCTTGTTCCTCGCAGACTTTTTTGACCAACTCCTTTCGCAAGGTACCGGACGCCTTTGAAACCGTGGAGGTTGTTTCTCCCTTATGAAACCCTCCCTCCCCCCGGAACCGTTTCAACCCGATTGCTTTTGTAACAGTTCTGTTTCTTTCCCCATAAGATTCGTCTTATTCTTACTTCTTCTGTGATCACGAATCTCCTCGTCCTTGGGTTTTTCTTCCTCCGATTACCCCGAATCCGCACCCTCCCAACCTTCTTTGTTCCTCGAACCGACCCCCTTTTATTCGTCAGGTATTTACTTCCTCCCCTTTGCTCCCCGCCAACCGTTCTCCCTGGTCCTTAGCTCTGTTCTATTATTGTGCTTCCGACCCTTCACTTCCAGAGTGAAAACTTCCACTACTTCGTTTAGTGGACCCATTTTCAATGACTCCTGGTCCTCTAATGGAACGTCCCCGCAGCCCTCTGGGATGGACCAGTTTTCATTTACTTTTTACACTCTTTTGTTTGCTTCCCCGTTTGTCTTTGGCACCTTGTAACCATAATCCTCCCCCCCAAGGCTTTTTCGAAAACGGGTTTCCTCCCCCGCTGAAGCGAGGTCCGAGCTATTGCGTGTCCTGTCTCTCCACTTATCCAAATGGTAATTGACTTCATGGAGGCTCAGCCCTGACACTCTAATAAGGGAAGTTTTCAATTTTCCCCCCCCCTGAGGCTTTTCAAAGCCCAAGTTTGCTAGATCTTAGTCCTTCCCCCGCTTCAGCCCCGGCGAATCGACTCCGTGATGGAACTTTTCATGCCATTCTTTGTTTCCTTGCACCCCCCCTACACGTCCAACATTCCAGTCCGGGTCGTCCCGTCGAAGGTAATTTCATACCTTCATTACCGAACGGACCTTAGAGATCAGTCTCCTTATTCTACTCTTCTCTCCATGGGCTACTTTTACATAGGCTATCACTTTTAATAATCCCGTTTTTGTTTTTATTTCTAGAGATCCCTGATGGGTATCAATGACATAGAAGTTCGAAGTTTCCATCTTTGCGATAAAGGTTAAATCGGGAAGAATTTTCTCCGTTTCCTCCCAATTCACTCCTTTCATTTCGTTCCTACAAGGTTGCACCATTGTTTATGACTACTTTGCGTTTTTTCCCGTCACCTATTTTACCCTTAAAGGAGTGGCGGAGTCGATGTCTAACTAGGATATGCTTTTTCCCTGCCTCTTGAGCAGTACGGTAGGTGCGTCAAACTACGTAGCATGGAATTGAGGCCAATTGGCCGCCTCTCTTCTTTGATTCTACCTCCGGTGCCCGTTATAAAGATTGAATTTCTATACCGTGTTTAAGCCATTCCTTCTCGTGAATTCAGGCCAGGTAGGCCATTTTTCCGTCTTCTGGGTTATCCAGGTCTGATGGTTCTTTCTACCTGATGCACCTACCCACGGATTAACTCGTATTCGACCTCTCATGGTCCATGGATTCTTCAGAAAAGGTGTCTTTTTTCTTTGGCCAGTATTTTAACCACAGAATACATTTACTCTTTTATAAACTCCCCTTGAATTTTCTGAAATTTTATTACCTTTCTGCAAGTTGGACAGAAACTGAAAAGGCTCACCTTCCTTCGAGACAGAGTCTAGATTTCACGGAGGTAAGTACCCTTCACAGTGATTATTCCCCTTAACCTGCGTTCCCGTGACACGCCCCCTCCCCTCACTCACGTTAGGTGTATGGCTTTATTAGTTGTTCTGTGGGTGTTGTTTTGGTTCCTTTGTGTTTGTTTGTTGCCTCCCGCGTTTTACTCACTTGATACCGATGAGGACCCCCTCCTTATTCTCATAATACGCTTCCTATTCCTAAAGCAAACTGTTTTCAATCAGAGTTGTGCCCCTTTCTATTTGTATTTATAAGTTGTCTCCCACCGTGCCCCGGGTCATCTTGTCCTTAAGCCGAGTATAATGTCCTATTGATTATGCACAAGTCCGTACTGCCTTCATAGTAGCAGGGCCTTGCTTTCCGGTCGCCCTATTGCTTTCGTCAGCCGGCGCTCCATCTCTGACTTGCAATCAGTTACAATGTGTTCTTTGTGGCTGGTCTTGCTTCCCCCCTGCTGTTCGAAGGGCATGTTTCACCTTTTTGATACCATCGCAATCAGCTGCTTCCACCCCACTAATCCCAATTTTTTCACACTTTTATGTAAACCTTTATGCCTCCCTTAGCCGAGGTGTTTCTTAAAGTTCCCATAAGCCACCCTTCCTTCTTACCTCCCCTCTCCTCTATTCAGGAACTTTCTCGTTCCTGCGGTTTATCTGAGTACCACCTAAGTCCACCCCTCCATGAAATCCACCCGACCCTGAACTTGATGATAAGTGTGATCGATTACAGGCGGCGTTATAGTCCTTTCCCCCCTCTTTTTGAAGCGGGCCCAACATCTGAGAATCATCTTCCCGATGAGCTCCGACTCCCCCCCCCCCCTGTGGAAGATATACCTGTTCCTTCCCTCTTTGGCTGCGATCCACGTTCTTGTCACGACCAAGTTTCTCCACTCCATCTCCTTTTAGGAACAAAGACCACGGCTCTGTTCTGCTGTTGCTGGAATCAGGTTCCCCCGTTCCCCCTCCCAGAATCTGGGCCCAGGATAAAGAGCAAATTAGTGTTGTCCCCCGCCCAATTTTCCTTGCCAACCCGAGACCTTGAGTCTCCCTCTCCCAGTAAGCCCTTTTTCCCCTTTTTTTTATGTTCTTCGGGTGCATTCGTGGGATCGACTTTAACCTACCTTGTCCCGGAGCCCTTCAACCCTCCTATTCCTGATCGTCTCATCCTTTTCGTGAACATAAATTGGAATGTTCAAACTTGTTAACCCTCCCTCATCATCATTCCTCCTTTGTTTGTAGAGAGATTCCTTGTTCCCCCTGTTGTTTGACAATCCAGGTATGAGTCGCCCTGACTTTAGATCCCCCCCCACAGTGATAGGGATGTTTCTTTACTACTACCCTTTCGTTCTTGGTCCCCTTTCCCCCCCCCCCCGTACGAATGCCACCCGTGCGAGCCTATCTGCGTCCCGCGTTCTTCAGGATTCTTGCTTCCCCTCGGTTTCCCAGGGGTTTAACACCCCGATGGGTGAATCCCCTGACCGCCTATGAGGACCTGTCTCACCCCCCCCGTTCCTCTTTCCATCCCAGTCCTAAACTGGGCGCGGTGGGTCGCCCCCCTTGATCTCTGGCTCCCCCATCCCCATGGGATTGAAAACTTGTCTTCTCTCAGCCACACCCTCGTTTAAACCCACAGATCGCTCGTTTCTCCCACCCTGGGTGAATTTCGGTTTGATTAGTAATCCTCTTTTTCTCGATCACCACCGTGTGCCCCTGTCCTACTTCTGGCCTCAGTGACTATTCCTGCCAGTGGTGGTCATCTCTTCTCCTTGTCTTCAAGGACGTTGAACTTTATGTGAATATCTCTTTCCCTATGAGTTCTCTACCAAAGTGCCAGTTCTGAAATTTAGTCTCGCGTCCCTTTCAGGTTCCTTTAGATTTGTGCTTCTGTCCATATCGGGTGAACAAGCGTCCTTCTGCACCTTGGTCGCGCATTTTGTCAACTAGCGGGAAAGGGTTTAATCCCCCTTGTCGGGCTATAACCCTTGATTCCCTTCCTTGCAGTTGTTGAACTCCAGGCGTACCCCCCCCACCTTCAATGGTTCCCACTTGTCCTTCCACGACTCAGGTTTAACCCCTCTTTCTAGAAAGTCCCTTTACCTTCCGGCACAGATTCCATTTCTTCCTGAACTTTGCAGGTGAGTTAGAGCCGCGGGACCCAGCGCTGGCTTTCAGGGGAAGAGTGCCCTTGCGTTTTTCCCTCCTTGTGCCTGCAGAACTCCCCTTGACCGGTCCCACCGATAAAACCGTGCGTGCTCACCACTCCACCCCTTGGATTTTTTAATACGTGATAAGAAGAAGCTTTTTAATTCTCCTTGACTTGCTTGTCTCGTTCATGTGCGTGAACCAGCGATTCGAATACACCCGGCTTCTTCGGGTATGTTCGAAAGACATGTTCGGCGTAGAAATGTACGTGTAATTACTCATTTGATCCAGTACCTTACGTCCCTGAGAATTTGTACAGGAGGTGGCGAAGTTTCAGTTTTCGCACGTCCCTCCCGATAGGTGATTACCCCCTGCAATTCGGCGGGCCCGACTGTACTAGCATGTTCCCCAATTTGTACCCCCCGTTCCGAGAACTGGGCGTTCGCTCCCGTCCATCCTACTTTCCAATTATTGTATCGGGCCCTTCCCTGTTTTTCCCTCGGGTCACGCTAATCCGCTAACAAAGTATGCGACCCTTGGGGCGCCCCTCACATGAGGCGCCCCTTGCTTGCATGGAGGTCCGTGATATAACATTTTAGCCAATGCTTCTGAATGATTTTATTCGAAGCTCCCCCAGCCCTGTCGATGAATCTTCCAATTCTCTTGAAGTTTTAAAAGATTCCTGTTGCTCTATTTCCCCAACGAGTCTACGACGTCTTTGAGCCTCCTTCCAATTTCCCCTCGGAAGTCTTGACCTTCAACATAAAGTCTCCCCGAAACAGGTCCTTGTTTCAGTCCAAGTTTTATTAGGTCGTTCAGGTCCCTTCGGCCTCCCGTACCTTCGTCAAGCTTATATTAAATAGAGATTTTCTGCCTAGGAATACTTTCCCCTCCCGCGAGATCCCTTTTTTAAATACTTTTTTTGTTGAGATATATCTCGATTGCGGAAAGATCTTTCAATTTCATTATCCTTTTCCCCTAGTCCCCCCTCCATTCTTATTCTTATAAATTTACCGTCGGGAATGGCCTTTTCCTTTCCCAGACCTTTACGCCTTTGAAGGAACCCTGACCTCCTTTTTTCTTTAGCTGAATTAGGTCTTGGCATCCGACCCTCCCACATGTCCCCCCCGGAAAGTGAGATGAGCCATTTATTCCGACTCGTTGCCTGATGACAGCAAAACTTAATGAGAGAAAGATCCCATTCTATGTTTCCCTGTTGTTGCATATTATGGGATTTTATCTTTCATCACATCAGCTGGCGCCGGCCAAATTGTGATTGAATTCTTTGTACAAGCTCTCTATTCGCCCCTAGCCACTTGATGTAGTCCCCCTGTGTTGAGCCCGATCGGGGTTGCTGCCATAGGTGTTCGTGACCCCTCGATGGCCCCCCTTTTCCGAAATCTCCAAGACCTTCTCGAATCATTCTCCCTTCTCTAAAGAAGGGGTTCTTCGGGGACGTAGTGGACAAAGACTGCACCAACTAGACTGGAACCCCCTGCCCATATTTCTTTTCCTGTACCTGGCATTGATTTACTCACAATACTCTCACCTTTTAGAATTAATTGATTTTTTCACTTTTTCCTTCTGTCATCAACTTGATGTAATACAAACACGAGGCGTCCCTGCGAGGGCCGGTCCCGAGACAAATGCCCTTTTAGGTTTCTGGAGTCTTTGAGAGGTTCCAGTACTTTGCAGACCTACGGTCGGCTCAGAGGTATTCTGCGCACATATCCGTATCACGTCCGAAGTTTGATTTTTCCTAATAAGCAACTTTTATGAACACATTCACTTTTACAGGTACGTGCGCGTTCATCCCCGTGAACCGAACTGACCTTCCTTTAGGGTCCCTTCCTCCGTCATTATTTATTTGGCTGTCACCATTACCTTCGTTAATCGCTCCGGGAGGCCCTTTTTTCATGTTGAGTCCTTGATCGGACGTGCGGCTCTGTTTTCTAAAAGATTTGCGACCTCAATTACCTTTCCTCAAGGATTTCCCTTGTTACTCTGGTTAAGGCTACCACGCTTGTTTTCCAGTTCCATCCCCCGGCATCATCAACGCCCTTGACTCATTGGTCCAACCTGACTCCCCGCCCATCATTTTTCCAAATTTTATTCCGTCTCCCATTTCCTGAAGGCGTCTTCGTTTCTTTTACTATAATATCCCCCTCTTCTATCCAATTTAGTTTCGAGTTCGACTACTTTAAACGTTAATTTTCGGAGGACCCGCTCAGAACTTCGTCCCGAACCCGCTTACGCTAAGGCGACTATTTTCCCAGGTCTGGTTGCTTCACTTTTTGTGTTCCCACGGAGACAGCGGTCACACCAGCGGTGACTCTATACAATAGTAAAGATATTCTCGCCCCTCTCCACAATGGTGTTAATATCCCTCGCGATTTGGTCCTGATCTGTTTTTTCCCCCAAGTGAAGGTCCTCTCACTTTCCCTTCCAGGAAATCGGGTGAAAACGACAAAGCAGACTGTAGTACGAGGCACTGTTGCCACCATTCCTAGCAGGTTCACTTCCACCCTCTCCCCCCCAGCTTTGTTTCCCCTCCTTTGAAACGCCTTTCACAGATCCCTTTCTCCTCTGGCTGCCGCCTAATCCTCTCGACGGAGGTCTTGGGGACTTTTTTCACTACCTTATCCAAGGTATTCGTGCCAGCACCCCCCCCCCCGCCTAGTCGCCGGTACGTCAAGTTTTTTGGCCTTCCTCCCTTACTTGCCCCCCTGGTACGACACAGAAGAA
>Ga0179593_1424878_pt1 | contig 11334 bp, 9 predicted proteins | sample CZODoug2_1_08_16_FD_185931 | JGI IMG/M metagenome (GOLD analysis project Ga0179593, IMG submission 185931) | Vadose zone soil fungal communities from Angelo Coast Range Reserve, California, USA - CZODoug2_1_08_16fungal (PacBio error correction) | ecosystem: Environmental > Terrestrial > Soil >... | reverse complement strand
CTCTTAGCGACGTATTTCCACTACCCTCCCTACCCTTTTTACGTTTCGTTTTTTCCCGTTTAATTCCCAGTCCAACCCGTGAGGTCAAGTCGTTGGGACGAGTAAAGTTTTGAGACGTTTTTCGTCATGGTTTGAAAATGTTGACTTCCTAAGGAGTGTGAACTTTTCTTTCTTGGCTGATTGACTTCCTTTCAGCCCGGTATTTTCCCCTTTCCCTGCGACCTTTCTCCCTTCTTCTTCTTCGCCCTGCCACTCTTCGGCAAGTTGAATAGTTGGCTTTAGGAGGCATCCTCTAGTAATGTGTTTAGCGTGTGTCCTTCCCCTTTTTTTCTCCTCCTGCCGAATTCCTTTGTCCTTTCCTGATCGTTTCGCCAATGGCTGCTGAGCATCTTTTCCCCCAAAGGAACTTCCCTCTTGAGATCCTGCTTTTCAAATTCCCTTCCGATGTTGGCCTCCCGCCCCCCCTTCCCACGCCCTCGAAGTGCCTGTTGTTAGGTCCCCCGTCCCTCTGCGGTGCTATTAGGTGCTGCTTGTCTGAAAGGGAGGCAAGGCGATCCTCCCTGAAAATCCGCGATTTTTTCTCCCCTCTTCCGCGGTTCCCTGGTGAAGCGCAATTCCTCTCCCTTTTCCCAGGCTTCCCTGGGCTCGTGCGTGGCCGACCTGAAAAGGGAACGGTATTCGAGCCTTCTGTATCCAGCGATGTTTTTCGGAAGAGGCCTTCATCCTACTTGGTCGCTGATCACTGGATCGGACGCGCTTTTTTTTTTTTAGCAGGCCGTTTACTAATAGTTGACCTCTCGTCGAGACTTCCTGGTATCCCCCCTTCCCTGCTGGCCCCTCAAGCATGCCCCGTTTCTAACGTACTGTTCGGATCCGTCAGTCTCGTTTTCCTTTTACTTTCCGTAGCCTGTCCGTTGTCGGATCCCGTCCTATTCGTCGCGTGGGCCTCGCCCCAGTGTTAGGATAGTCAAGGCGACTAGCAGGGAATCCTCAAACCCGTTTCAGGTTTGCACTGGTGTTTTTTCCTCTTTTTTTCTTTTTTTTTTTTTGTGACGCTCGTCTTCTCTCCCCTTCTTACTTCCCCGTCCTCGTTCCCTTGCCAGCTAGCCCTCCCACCGAGGTAAAGGTTTGGAAGTCGACTCCCCTCTCTCTTTCCGCCTTCCTTCAGGTTTTTACTCACTTTCCTCCCCCCCCCCTTCCTGAAGGTCCTTCGCCTCTATCCGGTGACCACTCCACAGAGTTTTTAACTGGCTTAAAGGGAGGGAAATGCTGTTGGCTCCAGGGTTCCGGATGTAATATACGTTCCCGAACCTCTCTTTCCTGCTCACCACCCCCTTCTCACTCTTCCTTTGGCCCTCCTAGGTAGTACTGCGCCTAGGGGAGTTTAAGAGTGGTCTCCTCTCCCCCTTCTTCCCGCCTGCTTGGTGTAACGACCTCTTTGTCCCTTTTGTTGAAACCGCTTCCGGCCCCCTCCGCCGATGAGTGTACACTGGGGCACTTCAATGATCAAGCTATCGTGAATGTTTTCCCTTTCTTTCCACCCTTCCCTTTTTTGCGTGGCCCTTCCCAATCACCGTTTCGGTCGCCCGCCTGAATATAGAGAAGGCGTGCAAAACATGAGTCTAACACCGGAAGGGTCCCCTCCAGTTCGTGTTGCTTCCTCCTTTTATGGACCAATCCTCACAATTTCTGGGCAGTCAATGGCTAAGGTTGCTTTCGTCTCGGAGCGGCGCGAAGAAGTAAGATTAGCAAGCCCTCCCCTTCAAAGACCATCTCCCCTACACTAACCCCCTTCTCTTCGTTCAACCGGCCTTTCTCAGTTTGCCACCTTGCAACCTCCCTTCCCCCTGTACCCTTATCCGGAGCTTTGTCCTAAAGCTCCTTCCCCTGAATTTGCGCTGATTCACCTCTTTTGTCGGCGCTTAGCTTCGACCCTCCCCCGCTACCAGGCTCTTCTACCCAGAATGAGCTAGCTGAGTCACAAAAGATCCTCTCTCCTTTACACCCCTCTCCCGACATTGCCTTTCCCTCCCACCCCCTCTCGTGGTCCGCCTACCAGGTCCGTCTCTGCTTCCCTGGTATGTATGTTCGGCGCTCCAGGCCCTAGTTTCCTAAAGATTGCCGAATGTTTCCCCCTTTTCAACTGATTTAAGCCCCCTTCTTTCTAGTATGCAGCCCTATTCTGTTCCCGCCCCGTTCCGGTACTGTACGTATCTTCAGGTTCACCCTTCATCCCTATCATACGTTTCCCCTCTTTCCTTTTTTACCGTATCAGCCCATCCCTGGCCCTCCCACCTTTCTTCCCCTGTTTTGCGCTGGGGTGCCCCTCGGCACTTACCTTCTAGGCATAACCCTTGAGGCTTTTGCTTGGTTCTTTTCCGCCTTTGCCCCCCCCGTCCTCCCGGCCCTGTTAGCCCGTGCTTAACGTTTTGAAGAGAAACCCCCCTCTCTGCATTGGAAAGCTTCTCGGTCAGAATTTTGACCCTTGCCCGCCTAACCCCTGGCGAGCAGTTTCCATCTGGCATGCGACCTTTCGTTGCGTCGGTTTTCTTCCGATTTACAGTTGTTATTTCCTAGGGATGAATTGTTCTGTATCTCATGTTTACGGCTTCCCCTCCTCCCCTTCTCCGGTCCAGAGTGTCTCTCCTTGGTATTCGTTCTTTCCCGACGAAGTAGAGAGCAAGTCCCCTTTCAGGGTTTATCCTTCCCCCCTTTCGTTCTGCTCCCCTTTCTTATCGGTCTTCCCCCCCCGTTAGCTGTCCTTCAAGGCGTTCTCCCCTTCCCTCCTCACCAGGTGAAGGTCGTCTGTTTTTCCCTTTCATGAAGGACTTCACTTTTTTTTCACTGTGGCCCCCCGTACTATAAGTTTCAATATTTCGTAGTAGCCCCGCCGGCAAGACGATTGATCTTTTCCCTCCTTGGAATAGAAACCTGAACCTTACATAGTCTAATTTCGCCCCTGTGCCTTTCCCCTCGTCTGTCCTTTACTCCCGCCTACGAGTGGGAGTTGCATAAGATCTTAGGTGCTCTCTTATGCTTGTTACCTAGGAGGTTCAGTTGGCCATCTTTTAGGTCCTGCCTTTGGCAATTTTTTTATCCTTCCCTGGGCTTGATCCCTTTACGCGTCCCTTTTCTTATTCTTGGCGGCATCTTCTGACATGTAACCGTCCCTGTCCTTTTCTCCCTTCGGTCCGAAGACGCGTCGAAGGCCATTGCCCGAAAAGATAGCCGATTGTTTCTAGTGTTAGCAGAGATCCCTTAGAAAAACTGGCCGCTTTTTTCCTTTTTCGAGAATTGTAGCGCTCTTCTTTTCTTCCATGAGGAGTCAGTCGGTTCTAGGTGCATGCCCTTCCATGTAGCGTTGTAAAGCCCTCTCGGACATTTTCTGTTTTTGCCCCTTTCTCTGAGCGGCTCTCTGAGAGTTCCTGCTGCCCTTCTCTCCCCCCCCCCCCCCACCCCCCCGTTTGAACATGATCCCAGTATGAATTCAACGGGCCTGAAGTAGGATTTCGAAGGGGCCACTCCACGGGCGTGTTCGGCGCTAAGTTCTCTTCCAGGTCATTAGGGGCGACGTCTCTTCTGCATGTTATGCTTCTACCCCCTCCTTTAACTCTTTTGCTAAAGACAGCACAACGTCCTTTCTTGCCCTCGCTGGCTCCGATACGCCCCTTTGCGTCCCCTCCAAATCCGGATTATCAGAAGCTCGTTTTGTGTCTGCAAACCGTTCCAGCCCGCTGAGTCTTCCCCGATCTTAGTCCCGACGAGCTTGAAACCACGGAGTCCTGCTAAGTTCGTTCTTCGAACTTCCTTCTCTTTTCTTGAAGCAAGCTATGTGTTTGTGGAGAGAGATGTCCTGCAGTTGCACAGACTCGACCCCTTTCCTCGTGGCTTCCCCCACCAGGGGACTGCAGTGATCATAGCCTCCCCCGGCACTCCCTATCATGTTCTTCACAGGCTGCCTTCCTTCTTCTTCTTGATATCATGAGTGGTGGCGGATGGCCTCCCCAAGACGCCTTTGGAATTTTAGTTTTCCCCTCTTCTTTGTCAATTTCCCATTGTGATTTTTTGTGCGTCCACAGCTTCTCAGGAGGAGTTATAATCTGACTGCCACAGTAATTCCCTTTGCCAAACGCCTTATTCCAGTCGTCGCTTTAAAGTCGGTTCTCTTTATTTTTGAGTCGTCTTTTCCCTGATGCTTTGAAATCGTGAGCCTTCCGTCCCTGGTGATTTTTGTAAAGGGTCTTCCCAAGACTCTAATTTGGCAACCGGAAATTTGAGAGCCTTCCCCTGGACGAATGTGTGCTACGGGTAATATGCCCCTTATTTTGAAAGTTGTCCCAGTGCGAGCGTTTTTCACCGACAACGCCTGCTGAAGCCCCTTTCTCGCCCTCAGTCCGCTTTCCTCCCCGCCTTGTGGCTCCCACCCCCATCGTTCCGTTATGGCTTCAAGGGAGTTGGGATGTCGCCCCCCAGGCTACCCCCCCTTCCTTTTAGAGTTCTCTATTTGGAGGGTAGGACCCTGAAAGCATACCCGAACTTCCGACTTCCTTTAACCTTTAAGACGCTTGCCCGACATTCTCCAATGGTCCGCGTTCGACCACCTGGACAAAACCAATAATTCAATCGTAAGTTAGTTCTCACCGGTAGTTATTACTACCGGGCAATATGCCTCCTCCCTTAATCTACGTCGAGGAACCCAAGATGTTCCGATCTGCTCAATAGTATCTCAACTTCTGCGTTCTTTCCCCCTTTCCGGTACCCTTCTTCATCTTCCTCGGGCGTACCTGACTACCCCCCCGTTCCTTGCATGTTTTTCTTTTCCCTGCCGACCCCCCGTTTTGCGACCGGAGTTGGCCCCGTGCAGCAGAGATGCGTGAACATAATTTCTGGTTTCCCCACAGGGCAGGCCGAGACTTTTCTGATAAAGGGGTGATGGAACCCCTCTCCAAGCCTCGTCCACAAGTGACTTCTACTTTTACGGGCCCGAGACCCTTCGGTCCTCCTGCTTTCCCCAACCTCGACACGTGACCTCTTAGAGGTACCTCCCTGGCCCTCCGACCGTCCTTCTCCGACGTGTGCCTTGCGTCCGACGGTCTTTTACATTCCAGGTATTTTTCCCCTCCTGCGATATCATTTTTTTCCGTTACTCCGACGTCCTTCGGAACCTGCTAGCCCGATTCCCTATTATAGCCCCCTTTCCCCCCACATTTCTTCCCTTGTATTCCAGTACCTCTTCAAGCACCGCTCTGATCGTGTTCAGTGTCCACATGTCACATCCCCTCTTCACATGGTTTCGGTAGGGACAGTTTAGAATATTTTCCAGAAGCACATTATTCATTCCCAGATGAGCGAGTAAGGATGTTGGGTAAATTTTGAACTATTGCGGGTGTCGTGTATTTTCACCATTTACTGAACCGCCACGCCTTACACTAAGCCTCAATTATTCCTACTCTCTATCGCCCCCCCCGCTAACCTGGCATACCGTGTGACCCGTTGACAAGAGTTTTTTTTTTGTACCTCCCTGGGTGTCCCCTCTCTTAGTTGTCTTTTGGCGGCTTCGTAGTTTGCTGTATCCCCAGAATAGCGTAAACTTCTGTTTTGGGTGGAAGATTTACGTCTGGCAGTACCCCGGCACAGGTCCTTAAATATGCTCCGACTTATTTCCTTTTAATCCACAACTGGTCTTTCTCTTCTACCCTTGTATCTCCTACACTCGCCATGAAAAGGAATTTTCCTTCTAGCCCTCCTGAAGGATGTCCACTCTTTTTTGATAACAGGAGGGGGGAGGTGAGCCAGATTTCTTTTTTCTGGATCTCTCGGCAGTTGTGGAAAGGACGTGTAGGAATTGGCGCTTCGGAGGGGGAGCCCTCTTCAGGGCCCAGCGTTCTTTAATGCCGCTTTTTTCGAAGACACCCCCTTGAAGAAGCCGTAGTTTCACAAAACTGATGGAATTCTCTGATAAAGTTTCCCCCAACGGCTATCTTGTACCTTTTTCGGATTTGCCCGTGTTTAATGGACTTTTTGGATGGGACACCCCAGACAGGCTCTAAATGTAAATTCTTTCATTTGAGGACTGCTTCATGCCTGGAAGCTGCCGGCGCTTCCGTCCCCAGGTATTTTTCGACCCTCCCCTTCCCAGTGAAACGTTCGGCAAGGTTTTTATGAGGGGTCCCACTGCCCTTGCCTGACTCACCCCTCCTCTGAGATGTGAGCGTGAGGGCCCAAAGAACTTTAGTCTGAGTACTTCTCTTCGGGTTGCCCGGTTGTAGGTGACGCCTCCTTTCTTTCCGTTTGAAAAGGGTGCCATTAACTGCTGCCCGCAAGCTTTGTTCTCTTTTTTTCTTTGAAACGCATGGATGGTACAAAGAATCGGGTCTCCTCCGAGGAATTTGTGTCATGGCGTTCTCTCTGGGCCGAGGCTATCGATGCCGTATTCCTTACACTTCGAGGCCCGGCATCGGTGGCCCCACACCCACCAGCAGAGTCGGTCGGTGACTCCCAGGCAAGTTTGATTTAGCGCACCCCCCCCCTTATCCATTTCGCAAAGTGCAGAAGTAGGTGCAATTAGAGTTCTTCCCCTGCCCTGGCACTTGGCCGGAGGAGTGTTTACTCAGACCTTCATCAGACTCTTTCCCAGAATAGATTTCTTTCCGGTTTTTCTCTTAACGTGGCTAGTGAACCAGCTAGTGAACTTCTCGAGAGAGACCCTCCTGCTACCCACCAACTCCGCCATTTCCCCTATTGGCCTTTTTACCCCCTGCAGTATGATAGTTTCTCTCCTCCCCTCGACTCTGAGGACACCTCCCCCCCCCCCGTCTTTGTCTTACCCTGATAAGGCATGTCGTAGCTCCTTTTTCCTCTCCTTCCCGCGTAAGGGACGAGCGGCTGGCCGAGTCTCTTTCCAGAGGTGGGGCGGGACGACTCTCCTGCTTTTCCCTCATGAGAACGGCTGTCTTCACCCCCCCGGAAGTTTCCGGGTGAGAGGTAGTGTGAGGGGTGGGAGCAGTAGCATCCGATGGCCGGCCAGCTATTTCTGGATAGACACCGGCGGGGCGCTACTTTCATCCCGATACTTGTCGCAAAACGGTTTCAGATCACCACCTACCCTAGTCTCTTTAACTTTGATGCTGTGCCCCCTTGGTCTGGCTGCCCCCTTCCCCCCTGTTCTTATACTTTTTATCTTTTCAAGGGCTCCGCCGTGGCGGCCACTTCTACTCCCTCTTCTGGCCGATCCTCCTTTCGGATTCCTCCCCTCTTTAATGAACCGCCCCTTTCTGCGCGAAAGGCGAGACTAACTTGACCGCGCTGCCCCTCGCCGCGTCCCCAGACTTTCCCAGGCTGTTTGACGGGGGGACTTCCTGAAACTGAGCTCCAGCGACCCTCCTCCAGTAGGCCTCTTAGTGAAATAGGCCCCTTCATTTGTTCCGTTAGGAAATCCTTCCCTTCCTTTTCAGCCAGCGTTCCCCTGCTCGCCTTCCCAACGAATCTGTCCCTTCTGTAATTTTCTTAAGTCACACGCCGGTCAATTTTTTTTTTTCCCCCCCCGGTTGCATCTCGAGAGAAAATTTTTCTCTTTTTTTTTGGTCCCCATGACCTCTCAGGGTGCGCAGCCTTTATTAACCGGTCAGGGAGCGAACGAATTAAACTGCCTGAAAAATGCCACCACCGAATCCGCTGAGCCTTTTTTTACAGTGCATCTCATTTGTTCCCGTGCCGTCCTCTCCCGCAGAGTGCGTCAGTCTCCTTGTTCAATGTTCACCTAGTCGCGACCCCAAGCCCCCCCCTTCTTAACCCCTCCACTCGGACGGCGTCACCTTTTCCTTCGTCCGCCCGTGGTTTCACCAATATTCCGGCTTCCCCCCAACCTCCGTGAAATTCCTTTTTACATTAAGGTTAAAAACTTGTCCGTTAGGACTTTTCTCCCTTTAGATATCTCTTCCCTCTGAGAGCTCTAGCTCGCCCCCCCCCCTTTGAAACTCCCATCCGGTTTGTCCCCTCTGATCTCGCGTAATTGATCCGCAAAACTTTTTCATGTCACGGCGGTTGTTGGCCCGCCGGTCTGATGGTGCCACCCAGGATATGGACTGCCTACTCAAATTTTTGTAATACGTCACTTCTCTTGGGGCTCGACGAAGACTCCTGTAGTCCCCTTATACGTCCGCCTCCCCCCTGACGCCTACGTCTTTTGCTCGTCGCCCTGTACCTTACTAAGACGCGGAGAGAGGGGATTTGCGTCAGGTTTTGTTGCAGGAGTCGTTTTTCCTTCCTCCATCCATTTCCTCCGACTGCCGAAGTTCCGGCCGTCGATCCTTTTTCTAACAATGGTGTGCTATCGGGAAAAGGACGATCGCTCAATGACCCTCCTAAGCCAATGAATCTGCTTCGGCCTGGAGGAAGCAAGCCCCCCTTCCCTCTTTCGTGCGTGGCAGGAGAGCGCCGCTCAGGGTGCCGAGGAGTGACTCCTTGATGTTTTGAGAGGAAGAACTTGACGCCTTTTTCTTTTTTTAGGTGACATTCGCTGCGGTGAAGTCCCTCCCCCGTCCTCCTTATGCATTCTGGGCTAGTCCCTTCCTAAGACCAGGGCCGGTGTACCATTTCCTTAGTCGTCTAATTTTCTCAGGCATCGTTGACGGCTGAGAGTTTTTTTTCGACCCCCCGGTGCCGAACTCGGCTTTATCTTTCATTACTTGTCCCTCCGCTTTAGATCTAATCTATAACGCAGTATAAAGATTGCATCAGGCTTCAAGCAGTCCCCCTAGTTCAGCTCGCGTACGTCAGTGGATTCCTTAACCCTGTGGAGGGAAGAAATGATAGTTTGTTATGACCGAGTAGACCTCATTTGCGATAAAGTCGGTTTAGAATACCAATCTCCAGGTAGAATTCATCCAGCTCCTTTCCTCACCAGTCCCTCCCCGTACTCTTTGATGAATCCGCTTTCCCTTTTTGTCCTCCGGCTGCCGTGCTTGCTCACCCTCTTTTTTCTAGTCCTTCTTCAGGTACAGCTGAGATGCGACGCCTTTTTTGAGCCTCTGCAAGCCCCCTAAGGCAGTTTCGGCTTTGACAATTCGCCGGTCACCTTTCCCAGGTACTTCTCGAGTTGTAAGGCCAAGGTCGGGTTTCTTTTTTTACAGTTTTGTTCTCCGCCGCTCTGTCATATCGGTCCGCCGCTCTTATGATTTGCAGTCGTCTGCCTGCGACACAACACCTGTCTTAGTTCCCACCAGGTAGTCCTGATTTGGTGTTGTTGGTGGGGGTTTGGTTTTTGGGGTTTGGGTGGGGGTTTTTTTTTTGGTGTTGGTGTGGTTTTTTTTGTTTCTTCCGTTCACATTCCTCCTCTCTCGATTCAGAAGCGCCTAATCCCGTTGAGAGTTCAGCTTGGAATTCTTTTTGGACAAGCAGGTGTTCCACTCTCGGGCCCATGACCCGAACGGCTCCCCCCCAGAGCTGAGGGAGCCTTGTGTTCATCGTCCACCATTTCTCCTAGGAGTCCCGAGATTCCCCGCGGTCGAAGCCGCTCGGGGGAGAAAACCTTCTTCACGGTCCTTCCCTCACGCTCCAATTTGAGGGTTTATATGCGCTTTCTGGGTCAAGCTTTCTACAATTGCAGTTCTATTCCTTCACTGTGATGTGCTCTTTAATCTGCGCGTCCCTGTCAGACGCTCAGCGACTCAGTTACTACAACACGTTTCCCCTTTACCCAGTCCATTCCAACGGTCCACTTCCTCAATCAACCTTTTAAGTCGTGGAGGACCCAAAGGAGCAGGCTTCTTGGACCATAATTTTCTGCCTGGTTTCCTTCGTGCCGCACAGTGTCTCACCTCCCAAGCTCTGTAGGTCTTTCCGGTAAGGAAAAAAAACAGGTCCTCGCTCAGAACCAACTGCTTCTCGTTTCCCGACCCGGCCTGTGCTGATCGACCCCTCCCTTCTTTTAGTCACGGTCGTCGCGGAGTCTCTGGAGTTTCTTTTAAAGCCCATCCCACATTTCACTTGGTGAAGGATCATAGTACCGGACCAACGTCTTCTTCGACTTCTTTCCTGAGCCAGCGGCAAAAAGTTCTCTTGAGCCTTGACACCCTCAGAACTCCAGTCCCCCCCCAGCGGTTTTATTTTTTTCCAAGATATGGCGGTACAAATCTCTCCACATCCTTTCCCTCCCCCACGTTGCTTTCCCCGGTTTTTCTGATTTGGACCTAGAAATTAAATGGAAAAATTTTTTCTAGGCGTTGAGTCCTTTCCTAGTCTTTTCTGACTACAGGGAGTTCTCTGAGGGCGGTCCCACACTGTCACGGTTCTCAGCCCCGGCCCGCGCTCATATGGATGATGAGTGTGAAGCGTACATGGAATTCTACATTTGAATTGTATTCTTGGAACTTTGGTGCTATAAGGAACTTTATGGTCATTCTCTTTGTCCCCCCCCCCTTTGCGTCCAGATTTCTTTTTTTCTATAAGGTGATCCCTGGTTGGCTTCATAGGAGTTATTGTCACTATTCGGAAGATCAAGGCTCTACGTTCCAGTCTCTTGCCCTTGATGCGTCTTTTAGTAAGCTTCTTTTTTTTATAGGGTGGTCTTTGACTTTCGAGCGGTTTTTTAGAGTTTCTTCCCTCTGCCTCAGGATTCGCCCTCTCCCCGCTCCACGTTAAAGGTGGCGGTCGCGCTTTGTGGAAGAGACCTTTAATCACTTTCGGGTTTCGTATATTGAGGACTTTCAAACGTTTTTTTACTCCGTCGAGTAGTAGGTTCGAAAGCCCTTTTTCTTTTCAAGTTTCGTCGAGTTCGAAAGATTACTTAAGCTTTTAGACTTGGCACAACTAACAATTGAGGCCCCACCTTTTCATATAGTAACGCGGTTTATCGACTTAATTCGATGATGAAACGACTTTCCCCTTTTCGGGTCAGATGTCGCATCCGTAGGAGTCCCAATAGGGTTCCTACACGTTTATAAGCTGCACTGTTGGAGTGTCAGGTAAAGAGTGACGTCCCCCTAGCAAGCCGTAGAGGTTTTGCAGTCCAATTCCACAACTGCCGTCCCTTTCGCATGGTTTGCGCCCCAGCTTTGAATCCCGACATCTCCGCCAGGGCTTAACGATTTTTAGGGTATTCTAGATCGCAGGCTTTGTACTGGGCGAGTCCGTCAGGGTAGGGTACTTAGGAGCGAATGTCCCCATGGGCCTCCTCAGCCGGGTCAGGAGACTGTCGCTCCCCCTAGTATATTCCCCACCCCCCGAGCCACTCGTGTCTTGCTGTCGCACCGTCTTTGCCCGAGTAGGTCAGTGCACCTTCCCCGAGTCTTCCCCTACATTTTCCCGTAACCCCGACCGCTTCCTCTCGCACTT
>Ga0179593_1363392_pt1 | contig 11334 bp, 9 predicted proteins | sample CZODoug2_1_08_16_FD_185931 | JGI IMG/M metagenome (GOLD analysis project Ga0179593, IMG submission 185931) | Vadose zone soil fungal communities from Angelo Coast Range Reserve, California, USA - CZODoug2_1_08_16fungal (PacBio error correction) | ecosystem: Environmental > Terrestrial > Soil >... | reverse complement strand
TTTTTTTGGTTCTGACGCCGGACCTCCTAGGCCCGGTTTTTTAGCTGAGAAATTACGGAAAAGGTATCTCTCGGCTGATCTTTCCCTCTTGTTCACCAAAGCCCTTGATCCTTTTTATATTCTGTCGTAGGAACATATCAGTTGGAATCGATAGGGCTGGTACGCCTTCCTGAAGACATTAGTACTATTCTTCTTCCAACCCTTCTCCTGTATTTGCTTCCTTCCCTCCCTTGGGTTTCCCCCCTCAATCTCCCCCTCTTGCCCAAATAGTCGATGCAGACGTACGCTCCTCCCCCTTACCTCCACTCTTCATAAACTTCTTCGATTCATCGGCGGCTTTCACATCACCCCCCCGGGCTGGAAACCACCCCTTTTTTTCTTTTTGGGACGAGTATGCCGTGGTTTATCTTATCTTCAATTCCGGCCCTTCCGGAAACGTCCTCACGCTTCCTTCCCTCACCCGGCCACGACATCACCGTAGCAGCTTTTTTCCCACCCCCTCCTCTTTCACGGTCGTAGTTAGGCATGATGGCGCGTTTTCATTCCCAAAAGAGGGCCTTTTCTTTCCGTGGTGGTTATACGGTTTCCCCCCTTCCTCCGCCTTACGGAGATCTGATGGACTTTTCTTCCTCTTTTTCTTCATTTCCCACATTTATATACCCATGGCGACGCCGATTCGACCACCTTATCCTTCAGACTTTTTCTCCTTTCTTCTCGTCGCTGCCTCTTGACAGCTGTTGATCGCCCCCACCGGAGTCCTTAGACGCGAATAGTACCCTAAGCCGGAAGACAAAGGTAGGGGTTTCCCTTCCTTGTCTCACAGCGGATGGATACATCATGCTCCGTTTTTTTGTTTGCCTTTACTCTCCCCTTGCCGTGGCCAGCTTCTCTGCAGTACAGCGAAGATTTTTTTTAACCCTAATCCTCTCTTCAGCATGATGACGGGAACCTGATGAGCCTTTTTTTTCCCCGCCATTATCTAAAGACTGCTGTTCTTAGTCCCTGATACCTTTTCCCTACCACCCGAAAATCGTCTTATTAATGTATGACTTTCCCTTTCCTTCTCTGACTTTCGCTTTTGAACCGACAACCTTTACCCTGCTTGTTTTATCCCCACCTTCTTCCCTCTCCCTTGTTGCAGATACCTCTGTTGTTTTAGCTCGTTCGGATATGACATCGTGAGGCCCTCGACTTTTCCTCCACTTCTTTTTTTCTTAGAGTTCTTTTTCCTTTTGCGTAGCGGTCGCTGCAGAAAGCACCCATTAATTGGTTTGGACAGGAACCAGCGACTATGTACTTGACCCCTCCTGCATGCCCCCCCCCTCTCATTCATTGTCGCGAGGACCCGAAATCTATGCCTTTCTTGAATTGCAAGCGTTGATATCGTCGTGAGGACGTGAGAGAACCGATCTTTTTGTACCCGCGCTCTTCCTTAGGTTTGTATCTTCGATCTTGTCTTCTCCGCCTTTGCGGCGCGTAGGATGTTGCAAGTCCCGTAAGTGTTTCTCATTGGCCCTTAGGTGAAGTCCCTTTATAATTCGGCCTTTGGCACTACTCTTTCTCTGTTGGTTACACAGCCTCCCTTTTTGGCACGACGTTGCTGTCCGCTCCTCCTCGAAGTTCGAGCCTTCTCTTAGAACCTCTCCCCAATCCTTCCCTTTTTGAGAGAGAATCTTTTTCCTTCTCTGTCATGCCACAATCACTCCGTTATTTTCGCAGGCTTTTTTGCGGAGCCAGAGAAATTAGCCCCCCCCCCATCTTTTTAAAGTTCTATCTTTGCCCGAGCCGAGTTTTTTCCCCCCGGCCGGCCGGTTTGTCTTTCATCCTCTCGCGTTCTACTCTTTTTTCGGAGATTTTCTCTGAAAAGGTTTTCCTCCTCTTTTCCATGGCGATGGTCCGTCGGCATTTGCTGGCGCAATTTTCCTCTCCTGTCTTCAGGTGATTTAAGAGCATCCCCCGACGATTTTCGTCTTTCAGACATCTTGCATTTGGCCTGCCGACCCAGTGAGGACTGGGATTGTAAATGTCCTGTTTGCTGATGAGACTGTTGGCAGCTGATGGCTCATTCCACCATCCTTTCCAATGAGCTTCCCCTTCTTACATCCTTCCTTCTTCGGATATCGGCCGCGCTTGCTTTCGCGATGTCGAGCCGCGCTGCGGGATTTTTCTTCACCCTTCACTGCTTTCTCCCCCCCCCTGACCCTCCTTTCTAGGAGATTGCCAGTAATGGAATGGATTGTATATTGCTAATTTTTCATTATCCTTATTTTTACCTCTTTCTAGGGAGTATTCTCCCTCTAATACCTTTGATCGTCGGCTCTCCTGTTTTGGTACGTCTCCATCCTGTCGAGAGATTGTCACCCTGCCTGCTATGCGGAGTCCTTTTCTTTGATCCTATTTTCTTCCCCCCCCCAAATTCCCATTCGCCCCCCCCCCTTCACTGGCAAGCATCTTCACGGCCTGGTTTTTTTTTGTTTCTTCCTGCCCCCACCGCTTATGACGGCTCTATTTTTTTTTCTTGACCGTAGCATGATGCGAAGACGAATTTACCCATTCCCTACTCCGTGCTTTTTTTTCCGCGCGTCCGATTAATTTGTGTTTGAACTGTGGACCGCTGCGCACCTCGTTGAGAAATATCAAGTTATTCCCTCTTCTTCTGGTCCATCCGACTCCCCCTTTTCCCCCCTAACCTTGATGTTCGCTTTCCGCTGCATTAGAGGTTCCTTTTGAAGAGGGCGTTTATGCAAAGACCAGCCTCTCCATGTCTGTTTAGCGTTGGATTGCGCAGCTTCAGTTCTCCGACTGGCTTTTTCCCCCAATGGTATGATCATGCCGATTTCTTTGAAGATGATGGGTTGGTGCTAGATGGGGCCACCGCACCCCCCCGGCTTCCGCTGTTTGGTTTTACCACATCATCGGCCTTCCTCATTAGCCCTCACTTTTCTCTCCCCCCCTTCCTCCTGTTCGATACCTCATTACCCGCTCGCCTCCCCCCTCTCAACGGTTGCGGAGATGTTTTATCGTCCTTTCTTTTTAAAATTCTCCCCTTCTCACTTTCTTTCGCTGTGGTCGAGAAACGGCGACCGCGAGTTTTCTTGTTGTTCCTCTGTCCTTCCCTTGAGGAGGTTTGAAATTTCTGAGCACGATGTTGGTGGGTGACTGACGTTTCCCTGCTAAACTCCCTTCCTTATCTGGTGGTGGTCCTGAGTGCTTCCCTCCCTTTTCTCCCTGGACTTTCCTCCTTTCCTATGAGGGGTTTTTTTGTGGGGCACCGTAGCAGGTCTCAGTGATCAACGTTCCGAGATCAGATAATGAACCGTTACCAGCTCCCTTTAGCTTACGTCTTCCTCTTTTTCGCCTGCTGGAGCGACAATCCACCTCTACTTCTTTAGTTCGTGGCTCTCCTCTCGAATCTTCTTCGAGTGAGAAAAAGAACGGGCTGGAGGCTTTCTCTTTCCCCTTGATTTAATCTTCTTTTCTTCCTCCCCAACTCCTCTGGCTTCCTTCCCCCGTCGTACTCCCGCTCTCGCCACGCTCACCTGCACCTCAACAGTTTTCCCCATCCTCCGGGGGGTTGGCGCCGATTCATCCTCTTCTCAACCGTCTCTCCCTTTGACTGCGCCGACCTTCCTCCCCCCCTTAAATGAACTTGCCCGGCATTCGCAGGAAGATGTGATTCCCCCTTCTCTCCATTCAGGTTGTTGACAGTTTTTTTCCACTGTGGTGACCCATGGCTTTTCCTGACCGTTCTCTCTAGAGCTCGTCCCTTCCTCCTTGCATGGCAAGCTTGAAGCTTTTCGAATTGTCGTTTGTCTCCTACCTCTCTGTTAATACTCCCTTCCGTTTTTGTCTCTCTCCTTCAGATTCACAATCCCTGACACTGCTTCAAGTCGACATTGCAAACACCACCATCTTTTTTTCCGTATCGAGGAGTGACTTATTTGTTTTCTCTCTAAGAGACCTTAAAACAATGCTCGAAGTCAAGTACCCTCCTGGATAGACAGGACCGCGTTCCTCTCACATATGCATTTTCCATTGCCTTTTTTGCAAAAGAAATTTCTTCTTTTCTCATTCGCATCGCGGCATTCAAGGTATAGAAGTATTGAGCTCCCCCAATTCTTTCCTTTTAATCGGACTCTCTTTTTTGAAATTAGGGTTTGCGCGCGAGATTTTCTGTCTTCGTTGGGAAATCATTCAGGGCATCCTCGAAAGCCGGAGAACCAGAATTAACCTACCCTATTTTCCCTTTATCCGTTCCCAGGTCCTCGCGCGCCAAGGGGATCCTCACTCTGTTCTTCTTTGAGCCTTGCTCCCTCCCTAGTCAGCCGTGCAGGTAAAACTATGGCATGAATCCTAGACTCTCTTTTTCTTCCCCTCTCTTAGGGTGTTAGTCATCCTGAATATGCCAGGTCCATAGCGCGGTTGAGATCTTATCCTCCCCTCTTCCTTCTACACCACCAGCTCTTTTGGAGAGACTGGAAAAACACATCGTTGCTCCTGTACCGGCTCTCCGCTCCTTCAGTGCTTCCCCCTCACATGCCTTCTCATTCGCCGTATTCGTCGAAAAACAGTTCTAACTTTTCTTAGGTTTCCCCGATTTTTTTCCGCTAGATGGACGCACTCCGTGCCCTAAAACTTCTGCTCCTCTCGTTTCTGAGACTTCCTTTTAGTATCGCCTTCGGCGTCTTCCTTCGCTTCCCAACCTGTTTTTCTGCCTACGCGTGATCGTTTCGTCTCTTCTCAAAAAGAGTAACTTTTCGTTATTCGGTTTAACATCCATCCTCTCTTCGTCGTCCCGTTATAACCATTTCTTTTCGTTTGCAACCCCTTTTCAGTCCTTCTCCCTGTCACTTAGAATCCAAACAGCCCGAAGCCCAGGCCCTCCCTTGACAGTATTTCTCACCCCTCCTTTTAGCTGACCCCTTTTCAGGCCCGCAACAGACCGCTTTACAGCTGAGTTTTATTAATCATTGATGCCAATGCATACTTTCTAATTCAAGGTTCCATAACTTCTCAAAAGACGGTGAGCAGCGTGCCCATCCCTTACAAAATCAATTAAGTAGGCCGCGGTGCTTTGAAACCCTCTCGTCCCCCTTTCCTTTCGCTTTTCTTTCTATCTTCGGAAGCAACCCCTTCTTACTCCATCCCCGCCAATCCTCCCCTTCAAAGTTTGCGGTGGGTGGAAACCCCCCCACACCCCCCCTCCCTGCAGTGAAGATTCTTTTTGGATGCGGGATCCTCCCCGATTTGCAATTTTTTTTAGCAAAGTCTCGCCATCACAAAAGAAGAGCCCTTTCGTAGCTTTCTTTTTACGCAGCGATAGCTATAAATGCTGCGACATTCATAAGCATGAATAGCGCGACCTCAGCCCTTTCCTTAGCCCTCTCTTCTTTGAACCCGCTTATATCTTTTTAGCAAGGCGAAATCTATAAGTTGTAAGAACCGACATGTCCCTTTACCCCCCCCTCCCCTTTCGAGTTTTTTTTTCCTCTTTCTTCAGGAATCCCGCACATCGATCTCCCATCGCTCTCCCCATAAATCCCCTCGGCCCCCTCTAATTTTTAGGCGCCGGCCGAGCTGACCTTTCTTGTCTGATCCACTTCCCCCGAGCCACCCCTTTATCCTCGTACGTTCGATCCCTTCCTTAACCCTATACTCCCCTTTTCCTTTTTAGGTTCCGATCCTTTCCCCTCTAGAAGCGAGAGCGTTTCGTAGGACCTTCCATTCCCCGCTGTCGCAATTGACAATCCCCCTCCGTTCGGCGTTTCTTTCCATGGATGAGCCGGTGTCTTCCCCACGAGTCCCTCGAAGGTATTTCCACTAGCTGGCCCTGCGAGATTGTCCCTCTCTTCGCGGGCCACTCGCCTCGCGTTATGTGTTTAGCGTTCGCTAGTCACAGAAGTAATGTCCGACCCCTCCCCCCTTTTATTTGTCCTCTTCTTCGATGCACGCTTTTCGTCGCTCTTTATTTTTCGCCTTTCTGCATAGTTTTTGAACTGGCGGCGTCCTTTTCTAATCCCAACCCAGACGTTCCTTCGACCCCCCCCTCGGATTTGCCCACGTCCCCCCCCGGCAGTTTTCCTTTCTGATCCCGGTCTTGCCGCCGAAGTGAATCACCTCTTCCCCCTTCGACCTAGTCTTTTTTCTTTTTCCCTAAATCTACGCCGCTTATCTTAGGAGAAAGCCCTCCTATTAACCCGCGACGCGCGCGAAAAACCTGCTCTTTGAGAATATCTCGCCGATATCAGCGCGTCTTTTTTGCCCGAGTCCTCTTGGATTCGCCTCCTGATGATCACCCCACTCTGCTCGCCCGGTTGTCCCCCATGAAGGCGCTAGACCCCTGGTTCGGGATGCTAGACCTCGTTCCTTATACGGTTATGTTCGTAGGGCCTTTTTTTCCTAAAGCCAATGTTTGATCCTTGCCGGTCGTGTTTCCTTGACGCTTGTAGACAGGCCCGAATCACGGACAATTATCCCCCTAGATAATTCCCCTTCTGCCGATCTATGAAGTCCTCCCTGATAACTCTCGTTTAGGTCAAATGTTCACGGTATGTGTTTTATACTATGCCAACACCCCGGCATTTTTTTTCTCCTCCTCCTCCTTCAATCTCCCTCAAGAAGATATCGATCGACGATTTTTTTGTTATTCCCCCTTTCTCCCTCTACCAAGATTTTTAGCCCGGACGAGTCCGACCGAGATCGCGTTCGCTCATAATTCTTTACCCTTAGCCCGGAGGTTGACCCCCTCTTTCTCAGGCGGTCTTGCATGTCCTCAACCTCTACCCTTAGGCATCGCCTGAAGATGAAACTCCATGGCCAGATTCTTAAGTTTATATTAGCGACATCTTGACGCCTCTCGTTTTTCGTATACAGCCGGACCGGTTCTCTCGCTCCCTCCCCCTTTCCCCCAGAATCCCTTCCATCGCTTTGAACGAGGCTACATGTGTTAGAGAACTGTAAGTTAAGAGACCCTGCCGCTGAATCTTTCCCTAGCATTTGCTCTTCAATGGAGCCTCTTCCGCACATTCCCCCAGCGGCTTCCCCTCTTTTTCGTCCCCCCCCCGTCCCTAAAAGCACAGACTTTTCCCCAGCTTTTCCAGATTTTTTATCCATTCTTAAGGGATGGTTTCGCTGGACGGTGTCATTTTATTCCATCTGATTTTTCTTTATTGGAGCGCCGGTCACCTATACTACGGAACTCTCAATTTGCCATTTTCTCCCTCCAAATCATTTTTGGTCTCCCGTTTGAGCGTTTAATTCGGACTTACTCGCTGATTCCCAGAATGCTGATTTATGACGTTTTTTTCTTCTTCGGAGTTTCTTCTATGGCGTGGTTTTCCGTGGACTCCTCCCACCCTCCCCTTAGCCCAGTTTTAATACCCATCACAGGCTGCAGGGTTCACAGCACATAGGTTCCCCGTTTGGCGGGTTCATGCAATATCTCGGATTCCCTTCTCAATCTTTTCCTCGTGCTCCATCGGAGCAGGGCGCTGTGTGACCCCAACTCTTGTCTCCCCTTCCTTTCGCTCTATTAAGTCCCTCATTCTTTCGGATCTTTCCCGTCTTCAGAACCTCTCCCATCCCCGTGTTTTTGTTGAGAGAGTTTTGTTCCCCTCACGATCCCCCCAAGCCTCCTGGGGTTTTTTTGGAGCGAGACCATTCGCCCAACCTGGCTTGTTTCTGTGATAGTCTCCATGTTTTTTCCCCCCTTCCTACAGACTCTTATCATGACATGATACAGTGGAATATAGCTCTTTAAACGCAGCCCCTTATCCTTCTTGATGAAACCGTCAGCACGCATTTTCCCCCTTTCCTTAAAGTCTCTGTACGAAGCTGCTGTTGAAAACCACGCCCTTCCCAGTCCTCCCCTACGATTCCCTCTCTTCTAGAGACCCTTTCCGAAACATCATCATCCCGCTTCCCTTCCGGAGATATCTTCCCCATCAAAACGGTGAATCCCCACCTTTCGCTCTTTGATGGTTGAAGTATGTCCCCGTTCTTCTAGGTCTTATAGGTAAACTTTCCCTCGGCCCCCCCTCTTCCCTTAGAGAACACCATGATGAATGACCCCTTTGCCCCACCTTCCATGCTGCTAACTTCCCTTTCATCCACTTCCGATCGGTGTCCAAAGATGTTGTTTTTAGGCAGATGGGCACTTCCCCAGGACCACCCACTGGTTGGACGTGGGGCTTGCCCTCGAGTGAACATACTAACCGCCGTACTAGGAGACAGCTTTTCGCTCGGCAAGTAAAGGACATTCTGTCCCTGCTAGACGCCACCAGGTTTTATTCTTCCGAGTAGCGGGTAATTGTTTCGCGGTCTTTTCCCCTCCACTAGTTTTTCGTGGAGAGACCATTCGTGAGTCTTTTCCCTTTTCCATGCCTTGCTAAGATCCCCCTCAGACGTATCGGTTTGAACAAGTCGCTTTCTGGTAACCAGGACTTTGCTTAAGATATCCAAGTGTTCCCTTTTCATTCCTGACGTTTTGACGGAAGCCGCCCTATCCAGCCAGAGTACTCGGTCTACCTTTATGAGCGCCAGAATCCGTTTCTCAATTGCGCGCCTCCTTACGATCTGCCCGCTGTTCCGCCGTTCCACCAAAATAGTTAGTTAATTCTCTCTTTGAGTCCTGCTCTTCGTCCGGCTCCTCTGTTCCTCCCCTATGGCCTCGTTCCAACTGATTCCCAGCGCCTTGAATTTAGGCTTAGATCCCGTCGGCCGGCTCTCCTAGAGCTCCCCAGGATAGCTCCGATGTTTTTCCGCTGTGGTATGCTTGGCGTTTAATGCTGCTTCCTCTATCAACCTCACCGACGTTCATTTTAGCCCACTGATGGTACCCAAGTGCTCTTTTTCCCTTTTAGCATTCCCACTATTCTCGCTTTCCTTTGGTTAAGGGAAGGTAGCAATTCAACTTCTGTTGATAGGCTCAAACCTCCCGAATTCGCTGGATATCCTTGATCCCCCTTGAGCCAAAGATGGGTCGAGATCTGATTATTTTTTTAGAGCGCCTCTCTTGGATTCGCCGCCCAGCTCGACCCTTTAGGTATCTTCTCGTATCGTGACGTACGCCTTTTTTGTGCTTTTTCCGGGTCCCCGACTTTCTTGATGCCTCCCCCTCCCTGGCAATCCATTGGTAGAAGCTGCATCCTCCCGGGGCTTTTCAAGCCGCTCGGTTTTTTCTCCTCTTAATGCTGTTGTTTTTTCCGTCGGCCGGCCAGTTCCTCTGTGACCCTTATGAAGACATCGCAACTATTGACCTTGCGTGTCGGGACGAATTCCCTTTTCTTTCATTGGCTCCTCTTCCCCCGCCGATATTCATGGCGCTGTAGCGTCTCCCCGCGCCCTCTCCCCTTCCTTCCCCCCCTGAGAAGGCCATCGTTAGTCTACTGCTTCGTATCCGAGATCCCTGTCTACAATTCGTTCCTTATGTCCTTTCTCTCTTCCCCTCCACAAGTTTCGGCCTGGCGAAGGCGTCCGTCTCGGTGCTTCTTCCTTCCTTTGAGAATGATTGGTTGACTTCCCGATTCAGAACGCTGCTCTCGTTCCAGTAGTTCTTTCTTTCTCTTTCTTCCCTCCACAATTTTTTGATATCGCGCCGCTCGCGGATTCCCTCCCTCTTTTGTGTTGGTGGATGCTCAGGACACTTTTCCTTTTTCAGCTCGCGACGGCTCCCTTCATTTTAATGCTTTTTTTCCGCTCGGATTCTTCTCTATTTCCTCTAGTAGATGGGAGTTTATTTCCTGAAAGACCCCCCCCGCTGTTTTTTTAAGCTCTAGAGTTATTTTTAGTCGTTCAGGATTCCCTCTTGCCGTTACCTGTATCTCTCAGTCTTGAGGAGAGTTATCAAATTGTCCCGAGATTCTTCGCCCGGAGAGACCTGCTGCGTATGTTATCGATTCCGCTTCTGACCCTTATTGTTGCCATGGCCCCGAGTTTGATTTGCGAGCCTCTCAAACACATTTAACAATCGGGCGCCCCTGCCCCTTTGCAAACCCTCCTTTCTCCCTGTGGTTCTTTGTGGTCCCTGATTAATGACTTCTCTTTTGTGATATGCCTGAGGGGATGTTTTCCTTCACTCGCCACAACGCTCCGGATTTTTTGCTATTCTTTTTCCTTTCGGCTTGAAGGTGAGGCGTGTGTGTAAACTTTGATTTTACGCCTGCTCACCGTGATTCCATCGTCCGGTGCTCTTTGGATTGTGTTCTGATCTTCAACAACAATTGAGTGCTGTCCGACTGAGCCGTCTTCGTGGGCTTTTTATTATCAGGCGGTTTGTCTCCCCTCCCTCACCCAACCCCACCGCGACATTGTTATGCGGTTTTTTTTTATATGTTTTCTTCCTAAGGTTCTCATGGTTCTCACGCCAATGTTCTTACCCTTATCTGTGACGAACGAAGAGCTGGCTCTTGCGAGTTTCTTTCCCCCCCTAATCCCAGAGACCTGGAGCGCTCATCCCAATACCAAATTACTTTATTTCATGCGAAATCCTTTGTCTTCCCGCGCCTGAAGAAGCTATACCTCAAATTCATACGACTTTCTCTCCCACATCCGCGCTTTCGTGTGGCTTTGGGTCCGGTCTATTCTTCCCAGTGCCCCCAAGTCTTTTTCGCCGCAATACTATGTAGACTGGTGGTTGACGCCTACTTTTTATATGACTTCCTTTCCTTCTTGGCTGGAAACGTCTTTTCCCCTATAAGTCGCACGATTGTTGGGTTGGACATGTCGTGCGCCCAGCCCGACTAGGTTTTTTGGTTTCCCCCGGTGACGTTACCTTCTTCTCACTCGCCTTCCATGGAATTTTCACTTCGGAGGCGTGACACCGTTTTGGTCTCGTGATCCACGAGGCTTTCCCCTTTTCTTCCGCTTCCCTCTTTCACTTTTGTGATAGCTCCCGTTGCTGCGCCTCGTGTTTCACCTCTTTTGCGTTCGGCAAGTTTTTCTATTGAAGAGTTCGAGTTCTCCCCATTCCGGGGATGGTTGCTGTCTCGCTTGATGCGCACCTGCACGTCCTGAGGATGCTGTTCACCGGCGCAGTCTACATCCCTAGACAGAGCTTTCCTTCAAACCCAGTTTCCTGTCGTAATTCTCTTGGTTTTTTCTATCAAATGGAATGACTCTCTATAAGTTTTAAATGAAGGCGTCTGCAAGCCCGGTCGTGACAGGATGGGCCCTAATCTACTTTTATTGAATTCCTTCCTTTTCTCTTCTGTGTGAACTGGCAACTGTTGGCTAATTTTAATGCTCTCCCCTCCCCTTCACCTCCTCATACGACTTTGACGCATCGATGTAAGTATTTCTCAGAAATTGAAGTTTTCCTTTCCCTTTTCTATTTCT
>Ga0179593_1322663_pt1 | contig 11334 bp, 13 predicted proteins | sample CZODoug2_1_08_16_FD_185931 | JGI IMG/M metagenome (GOLD analysis project Ga0179593, IMG submission 185931) | Vadose zone soil fungal communities from Angelo Coast Range Reserve, California, USA - CZODoug2_1_08_16fungal (PacBio error correction) | ecosystem: Environmental > Terrestrial > Soil >... | reverse complement strand
ACTCGCGAAGGATCTCTTCCCTGGGAGGAGGGGCTGGCATGGTGCTTTCGGATCGGGTCCCAATTTGCGGATCGCGGGCATCGAGTCGATGGGTGGAGCGCTTTCCCCCCCTTTCGCGTTCTTTTCATGACATTGGGATGCATTCCCCTTTCTTTTTTCTTTTTCCCTCCGAAATTGCGACCCCCATGAAATGGCTGGAGGGTTGGGACTCTGTCCCTGACCTACTGGCGGTGGGATTGGCCCCTGCAGATCCTCATTTTGCTTCTTCGAGGCTATGGACAGGTTCTTCTTCTTTCTGGATTGCGCGATTGCGAGTAGGGAGCTGTCCGAGTTTATACGCACTTTGCGCGCAGCGCCTCAGGGCCGGTGAGAAGATAAGGCGAATGCGTTCTCCCCTTCAGTTTTGGCAACGCGGTGCGCTTCTCCTTTTTGTTTTTTTCCTGAACCCTCCCGGACCCTTTCCCCCCCCCCCTTTCTTTCTTTTCATATGTGGTCCCCGGTAGTACACGTCACGCCCTATGTCTTTTCTCCCATTTTTGCGGTTGCACTTTTGGGGCTTTTCACAACTTTTGTTTTCCCCTGGGACCCACGGGACGTGCTTTTTCGCTAGCGAGCGGTTTTTTCTTGCCTCCCCCCCCCTCCTTTCTTAGTTGATCCGGAATGCCTCTGGTTATTATGACGTTACGAGAGGATGTGTGCTTCTGTATTGTTGATCCCGTCTTGCCGTCCAAGGGATTGTCAAGAAGCCTTCCGTTTTTTTTTTTTGAGACGCAGAGGAGAAAAACACCGCCTCTTGGTCTGTTTGCTCCCTCTTCGCAGGTCGGCGTGAACGATTCCTTGCAGGAATGCATCCGGCCCGTCTCGTTTTGCTTATACCATTCCCATTAGAAGGAAGCACGTTTTGCTTCCCTGCGGACGGCAATTTGCAGCCCCCCCCCGTCTTGCCGGGTCGCTTCCCCTGAAATGCTTACCAAAACCTCCTAAAGCTGGGACCCCCTAGAGCCAATCGCCGTGCTGAGCCTTTTTGACGGCATAATGTAGTGAATTAACCTCCCTTTCCCTTTCCTTTGGAATGGAGAGCCTGGCCTCTGCGGAGTCCGCTGCAGACTTTAGCGTCTTGAGGAAAAGATTCCCCCAAAGGGGCGTCTCTTCTCTTTCCCTCCCCCGCACATGCATCGCTTGATGCTTCCGAGTGGCCCCCTCTTCGCCGCTTTCCTCGATCCGACACCCTTCACCGCCGAAGAGGACCTTTCCTTTTGTGCCTCATACAGTACGCCCTCTCTCCTTGATTTGGCTGACGCCTTTGGAAATCTTTTACGCGGCACGGTGCCCCCCAGGTGATGCTTAGACGATGGAGACATTCTTCCTTTTCCTGCATCTGGACCATGCGGGTCAAGGTGATAGCCCTTTTCGTCTCTTGCCGTGGTTTAAGAGGGTTCCTGTTGGCGGCTCTGCGGGCCTAAAATCTTGAGCGCATTCCCTGAGAGGCGCCTAACAAACTGTCCTAGCAGACGTCACTGGGAGTCTGACAAAACAGCTGGCCCTCCTTGAGACTCAAATCACGATGGCCTCACCTCGCTTGCGTCTGCGGCTTCTTCGGCCTGCCCCCCAGGAAATAATGTCCTTTTTCTGCCTTTGCTTCCATGTTTCTCCGCTCGCCCAGGTTACCGCTAGTCCAGAACGATCATTCCCCACCGGCTGAATTTTTTAGGTTGATCAGCAAAACCCTACCCTCCACTCTTCTTTTTCGATGCTTGGCGATCGGGCCATCCCCCAATCCCCGGCTCGCCACGCCAGAAGCCGGTTTTCTTTTGAGCCCGAGTTGGCCATCAGTGTCTTCTTTTTTTATCTGGGTACCCCCCCAACTCACTGAACCTTTCTGAAGTTGACAAAGTTGCCCTCCCAAGTACTCCATGAGACTTTTGTCTTATTGGATTACAGAGAAATGGGCTCTCTTTCTGTAATTCTTTCCCCTTGTCTACGACGTGCCTTTGTTCCCTTTATTCCCATGCTTCGCTTATCAGGCGTCACTGATTTTCCCTCTGACCACATGTCTTCTGGAAGGGAGTTAAGGTTTCCCCCATTATAACCTTTCTGGCTTCTTTTCGTCCTCAGTCGCACCAAACCCACCCTTTATTTTTGTATCCTTTCCTACCCTGCCTGGGTGGCGGGACAGTTCGTATTTCTTGCTAATCGCTCGTTGTCTTTTTTCACCAGGTGTCCTTTTTCATAAGGAACCTCTTCCGTCCCTGATTCGTCGTGCCGTTCAGGCCCTGGAAACTCGTGCATCCGCGCAAGCGCTCGCCAGACGAGATGTTTTTTTCCCTCTCCGCCGCGGGCAAGCTGTTGGTCCATCGGCCACCCAGTTACCCCTTTTTTTCGCTGCCATGTGATCTCCCGCTGCAAGGAGTAACGAGTTCTCGGGGCCACTGCAGTCTTTGCCCAAGCGGTCCCGCGCTTTAACCTTTCCGCTTGACAACGTCAATACTCACCGTTAACGAACTTTTTTTTATTCTCGGGCGTTGGCACTGCTCCCCCAGCTTCCTTTACTTTTCCCTCGATTTCGCTGTCAACGTACACCTCTTTCTCTTGCTTCCATAATAATTCGGATTTTTTATTCTGCAGCCCCTCCTCTTCGTCCTTTTCGTGGAGTCCTATTTGAAGAGAGACTCGTCCGGACGCATCTCGCGGCTCTCCCTGGTTTTTTGCCCTCCGTCAAATGTTTTCTATGCATTCAGCCCAGACTTCCCGGGTGCAACCCAACCCCAAAACATGTGATTGCCAGACTATATGATTTTTCGTCATGGTTAACCCGTCCCTGTTCCAGACTGTATTTCCACGCCCATCTGCCGAGCCGTTCGCCCTATAATTCGATTGGGGGATCTGGGTAAAAAAGTGGCTTCTTTTGGTAAGCCCTTGCTGTGAATTTTGACCTTCGAGCTTGTTCTTCCCCTTTGCCTCGCCTGATGGGGGCGCAGGCTGCCCCTGATAATGTTGGTACTTCTTTCGCAGAGAATGTCCTTTTCCTGGAATAGTTTCACGCCGACCTTTCGCCTCTCTGTCTAAAGAAACTCCGTTCTTGCTGGTCTTTTCGCTTCGTGGCGCCGCCGTTAAACTACTACCACTGCCTCCAATCCGCCGTAACACTAGGTAACTCCCACCAACACACGCTCATTCTTCCTCCCTTCCTCCTCGCCTCCCCTCCATTCGAACTTCGCCTCTTCCTCTCCAATCCCTTCCAGTGCGTTCCTAAATTTCACAAGCCTGTTTTCTCCCTCCTTTCGTCCTTCCAAGTCAAAAAAGACGTTCGTCCCCCTCGTTCCGTGCTTTTCGTTAGCTCCCTAGGCGACAATCCGGACCCTCACAATGTGCGCTTGGGAGGCCCCTCAACCCCTCCACATTTTATAGCAGCTTTTCGCACAAAAGGAGAAGGGATTCCCCATTCCCCCTAGCGGCTCCCGCCCTCCTTTCTTGCGAGCCACTCACCTCCCTGCTCATCCTCCCGCGCCAATCGGCACACGCTCCCTTGATAAATCAGCACCTTAAAGAGACTAGGCACAGTTCCTCCTTCTTCTTGTTGGCCACCTCCACAAAGAGCAAGTCTTTTCCAGCGTCCACGCCGCAATTTCAATGTTTAATAGTTGAGAGTTGATTGTAGCACTTCTCGTCACAGTAAGGACCCCCCCGTTAGTCCTGTAGGTTTTTTGCTCTCCTCCTCCTTTTTTTTAAACAGCTCCTTCCTCCGCGTCTCAGAGACCCCATTCTTTTCCCCTATCTTCTTCCCGCCCCTCTCATTACGCCTGCTAGACAGGCTCCCCTTCTTCTTTGACTCAGAATACGTTTCTTTTTTTCTTTAGCTTTTACGCCTGCGCGAGCTTTTTCCTATGGCTTCTTGGCTGGAGGGAGCGGCCGGGTTTTTTTCCCTCAGTTTTCTCGTTCGTCGATGTTGGAGTGCTTGTGAAAAAGTCGCGGAGAGCCTGCCTACTGTCACCTGCGGTTGTTCTTTTTCCTTTATGATTGCCCTCCCCTCCAGTGATCCCCCCAACTCACGCATTACCCCCTTCCTGGGGGTTGGGACCGCTGACTCCCCCCTCTGTCGTTTTTTTTATGGGTCCCAATGCAGCCACTTTAGTGCTCCTGTCCTCGCTTCTTTTCAACTGTTGATGATCAGGGATTGTTTGCTCTTTGCGCGGGAGGGTTTTTTTTTCGGTTTTCAGAGTTTTAGGCGCTCGTTTAAGCAGTTGGGCGTGCTCGCCTTCTCCGTAATATTAGTGCTACCAGCGGTGCGATTGAGCAAGTTTGTTGCTTTTGCACCTCCAATCTGTTCCCGGACCCCCATTTCAGATCCCCTGTGGAACTGTATTGCTACCCTTTTCCCCCCTTTCCCCCTCTTTGGATATTTGGTAGAAGGTTCTGTTTGGGGATTTGAACACCATCTTTTGTGATTATTTTATTTATTCTTATTGAGCCTATGAGGCGAGTTTCCGCAGACTTTCTTCTTTCTCTGACTGTCCTTGATGAGCGGGGTTTTTATGTTTAAGTTGACTTTTATCCGGAGTTTGTTGATTGAACGATTGGGATCATCTGTTAGAAGCGGCCGATTTACCACCGAGGCCAGACCACGTAGAGACTTTTCCTAACCCCCAATCCGCGTTGCCGTTGCCTCGCCCGGTCGGCGGTTGCCCTTCCTAGTCATGCTGTCCGGCGTCTCTTTCAATATGAATTTACCAGTTACCCCTATTTTTTCCGCGTTTGCTACCCTCCAGGAGCCGGCATTTTAAAGCACAATTGATTCTGAACGTTCGTTAACGTCCCCCCCCTCGGAACCAAACCTTCCGCCAGTGTGGGTACCCACCATCTAGACGCATCGCAGTGTTTTTGCCGGCTGCGGCCTCAGGTAGGAGACAGCATCCGGTGGCATTTTACCAGGAATGCCGAAAGCGCGCTTCCTCGACTCTTCAGCCAAAGTTTTTCCTAGCGTCCTTGTCATGCAAGCTACCAACGGTTGGTGCCTCTGCAAGAAGACCCCGCAATCGTTTATGCGTCCATTAATTTATCCCAGCGTCTCCATTCAATCCTCTCACGAACCCTTCCTAAAGTCTCCACTGCTGAGGATGAAGGACCTAAGACTCTCCAGACAGAGCTAGGAGCTTTCCAGCAAGCTGAAATGATTTCTTCAAGTGAGACAATCTAAAGGCCGCCCCTGGGAGCCTGATAACGAGGAAAGTGCTCCCTGAATCCCGTCCTATCATGTCAAGACAGCTTCCCGGTGAGTAAACTTTTAGACTCGTTCCGTGTCAGATTCTTTACCGATTGTGTCTTGGACGGTTCATCACTAGTGCTTGTGAGAAGGCCCCCTGAGTGCGAATCAACCACTGTCTTTGCCATGAGTTACCGTGTGTCGTGATTCCACCCACAGCTTGGCAAGCCTCTGCTCTTTTTTGTTCACCAAAAGGTTTCCATTGTATTTCCAATCGCTTTCTCGGATTGATCCGCGGAAAGCACACTCCTAAGGGAGCGCTTCAGGGTGTCTGGGAGTCTCCTACCCCTCAACAGTTCCCCGCGATTAGTCAGAAATAGAACTCTGCCCCAGCCAACACGCGCAGTCCGGGTCTCTATGGGGCTTCCTCACACCTACCCCCCCCCCGACCCTCTTGCTGTTTTTCGATGCCCTTGCTCTTTTCTCCCAACAGGTTTTTTTTACTCCACCGTCGCGACCGTCCCGCCATTGCTGAGCCGATGTTTGGCAACATTCATCCCTGATCACTGTCTAGGGGAATCCCAGGGGACCCCCAAACCGTAAACGGTCAGGCGAGTTTACCCCTTCCTTACCCCAAGGACGCATGAGACGGAGTGGATTTAAAATGCGCTTGCATGATTTTTATGACACTTCCATTGGTCCTCCCCCTTTTTGGTAGGGGGATGTTCCCCATTTGTAATTAGCGACGTCCTTTTTTGGTAACCTGTTCCCATGCTCCGCGCCTGATTCCCCATGATGGCCAACTCTCTCCAACTTTCTTTACGTTCCGGAATATTCAAAATTGGATGGCGATCGCCTAATTCGCAACAAAAAGAATCTTTTTCCGCTTTTTTTTGCTGGAGCGCTTACCTCGCAGTCTTCGGGAAGTTTCGTCTTCTGATAATTTATCGATGCCTTGGTCGGTGATCCTTCAGCAGCCGAATCGCCAGGAAAGTTTCATGAAGGGTGCTTAAGAACTCCAAATTGCGCGACCCTCGCGCCGAACAAGCGCATGAGCCAGAGGAATGTATTTTTGGTGAGGGCGACTTTTGCAATCTGGAGATGCTCACGGCACACGTAGGCTTTGCCAGATGACCTGTTTAGAAGCTGTACGGCCTTTCCTCGTTAATAGCGTGGTGTGACACGCAAGTCTCTCCTCAGGAAATATGCCCACTCCCTCTTCTAAGTTACCCCGTTCCCTAACTTGTATGGCGATCCGTGCCCACCGCAACCCTATAATTTCGTCGGATAATGTCATTTTCTTCGAGTTAGCTTTTACAGCTCATCTTTCGTCAATATAGTATCCTTTGCTTTTATGGCCTTAGTGAAAGCATCGAGGGGTAATATCAGGCTTTCTGATTCGGATTGTTCTTTTTCCTTGTAGACGGACGCATCCCTCATTCCCAGTGAACTTGTGGTTTCTTGCAGCCTTTTTGTTCTTTCCCCCCCATTCCGCGAAAAACCCCACTCGTTGTTGCGCGCTCGCTTGAGACTTTTTCCTGCTGGTACCCCCTTACTGATTTTATTCCGGACATGCTGCCGCGCCGCGCGCCCGTTCCCTGCTTGGCGTCTACTTTTTACACCTTTTGTGGTCTGTGGTTTTTCCCCTCGTTGGTCGAACGACTTCACGAAAGGACAACTGGGGTCTGAACTCCCACAGCTCCGATCGCCTGGTGCCTTCCCTCCCTGTATCTACCTCGGCCCGGCACTGCTGGATGAATGTTTACGCTCCACCTGGCGTACTAGTAGCCCGCCACTATTTTCTGAGTTCATTTCATTTTTTTTTCGTGGACGTCTTCGAACTATTTTGTCCGATTTTTCGGATACAGTGCAGAAACCCCGGCTCGGTAAACGTCCTACACACGGGCTCATAGTCCTTCTTCCACCGGGGCTACCCTGCTCCCCTTGGTTGCACAAAAAGCATAGAGACTCGCTCCCCTCAATTCCGGGTAACGACACTTTAAACACCGATTCGCATCACCCCAAAAAAAGATAGACTCACACAAGAATTTATCAAATTTGTAAGGCTGGACGTTTACCTTTTTCCATCCCGTTACACCAGATGCGAAACGGTCCTGTTTCCCTTGTTCCCCGGGTCCTCTGGGAGGTACCTCAAACCGCCCCAAATGTCCGGCTTCCCTTCGCACTTGTTAGCCCCACTGAAAAGTGGATGTCAGTATTTTTTCTACTAGATTGAATTCCCCCTGCCAATTTCCGCTGACAGCCTCAATGAGTATCCCCAAGAATCACTACGTACTCCCCTCCACCGGGGCACACCCCCCTGATCCACATGAACTTCCATAGCCTCGTCGTACAGTAGCCCTAAGGCGCTCTGTGGCCCCAGTCCAATCCACGCGCCCTTTTTCGTTCTTAGACGAGCGGTCCACCCTCCCCCAGCAATTTCTGATTTCGGGCGCAGTTGCTTGCGCACGGGTTTCTCCATCGTCCGGAGATCTCCCCTCCGCATTAGTCCTTCGCGCTCCCGACTTTTTCACCCCTCGTTTAGCCAACCCATAGCTCTCTTTCCCAGCGATCAGCCCTGATTTCCCCGAGGCAGTCCACCTTTCCCCACCCCCCCCCCCCGCGCAACCCTGCCCACTCCTCATGCGTCCTCGCTTGCTCGGTCTTACACTCTCGTTTTATTCCTTCGTTGTTTGTTCTAGAGATTTAGCCTTGCTTTCGCCCTCGCTGCGCATCGTAATGTTTTTGCTGGCAATTTTCCTCTGGTTGGGCATCTGGTCGCTTGTGATCGGGGAAGGCTTCTGTGGTGGAGCTGCTGTCAGTCGGCTGCGCGCTTCTTCCCCTTGTCCTGCGTTCTTTTTCGGGATTGACGCGAACAGTGTTTTCGCTTTCAATTATCTGACGAATCCCACATTTAAATTGCGGTCCGGGGTTGGTTTACCTCTTTGACGAATCTGGTCTCCCTTGCTGATGGGCCCTCCTCCCTCCGCCTTTGTGACTCCTTCCGGGTATTCCAAAATTTGTTCTCCGGGTATCGTGTTTGCGAGCTTTTGCGGTTCTAGCGCCTTTTCGGGTTCGAGTTTTACGCGGCGTCACGGAAGCCGTGTCGTGCAGCCGCTCACGTTTTTAGACGTTCATCTAACTTTTGCTAAACGGTGCCTAGCCGTTTGGGTTGCGTTTTGGTTTCCCCTACTACGGAAACACAATTCCTTGGCTCGTTCATCTGTGCGACGTTTTTACACGGCATCTTGACCCCTTGATACGAAATTCTTTGAATCGCCTTTTGGTGCTTCGACCCCCCTCTTGTTTCCGTAGACCGCATCCTGATTGACGATCGCGCTTTTTTCTGGCGAGTTCATTTCCAGTGCATTCGTTCGGGAGGCTGCTGTTCTCAGCTTCGCGGTGTTGTTTATGCTTTTTTTCGGATTGTTTTCTGCTTTTTCGGGATAAGTTAGTTCTTTGACGCTTTTCCCCAAGATGCACACCGCATAGCCAGAGCCCCTGCCTCTTTTGACAACACGCCGCGTTTTTTTTCGACTAGCGTTTATTTTGGCGTTTAAACTATCCATCAGTAATTCATAAGTCCGTCGAGGCGAAGTTGAATTCCCCGGAACTTCAGGGCCGGCTACCATCCCCCTTCTCCCCCTTCCCTCTGACCACCAATTGAATCGTCAGGTCGACCAGAAACGATTACAAACTCTTCCACTCCAACCCTATCTACTGGAACCCTTCCTTTTTCTCCGGGCGGCATATTTTGGTTCCTTAACTCCGTAACGGGGCAGTGGCCATGAACTGAAGCAACTATCGCGTCTCTTGCATCCCGTTTGGTTTTTCGGTCTTCCTTCCTCCCACTTTGTCGGCGATTCTTCCACGACAACTTTTACAAATCGCGATTCTAGTCCGTATGCGAAGCGCCGTCCCATCCCAGATCGCCACTCAAACGCCGAGGTACCCCTTTGAAGATAAGCCTCTCAAACCCGAGATCGAGGCTTGACGCAAGCTACTTTTATTCCGTACAGCGAATGAAGCCCCTGTATGCCTTGGAGATCCTTTGAAAACGTTGGGCAGGTTCCTCCTCCGATCATGGCCCCGACCCTTTCTGGGAACGGTTTTTGGAGCACTTTAGAATGGCTTTTTAAGAGGTCTTGACCGCTCTCTTGAAGGCTGAACAGGGTTATTAAGCCCTGCCTCTTCGATCACACAAAAAAGGGGCCTCTTCATCCTCACGGTGTCCTTATCTACCCCACAGCTTGTCCCGCCGTTTCCCCCCACCTCATGCCTTGCTGTCCCTGCTTGCGTGCGATGCGCGGCTTTCGGCATGAAATTCCCACCCCGGAACTTTTCCTTCGAGCCTTTTCGTATGGGCCTTCGCCTTTTCTGACAACTGCACGAGCCTTAGCAATGAAAGCGAATGCAAGACCCCCCACCGGCAGACTTTTTAGGCTCCCGCCACCCCCCACTACCCGTAACCTATCTGGTTTTTGAATGATTCGATCGACGGACCCCAAAACGGGATACTTCCACCGGCGATAACTTTCTTTTTTAGTCCATTTTTGACAATCTCTGAAGAGTTTGCCCTCATTTACCGGAATAGACGCAGTGAATGGGAATCGGACAAACCCAACCTCCCTGGCGGTACCGTTTGACCCCCAACGGTGAACTCCACAAGTACAGCAAGTCTTGCGTTCGTGATCTCCTGTCGTCGGAATGATTGCTCCTTCCACTATTCTACCTTTTAAATGTCCTGGTTTCTGGTCAGTTTGTTCCACACTTTTTTCGCCTACGTGTTGTTTTGGTTACACCTGTATTCCATCGCGCTAAGCTCTTAGTAATTCTGGCCCAATAGTCCTTCTTGCTGGTTCGGTCCTTTTGGTTTTTAGCCCGTTTTTCCCCTGGCCGATCTCCCTGCCAGCAAACCACCATCAGTCGTTGCAGGATGGTTGGTTCGACTCGCTACATTCACGGTTTGTTGGCGCTGTTTTTCTTTGTGCTATCGCTTCTTTGCTTTGTCGGAAATCGGCGCAGCCACGCCCCTTCCCCGCGTCCCATCCATGATGTCCGTGTTCCCCATTTCTTCCCATTTCCGCCCAGGAGACTCCGCGCAACTCTTCCCCTCCCGTCTTCTTTTGGAGTTTGGGCCAAGCTGTGGAATCTTTTTTACCGTCCCGTCTTTGGCATGCTGATCCGAAGCATTAGGAATTCTCATCGTTTTTTTTCGCTTGCCGCCCAAGCTTTCCCTCCATCTGAACCTTACCGATTCTAAATAACCCGTTACGCGCGGATTCGGGACACCTGCATCAACTTTTTCAGATTTCCCCTCTACACCTGGGGCGTTGAGTATTTTTCCCTTTCCCCCCCTCATTTCAGCTTCTTCCATCCAGGTCTCTTTTTTTTTGATCGGCTTAGTCTGAGCCTCGTTGGGGTCATATTAGGAGTCTTTTCTTTCTCGATTGAAGTCCGTGTCCTTCGCGGACGCATCTTCCTCCTGCAGTGTGTTTTCTTATCTTCCGCCCCCGTTTGCTTTATTGTCAATCGCATGGGGACCAAAACCATCTTTCTGGGACTTCTCCGCGATCGCGCCCTCGGCATGGTACTGTACCCGGCCAGTTCACTGGTCATTCCTCTCCCTGCCCGTTCTGCGTCACTGCCTCGATTGGCGTCTCTCTGTTTTCCCAACTTGTCGAGTTTGGTCCAACTCGTTCGACTTTCGAACTCACGCATTGAATTGGTGAAACTTTCCAGTAGACGTGCGGCGCCGCGGCCTGCTCCTGTTCAGTGGTTATCCACTTAAATCCGCTTCGCCGGCATGAGGACTTCATTTCCTGGAATATTTCTCTCAAAGGAGACTAGTATCAAAGCCCTAGCTGGAGGTTTTCTTACTCATTGGGCTCTGGCTTTAGGGTTGTCCCCTTTTTCCGTTTTGATAACTACGTGTTTCCTCAACTTTCTGCGCCCTGACTAGCAACAAAGATGTTAACCAGGTCCCCAAAACGAGTCTCTGCAGGGCATTTTCGCAGACCCCCCTACAGACTCGTTCTAAACTCTGCCTCGCGCCTTTTCAATCAGCCACGTTCTTCCCGAAATTCTCTCCCACAACGCCTTTGTTTTTCACGTTCCAAACTATCGCCTCCTTC
>Ga0179593_1619896_pt1 | contig 11335 bp, 15 predicted proteins | sample CZODoug2_1_08_16_FD_185931 | JGI IMG/M metagenome (GOLD analysis project Ga0179593, IMG submission 185931) | Vadose zone soil fungal communities from Angelo Coast Range Reserve, California, USA - CZODoug2_1_08_16fungal (PacBio error correction) | ecosystem: Environmental > Terrestrial > Soil >... | reverse complement strand
GACTTCCCCCGCCCTACCCATACGTCCCCTCGACACGACTTGAAACCCGTTCCCCTCCCCCCCACACCGACGGAGTGGAACGGCATCAAAAAACCCTCCCCTCTCCTTTTTCCCGCGTCCCTGATCCCCAAGCGTTTTTTTCGCCACCCAAGATTCTGATTTTTCCTTCCCCTCCCCCCAGGGACAACGCCCTTCCAACGAAGCAGGTTTTTCTGTATCGTCCATTCTAAGCAAATCCCCGATTTTTTTTCCCCAATACTGACCCCACCCCCCGTAATCATGCCCGAAGAATCCACCCCCCACAGCCCGTTCCATGCCAGAATTTTCTCCCAGCAAGAGGAGTGTCGCGGCAACCCCGTCTTCCCCCCCTGTACTTCAAGGACATTCCCCCCCCGAGCCCCCCAATACTCTGCTTGAGTTCCTTTTTTCCCCCAAACACAGCACCAGTTTTATTCGCCCTCTGCTCTGCGGAAAAATACTTTTCGTTTCATTGCATGTTGCATTCTTCTGTTTCATTTTCTTCTTTTTTTTCCCTTTTTAGCTCGCCGAAAAACGCCTTCACCACTTATTTGATCACCTGGAACGGCCAGTTCACAAAGGATCCTCTTGAATACCGAAGGGATCTTTCCTTTTCCTTATCAATGACTTGTTTCCCCTTGATGTCGCTTCCCCTTTTTGGTATTTGTTCTGCCCTCCCTTCCTTTTTCCCCAATCGCCTGCGCGGGCATTCGGGTAATAAGGGAGATGCGCCCTTTTCTCTCGGCCCTCTTTCCACGAAAGAGTGGACCCCTCCTTTTTCCCACCCCGCACTGGTTACTCCCCCGTCGATGGCAATTATCACCATCGGTCCCCCCCGCTTCGAGAGACTTTTATGGCGGAAATGACCACCCCCTCCTCCCTCCCGATCTTTTTCCCTCAACGTTTTCGTTTCGTCATTGTAAGTGCCCCCCCTTCTCTGCCCAGCAAGGATCCTTTTTGGAATTAAAGGAACGTGCTCCGTCGCTACTCTCCCCTTTCACTTTTCTCCCCAGGTTATCCCCAGTTGGAGGAGTTGCTGTTCTTTTTAAAACGTTCCACCAACATGCAGCGGATCCCGTTTCCTCAAAGCCGCTTCCCCCCCTCCCCCCGATGCTCCTTTTTCTCCTTGACAACGCCTCTTCACCCTGCAAAGTGAAACGTCGGAAAAACCATCGACGCCTTTCTTTTTCCCCTCTGCTTACCGTTGGTTTTTTTTTTTCCTTCCCCTCGCCCCGTCCTTTTCTTCGAACGCAATTGATACTTCCGTTCTCTCTTCCCTTGCCCGTGGGCAGCCACTTCTCTGGATCGGAATGTGAACGACCCCCCGCATTTGCTCAAAGCTTTCTTTCCCCCTCATCTTATCGGTTTGACTCCCAGTTTCCTCTTCCGCAATCGTGAGCCTGAAATTACTTCTGTTTTTTTTGCCCGTGTTCATTTGCAAATCAAGAACACATTTTTTTTTTCTTGAGCATGATGATTTGCTTGTCCCTTCTCGGTCTCTCGGGCCTTCCCTTCTCCATCGTCTTGCCTCACTTTTTCTTATTCCATACTCGCCTACGACCTTCCCCCCTTTTCTTTGATTCGCCGGGGAAGCTTGATGTGGGAGTTCGCCCTTTTCTTCGCCGATGCAAGCCAGAAGATCGTGCGTTTTTTCCCCCTTTTTCCCCTCGGAAGAATCGTTCTCTTTTCTATGATCGTTTTATCCCCTCGAAGAAAAACTAACCCCCCTTCCTTTTGCCCACGAGCCGGGGTGGTTTTGAGGAAAATTCAATCTCGCTTTCTTTTTTTCCCCCCCCCCCTTTTTTGTGGCCAGCACTCCCTTTTTGTTCCCCCCGCCTCCCCTGTTTCCACATGGCCAATTTTCCGTTCCATTTTCTCCTCACAATCTCAAGTCACGTTTTCTCGCGACTGGGTGACTTTACTTCGTTTCCCCTTCCTCCCTTTTTCCCTCTTTCATAACCTCCTTTCCTCCCCCTTTATCTTAACCATCTTTTTGTTTTGAGAGAGATAGGCCCCGTCTTTCTCCTCCAAAAAGACTGAATGCACGGGATTACAGCCTTCTCAGATTAACGAAGTACGTCCCCCCCTCCCTCTCTTCCATACATTATGGGACTTTCCTTTTCTCTCTTTTTTTTTTTTTCTCGCGTGCTTTCTGCATTGGCCATGGGAGCGCGCTGTTACAACTCTTTTTTTTCACCTACGAAGAATGGAGCGTCCCCAAGAAGGAGTGTTCCTCCACCCGTCCTCTCTTTCTTTCTCAGGCCCCCTTCTTCTTCTTTCCGTCCGGGTTTTTTCGTCTTCAAGAGTCATAAAACCTTTTGAACACTCTGTATCACAGGGAAAATAGGAGGAGATTTCTCCTTGGTTGAAAAGCGATCTCTTGATTGCATCTTTCCTTTTACGTGGGATGCGAAATTCCCCATCCCTCCCTTTTTGAAGATCAGCCTCGCGGAAATGGTAATTCCGCGGAATAGGGCTCCTCTTTCTCCCATGTGGGCTCCTCCCCCCCAGTTCCCCCTATCGATTTTCCCTTTTTTTCCCTCAAATCATCCTCTGGCCTTCTTGGTCGCAACGTTATTTTATTATGAACACGGGCACGCTCCGTTCTTTTTTTTCCTTCCCCCCGATGGCGTGGTCCCTTTTTTTTCTTATGTTCCTTCTGCCTTCCCTTTGACTGTTGTAAGGGTCGGGCACCCCCCTTCTTTTCCGACCCCTTATCCTGGGAAGTGGCTTTTTCCTTCTTCTCCTTTTTAATTCTTCTATTTTCAGCAGGATTGAAGGCGGTCTCCGCTTTTTCCCCTTGTGGATATTAACTACAGGAAGCCGCGAACCATCCCTCTTCTTCTTTGTTCCGCATCTCCCCCTCCCCCCCTTTTCTTTTCCCTCTGCGGTCCTTCGAGCCGTCCTGCTAGTCTGCAGTGAAGACTTCTTTCTTGCCGCGGCTTTTTTTTTTTTTTTGCTTCCAAACCCTGAACTAAACGCCTCCCCTCAAAATGTTTTGTCACGCCTTTTCCTCCTACGTTTTTTTTCTTCGCGGAGAGCAACTTTTTAATCTCCTTTTTGATCATGGGTCCCCTCTGCTGCATGGTTCCCCCCCCTTCCCCGGGTTTCAGTTTGAAAGTCCCTCGCTCTTCCCTGCTCGGTGGTCCTTTCCCCCGCGCGGAGACGCCGCCGCTTTTTTCCCCATCCGATGTTTTTCTTTTTTTCTGACGTGCCCTTCGCGCGGGCAAATTCTTTTCACGATTGCTTGGGAACCCCTTCTCGAACTGAGTGACCCCCTTTTCCCTCCCCCATCTGTCCTCGAATGCCCTTCCCCTTCCTTTTCTTGGTCTCCCTTTTTTGTGGGAGCCGATGCGTTGTTCCCCCCTCCCCCTGCTCCGCTTCATTGATTAAGTTTTTCTTGCCGAGAATCTCGTGCGTCCTGGTTTATTCGTTCCCCTTTCCTTATTTTTCTCGCTCCAATTGCTGCAATATCCCCTCCTTATGATCATGCAAAGGAAACGAACAAATTTTCTTCCCCCTTCTTATTGGGCCGCTCCCCCTTTTTTTCTGGTTTTTTCAGAGCACCGAGTCTTCTTTTGTTTCTTGTGAAGTTGTGGTGGCTGGAAACGTCCATGGTTTTCTTTTTTTCCTCCTGACAATACGCTGGCTTTTCCTTTTTCGTTTTGCTGTCCTTCGGGCCATTTCTTCCTTTCCTTTTTTGCTCGAATTGTTTTTTTTTTGATTACGACGTGCAGTTTGGCTTTTTCTCTCCGCTACACGGTGACCTTTTTTTCTTTTTACGCCTGTTTCCAACGGGATGAGGATGAACTGCCTTCTTTGTTTTTCCGCCTGCGATGGTGTTTCTACAGTGAAGCGAAGGAGTGGCTTTTTTTTTCCTCCTTTCCACGGGGATTACCTTTTTTTTTTTTTTTTTTCAATCTTCAGTTCAGTGCGGTTCTTTTTTTTGTTGGAGTAATTGCAGAAGTGCTGGTTTTCCTCATAATAAGTGGTTGTTGTTGAGAGAGATGCCGCTTTCCCCTCCCCACCCCCCCCGCACTTTTTCCCCCTTCCCAGTTTCTTGAAACGTCCCTGTCTCCCCCCCGTGTCCCCGCCAGCCCCACCACCCGCGACACAGTAAATCCCCCTTCTCCCAAAAAAAAAAAACCCTTTCCCTCTCCTCGCGTCCTCCCCCCGCCTCTTATTCCGGCTAGTACCGGCAGTTATCAGTCCACTGTACACCCGGCCGAAAACCCCGTCCTTTCCAAGTGGTAGCGAATTTCCCCCCCCTGCACTTCGGTATCCTTCTCCACTCCCGCTCACCACTCCTGCACGAAGGAAGCACCCCCCCCCACCTTTCCCTTTTCAATGAACACGCTTTCCACGTAAAAGAAAGCGGAGGTTTTCTTTCCCCCTCTTTTGCCACCATGGTTCCCTCCCCCCCCCCCCGCTCACCATTCGCCAAGCTTTTCTCTTTGCGCAGACTTGCTCCTTGAACCCCCCCCCCTCCCCACCAGGGTGATCAGCCTCCCTTCAAATAAAAGAAAGGTCAGCCTCTCTTTTCATTTTTCTTTTTCTTCTGGCTCACTCGCGAGAAGCCCTTCCTCCCCCCCCACGCCTCTAGATTCAATTACTGATCCCTTTTTGCCACCGGACCTTTCCTTTCCTTCCCCGAAGGGGATGCCTTAAGATAGTATAGGGATGTTCCCGGTGATTTCAGAATCGGATCCCCCCCTGCGTAATTGTTAGGGAAAGCCGGCGTTTCCCCCCCCCCCCCCTTGCGGGAATGTCTTTCTCCCCCTCTCTTTCGACCTTTTCTTCCCTCGTGAAAAAGTCCTTGCCCGCTCTTTTCTTTTCCTCTCTCCGGTAATCTTCCTTCTTTCCTTTTTTTCAGAAAATAGGATGCCAACGCCTTTTTTCCCTCCCTGCGCTTTACGGGCTTCTTCCCCCCCTACGCTCCCCCTTTTCTCAGAGGTAAGGCGCCCGCTGCCCACTGAATGTCCCCTTTCCCAGAAAGGAAAAAAAGTTTTTTTCTTCTGCTTCTCGCCGCGAAATACTTATTCCCCCTAGTTTGTTTTAGTCTTCTGCGTTTAATTTAAACCTTCTCTTTTTCCCCCTTTCCCTCCCTTGAGCCCAAGTCTCCCCTTCCTCCGAGAAAGTAGAGATATAGGAACCTTCTCACGTGAAAACGTCGCTTTTCCTCTTCCCCCTTATGTTTCGCTTCCCCCCTCAGCGCGACGCCTTCAATCCTTCCCCTTTGCCTGTTTCTGACCACGGAAAGCCCTTTTTTTTTCCGCAGGAAAAGTGGGCAGCCCACTTCTTCGCATTCCGGATCGGAATTTTCCCCTTTCCCACTCGCCGATTTTCCTGCGGTGCGCCTTTTCCGACTTTCCAGGTCCAGCGCTTCGTGGGAGCCTGACCATTTTCCGTGTCATGCAAAGCAATTCTTTTTCTTTCGGCCTTTTCTCCTCCCTGTATTTCCTCGCGGACGCCCACATTGCGTCCCCCCTTTTTTCCCGCTTTCCGGATCCAATGACCATGTCCAGCGGCTTTGCCTTGAAGGCTGGCTTTTCCTCACGTGCCTCCCCCCCCCAGGTCGCCGGATGCACATTTCTCTCTCTCAGTGTCACACCCTCCCCTTCGGAAGATAGGCGACCCTAGTCTTTTTCCAGGTTTTTTCTTTCGTTTCGACATGTATCCCCCAGAACACCGGCTCGCTGTTTCCTCTCCGTGGTTTTTTTCTGGCCATGAGGAAATTCCCCTTTGGCGTCAACCCCCTTCCTTTCCCCCCCAATCCCCCTGTTACAAGCACTCCTATATTTGTCCAGCTCGTTTCCCTTCCCCAGTTACTCGGACCCTTTCCCCCCGGAAAGTCCCAGAAGGTATGCGCTCGCTATTTTTTCTCTTATTATCAATTCCTTTTCTCCCCCTCTGCTTTTTTTCCCTAATTCCCTTCCTCTCCTAAGTGTTGGTTGTTTCTCTTCCTCTTTCTCCTTAGGTGGAACCCTTCCCCATGATTCAAGCATGAGGGGAGAAAGGAAATCCCCCCTCCGTCTTTTCAACCAGTTCCTCGCTTGCTTTTTTACTGATTTCTCGGAGGATTCCCTTACTTGGCCATTTTTTCCAAAAAGAGGAGCTCTCCCTTATTTTCCGGTTTAGTGGTGAAGCACTAAAGTCCTTCCTTTTTTCCCCCCTTCCCCAACTCCTTCAGTAACACCCCTTTCCCTCGAGACGGGGTTCTTTTTTTTTCTTCGGATCCCTACATGCTTGACAGAACTGGATATAACAGGAAACTTATGCTTCTCTTCCCCTTGTGAAAAATGACGATCTTCTGCTTGCATCGGCGCTTTTTTTTGCTGCGAAATCCAATCATTTCAGCAGCCTAAGCTGGACATTTTGTCTTTCTTCCTCCGGAAATAGGGGACTCTCCTTTTGCGTCCTCCTTTCTGTCCATCTCCCCCCCTTGGCAAGCAAATTCACTTCTTGATTTTTTTTTCTGATTTGCCTTCTGCCGCTAAAAGAATTTTCGTTTGAACTGGAAGTACGGAACCGATGATTTTTTTTCCCCGTTTCTCGCCCCAACGGGAACCCCTTCTTGTGTAAGTGTCGGCAAATTTCTACCCCGATCCTGGGAAGTGGCTCCCACTTTTCCCTTCTGATACCTCCGACTCTTTTCAGAAGGCGAATTGGAAGAAGGTCCCTTTTTCTCGGTTTTCCCCTTCTTACTAAAAGGAAGAAGAGAACCTCTCCCTTTCCGCAAAATTATCAAGGCGCCGTTTTCGGACTTTCTTTTCTTGGATAGAGGGCATGGAAGAATTTCTCTTTGTGGCGATTTTTTTCTTTGGATAAAGATGAATTTTTTCCCTCCTCCCGGTTTCCAATTCCCGAGCCCCCTAAAACTGAGGAAGCACTCCTTCCCCCGTTGGCTAGATTCCCTCCTTCTTATTTAGAGGACTCTCCCCTGGAATACGCCCTTTTTTTGATCTTTTCTGCGATATTTTGGCCCCCTTTTCCCTTGGGAGAAAGGGTGAGAGTCCCCCTCCCCTTTTCCGTTTTTTGAAACTTCCTGTTCGCGTTTTTAGTGCATTTTTTCGGGCGCCCTTCCCCTTCTGGTGATGATTTTTTTTCTTCCTATTACCGGCGAATAAAGTGAATTTTACGTTTTACCGCGGCTGGTCCCCGGCTCGCCCTTCTCCTATGACTATAATGCAAGCTTCTTTTCAAAAGCACTTTTTTTTCCCTTTCCTTGACGAATTCGGGTTTGGAGCCTGCGTTTTTTTTTTTCCCCTCCAATTACGATCATTTATTTCCCCTTTTTCCCCCCTTGCGGTTATTCTACTGTCCTTTCCTTTTGGAACACGGCTTTCTCCTCCTAGTTGAAGGCGTTTTTCCGGTCCTGGCTTTCCAATTGCTTGAAGGTTTTTTCCTCCCCCTTCCCCTGAAATGAAAAAGGCAAAGGTCCCCTTTTTTGACCTTTCTTGAATGGTCTCCTTTGATACATGCTGACAAAATTGGTGCTTTTTTTTCTTTCCCGTCGGCGCAGAGCACCGCGGATTCTTTTTTCGTTGTTGGAGTGTTTTCTTCCTCCGGTTTGCCCGAGGACCCTCCTTTTCGGGGATGGTTTCTTCCTTTCTTGGATGTGGTGGAGTTTTCTTTCTCCTTTTTTTCTGTTTTGCTCTGCGCGATCGGTTTTCTTACCCTTGAGATGCGGCTACCAAGGAAACCCTTTTTGTTTAGCGCTTTTACTGGTTCTTCTTTCATTTGTGGGTTTCCCTCCCCTCCTCAAGACACTTCATTTCTTTCTTAGATTGAGTCTTGTTTTTTTTGATCCCTTTCCCTTTTCTGATCGGCGGGTTGTGGGGAGTGCTTTGGCTTCGATGTCGATTGGATCGCCGTCCCTTGGTTGGCGTCCTGCGCCCTCAAAATGCGGCATCTCTTCTTTTTCTCTACCGCCAGTTTCTCCAGCAATGCGGCATTCCCCCCCCGGACACGGCGATCCCCCATCGCCCCTAATGCCACAGTCTCCTCCACAACCCGCCGAGAGAACTTTCTTTTTTTTCCCAACAAAACACTCCCCCCCCTCCTCCCTTTCCCACTGATTCCCAGCGAAGTTGCTGAGGATATCACCCCCCCCAAGAATCAGGCAGTTCAGCCTCTTTCGCCTGAACCCCAACGCCGCCGGTTTTCCTCTTTTCTCCAAAAATTGCCGTCTTCCCCCCTCTCCGCCACAATCGCGAAAAACATCTCCCCCGAGGAAGAAAATTCCCATTTCAGCCCCGTAACAGACAGCGATTTTTCCCTCCCCTTCCCCCCCCCCCCCCCACCATGGAAGTTACCCGTTTTCCCTCACCTGCGGGGGCTCCCCTCTTTCTCTTTTCCCCCCCTGAAATACAAAACCCCGCTTTCCGGTAGCCATTTTCTCCTCAATCAAGAAAGTAATTTTTCGTTCCTTTTTTTTCTTCGGTTTCAATCCTTCTTTGCGCAATTGGAGCGCTTTTTCGTACCCCCTCCTTTCCCTTCTTGATCACGGAACGCAGTTCCCACGAGAATTCCATCGTACTCGGGATCTTCCTGATCGTATCGGATTGAACATCTTTTTCCTCCAAAAGGAATGCGTCCTTTTTTCTTTCAGCCGGCGGCGTTTGCGGGAATTAGAGTTCCCATCCCTTTGTAACGTTCTTTTTTTTTCTTTAGAGGACCTAGTGAACACTTTTTTCGCCCGGCGCGGATGCCCTTATTTTCATCGGCATCCCGTAGCTGGCATCCCCCAACCGCGGCGCTGCGCCGCGTTTCTCCCGACCACAGTCCCAGTTCCCCCCCCCTTTCCCAAACGTCTAGACGGTAAGCGCTCCCGCAACTGAATGTCCTGTCTCCCCCCCCCCTTTCCCCCCCCGCTCTGGCCCAGAAAGGATCCCCCTCCATGCCACTGATCGCCGCGACATCCCCTTTAAAGAGTACTCTCTTGCCTTAACAAGTGGAGTCTTTTTCTTTTAAAAAGATGATGGTATGTGCACACCTCATCTTTTTCCCCTTCGCCACAGCCTCCGGCCAAGAAATATTTTCTGACGGATCGCGACCACGCAGACGCCTTTTTCCCGGAGCGTTCCCTTTTTTCTTTCCAAAATAGACGAAGTATTGATGTTTTAATACCCCATCCCCACCTTCTCGCCCCCTCTACTTTTTCCCCCCCCGAAATTGCTCAGGCTAGTGTTTTTCTGCAGAATTCCGTGGTCAGCCCCTTTTGTTCATGAAAAGAAATGAGTTTTTTTTTTTTTTTTACTTAACACCGAAGTGCTCACCTCTTCCCCCCCCCCCCCACCCCAAGCGGTGTGTTTCCGTACTCGGTCCAACCTTCCCAGGTGACAGAGAGGTAGCCTTCTCCAATTCAGTAGTTGCGCGGCTTTTTTTCCTGCAAAGACCCTTTTACACGAGGACGTGAGCATTTTTCCCTTTTTCCATTAGAGGTCTTTCCTTTTTTTTCGAGATCCTGAATATTTCGCAACCGTCGAGCCACCGATTCTTATTACTCCGCACTCCGGACCTTATGCTGATTGAAGGTCCTTTCTTGTCGGGTTCTCGTTCCCGCAAACAAGTCCCCCCCCCTCAAGAAGATCGCAGTTTCCTTTTCCCCGGTGTACATCGGTCCCCTTTCCCTGTGATATAAAGTTCTGTACCCCCTCTTCCTTTTTTTAATAAGTATCCTCGTCCTTCTCTTTCCCCAAGAACCCGGATAAGATGGGGGTTTGGTACTTCATGAGGGTTCCTTCCCATTCAATATCTCCGTGAGTCACCCCCCGCCGGTGGACGCAGAAAATCCTCTTTTAGGTGAAAAAAACGTTTCCCTCCGTACAAATGGCCAATCCCTTCTTCCCTTAGCGCAATATCAATTTCCTTCCTTTTTAATGCAGATAGCAGAATGGGTTGATTCCCTTTTCTCGATCTCCTTGAAATTCCCCCCCCCCCTTCATGTTTTCGTGCCATTCCGTCTTTTTACCACCTTTCCATAGCCTAATCCTTTCAGCTTTTTGAGAGAGATAGGCGCCTTTCCTGAACTGGTGAAACTCCTTTTTGATTGCCAGTCAGAGGGAGCCCTCCGAAAAAGGAATGGGATAATCAGCTTCCTACCTTACTTACCCAGTAGCTTTTTTTTTTTTCTTTTCCTTTTAATTTCCTGACGACTTTTCGCTGATTCCTCTTGCTTTCCACCTTTCACTTGGAATTTTTTTTCTAGAGCGCTGGACCCCTCTCGGTGTTTTTAACCTCCTTCTGCAGCTGATTTTGTAGTGCTGGACACCCCCCTTGCAATAAGAGAGAGATCCCCTTTCCTTCACAAATAAGTCATTCCCCTTTTTCGTTGCACCAAGAGAGCCGGTTTTCCTTATCTAAGTCCCCCCCCCCTTTTCCTCCCGCATTGCCAACGATTCCTTTGGATATAACAGGGCCCCTTCCCTTCCCCGAATTTCTTCTCCCCCCCGGTTCAATGTGAAAACTTATTTCTTTCTTCGGCCCCCCCCTCGGACCTTTTTTTCTGTGCGTTTTCTCACATCATCAAGATTCCCTTCTCAGCTCCTTTTTCCTTTTTTTTCATTTCCGGATGGCTGTAGTATGTATCGAATCGGGGTCCCTCTGGTTCGCAATGTGGGTTCCCCCTCAAGATCGTCGAAATATCCGATTCAGTCCTGTAAAGCAAATCATCCCGATGTCTCACGGCCGCTTGTTCGCTCCCGGTTTTCTGCTTCATGAACCCTTCCCCCTCCGAATTTAAGGATAAAAGATGGCTTTTTTTAAACAATCGCTTTCCTTTCTTTGATGATGTTTCCGGCTGGTACGCTCGCCGCACGGGTCAATCTTTGACAACTTCGGTGTAAGTGTTTTATTCCCCCCTCTTCTCATGCGGGTCATTCCCCCCTCCCCTTTTCTGTGGATGAAACAGGGGACCTGCTTTTTTCTTTCCGCCGGATCCATTTCTCTATCCCTTTTTCCTGAAGCGGATGAAGCGGGCTCCTGCTTTGCGGTGTGAGGGGGATTAGATCCCCCTCTTCTCCCGACCCATCAAAGCATTCTCCTAGAAAAATGAGTAAAGAGACGGCTTTCTCTTCGGCTGTGAAGGCTTTTTTCTCCTTTTCTCTCGGCAGTGGAAGACTTCCATTGCCGCGGCATGGATCTTGGCTTCGCTGATTGTGGTGCACCTACCTTCTTTTGCAAGAGCCACTCTCATTGCAGAAGAACCTTTTTTTCCTTTCCGGAATGTATACGTATTGTCTCTTCCGCACGGGCCTGGAAATCAGCTTTTGATACCTGGAGCTAGTATGGGATAACTCCCCCCTCCATTTCCAGC
>Ga0179593_1607214_pt1 | contig 11335 bp, 10 predicted proteins | sample CZODoug2_1_08_16_FD_185931 | JGI IMG/M metagenome (GOLD analysis project Ga0179593, IMG submission 185931) | Vadose zone soil fungal communities from Angelo Coast Range Reserve, California, USA - CZODoug2_1_08_16fungal (PacBio error correction) | ecosystem: Environmental > Terrestrial > Soil >... | reverse complement strand
TGCTTAGTTCCAAAGGGAGACATCTTGGAAAGTTCTTACCTCTCGGGCTTCCCCCCTCCAATACTTTTTTTTTCTGCCCCCCTCGGAAATTGCCGCCGCTTCGCAGGGGGGGTGGTCGACGGGGAAGTTGGTGCAGGGGGGTTTGAGGGGGTTTGTTTTGGCGGTGGGGGGCAGGGTGGGGTTTTGTTTTGGGGGGTTTTTGGGGTTGTTTTTGGAATTCCGTAGGCCGAAATTATGTAGGTGACCCCCCTTCCATGAGATCATGATGGGCTCGTCCCGCATTTCATAGATTTCTTTACCCCCTATCAGGCCTTGGACTCACCGCTCGCTTTACGATTGCTCCTTTCGCCCTCAACCGCGTGAGGAAACAACTGTCTTCTGCGGCTCCGGCCCCGCCTGTCTAAGCTTCTTCCACCCACGTCAGGAATGTGTCCACCCCCCTGTGGCGCTTGTAATTAGCCAGACCTGAATTTGCAAGCCTTCAATTCACCGATTTCCCCCCCCCCCTTCGTATCGACGTAAATCTATTCATCGGGGCTATGCAGCTCCTCCCATCAGTTTTTCATCAAAAGTCACTACCTGAATTACAATACTCTCCCGGAGAAATCCTTCCCCCCGAGTGACTCGATTTTTCGAGTAAACCTTTTTTCACGGCCTCTTTGTGTTCTAAGAAGATAGCCCTACCCCCTACTTCTCCGACCCAACTGGCAATAGAGATGACAAATAATGCCTCCCACGTCTTAGTATGCCTTCTGATCGAACCCCCTGTTTTCTCCCCACAAACTCTCACAATGCCCGCCCCCCCGTTCACCCCGGCCCTTATTTTTCCCTGCGACCTTAACAAAGCCCCCCCAGGCAGTCGGGGAACAAACGTCTTCTCACGTTCGAACTCCCCCCTATAGGCTCCATGCCCCCGTCACGATAGACTTTTTACCATTCCGGTACTTCTGTGGACTACCAATTTTTATCGATCTCCTGGGTACTAGATAAGATTACAACCCAGATTCTCTAGGTTACCCAGAAAATTCCCCCAACTTAGCTCTGACCTTTGTTTCACTCTTTTTGCCCGTCCTATTATAATAAGCATGAATTCTTTCCGTCAGGAAACCGTTACCTCTAATCGTTCTCCCCCTCCCCCATTTAGGCTCTATTCCGTGCCCCCGATTTTCTGGACGAAAGGATCTCCCCCTTCCCGGCACCAATACCCCTTCTTTCGGAGCGGTCAAGAATCTCCCTCGTGTCTGAAGGCCCTCATACTTTGGAGATAAGTCTCGCTGTTCCTCGCTTTTTGTTGTATAATACCGGATGGTCCCATCGGTGGTGTATTCGGCCGCTTAGACGCCCACAACCCCCTACTTCCGTCACTACAGTTTGAGCCCCGATTTTTCTGACCAAGGAAAGCACTTCCTTCGGTCCTGACCCCCCTCCCCAGCGTCCCCCGTCTCCAGTTCTTTTGCAACCCCCCCAGATTAATCCTTCCCATTCCCAGAGCGAGTCCCCCTTTTAGAATCCTTTCCCTGGTTTGAATAGGTTCTTCTGGCCCCCCCCCCCCCCCCAATCGAAAGGGTCTTCTCATTCTTTTTCCGATAGCAGCCACACCAGATTTTTCTTCCCTCTTTTTCGACCCCCCCCCGGCCGCTGATACCTTGACCCCGTGCGATCCAAAATCTTCCTCCTCCCGGAACTTCCGCTTCATTATTCCCACTGTACCCTTAAGCCCTCTCGTCTAGCAGGCCTTTCCATGGGTTCCCCGCGGACCAAACCTCTCTTCAACTTCCTACTGAGGCGACTTTTGTTTTTCGGCTCTTTCTTTCGTCTCGCCGAGATAAGACGTCCCTCATTTTCTTATCTTTCCGTCAGAAAAGAACTTCCTTACCTCCTTCTCCTTCTCTTTTGAATTATTCGCCCTCTCATGATCGGAGTGGATGATGTCGGACCGTCTTCCCCTTGGTCCTCCCCCTCTCCCTCGAGCACCAGATAAGGTGCCTCTTTATAGTCATTCAGAACATGCCCGGTTGTATGTGTGTTTATGCGCTCGGCCCCTTTATTTCCCCCCACGCATTTTGATTCAAGAGACAACGTTTCCGGGAGAAAAGGAGCGACTAGCAAGAGAAAGAGAGAGTAGGGCCCCGCCCCCTGGTCAGCCGGACGCGTAAAAAGCGGAATCTCCCGATTAAAGGTTAGGGATCCTGTTTGAAAAATGCGCCCAGAACGCCCAATTGACTCCCCCAACGGGACTTATCCCTCCCCTTTCACCTTCTGCGAAAGGCACCAATTTTGTCCACGGGACGGTGGTGCTCTCCTAGACCTTCGCCGAGGATCTGATGGGAGCCCCCGCCTTTTTGCGAGACTGGGGAATTACCTTGAAAATATGTATGGGGTAGGTCCCTAGGAGAGTTGAGCTTCCGCAAGAGGATGAAACCTACAATACGTTACTGTCCTTAAAACGTAATTAAGGGCTTTTGGGACATGGTACTTTCTATGTCTCCGTCCCTCCTATCCATTTTCCTCTTGAGCGGGACTGCTCGGATGTTAAATCTAATGACAGAAAGACCTCTCCCCCCCCCCCAACTCCCCCCCTAGGGTCGCGTTTCCTTTCTCAGACTACCGGAATGTGCGGACGGCCTGCTTGTTTTTTAGGCTTTGCTATCAAGCTGGAGGGATGTCTTTTTCTGCCCCCCCCAGTCTACTCGTCTCGTCCCCCCATTTGCTTCGAGGAGTAAGAGTCTTCCTTCCCCATGTTCAGTTTCAACTAGGTGCTTTCTTCTAACTCAACGTCTCTTCTCCCTCGGTCTCACAAGACCCTTCATTTTTCCAAAGGCTCCTTCTATACGCCCCGAAACATTTCCCGGCTTCCTCCGACCGTCGTCTTTCTCACTTCCTTCGAAACCTTCCCTGATCATCCCCTCCGTCGAAGTCATCCCCTATCGAAGAAGAAGGGGTGGGTTCTCAGGAGAGTATTCCTAGGAGGACGAGGGCGGATCATGATCGCTCTTTCTCGATCTGTCTTACGGCAGCCTCCCTGTCTTCTCATCTCGACGATCTCGGACCCTTCTTGTTGATACCTCAGCACAGACTTGTTCCGCGTCCAGGACATCATCAGCCACAATCACGGAACCTATGGCACTTCATTTTCTTCCTCCACGCCTCAGCTTTCCCCTCTTCCCTCCTTTTAGTCTTCCCCTTTCATTAAGACTTCAATTTTTTCCTTTAGTCCCCCCCCTACCGAACACTAAGAGTAATTCTACGACCTTGGTGTTTCAGTTTATGCGATAAAACGTGATTTATTGATTTGCGATTTTTTACTCCTTTTCAATAGCTCCCCCGATACAAGCTCAGGTGCGTTTTTTCGCTTAGACCTTCCGGGGCAGTAAGAGGCCTGCTACACCAATAAATACAGTTCTAGGGTCGCCCGTAATCCCCCTTTTTTGAATATCAGTTCCTGACTCAGAATATTTAGTAGTTCGGGCCTCATCGCATAGCGCGCGTGACCTTAGGATTTTTCCTCTTCCTTTCCACTGTACCCCTCACGCAACACCTGACGACGACGAGCGCAGTATACGGTCCTTGAAACCGGAGACTCACTCCATCATGTCGTTTATGAAGCTACCGTTTCATTACCGTCCTCAAAGATTAAAGAATCCCTCTTCCTCCTTAGTAGTCGACCCCTAAAGAATATTACTGTCTTCACCTAGTATGGCGTCCCATACCTACCATCAGATTCCCTCGTGAGTCGATCTCGTTATTGCAGAGACATTTCTATAAGATTTCGTTATATCCGCTCGGGAATCATGCCCCCCAACCGGCGTATTACAGCCCTATCCCCCTTCTTTATTTTAACGTTCCCCCCCCCCCATCTCAATCCACCCCCCTTTAAACATTCCATTGATGGGAAGTCCCCTTCTTTTTTCAGCCTGCCGATAGGCTTCACTTCTCTCTCTTCTCCCCAGCGCCCATATTTTGAAATGAGATAGCCGCTTTCCCTTCGATCATCGTAGAGACTTATGAAAATCGGCGACCCCTCCGGCCTCGTATGGAATGCCACCCTTCCCGATTACTGATCCGTCGTCACGTCGAAGCCGACCTAGGAAAATCACGTTCTCCGCTTCTCGTCGCTATATTCCCCATTGTCATGCATATTACTGATGGATGAAGTTTACTCCACTGAGATGCCGGTTTTCCTACGCATGTTGGTAGATCGGCTTTGTTTTTTAGATGCCCTTCAGACCTTTTTTTTTTAGTCCGTCCTTCCCTCCCCCCGACAAATTCGGTATTCCCCCTATCTTCATCTCTAGAGACTCCCTTCACCACTCCGAATTGTCATTTCCTCAGGACCTATTCTACTTTGACGCCATCGCGCTTTCCTAGGGCATTGTTCCTCAAACATATTTGGCGCTGCTTTATCTCGTCCCCCTTTCTTCGCCCTTGAGATAATACCTTTCGGTTGCATTCACGCCGACCGCTAATCTTGTCTTAAGTTGCACCCACCTCAGTCACACGGTGACTTTTACTGCCTCGGGGGGGTGGTACTGGAGCGGGCAGGTTAGCAAGATTTCCCACCCTAGTTTCCCCCTTTTTGCAACTTTAGGCCCATTCCAGAACCAAGTCCTCCTACAGCGCTCTGATCGAGAACGTCTGGTCCTCTCATTTCACGGTCACCCTCTCACTATAGGGCGCGAATGTTTCATCCCCCTGGCTGGTGTGGCTTGGCCTCACGGCCGGCGGCCAAAATTCCCCCGAGGCGCGGAGCCGCTCCTCGACAATTGCGATCATTCTCCTCCCGCGCCGAGTACTCTCCCCTCTCAACCCTATTACTTGCGGACGTTTTTCCTTGCAACCCCCCCGCGTTTCTTCCATATTTCTCGCCGCCCTTTCGGCTTCGTGTCCTTTGATGTCCCCTCGCATATTCCTTCCGTATCGCATCGGATACCAGCGCGATTATAAAATTATTTTCAGGCCTCAAACTCGTTGGTACCTTCCGTCCTGACCGAGATCTTGGTTGAGGTTAGTCGCCTCTGCGGGGGCTTTCGCACTTTTTCCAAACTTGGGACAAGTCAACTGCCTTCGGTGCCCTTCTTTGATCTTGACACACAATCGTTTCGGACCAAACAGCGGAAGATTTGACTTTTTTTTTTTTGTTTTCCCCGTCTCAGACAAGCATACTAGAAGTGTGACCGGTATGGCGGTCTCTCTTCTTGACGTGGCAATCCAAGGCGCCCCTGGTTTTCTGATCGGCCCCGAGAACTAGGGACCTCTTTACGCCTAAACGAGTACTCTTGTTGAGGGAGACTTTGCCAGTTCCCGGCAGCGAACGGTCCCGAAGGCTTTTCTCCACATTCTATCTTTAAAGCGACTCCCCCCCCCGATTATCCAGGTGAACTGTACAGCTCCCGGGAAGTCACTGCTTTCCCTTGGAGCGTGTCCTTTGCTTTCCCCTCTAAGTAGAAATTTATTATCACTTCATTCGACTTTTCGGAGCTCCGGCCTCGGCATGATCATTCCTTCTTTTTCCCGAGTCATCCTACGTCACCCCTGCTTCCCCCGAGACCGCAACTCGCGATTTAGTTCGGTCTTTGCTAGGATCTTCTCGGTTTCAGTGCCCTCTAGATCATCACTTGGGGACTAAGTCACCTTACTTCTTCATTGAGTCGCGCTACGGTCGGATCATAACGGGCCGCCCGCCTTCTGGAGATATTCCTTCTCTCCAGTAGCAAGATTAGTACGACCCTCGCGCGGTTGAGCACGCCAGTACTGTACTCCCCTGCCTTGAGACCTGCATTAGCCAATTATCGATAGTGTATCCTCCTTTTGTTTTTCTTTCTCTTTTTTCTCAGGACCCATCTTTCCGTCCTGTTTCTTCTCCCACGCCTGCGAGGATTTGATGAAGTCTTAGCAACTAAGAGAGTCCGAGAGCCCCCCCTGAGGCTGGACAATTCTCTTGTATTGTCACGGATTTTTTTCGATTTTGTAACGATAAGTCCATAGGCAAAGTCTCCCCCCCCTCCATAGATCTCCTCTGGGGAGGCCCTGTCCTTCCAGGCATGCAGGTCTCTCCCCGGCTTCCGATTCCGTTCCGAGGAGCTACGAAACCTCGGCTTCCTCGTTCCCCCCCCTTCTTCCTTTTCCTTGCAATCGGCAGACAAACTGACAGCCTTGACATCCCGGATCTCTTTCTTCCTACGAACCTGGTGATCACTCGTCCTGCCGTCTTTGCCATCTGAATTGGCGCCTTTTCGGGATCCTTCGCTCGGAAAATAGACTTTTTCCCGTCCAGTCCCCCAGAGTGCTTCGACTGCTACCTGAATTCACTGAAGTCTTCGGACCTGGCGATATACCCGGACCCACCCCGGCCTCCCTTTTCAAACTGGCCCTTCGCTTTTTCCCCCATCCTTTTCCTTTCCCACGGCCTCTCTGTTTTTCTCAACCCTGTTCAACACATCTACACAGCGCGAGCCCTGGGGCCCCCCCCCCCAGCAGAAACAAATCACCTTTCTCTCTGCTTTCCCGGCGGAAACCAGTGAACCCTTTCAACTTCAGGAGTGAAGGGGAACCAAAGTTATGAACATTCGTTTACATCCCCTCCCCTTAATAACCCCCCCCTCTAAGGGGGGAATTCTGACCGCTGAGCGAACAATATTTTATCCCTTCTTTTTCCCCGTACAGTAGTGCCCCTCTTCCCTGAAGACGATAGTGGACATAGTCCTTACTGAGAGAAGTTTCTGAAGCGTGTTGTTGCACCCCCTGCCCCCAGGAGTCTCACCTCTTCCTAGTCGTATGCGCGGAAGATTGAGGATATCCGATGTTTGTCCTCTCCATTTTCCCTTTCTTCTCACTCTAATGTGCCAAGATATTCGAAAGCTCTAGTCTGAATTCACAACCCCCCCTCGCAGACGTGCGAGTCCCTCCTTTTTTCTTTCCTTATGCCCTTCTCTTTCGATATCAGCGCGTTTATCAGCTTTGGACGGCTCCCTCTGTTCCCCCACCATTCGTTTGTATTCTTCCAAGCCAGCGATTTCCCCCCTAGTCAGCCATCGACTCCACTGGTGATACGCAGATTTTGACCCCTCAATAAGATGGAGTGTTTGTCCAGCCCCTTCACCTATCCTGAAGAGACAAGTAAGATCGTTTGCCAATCCCCTACCACTTAGGGGCTTCCCCCGCTGCGCCCCTGAGACATTGTTCCTCTCTCCCTTCTGTCTCTTCAAAAATCCCCACAATCGTTGTCGACCCTCCTTCCGCTCCTGCAGCATCCCTCTTTTTCTATGGTTAACACAATGTCTCTCTTCTCCCCGGCAGGCGGCCCGGTCGACAAGCCAGCCCACCTTTTTTCCCCTTAGTAAGGCCGCCTCCGTCCTCCAGTCACCGAGACCGCGTGCTCATGGGCTGCGCAACCGCGCCTTCGAGAAGTGCTCTGAAGCCTTATTTCTTATTTCTTTAAGAGTTACTACTCTCCTCCCATCGGCGTCGCTGGTCAAAGACGGCTCCTTAAAGGCGCCTATTTTCCAGTTTTTTAGAGCGCCCTTCGTGGTGAGGACCCTTCTCGTTTCAATATTGGGCTATTCCCTCTTTTTAAGAGCCTTGCTCACGCCTCTCTCAAGTTTGGCACCCATGGCCGTGTGACTTTTGGCTGCCTTTTTTTTTTTAAACTGTATCACAATCTCCCCTTTCTTCCTCGTAAGATTGCCCGCGTGGCTCCCCTACAAAGAACCAGATGTAGCCTTTTTTTTTTTTCTTTAGACTTTCTCCCTCTGACCATCCCTTCTTCTAGGATGCTGCCATAGGTATTCCGTTGGCTGAGAACGCCGCCGCATGTCGACCCGACCCTTTCCTGGTCTGTAGCCTCCAGTCCCTTTCTGATTTCCCCCCTGGAACTCGGGAAGTAGATATTTACAGCTTCGCTTTTAGAAGTTTTTTCGCTTGTTCTGGTAAAGGACTCAATTCCCTCTTCTGGGTCGCGCCCCCAGATGCTATGAGCTCTTCCCCCCTACTTCTGCGTCGCGCCCCATACCGTAGTCCAAGTTCGGCGGACCACTTGTCCTCTGGCTTTCGGGGTATGTTGCTTCTTCGATGACGGTGACTGTCTCCCTCTTACCCTTTCCCTTTGTTTTGATAGTTCTTTCTCCCCTTCTACGGGCTTTTTTCTCCCAAATCAAAGAGATCCTTCCCCTCTCTCCCCCCCAACCCTCCAATCGGTTCCCCCTTCTGCATAATCCCGGCATTTTCGTCGTTATTAAGGGTTCGCTTGGCCGACAAGTTTGTTTTTTGTTTCGGACCCAAATTCTTTTACTTTTTTTTTCGTCCTCCCCTGAAAAGCGAAGCGTCGGTCCCCCCAACCGTCCGTTCAGGCGGATGTGATGCTGCTGGAATTGTTTTTCAAAGCTGTGCAGTAGTTTTTTCCCCTTTTGGGGTTTTTTATTTTACCCTTAATGAGCGGAATCCCGCGATCCTTTTCTTCTGTACAACCCCTTTTGTTTCTCCTATCACTTATCGCTAAAGCGGCTGACCCCCCTCTATCAAGCACGCGACCCCCTTGGTCATATCTCCCTTTAAGTTGTGTGTTGCTGGAGAGAGACGGCCTCCGTGGCAGCTTTTTTTTTATCTTTATTTTGGGTCCGCGCTTTCCGGGCTGACGGCCCGCATTCTACATCGAGATCGGACTGCGGCATTACGGTGCGTGTTGAGTCCCTATAACGACCGGCACTTTTATCCTTCTTCCACGCAGCATCCTCAGCTGGAACGAGGGTCTCACCCTCTTTAATATTAGCCATAACCGCTTTGCTCGATTTCTTCGCCCAAGTTGGTCATTACGCCCTCCAAATATGTGATCCTCCCCCCCGACACCCTGGCTCTTTTCCCCCAATGTATTGTCTTTTTCCCTACCGATAACTCGCGACTATTGGGGATCCTGGGGCTGTCCCGCTCCTTATGATTGGCAAGATCCTTTTATACGTCGCCCCCCGATCAAGCTTAAAGTTTTTTTGAGCAATTTCGTTTTTTCTAGTATCGACTCCCCCCCACCTCCATCCCTGAGCTCGCACGGGTCCGGACGTCATACCGGCATCGGTATTGATTTTTTTTTTGTCCTCCCTCCCATATTTCGAGTGCTCCCCTTCAATTCGAGCGACCCAGACTCTGGTCTTCCCTTTTAGCGATCGTTTCCCCCCTGCCCGAGACTGCCGGTTACCCCGGCCTCCTTTCCGGTATTTTAATTTTCCTTTTTTTCCTTCTCAAGGCTACCGTTGAGTTTCGGGTCGGCCCCGGCGGCCGCACCCCGATACCTATGGTCTCCCTCATCCCTTCGCTATCCGAGTTTGATCTGACCCCGGGCGACCGACTATCTTAGGATGATCTACCCTCTTTTTCGCCAAGGCAAATCGGCCGATGCCTGAATTTGGTTAATTCCGGGACGCCTCCTCCCCCTCCACACATCCCGGCATTTGTGTCTTCTGCCAGAGCCCTTCGATTCAGTCGTTCCTCCATTCTCCCCTCCCCTAACCTTAGACGCTCCTCTCCCTCCCCGAGCTGCCGATTCCTGGGAATGAATTGGCGGCGGCGGCCTTTTGACTCCTTCTTGACCCCCTCCCCGAAACGAAAGAGTTCTTCAGTTCTCGTAGTACGCAGCACTTTTAAGACCATCGCTTACTGGCACTTTTCTCGGAGCGCGAGCTGCCGCGTCTGGTTAGTTAGTCATGCCTTAATGACGGACCCCGTCCTATTGGTTGGTGAAGTCCTTGATGTCTTTCTTCTTGTCAATGGTGTGGCTCGCTCTCCTTTTCCAGCTCTCAGGCCGGCCTCCGAGACCTTTTTATACTCCTGGAAGATCGCCATCGGTTCTGTCTTATATATGAAGATTTTCGCCTCCCCCACTTTTTCTGGGTTGAGACTTCCGTTGGCAGGTCTGATTATGAACGCATGGTCGCGCATCTGGGATACCGCTATGGTCGTTTTCGCGGCAAAACGTAGCTGCAATGTCTCTCCCCTTCCTTGTGAATGTTCCCCCCCCCGTGCCTCCTTGTTTGAAGGTTTGCCCCCCCCAAGCGGATCCCCCAAAGGTGACGTTATATTTTCTTCTGTGGTGGAGCGGTCTGCTTTCGATGTCATTTCTTCAAAGAGGTTCCAGCAAAGCCGGGCGGGAAAGTTACATCACCGTCTACTAAGCCCCTGCCTGATGTATAGCAGAGACGGCCTGTCCCCCCGAAAGTAAGGGAGCTCGGTAAGCTACGACTGTTTTGCAAGATCTTCCTCCCCCCTCGGCCCCCTATTCGTTTCCCAGTTCGGCTTGCCGCACATTGCACTTTTCACTATCTCGACCCTCTCCGCCCGAAGTTCCGTGCCCTTCACCGACAGGCCTCCTTTTACTCGTCCTATCTCAGTGTCCCACACGCTTGGCCACTCGCCCTCTTGGCTTTAGGGAGGGAACCTTCCTCCTCGTCTGAGTCTTAATGCCCGGAGGAAAGAGTAGATTTAGATCTACATCTTTTTTTCTCGGCCAATTCCCGTCCCCGCATTCGAGCCTGGTGTATTCGCATCTCCCCGGGGCTTAATCCCAGCCTTGGTACCAGTCTCTTTGTCGCGGTACGGCGTTGGCCTCCTTTCCAATAGCACCCCTGGGCCCCCCCGTTTTGTTCAAACGGTGAGAGCTTGATCGTTTGTTTTCAACGGTTTTTTTTTTTTTTCTGTTTCTTTTTTGATATTTGAATACTAAGACTCGCCGTTGTTACCGCCTTGCTCATCTCTAGTTCCACTATAAGTGCGACTCGGCGGTCGAGCGGGCCGTCCCTCCTGATGTTTGCCATTTTCGCCCCGAAATCGAGGAAATTTTTCTGGCGACTTTTCGACACGTTTTGCCAGGGCCAGGCCTGAGGAAGCTAAGGTAATTTCTCCTCTGTCTTTTGGAACTCGTGTCATTGCGAGCAACGATTGATCCTGTTGGTGACGGTCTACTTCTCAATATCGGGAAGGAATTGGAGGGAAGGGTGATTCTTCCATCGGCAATTCAAGCCCACCTTTTTTCATAACTGCTCACTTCCCGCGGTTCGTATTCCCTCATGCTCGGCATAGATTCCCCCTCAGAGGGGGCTCTCCCCCAGTGAACTTTCGCGAAAAATGCACCGTCCGAAAAACCCGCGAGAGTATTCGTGCTATCATATCTCCCCCTAGTGATTCGCCCTTTTTTCAGGTCCAGTAAAGCTGTTTGTGAGCTCGGCGCCGTCGCTCCGAGTTTTCTCCTGCTACCCCTTAATATGGATGTAGCCTTTCCAGTGTTTATTTGTACCCGTCAACCGATTTTCGACCGCCTTTTCTGCAAGAAATTCTGTCATCCCCCCCTAGGCAA
>Ga0179593_1369879_pt1 | contig 11335 bp, 15 predicted proteins | sample CZODoug2_1_08_16_FD_185931 | JGI IMG/M metagenome (GOLD analysis project Ga0179593, IMG submission 185931) | Vadose zone soil fungal communities from Angelo Coast Range Reserve, California, USA - CZODoug2_1_08_16fungal (PacBio error correction) | ecosystem: Environmental > Terrestrial > Soil >... | reverse complement strand
TCGGAATGTGTCTATGGTTATTGGGATTTCCTCGTTCGACACGCGTACTCCCATCGCTTACATTTCACCGCCCCCCGGTCCCAGCCCACCCTTGATATGCGTTTGACACACGAAACACAGGTAAAACCCACTTGGAAGATGGGGTTTAACAGCCCCTATCATTTTTGGCCTTTTGTTTGACTGCGGAATACGTCGTCAGGGAGCCTTGCCATTTCATGCGTTTGGCCAAGCCACGCCTTGTAACTCGTTTTTTTTGAACCACCCTTTTGATTTTGTACCACCCCGTCGGTCACTACACCTTCGCGATTTCACGTTACCAGGGTGTGTACAGTGGGGTGAAGAAAACAATTTGCGCTCCTCGCGATTCCGGTCATCCGACACCTCCTTGTCTGAACATTGTTTGATGAGCCCCAAATGATCGCCTGCCCCTGGCCCAGGATTGGGCCGATCAGCCCATGTACGCGGGTCACCCATGCCGCGTAGCAGGCAACAGGCTCGGACAACAGGGTTTCGGCTTGCGGCTTTCCCGTCCGCTGCCGAGTTGCTTTTTTTTTTTTCTGAGTGTCTTTTTTGGAGAATTTCCGTCGTGTTTACCCCAATGATTTCGCCTTTCCGAGCACAGTATACCCGGGACAAGCACGGGCAGCGGATCATGGATTTTCCCTGCTAGACCTTCACGCGATGGCCTTCCGCAGCGTAAGAATCCAACCGAAAAACCAGCGTCGACCTGGGACAACAAAGCACCCCGCGGTAGCCGCGCACAGTGGCATCGTGTGTGCCCAGTCCCCCCCTCTTTTACCTTTTCTTTTTCTATCCCCCTTTTTTTTTTTTTTTTCCTCTTTGTCGGATTAAAAACGTTCGCGGTTGCCCGCCAATTAAAACTTTTTTTCTTATATTTTACTCCTTCTCCCAAATTTTAATGACGTTTTCGAAACACAGCCCCGGGCATCTCGGATCACCGTTACCCGCCAGCCACCGGTGCTCCATTCACCTGTTGAGCAAGAAGCGAAGGGCAGTGACCCAGGCCAGGCCAAACGGAACATTCGGCATCTTGACACAGCGTCATTCCCCGGGTCGCAGGCTTAAGCGATCGTGACCCACGTGAAGTATTTTGTATTCGCCCTTTTGTCTCTCAGGGCACCGATTGATTTGAAAGATCCCCCGATTTGTAAGGAGTATTTGGATGGGCGAAGAGCCGCCTATGTACCATTGCCCAGGATTTACCCATCTGGACGGTTGCCAGGACGTGGGACTAAAAGGTCCAGCCGGGCGGCGCTTTTTGTGGCTCAGCCTGGCAACGAAATGACAGGATGCACTTTCACACCACAGACCAGCACCCTTTTTCCCCGCCGCGCCCGGAAACAGCACAGAAGCCAACGGTTGTTTCAGGCCGCCCCGGGAGCTGGCGGTAAAAAATGGGAACTTTACCGCACATTTCGTGCGCCTTGCGTCGCCGAGCTATTCATACGGCCAGGGGCCATTGCGGCCTGATCAAACCGACCACCTATAAGGGGCCGGCATTGATCGTGAACGCGACAATTACCACCCAACTGACCCAGCCCAGCATCGTGGTTCTCATTCCCCGAGCTTGGTTGAACACAATCTCGGGGTTTCCGCGCGTAACCGAACGATCTGGCAGTCCGAGGCTGGAAACATTGCTCCGGCCCACCGCGATATCCGAATGGCTACCTCAGCGGCCCATTTGCGCCCCTTCGGCCAGCCACCAGCCAGCATGCCTCATGGTGATTTACACGAAACATTTTTTTTTACAGGTACAAGGTACTCGACTTTTTGTCCTTGTGCTTTGGTCGTACGGATCCATCTGCAGGGATCGCCCCCTGGTGACGGATCAATTGGACGGAACGGCCGGGACGGTGTCGAGTTGTGCTACTTGCATGCTGTGCTTCTATGACTGGTGGCCTGGCGAGTGATTTGTTTGGTTCGTGGACGTGTCCGGCCGTTGCAACTGGGGCCGGCCCGATGACTGCGTGGCTGCGCGGTGCGATCCTTTCGCGCTTGCTCCGAATCGGCGAACCACCAGTCACCGTGGTAATCCTTTTCTCGGGTGCATCGACCCTTTCGACGACGGTGACCGCGCACATTGAAGCCCCCAGCCCCTTTAGTTCTTTTCCCTTGTTCCTTGCCGGCAGATGTTCATCCGGTGGAACGGGCGCCGCGATAGAGACCTGGGGCCAATCTGACACTTTTCTTGAACCAGTGAAATATGCGGCCCCCCCTAACGAAATTCCGGTATGGGGAGTCCTGGGTCGTCTGACCCGCCAGCTGCTACCGTTTGGGCGACAAAAGATAACCAGGAGGGATTTTGCCATTACCCGCCTCCGTTCTCGGAGGTCTTTGCTCACGTTGTTCGTTTCATCCGTATCTTCTTGCACTTGACCTGGGGTACAACTTTTCATTTTACCAGCGGGTCGGATAAAAACTTCCCAGGCCACCAGGTAGTGGGTTTCGCCCTGTGGGCGCAACCGGTGTGTCGATTTTCTTTCTCGTTGCGCTCAAGCCCCGGATTTTCCCCCCTCCTTTTCCTTTTTTCCTTTGTGGACACGGCTTTGCTGTTAGACATGTAAGATGCCTTGTCGTTCTGGTTACATAGGTGTGTTGTCAGGTTAGCCGCCATTTCCACGGGTAACCACATTCGTCGAATTCACTTGATCGTCTCATCGGGGGGTCGGGGTTCGCTTTTGGTGTTCTTCACCATCTCGATCCACTTGTCTTCGGTCGCCGGTATCTTTTTCCTTAGCGCCAACGCCCGCCGACCGAATCAGGCACGCCGATTATCCAATCCACAGCAGCTCCACAACAGTGTCCGGAGCTCGTATGGCCACTGGAATAGTGGCTTGGCTTTCGATGTCAGCATGCATGCCAGCGTGACTCCGCAATTTTGATGGAGTACCGAATCATTTCCTTTCATCTTCCCCGGAACATCCCACTGTTAACCCCGCCCACGCCTCCTGCGCGTATTACCCACCAGCGTCCACCGACTCGGATCCCCAGACCCCATTCCCCCCGATTGCCGTTTTTCTTTTTTTTTCCCTCCCCCTTTCCCCCGTTTTGATACCGTTGAGCTTGTCACCCCCCGGTCCGTATTCTACATTGATTGCTCGTGCGTTCCAACAACGGGTCACAGTTTGCGGCGGCTTGGAAGTTCCTCATTCATGATACTGTCTGCTCGCTTGCCCCTTTTCTCCTTCGGCACGACATTTACAGATCTATGGGTTTTTTTCGCTCTGCGGTCTTCGATCACTAGTCAACGCTACCGGACAACAGTGCGGATCCCGTTCACACTTCGCCGTTCGGTCATCTCTGCTCCCTGTTCTTTCCGCTCCGCGAACCAGGCCCCGCTCTCGAGTTCACGAACTCCCTTACTGAAACGCGCACTCGAGTCGAGGTTTTTCTTTCGAGCCACCGGTCATGGCCCGGGTTGCCACTCTTATGCGGGGGAAAGCCCGGGATGGTTTGACATCGTTGAGGGAATTATTTATACCACGCCCCTTGGCTTACCAAAGGCCTGGTGGTGCTTAGTTTTCCGTCCCGTGGCCTTCGGCGGAATTTTCTCTTCTGTTCGCACCATGATTTGCTCACTGTTCTTGATTGCGAACACCACTTTTCAAAAAAACAAGCAACGTACCGCACGCGCACAAAACAAAAAGTGTCTTTACCGCCGCAATCGGTTGCATCCCACCATTTCGCGCGTCGTTGCCCCTTTCAGCCTCCATCCCCTCGGGGTTTGATTCGACCTGCGGCCTTGGTTTTCGAAAACCACCTTACTTTCGGTGGCATACCTGGTGGGTTGTTCGATTAAAATCGACAAGCAAGTACCAGGGTCCTTAGTCGGCGCCAGCTAATATACTTTCCACGATCCTATTCGCCGAATCACAAGCCATCTTGGGATCATTCCGCTACGTAAAAAACTTCAATCATTCTTGATTACAATGATCGGGTACAGCTTTATGTTCCGTGGTACTATTGGGTTAATCGATGATTCGTAATTCCCTTGTTTTTTTTCGGGCTTTTTTTATGGTCGCTGTTTTATTTTCCCCCTTTATTTTATAAATGCTGTGGCGGTCACCCCGCCAACTAAGGGCCCCTGCTGCTTGCGATCCGGCGTCTGCACGATCGGCACTGGGGAATTCTTCCTCAGGTTCGATGGCTCAAAACCGGTTGGCAAAACGGCCCCGGCACCGGGGTTGCGGGGCCAAAAGTGCTGGGATGGCCGCCCCCTTTAGAATCCGACCGATTGGGTTGCGCTTCCTGCGGAATATATCATATCTGGGTTTGAAATTCGTTAAAAGGCAACGCTTGAAGGCCAGATCATTTCTTCCTGAGAATCGTTGGCCCTACGCTCGGTCCTGCCTGCCGGGTGACAGACATCCAGATCTCAGACGATGGTCAGCATGAGCCTCCGCATGAGTCACACGGCCCGAGCGATTTGTTACAATTTGAATTCGGCCGACGGTTCACAATCCCTGTTGTTGCTGGCCGTTTTTGGACGGACCCGCACCGGTCAATTCCCTTTCTCCCCCAAGCTCAACATTTGGGCAGGTTCCCAGTAACAAAACCGGGTGCCTTTCATTTGTTGTGTTTACCTCGTGTGCCCCCCGGTCTTCAGTTCAGGGTGGGAGGGTAACTGGGGCCTTTTATTCTTTGAGGGATGCCCCGGACATGGCCATGGTTATTTCCTTGGGGAATTCGGCAGCCGATTCTGGTGCCTGCGTCCCCACCATTGTTGAGCCTGCCCCGTCCGGGGCTCTGGCCACTCTTTGCCCTCACGAAATAACCGGTTAACTCGTGCTCGTTCACTTTAAGCCAGGTCGTCTGGGATCCCGCTGCCCGGGTGCCCGCGGGATTTCCACAACGCCAAACCTTCCAGATGTTTTCTGCTGGTCTGCCCGAATCTTAGGACAGCTTCACTATCACGGCAAACGCGTTCCCATCACCTGAGCCCGATTTTCCCCATAACCGCGCTCTTACCTTCTTCTTCTTCGTTTTTTCCCCCGCTCCCCCTCTTTCCTTTCTTTTTCCCTTTCCGTTCCGTCCTTTTCTTTTTTCTTTTTTCTTTTTGGCCTTGGCACCTGAACTCTTTGGAACCATTCAGTTTTTTGGCACCGCACCCCATACTTCCGCTCTTTTCCCCCCTGAGCGCCTTTCACCTTTATGACCTGCCTTTGGTCCATTTTCTGATTGGAAAAAAAGGCCCTTAGTGGGGGAACGGGACCCGATTCAAGGTTTCGCGGGGCTGGACTACGTTCCCGGCTTTGGGCAAGGTCGCGGGATGCACTGGCACGGCACCGCCAGGCGGACCGTTCCCCTTGGTCGGTTCACTTTATTTTTTTTCTCTTCCAATCGAATGGCCGCATGACTCAATCCGCCGACGAACACCGGATTGTTCCGTGGAACCAATGCGCTTAATCAAGTGGGCCCCTGATTCATTCGATGTCCCATTTTAAGGGCCGCCGCGATGGGCTTTTCCTTTTTCTTTCCTTTTTTTTTTTTCTTTTTTTTTCTGCCGATTCGAGCCGACTATACAGTAACTCGATTCGTGGGCTTCCTGCGACCATCAGCACGGGGGGGGGGCGTGCAAGGACCCCCCCGGTAGTTTTACCCTTTGTGTGCATTCCCAACGACCACATACATCTTCTCCAACCAAATGGATCCCACAACTGGACCGGCCGACCACATTTGCGATGGCTCCTCTGATGCTCTTTTACATTAAGGACCTGACGCGACCGGTTCGGCACATCTCGCGATTCCTGTCGTTGGTGCTATGTGCTCGTCCTAATGCTTACATTTTTGTTTAAAATCCGGCTTTGACTTCTAAATTCTTGCCACTTTCCCACGTGCGAGCGGTTCAGGTGATTACTTCGTTTTTCCCCCCTCGCTGGGTCAGCGAGGAAGATAAATGGGGACTTACGCCCAATGCTCCCTACACTGGCAAGGAAAGTGGACGGCCCGGTTTGTCGACAAACCACGGCGGCGGAGTCGAGTGGATCCGGGCACGGCGCCGTATGACTTTTTTTTTCCGTGCAACATAATCTCTCTCTTTTCCATACCCTCCGCCGGTGTCGTAGTCTCCTTTTCTTCTTTCTGTTGTTGAAGGAGATCGTTGATGACTTTTCGGAGTTATACGCCGCTATTTGCCAAGCCAACTCGACTCGCCCCGTCTTCGTGGTGAGGACCACCCATCGGCGTTCCTTGCAGGGTAGGAGCATTGTCGCGTCCCTTCACTCTCTATGGCTGACCGGAGGCGAGAAATTCAACTGGAACGCTCGGCCTTGGGTCGAATAATCACCTCCGAAGAAGTCGCGGGTGTTATCGCCTATGGCAAAACCATAGTTATTATCGCGGATGTGCCGGCCGGACCTCGCCTGGGAACAGACGCAATCCTAGGGGACCATCGCAGGGTCGCGTCACCGTTCCTGGGTGTCCATTTTTGACAGTGACGTTGGTAGGCTCAAGTTCAACTTCCTGGGGGTCTCTCGCCCGCGTGATGTCCTAGAAGCCACGATCTCGTTACGTTTTTACCGTGTAGTGGGTCCATTCGGCACACTCGCGCGGTCCCCCACCCTTAAGGATCATGCTTTCAGGCCCGGGATTGGGATCGGGCGGCACACACGCAACAGCGTCGTTACGTATGCGGTATTGATTTCCGCTACATTCTATTTCCCGATTTCCCCCTAGTGTTAACGTTTCCGCCGCCGCCGTGTCCATTCCACATACGACTTGCACCAGGGGGCACGTTTGGTCGTTCCGTCTTGATGCTCTTGTTCACCAGTCCACACTTGCTTTTTTCCATCGTTTGAAACTATACGATGAAGGCGCTCACAGCGTCCCTGGTTGCCATTGTCCGCTTCACCGCCAGTCGCTAGGACGACGCTGGCCTTTTACTAGATGTTAACGCAGCCACTCGAGAAAAAATGTTGGCGTCCCCTGTTCGCAGTGCTCTTAAACGGGTCGCCATCCACCATCTTTCCAATGTTGGCGTTTAACCCGTTTCGGGTCCAGCGCGATGATTTCGCGGCAATCCCTGCGTTCCCGTAGGAAAACACTGCCCCGTGCCTTCGATGTCCGACGCCCCGATGACCGAAAACAGGACAACAAGGGCGGGTTTGTACGTGCGGGAAACTTGCCATCTTGAGCTTGGCGTTTGCGCAGGGGGGGTCGTCCAACCGCCAGCACACATCTTGGTCGTGGCACGCGCCGTTAGCTTCAGTGACAGATAATTGTACATTCGTACACTGTGTTATCTCCTCCCATTTTGGTCCCCTTGGGGGGGGGCGGGCTTGGCACCCGATGGCGCCGGAGTGCTTTACTGCTGATTCCATAGTTCGGAGATCTGTGTTTCCAGGCCAGACTTAGGCGTAGCCACCCATTTCTCAGGGGGGTGGGCATAGGTTCCATTTGCCCCGCTAGCCCCTTTCTTCTTTTTTTTTTTTCTTTTTTTTTCTTTTTCCCTTTTTTTCCTTCTCCCCTTTCCCTCTTCTTTTTCGTTTTTTTTCCCCTTTTCTCTTTTTCTCCCTTCCTTCCCTTTCCTCCCCTTCCTCCTTTTTTTCTTTCCTTCCCCTCCCTCTCCCTTGCTGTAAGACTTGCACAGATAGGACTTAGCGGGGATAGCAGCCCAATTCGTTCAGGACTTCTTAGCGGGGCGGTCCAGGAACAACGTTTCGGCGCACCCGTGTGGCGCGCTATCGTTGCCACCGGCTGTTTTGGCCACCTAGAAACCGCGTCTGAGCAATTGTTCGTGGCAGTCGTGCACAAGACTATTTCCCACGGTTCGCAAGCAGAAGGGCCCTGGTGGGCTTTTCGGTGGACGCGTACTTGCCCTATGCACGAAATACGGACATACACTGAATCATTCGTTACCTGTCTTTTCAGCTGGCAATGGAGTGTGTTTCCTTACGTATCCGGAAATGTATCACCATTGGCTTTTGATTCGGCGTTCTTAGTTGGACTTGCCCCCCGGCACGCACTGGCGCTGTCTTTGTTTTTTCTGTTCGTTTTCGGGTTTATCCCGACCTTTTTTCCCTTTTACTTTCCTTTTATTCACCTTCCCTTTACTGCAATTACCCTGGATTTCCGCATAAACAAACCAGTTGCCACAGCGATGGTGCACTGTTCGACGGGGCGGTGAGGACACGGTTTGCGTGCTCTTTACTGCGTTTGTCCGATCGCACATCCTTGCCGGAAACTTCTTGTTATTTTTTTTTCGGCCCCGGAAGCGCACGCACGGACGGAAAACCTCTCACAATGCCACCCGGGTGCGGGGCGTGGATTAATCTTACTCCATTGCCCACAAACCATTCTTCGGCTGTTCCACCGGCAAGGTTTAATGATTCAAAACCGGGTGACCGGTGCTTCCTTTTAGAACTCCCGTTCGTATTCGAAGCCCTTGTGCCCGCCGAGACAGGAGATGATCCGAATTATGGACAAAGAAAACGATCGCCTTGTGTCTGCCGTTTACTTGCTAGGGCCCAGGGCTCCTGTCGCGTTTCGCCGGCAAAGCGGCGAGCGCTTCGAGCATTGGCTTTCAGCCCGCACGCATTTACTTTATCAGGTCGTGCCCGGCATATTACTGATTCTGCACTCGGATCTTTTTTTATGCTTGGCGTTCTTGGCCTGCGTGTTTATTCGGGGCCGGTGACGTGTTAGGAGTTTGTTGTGTTCCCTCGTATTCTTCAATGTTCGTGCGGTTGCCGCAAGGCGGGCCGGACCCGCGAAGCTCCAGCAGGTGTTCCATGGCACACCGGGCCGTTGGCGTCGATTTGGGGACGGTGGATTCCGATCGGCCTGATCGTCGCGGGCATGGGCCCTTCTCCGGCCGCCGAACCGTCACGCGTGATCGAGGATGATAAGGCCCGGTACACCCGACACTACCACCCGACCCCCTCTGCCGCTCAGTATCACGCGCCCCTCGGTACCAGTGTAACAGGGGCTACGCCATATGCTCGAATTTGATCAACGGTCATCCGCACATTACTACAAGCAGGCCTTGTCCACTCCGCCCTGACTTTTCAGAGATGAAACCAGGCGCCCACAAGCGGCTTGTTACACACCCCTATCATCGCCCTTTTGGACAAGCTGGAGCCACCGTCTCGGTCTTGGTCCCGGTCACCCGCTGCAAAGATTTACGATTCCGGATTCTCTGACGATACGCCCCGACGTATCCCTTTCCGTAATCCCTACTGCGTTCGTGCCTTACCGCGCCCATGGCCGGTCAATGCAGGGACAGCCATACACAGGGATTTTCCTGTGGCCCCGCGATTCGCTTCGTTTGTTTCCAATATACGGTTGAAGGGGCCCCCCGTTGCGCATTTTTTCTATCCCTCGCGGGCCCGCCTTGCAACCGTGTAGCTCCTATTCTTGCGGAAAGGAATAACGGGCGTGTCATTGGCGGGTCTGTCGTCGAGGGATGACCGAGAAGCCGTATTTTACCCAGCACTGGGGTCCGCCGATCAGCAGGGGCGCGCTCTACATGAGCCCCCACCAGCAGGCGGGCCCGCTCTCTCAGTCACAATTGCTTTTTGGCTTTCACCCGCGTCCAACGAGCCACCAACCTTTTTTAATCCTCTCCTCGCACAGGTACAACAAGTTACCAGCCGAAGAATCATGAATCGCAAGTTTTTTTTAGTCACCGTCGACCCCCATATTATCCGGTCACCACTCCGGCCGTTTCGTCCTAGTTGCCTCACATCCAACTGCGGGACCTTTTCATGGCGCATGGATCACCGGGCACGGACCAATCTTTTACACCAGGACCAATCGGTTCACATGTGTTACACTGTTATTTGCACGCCCCATGAGCACTTTTTTCCTTTTTCATTTTCTTTTTTTCTTTTTCTGCTAGCCTGGATCGGCGGGCTGATGGCAGCTGGAACCATTCGGGCGAGCTGTGTCAGCCAGGTGGACATGCAGATTGTCACGCTTTTCGCACCCGAGTTTCACACCAGGGCTCACCACGCATGACGGGGCTGGTCATGGGTGTTAGCACCTTGATTTTTATGCCGGCTTTGTTCGGTTCGCGAAACTGGCCAAGCCCTGCCCGTTGATGTATTCGGCCCTTCTGTTCTTCCGAGCCACTTGTCACACTGGTGCGTTTTTTATAGCGCGCCTGAACAAATACCTGATTTTGCCTTTCGGCGGTTGTGGGCCTTGTTCGCCGGCGTTGCTGCTGGTCGCATTTTACTTCTACACCGGTCCAGGCAGGGAGCTCACAGTCTGCCGGCTGGGACCCCCTTCGTATTGCCCACTCGCTGGGCCGATGGGGTGTCATGGCCTCTCGGACAATGGCGATTCTTCGCCATCCCACTTAATCTTTCAGGAACCTCTTTCGATCATCTGGTGCCCTGAACATCACACTCCTTCTCAGTATACGAGTAATGCACCCACAAACACCTCGTAGATGGCCTCCGTGGCCGCTATGGATCCGCATGTTCACACCGATCCTGGGCAAAGATTGTTTTTTTTTGTTCGGGGGCGTGGAATACTACCCTGCCGGGTGGTACACTTGCCTTTCCTGGCTTGTGCTCACCGTGATGCCCGGTGGCTGTGCGCGGTACGGTGACGATGCTGCATGCTTTCGACCCGCGATCATTCTCGTTGCACGCCATTTTTTCCGTTTACGCGGCCTGGACACGTGCGGCGACACCATCACGGTGCCTTTCTCCGTTACCCAGCACTGTTCTTTTCTGTTCTTAGGCCATATGTCTTCTTGCCGATTGGTATTACAATTCCTGATTAATTTTGGCCCGCTGTCCCAGTGCTCCGGTAATTCGGGTTCTCCGGTATCGACTTTCATTCGGCGACCGTCTTCCCGCCAAACGCGACCCTGTTCGGCTTGCACGTCCATTGTGCCCGCGTACTTATCTTTTTGATCGGCATTTTTTTCCGGCCGGGCAAGTCTAGTTTTCTGGGCACGCAATTCACCTATGTGCTGTCTTTCCCGTTTTTGGTGTCCAACCGGTACCCGCCCTTTAATCGTTTCCCCCCCCCCGTTTTCGTCGTTTTATGGCGCACAGTTGTTATTTCATTCGCCTAACCAACGACCACCTGCTGTACTTCGCGGTGGACTGCCATCGCTCCTGCCGTTCACAATCTTTTCCCCTCGCGTGTTTTCAAATTCTGGGCCATGGCTCTCACACGATGTGGGTTCAACGGCTACCTGAAGTTTCACGGAAGATACCGACAGATGATGTTTTTCCGCAATCCTCCTTTGGTGCTCTTTTCCTGTGTAGTGTTCAACCTCCCGCGCGGGGGCTTTGACATGGGCCGCGCTGAGGCTCGCGATCTTGGTACGGTTCGAATGTCACCAGCTGCACATTTC
>Ga0179593_1367745_pt1 | contig 11335 bp, 14 predicted proteins | sample CZODoug2_1_08_16_FD_185931 | JGI IMG/M metagenome (GOLD analysis project Ga0179593, IMG submission 185931) | Vadose zone soil fungal communities from Angelo Coast Range Reserve, California, USA - CZODoug2_1_08_16fungal (PacBio error correction) | ecosystem: Environmental > Terrestrial > Soil >... | reverse complement strand
TACATGGTTTCTATTAATATATTGATCTGAAACCCACCACCCACCTGGTTGTTATGCGTTCCTGGTGTCTCGTACCACCTTGCCCTTTTCTTCCTCCCCACTCTTTTTTTGGATGGGAGACAAAAAACACGCCCCCCCCTTTCTTCCCCCAATCCATCTCCACCCTGCCCCCTTACGCCTTCTCCAGTTCGGATTGTCAAGATCAGTTTTTCGTCCTTGGTCTTTTGAACATCATTGGCCCCCCCGACTTCCTCCTGCTGACGTCCGTCCCGTCTTCTCCCCATGGAGATTGTCCCTTCCCGAGCTGAAATTTGCGAGTGGTATTTTTTGTTTCGGACCAATTTTTCCCCGATTTTTCTGGCAGTCCTGAGAACCATTCTTCGGCCCTCCCTACGTTTGGGAGGTGGCAAGCCCCTTTGGATCCTTTCATGTTTGTTTCTTCACGCGTACCCCCCCCGACCCCACCCCTCTTTTTTACATACTGCCGGTGATTTTTCCGCTTGAATAGGGGGTTGGATTTAGCACCACCCGACCCCCCCCTTCACCTCTTCGCAAGTGTTCTTCGTCCCCCCCCTTGCTTTTTTTCCATTTGCTCGTGTGGTGTAGGTGATCGGGTTTTTTCCTTTGAACCCCCCCCCGCCGTTCTCCCCCCTCTTGAATGCTTTTTCTTGCCCTTGCCCACATTTTTTGCTCTACTTCTGGCGGCCCAAAACCGGTCCTGTCCCATGCGCCCCAGCCTGATTTACATTTCCAAGGAACAACACCGGAATTGGCGAGGTTTCCCGTGCCTTTCCCCCGGAGAGCACTTGCAGCTCAGTAGGGTCACTGTGTTTGTGATTTTTCCCATGACTTTCTTCCCCCCACACCCCCGAACGGTTTTTATCCCCCCCGTTTTTGACTTTCCCTTCCTCCCAAACCGGCCTACGTTGCCATTCAGGGGGCATTGCGAATTTCCTTCTCGCCGGCACCGTGCCGGTATTTCCCTCCCCCCCCCCGCGTAAGAACCACAGAAATGATTTTTTTTCCCCTTTCTTCTTTTATCCTGAGCTTCGGTTCTTTGTGGACTCTCGGGGCCCCACCACAATCTTTCCCCCCCTTTTCGGAGGCTATCTTAGGCTTCCGTGTCAGGGGATTCTATTTCTTTCTTCCCCCCATGTGAACAGTGTGCATACGTAACACCAAACTTTCTCGTTGTACCTTCTTTTGTGAAGATCTCCTTCCGACCCCACCCCCTGTGCCTCTCATATCCTTGGACGTCCCGTGGATCCTTAACTAACCGGGTTTTTATGACTTTCTTGACCCTGACCCCCCTTTTCTTTGTTTTTCCTGGCTAGGACCTTCCCCTCACACACTCCCCCCCCCCACCGAGGATGGAGGTTGAACCCCCCTCCACGTTCCCCTTCCCGTATCTTTTCTTTTTTCATGGAGACCCCCCCTCCGCTCAACCCCCTCTTGGGGACCCCCTCCCTCTTCACATCATTTTCCTTTTCGTTTTCTCAGTAATTCGTCCTTCCGCTAGTTTGGCCCTGGAACTGTTGCAATGTCGAGAGCACCCGACTATGTCGTTCTTTGTCTTCCTAGGCGGACCCCCCCTCATTGTTCTTTATCGTCGAAGTGCATTTCCCGTAACTGCCGTGGTTCTTCCCCGCATTTGTCGGCCACCATTGATAGTGACCTGCGTGATGCATCTTTGACAAGTTCGACAACACTTCCCGTAGGTTTTTTCTTCTTTCTTTATTGTCCTGCCTGTCCCACTTTACAGTAGGCCCCAGATTTTTTGCATTAAGGCCCCTTTCTCAGGTTTTTACCCCCTGAAAGTCCAAAACCCCGTTCCCGATAGTTTTCTTTCTCTCCCGCGCTGTTTTTTTGTCGTCTCGGTGACTGAAACGTCTTTTCCCACGATTAGACCCCCTTCCCCTCTGCTTTGTCCTCCCCCTTGGAAGGATATCGTGGCAGGGCCCCGGCAGGACCATACCAAATGGAAAACCCCGCCCCTCCTTTTTCCGACCCTTCCCTTTTCCTGAGGTCCCAAAACCCAAAAAATACCTTACCCACTTTCTCTGCTTCATGGGCCCTTTTTCCCCTTTCCCCATGCACTTACCCTCTCACTGCCTTCGTCAGTTTAGCCCCCCCCCCCCCATAAAAATTTTCCAGTCTTATATCTTTCTCTTTAACTATGCGTAGATCCGACGTGATTAAGGACCACTTTGCCTCATTGTTCTCTTTTTGGTTGGTTTTCGTTCATTTTTTTCACCTTTTCTTTTTTTCTTCTTTCATTTTTAGCCCAATTACTATTTTCCGCCCCTTTCTGCCTCCTTCGCGTTTTTCAAACTGCCTGGGGGCATTTTGCTCATTTCCCTTTTGCTTTATCCCACGTCCTTTTTCCCCCCCCCCCCCCAACTTTTTCTCCTTCCTAGCTATGACCCCTCCCCAGTTGGGTCGGCGTTTTCTTTCCAAAGTTTAGGCCTCCACCCCCCCTTCCCCAAACCAAGCACCCTTCCATGCCGCTTTCTTCCAATGGGTAGGCGTCAACTTTTTTTCCTTCCATGTTCCCCCCCATTGATGTTGGGTGTCAGGGCGTTACTTTGCTCCCGCGGTCCTTTTTTTTCCAATGGGCCTTTTCACCTTCTTTCCTGTCTCGTGGAATTCAGCTTTCTGTACTCTCCTTCTGTTTCCGTTTTTCTGTCTTTTTTTGAGGTGTTTCTTTCCCAGTCTTACTTTAGTGGGTCCTAGGTCTTCAGGGCATCTTGCTTTCTTCTCCGTCTGCCAACTTTCCCCCCCTTATATCCTTCTTTTTTGGTACTTTTTTTTTTTTTTTTTGTCTGCAGCTCTGGATTGCCACCCTTTTTTGTTAGGCGGGAAGGGGGTTGCCGTCCGTTTCAGGTTTCTTCCCTCCCCCCCTGGTTTTGCCTCAACTTCTTTTTCTTGGAATTTAATTTGGGTCATTCCCTTCTTGGGTCTTTCCTTTGCCGCGATTACGACGTTCTCGTTTCTGCCTGAAACTTGCTCCTTTTCCCCCTCCTTTCCAGTTTTTCTTGTTCTTTTTCTTCGTTATTTGACTTCCTGCCACTTTGTCTTTGTTTGTTTTTGGCTCTCCCGCGTTCGAGTGCAACAGGGAGGGGCCTCCTCTCTTTTCTTCTTCCTTTTTTTTTTCTAGTTCTGTTACCTCTTTTGCGTTTTTTCTCCTCCCCTTTTCTCCAAAACGAATACCCCCCTTTTTTTCCTGGACCCCATTCGAAGATCCTACGATTACCACCATGGAGCGTTACGTCCCTTTTTTTCCATCCCGAGTTATTTTTTTTGCCACGCTCATTCATTCACTCTGATGTTCCCACCCCTTTTTTTTTAGCAACTCCCTGTGCGGACCACCCCTCCCCTGGTTGGAGAGTTTCCACAACTGCTCGGCCCACTAGCTTGTGCACCTCCCCTCTTCCCTGTCTTGGGCCTACGTAGACAGGCTTTGCTTGGCACTGCTTATCGTCCCTTTTCCCCGGTATGACCGTAATTTCCACCTTCCTTTTCCTTTTTTCCCTCGCTCGCAGGAACAAACCCTCCCGTTTGTTTAGCGTTCAGCCTGGTCCCCCTCTTTTCCCCCTTCCTTGTTTGACTGTCCCACGCTCTTTTGGTCCCTGGACCTGTTTACCTTTCCACTTCTGAAACCGTCTCTTTTAACTTTTCATTTCACAACCTTTTCCCTGGCCGTCCATGCGGATGAATTGTTCGTTGTTGCTTTTATGCCATGCTTGCTTGATATTTTTTCTGTTGAGCCCCTGTGCCTTTCACAGCTCTTTTGTCTCTACCTCCCCCTTGGGGTGGTTCGTTGGGGCAATTGCTATGAAGATGGAGACCCTTTCGTTTTTTTTCCCAACTATCCCCGTGTTTGACACACATTTCCTTTTTTTTTTAACCTCCCTTCCCCCCATGTTTCGGGACCTCCCCTCATTGTTTTGACCTCAGAAAACCAACCATTTGTTGGACATCCAGTAAGTTTACGAACCACTCTTGACCACTTTTTTTCCTTCTTTCCCAACATTTTTTTGCTTGTGCTGAATCGTCGTTGTCCCTTGCCCCACTTTCCCTTACCCCGCTGCGTTGATCCTCTCTGACCCTGCTGGTTTGAAACCTTCCCCCCTTTTACTTACATTTTTTGTGTATGCTTTCCTGCATTCCCCCCCTTTTTTTTCTCCAGAGCACGTCGTTTTGGTCTACTTTTCTTATCTTTTTTTTTTACGCGGCCAAAGCTCGGTTCCCTTATGTCTTAGGTTTGCAGTTTAATGATCACAGGGTCTGTTTTGCTTCTCCTTCCTTTCCCCCTTTCTTTTCTTCTTCATTTGTGCCTACGGTTCGTGGGGTGCGTCGCTTCATTCAACTGCCCTTCTTTTGTTCTTCGCTTGTCCCCTCTTTTCCACCACTTTAGTTGAGCACTGCGGATCGTGAGCTCCGCGCTTGGGGCTTTTTTCCTTACTTTTTTTCCCCCCCTTTTTTCCCCTTCATTCCCGCCCCCCAGGTCATTTTCCGAGACTTTTTTCTTTTTTTTTTTTTTTTGAAACTCTCTTTCCCCGAACGCAATTTTCACCCGATGCAATGAAGCTGATTACCTGGCGCTGGCCTTACCTCTTTTTCTTTCCTTCCTTTTCCCGGTGTGTTACCCCTGCCCCCTACGGGGGGGCTGTCGTTTTTCTTTTCCTGCTCTTCTTTCTTCATCCTTCTTTAGGTGATACCCTTTTTTTCTATTCTCGGCGGTTAGTGCAACTTTCTTTAACCCCTCTTATTTCTTTGCCCTCTTCTTCTCCCAAGTTTTCCGTGGGCACTTGTTTTAATGCCGCTTTTCAGGGATAGATTATTTCCTTCCATTTTTTAACTTTTTTTTTTTTGCCCGATCCGGTGGTGATCTTTCCCTACTTTTCATTCTCTCTTTTCGTTTTTTGCTTCATCCTCCTTTTCTCACGGTGGGCCGCGCACAGTCATGTTTTTTTTAGTGATGGTGTGATGCTCAAGTTAAGGTTTCCAAACCTGCGTTATTACTTTTTCACATGCTTTCTTTTTGCCGGTTTACCCTTCCACCCCACTTTTTTTTTCACCCGTCCCCGCAGCTATTTTAGAATTTTTGTCTTTTTTGATTTTTCCCTTTTCCTGCAATCTTGTAGAGTCCATGTATCTCGGCGCCTGTTTTGAACCTCTTTTTCACAGATTCCTCCTTTGTTTCCTTTCCATTTTCCCCCTTAATGCTTTAGTTTTAAACACATTTCACCTTGCCTTGTTTTCCGTTCCCCCCCCCCCCCCTACCTGGCTTGACGGTCGGGTGGAGTTCGTCTTCTCCACTTTCCCCTGGCTGCTTTTCTTTCCACCCCGGTCTTTTCTTTTATCTTTTTTGTTTCCTTTTCCTCCTGAACAAAGTTTGCTCGGTCTGGCCACTTCCATTCTTTTTGCCCCATTGGGCTGTCTTGCGCCCATCTTTTGTTTTTCCCCCCCTCCCCATCACCCCCTCCCCCACTGTATTCTCGACAGTTTTCCCGCAATTACTGATCATTTCCTTATCGCCGGTTTGCGCGATTTCGGTCCCCAACCCCCCCTTTTTAGAAATTTTTGTCCGCCCCCCCCGAAGGTTTTTATTCTTTTTCCATTCCTCATGTCATATTTTTGCTTGTGCGATCCCTTTTGCCACTCCCGGTTTGCGGATTTCGAAGCTTTTTGGGTTGATTCAGTTTTTCCTCGTTGGCCCCATGCGCTGCATCCCAAACCCACCCTTTTGGTTTTTTTTCCTTGCCACCCCCTGTACCTCCTTTCTTTTTCTCCCCCCCCCCGTTGGGTTGAGAGAGTCACCGTCTTCGCGCATCATGCTAATGCTTATTACACAACCCCCCATGGTGGTGCCTTCCTGAGCCTTTTTTTTTTACTATACCTGCTTCCCCGGGGGTTCCTTCCTTCGGGTTTTTTTAATTCTTCGCAAGGGCCCTCCCCCGGGCAACCTCCCCCTAGCACGTGTCAAACCACAAACTCACTTTGACCCCGGACTGTACCATTGATCGGTGCTTTTCTCACTTCTGTTTTTCCCCGTGAAAAAATTCCTTTTTCCCTTTGTTCCGATTTCTCCCCGCGATTTCTCCCGCCTTTTCTCTTTCCCAGGGGCTTGAGACTTTTCGTTTATCTCATCCTGGCTTTATGGCGTTTTTTCCAGCACGTTATTGGTCGGTCTGGTGGCTCCAAATGAACGCCCTAGGCTTCCCCCTTTTTTTTTTCTTTTTTACCAGTCACCTATCCTCATTGGTCTTTTCTTTCCCGAAAACTCTTTTTCCAGCCCCCCCCGCAGAGGACGCTGTCCGATCCCCGTGCCTTTTTGCCAACTGTTCGACCCCCCCTCCCCCAAGTTTCTGCCCGGACTCTTTTTCGGCACCCCCGTGTAGCACTGTGATCGTTTTTGAACACTTTCAGTCCCGGTTTTCCTTGCCGGCCTTTGACATCTCATCTCAACCCCCCCACGGTGTCACAAGGCCGAGATTACATGTCTCCGGCTTTTCCCACCCTTTCAGAGATGATCCCTTTTCCATCACCAGTCTTCTTGGATTTCCCTGCTCCTTTGCTTCCCACAGTTTTTTTCGGTCCGAACTGGGAGCCGAACGCTTTCTTCCCACCTCATTTTGTATCCGTCCCTCTTACCATTTTCCCTTTATTTCTGCTACTTCCCTCCCCCCCCCCATGTTGCGCTGGAACTGCCGCTTGAACCCTTTTTGACCCGCCTCCTTGATCCTCCCTCCCGTCTGATTACTTGAGGGTAGTCCGGAGGCCAGCGGTCTTTTTTCTTTCCCCCCCCCACCCCCCGCTTCACCGACCGCCTTAGGTTCCATTATTTTCGGGAGCATTATTTTACTCCCCCCCGAGTAGTTGAGGCGCCCCGGTTTCCCTTTAAGAACACTTCCCCAAACCATAGAACAAAAAACTTCTTTCCCCCCTCCCCCCTTCAAACAAACCCCTGAGCGGATCTAATCTTTGACCTTCCACGTTTGCCTGGCAGCGGCCTGGGCTTCCCCTTTTTTTCGCCCGAATGCCACCGTTTTGTTTCTGAAATGCCAATTCCGCTGTCTTGCCCTCTGATCTGACCGCCGACGAAGCCCCCCCACCCCCGTTGCCGGTCGTTTCGGGAACATCAACGGAAACTGCGGTTGCTTTCCCTATGGGAGCCCCATCCCCCTCGTCCCCTTAAACTAGTGGTGCCTAATTTTCCCTTCAATTCCCCTTCGTGTTTACTATCTTCTTTCTTTTTCGGTTCCTTTAACGAGGTCTGTTTTACCCTCGGTCATTTTGCTTTGGTTCGGCTGTGCGATCTCCTGGCGACCTTTCTTCAACCACGCCCTTCCCCCTCGTCCCGGGGGAGCAATTCATGAACGTTCGTCCTCAATTTTCTTTCTTCCCATCGGTAATTTCGCTTCATTTGTGTTCCCCTTTTTTTTTTGACCCTTTTTTTTCGCCTTTTAGCCCTTTTTGTCCCTCCACCAAGGAGAACAGATCCGGGCAGCACGGGGTCCGGCTGCTTTTTTTGTCTTTTTTTTAAGGATCTCCCAAAGCCGACCGCCCTTGCCCTCTTGTTCCCGCGCTTCGGACACATAAACCGCTAGCTTTCTCCGCCTTATCGTCCCCGACGTCCTCACTTCGTTTTCATTTACTCTTTCCTCCCGGACAATTCACCACCACCTGTAACCCACCCCCTTTTTCCATACATTTCCACATTCCCCGCCTTTTTTTCCCCTGCTGCTGTCTAGGCCCAGTGCGGCCCCTTGGTGGTCCCCCCTTTTTGACGGCAGGGGCCCGCTGTTGCTGTCTGGCTGTCCCCAGAAACCATTGGGCCGTAGTCTCTTCGTTTCACCTTTGACTCTGGCGATCTTCCCTTTCTTAGGGTCCCCAACAATGGCGGCCCCATGGTTTTTTCTCTTCTTTCTGGTTTCCTCATTTCCCTTCCCATCGAACATGTCCCCCTTTTACTTTGGTATTTTTTTTCCTCCCCCCCCCCCCAAACGGCGCTTGCCTCGGTGGGCATGGATCTCCGTTTCCTCTTGAACGATTCCGGTCCCCCACCTTGTCCCCGTTCCGACGGTCCTTTTTTCCCCCCTGCAAAAGGGTCCCGGGGACAAAGGCGGATATCAATCCGAGCGGCTATTCCCCCCATAACAAGTCCAACCCCAGCTTGAACCATTTCCTCTGACGGCTTTTTTATGTGGAGATTGCGGCACTCCAATTTAAAACTGTACCATTCCTTGTGGTCAGCCACGTTACTGGGGGGGTTTCTTAAGTCCCTTGCCCTCCAACTCCCCTTGTTTTGGTTTATTTCACCCCACCCGACAGGTAACCTTAATATGCGGCTTGACGCTTCGGGCGGTTTTCCATGCTCGATTTTGGACCCACAGTTTTTCTTTCCCTTTCTCTTTCATGGATTGTTCCGGTTTTTTCGTTTCCCAGTTTCCAAGCAAGCCTGTTGTATGCGGGCCCTATCTTTTTTTTTTCTTTTGCGCTCTTCCTTCTGGATTCATCTCTGGGTTAAGGGTGCAGTGTTCGTTTCCCCCCTCTTTCCGTTGTTTTCATGTTTGTTCTCGCCCTGACCCCCCCGTTTTGGCTTTTTACAATTTTCTCATTCAAAGTCCAAATTTTTGGTAATTCGGGGATAAACGCGCCCCCCTGGTTTCCCCCTCCTGACCCTTTAAGTAAAAGTGTTCCCGCCTCGTTTTTTTGGTTCCGCAGCGTCCCCTGAGTGCGAGGGAACCCCCCCGTTTTATCCTCCATGCCCTTTTTTTCCCCCTCTCCTCCTTTTAATCGAAATAGGTTGTTTGTGAGATTTTTTTTTCTGTAGATTCTCCTGTCTGCTCGTGGCGCGTCTACTTTCCCAAGTCAATAACTGTGGCGAAAACCCCTCCTTCACCGGCGGAAATTTACGTCCTTCTTCGAGTGTAAACTTCGGCAAATTTTTGCCTCGTCTTCATCAACGGCTTCTTTCTGTTTTTTTTGCTGCCTGCAACAGTTGGGCGGTCCATGTTCACCGTGGACGTTTTGATCGGTTTTGCACCCTAGGATGGCCCCTCCCTGTCTGCTCTTTCCGCCCCAGCCAGCTCCCCCGGCTCCCCCTACTCACGCTTGCTTGGAACGTCTTGGTAACCGCGCCATCTAATTTTTTTTTTCATGCTGGCCACCGGGATTTCCCATAGCCATTGAACACACCCCTGATCTCCTCCCCTCCTGCGTTTGACGGTTGACTCCCCCCACGCCCCGATTTGCCTGCATGGGAACATGCTTTTGCCCCAGTCCCGATGACCCGTTCACCTTTTCCCCCCTTTTTTTGTCCAACGCGGCCTTTTGCCCGCCTCTTTGTCAAATGTGCGGTTGCTTTTATTCCCTTTTTTTACTCCCTCCTTTGCCGTACAGGTTTTTGTTCTTTCTTTTTTCACCAAATTCTCGTTCAGATTTGTTGTGGTGTGAGCATTTTGGTGAGACCCCAGTTGCAAATCGAGAATGATTCTGCATTCCCATTTCCACGGGCGGTTCCCTTTTTTTTTTTTTTGAAAACAAATGCCCCTTTCCTTTTTTTCCCTTTGTCACCGATGACGAGAACACCCTGTCATTGTTTTTTGGCCGCGTAACTGTCCCCACGGCTACCTTGACGATTCAAGTGACCCCGATCGGCGCTTTTTTTCCTTGCCCTTTTCTTTTGGACAGCGCCGTCTCTCATTTCCCCCCTGCATCGTTTCTTTATCCGTTCGGCCCCCCTAAAGCTTACTTGCTGGCTTTGGAAACGTGCTCCATTTTTTCTTTTTGTTACTTTGTTTTTTTCAGGCGCGTCTCCTCCCCAGCTGCCCCCAAGCTCCGGGTTCGACTGGATCTTTCTTCCTCCCCTTACTGTCTTTTTTTCGGGCGTTTTTTGCCATTCCCCCCCGAATATCTGTTCTTTTTTTTGTTTTTCCTGCCCGGCATTTGCCTCTCCTGTGACTATTTCCTTTCATTTTTTTCTATCCTTTGGCCCATTTTTTTCGCGAAAGTGCTTTCCCCTGCCATTCTTTTTTTTTTTTTTCGTTTCCCATGCTGGCAGATAAAAAGTAGACCGGCCTTGTCTCTTTTTATGGCCGCGCTTAACGTTTTTCGAAAGCCTTCCAAAAATCTAATCGTCACCAGCCTCCCCTGCATCCCCCCCGTAACTGTCGCTCGTTTCAATACTAGCGTGTTATTTGAATGCCCTCCGACTGGAATGTCTTCCCCCCCCCCTTTTGTTTAGGAGGTTTGGTCATCCATTTTTGATCGGCTTTCCTGGTTTTTTAACTGGTTTCGTCCCGCTTTGTGGGGGGTTAGGTAATAGCGAACCATCTCTTTTTCTTTTTTCTTCTTCTGATTCAAACCCTTTTGCTTCAGGCGATTTCATTGTATTCTTTTTTTGACCGTTCTTTCCCCAATCCTCCGGTGAGCTTTCCGTTATTAAACTCCCCTTGGTTATCAGAGAGATTTGGCGCCGACTCTCATGCTGTCTTGTTGCCGTTCTTTTGTTGCCCGCATCATCCGGTTTTTTTTCGTGCCCCCCCGTTAATTGTTCCGTCTCTCGGCTTTTTCCCCTTTTTTACTTGTGGCCGCTCAGTCCTACGCCTGGCGCTTATCTCGATTCCAGTTGATCCGTTGCCTACACATTTTCGTTATATACACGTTCGTGTTTTTTGGCCCCTCGGTCCGGTCCACCTCCTGTCGTTCTTATAGTGCTCGTTTTTCTGGTTCCGATCAGCTTCTCCAAGGTTTTTTTTTGAACTTTTCTCTGCTCCTTTTCCTGTCTTTTTTTTTCCACGCCTCCCCGGCTCCTGTTAGGATACCCCACTTCGTGCGTGTAACGTCCAATTTCCTTTCCGGTGCCAAGTGTGGCCCCACGCCACCGCTTTGCGGGTGGGATTGTGGCGCAAAAAATTTCTGCTCGGAACGCCTTTTTTTTTTTTTTTGGTTTGCTTGACTGTCTTCTTACTCGGCACCATTTTCTGTCTGCCCCCACGCCCTTACGAGGCCCTGGTCCCTTTTGTTGATCCTGAAATATTGTCCCCTACCCACCCGCCACTTTGAGCTCTTTCCTCCTTTGCAGTGTCGCAAGATCATGGCGCTATCGTTTTTTCTTCCTCGGAACCTTTGTCGGAATTTTTTCAATCCAGTTTTTTTTTTTATTATCTTTCACTCCTTTCTACCTTCCTTATTTCCCCCCCTCATTCTTGCCTGTGCTATGGTCCCTGGACCCGCCGTGCGCCCCCGAAATTGGAGGAAGCATGATCCAGCAGTGGTCGCGGCCCCCATGTTGCCAAGTGTGGTGTCATCTTTTTGACCCTTGTTT
>Ga0179593_1591950_pt1 | contig 11336 bp, 22 predicted proteins | sample CZODoug2_1_08_16_FD_185931 | JGI IMG/M metagenome (GOLD analysis project Ga0179593, IMG submission 185931) | Vadose zone soil fungal communities from Angelo Coast Range Reserve, California, USA - CZODoug2_1_08_16fungal (PacBio error correction) | ecosystem: Environmental > Terrestrial > Soil >... | reverse complement strand
CGTTGTGATTTTTTACTACCCTTGAGGTTTCTCGTTTTCGCTCTGAACTTCTTTTGCTAGTTGAGTATTGATGGTTTCTTTCCCTTCCTTGAAGCCCGCCCTGGCCTGTTCGAGGCTTTCTCTTTTTCCGTTTTCTTTTGATTTCAGACCCTTGCACTCCCCCCTTCTTTTGCAAATACTGCCAGAAGGACTCGTTAGGCCCCCCGACCGGGCCCGTTAAGCATTCTCCTTTCGCAGACCTTCCCCTCGCCTTTCAGGACTTGAACCCCCTTTTCCGTTGGTGACTTGCCCGGAGAGTGTGAACCCTCGACGGGTTGACCTTTTTTTTTTTTTTTCCCCGGAGTTTAATCCGAGGGTGATGGTCTCCTCCCCAGACTCTTCGAGTTCCAGTGTTTTTTTTTTCTTTTTTTCTCCCAGTATTCAGATCCGCAGGAAAACCTCGCATGTCTTTTTGCTAGTTTTACCGACCACGTCGGCGTTCCCTCTCCTTACCCTTGTTCTGAGATCTTTTCTGTGATAGAATCAGCTTCATCCTGTCTTTTTTTTCCCTCATTACATTCCTTTCTTCACCCGCCTTCCTGATGTTTTTCTTCGCTTTTTTTGGCTTTTGCGGGGAGGCATTCTTCAAGTCGTTATGGGAAGAATACTCCTTTTTTCCTCGGGCCCCCCCGGTGGAGTGCGCTTAGTCTCGGTTGAGTTTCCCTTTACGATCTTCCGAGAAGTACCTTTCTTCTACCCCCGCTTCGGTAAGAAATTTTAGGAATCGGCCTATGCGAGGATGCCTTTCCTCACCCTTCGCCCTCTTTTTGGAACTTCGAAGCTTTTTCCGTTCATGAATCTCACTTGTTTCGGGAAATTAGTCTCCCTGCTGCGAATCCTCCCTGGTACTTCTTTATTTTTTACGGTTCGCCCTTTTCTTTTGTTTTTTTCCCCCGCTTCTCGGTACATCCTCTTTTTGCGCGCCTCTTGAAGTCAATTTCTTTGCCCCTCTCCAACTGAAGACTGTCTTCCCTAGACTCGTGCCGGTTTTCTTTTTCTTTTTTAATAACGGGTTTTTTTTGCCTCTTCTCTGGTTAATCATGCTCTTTCCCAAGGATCTCCCAAAGCGTTTTTCCAGGTTGCCTTTCCTTTAGTTTGAGCCTTTGCCAGTCTCTTCCCCCGTGATCTTTTTCTGCACCCTCCCCCCCTCACCCTTCCTTCCCCGCACGTCCCCTTCTCTCATCACGAGTCCCATCGAGGGTTTAGCCCCCTCCCCAAGCTCCCCCCCCTATTTTTTCTGTTTTTTTACCGGCCCCTTTTTTCTGCCCAGGTCTTTTTTTTTGGGGGTTTTTCCGGGAGTAATCTCCGGGAGGGTTCCCTGAGCTGACCCTTTTTTCCCATAGCTCTCCCTTCCCACTTTTGGATAATCGCTCACTCTTTTTCATTAGTGCTTTTCCTTCGTCCGGTTATAGACGGTATCTTCGAAGAGAAGTCCCTCTCCCCCCAGCGCCCGCCCCCAATCATCAACCACCCTTCTTCCCTTTCTTTCTCTTTTCAACTTTTTTTTCTTTTGTTTCCTCTTTGAAACCATTTTTCCGTTTTACAGCCCCTACAGGGGCAGTTTTGGATGTTATACGTTTAATCCCCCTCTCCCTCCTCCTTTCCTGCTCCCTTTTTTTTCCAACGGTCCCCCTCCAATTCCACCCTTCCCCACTTATCGTCATCGGGAAAACCTCCCCCCCCTGAGTACGTCCCCACACATGTGCTCCAGGCTCAAAAAACCCCCCCTTCTCGCCGTTCCCTTTCTCAATCCTTTTTTTTCTTTTCTTCATATAAGGTTTCCTCTTGGGAGATTTTTTTTCTCCCCACCCTTGAGAACTTTCTTGACCTCCCCTTCTTCCCCTTGCCGCCCCCTCTTCCTGAGTTTCTGATCTTCCATTCTCCTTTTTGATGAGAGATCAGTCCATCGCGGAATAAGAGTTTTGCTCGCAGCTACACTGGTATTGTTGGCACCCCCTCGGATTTTCCCCTGTTCTTTTTTCTCCCAATCGCCTTTCCCCCCGTTTATAGAACTTCCTTCCCACAAGTGAGTGTTCCCCCCTTTGGATGACTCGATCTTGTCTTTTTTTGCCTCCCTTTTTTTCCCGCACATTTTTTTGGAGCTCTCTGAGATCTTTTTTCTTTTTAAGTGGTCTTTCCCCTGATGAATCCCCCCTCACGTTTGGTCAGGGGTTTTTAACCTCTCCTCCATTTTTTCTTCTCCTCCTCCATCTTTTTTCCCTTTCCCCTCCCCTGGTCCCCCTTCGCCTTTAATCTTCTTGTCCAGTCTGAGTAGGAACTCCCCTCCTTTGTTGATGATTGGACCCTTGGTCCTTCTTCATCTATATCCTCCTTTCCTATTCTTTTTTAACGCAACCTTTTTTCCTGTCGTCCCTTCACCTCCGAAGAATGGTCAGGAACAATTGAAGATGAGTCTTTTCCCCTTCCTATCCTCCCTCCCCTTTCTCCCCCCCCCCCAGCCGGTTCCTTTCCCTTTTGGCATTCCCCTCCTTTTGACTAATTATGCCGGGTCCTCCCCTTCGGCCCCTCTTACTTTTTTCTACACTAGCGTCCTCCTTGCCCGGCAGTGTCCCCTGTTTCCCTTTTGTTTTTGTGCATTTCGTGATTCCCCTTACTTCTTTTCCCCGAAAGTCACCTTCCCTTCTTGAAACTCTTTTTGATCCTCCGTGGGCAAGAGCTTGCCCTCCCCTCTGGATATCCCCCCCCGCCCCCTTCGCTTTCCTCTGCGTTTTTTCAATTCTTTTTCTTCCGGGCAAGTCTTCTTCCTTTGTCTCTTGCAATCCACCTGGAACAACTTGTCGCATCCTCGTACCCGGCGCGTTCCCCCGGGCGATCCATTCGCGACCCCCCCCAACTTTTTAGGGCGATTTTTCCTCCAACCTTCCCTCCAAGGTATCGATTTCGCGGCCTCAACCCGTTCGTATTTCAGTGGTTTATTTTACCCCTTGTTCCGCAAAGATTTCTTTTTCTTACTCTTCCTCTCCCCCTGGCCTCTTCTTTCTAGTGAATCATCTTCTTGTCACTAACATGTCTCCCCTCCGCCCCTTGTCCCTTTCGATAACCTTTCTCCCCAGTGCCCTTGACGGCTTTCTCCGTACGGCCTCTCTTCTTTTGCCAAGAACCGCCCCTCCAAAAACCCTTCCTTCCCCGACCGGCCGCAAACCTCCCCTGAAAGCGTTCCCCCCCCCCCCTGCCAGTTCTTTCCTCCTTTTTGTGGGCACTCCCTACCTTCCCCTTTCCGAAGGCTTTCCGCTCTTCTGTTAAAGATGACGGTAGCAGCACTGTTCCGTCACCCTCTCCGCTTCGTGCTCATTCCCCCTTTCACTTCTTTGAACGCCGCTCCTCCAGATCTTCCTCTTTTGGATGTCGCTCCCCGTGCTCCCTGGTCCCCGCCGTGATGATCAATCCCGTTTTTCCGCTTGTTCTCCCCCTTTCCCCTGTCAAAACCCTTCGTGCGTCTTCCACCATGTGCATCGTCTCTTAATTCCACTTAAATTCCGGCCCGCGAAGTCTTTTTTTTTTCCGTAAAGTTCGCCGAGGTGGCTCGCACTTTTAACCAACCAAGGTGTTTTCGCGTGAACCCCCCCTCCGACGTCTTGTTTTTGGCAATGTCAAGAAAGTATAAGACGCTGGGTAAGATCCCCTCCCGAACTTCTTTACTTTTCGGATTTCCTCAAACCCATCTTTCCTTTCTGAGAGTTTCCCTAATAAGAATTTGGGTGTGTTGTCCCTCTCTTCCTAACCAGTTGGACCACCAGTTGAGGGTTCGTAGCCTGCGGGATTGCTCTGATTTTCTTTTTTTTGAAGACTTCCTACTTGTGACGGGTTCTCTTTGATATGATAGTGGTTTCCCTGGCTTTTTTGGTACTTTTTTCCCTGTTCTTCCCCCGTGTCAGTCCACAACTTTTCCCACGGGAAGTCCATTCTTTTCCACCGACCTTGGACGCACGTCAGCACGTTTACGACCTTGGAGTACCCCGCAACGCCGCCTTCTTTCCTGCATCAGTTCTTCTCCTATACCAACTATACCCCACCCCCCCCCCCCCCCCCCCTTTTTCTTTTTGCTCCCTTTTCCCGGCATTGCTTTCTCACGACCCGACGCTTCTTTTTTACGACTCTTCCCCATTTCAAGTTTTTTTTTCGAGAGCGCTCCAGTTCGTTTCCCCCCTCAAAGGCCACCTTTCTGTCCTTCTGACTTATTTTTAGCCTTTTTTCTGTACAAGTAGGACTCTCCCCGGTACTAGTCTCCATTTTCTTTACAGGAGGGACTTCAAACTTCCTCGGAGCTGACCAATAAGTAGTAAGTATTCCGGTTGGTCCTTTCCCATTTTTGCGAGATTTCGGGCTCTTTTTTTCTTCCTTGGTGTGGTGTATCTTTCTGGTTGAGATCCTATTGCAGCCGGCGTCGACTTGTTGATTGCTTCTGTGCCCCTCTTTTCGAAATCAGAAGACTATTCTTCTTTCTCAACCAGACTACCAATTGTGAGATTCCCTCTCCCCCCTTCCTCTTATGCCCCTGAACCTTCCCTAGAGGTCCCTATTCCGCAAGAGTGCCTTAAGGAATTAGAATCTTTGCCCTGTATCGAAGGCTTTTTTTTTTTCACGTGTTTTCCCCCCCTCTTTTATATCCCTTTTTTCTTAGAGATTCCCTTACCTGGTAGGCGCTGGTGGCTTCCCTCCTTCGAACACCCCCCTTTTTTTGGGTTTTCGCGTTCTCCCTCGACACTCTTCCTTTTTTCTCGAGGAATCCCTTTCTTGTCAATTGGATTGCGAGGAGCCCCATTCATCGTTCTTCTTTCCCTCGCACCAGCCCTCTTCTCAAGGATATCCTCCTAGGTACACTTTTTCTGTTTGCATATGCAGGGCCTTGCTCCTTCCCCCTTCTGCAACCCCCCGTTTTTGCCGTTTTTGACACATCCTTCTCCCCCGGCTGACAACCCCCTCCCCCACCCTCAAACATCGTTGGCCCCATCCCCCTTCGCCTGTTTCGAGGTAGACCTTTTTCAGTTTTTTTTCCCTAATGAACCCTTTCTCTTAACGGCAAAATTTCCCCTCTTCCCATCACGCCCGCGTTCGGAGGATCTTTCGGGGGACCGCCCCGCTGGGTCCCAATTTTTCCTCCAATTTTTAAATGATCTCTCTCTTGGAGGCTTTCACTCCCAGGCAAATACCATTATTCTTGCTCCAAGTCACCTTTGAGCTTCCTATGCCCCTAGCTTCGAACTCCCCCCCCTTCAAATTAGGTTCATTTTTTTCAACTCAGTTCCTTCTTCCTTTTTTTTTCTGTGTTCACTCTCTTCCAAACCCCATGGTCCACCCCCGATGTCCCGATTGGCTCTTTCTTCCCCCTGCATCGCCCCTTCCCCCCCCGTCCCGATTTCCTTTTCCCGAAATTTTTCCATACCAATGAACAAGGCATTATGGCTTTTTTCCCCGACTTCCACCCCCTCCTTCCCCACCCTTTTTTTCTTTTTCCACAGTCCCCCCCTCTTCGCACAAACCAACTCCCCTCCAGAGTTTTTCAGTTTTAACTCACGGGTGTCCTTTTACTTTCCTGGACTACTTTTTTTTTAACGATTTCCCCCGTTATCTTTCTCCTGATAAGTGTATTTCCGATCAAAAAAAAAGTTCTTCCTATGAATTTAAAGCTCTCGCGATTTTTCCCTCCTAGCTCTTTCCCCCCCCCTCCATGTTTTGTTTTCTCCTCCAGGACCCTCCTGCCGGTGATGCCTTGTGATTGTTCCTTTTCCCTTGATCGTTTTTCCCTGAGAATAACCTTTTTTTTTTCCCTCTGCGGTTATCCACCCCAAATCTCTTCCACCCCTCTCCTCAAAAGTTGAGTCTCTGAAATTGTTTTTGTTTCTTTGGGATGTCCCCTTCTTGCCCATCCCCCCACCCGTTGTGGCTTTCCAGTGGAGCCGGGTCTTAGTTTCCTTTTTTGGGGACAGTGGTTTCCTTTTTTTTTTTCTCACGTTGCGCTTTTCCCCAGTCGATGTCCTCCCTTTTTTCTTAGAAACCGACGCCCCTTTCGGGGCTGACATCACCGGTGGTTTCCGCTATTTCCAACCCGCTCCCATGATTTTCCCTGGAGTTGAACCGTCAATTATGAGGATTGGCCTCCTTCTTTCGACTGATTCGTCTCTACCGTCTAAACGGATCAGGCCCTTTTTCCTTGATCCCAGAAGGAGCGGGGAAGTCCTCTCTCCTTGAACCCCCTTTTCTCGTGGTGACTTTCCCGCGGTCCCCGGTCCTCTCCTTCACATTAGCAAGGTACTTTGTCCCTCTGGCACCCTTGCCTTAAGCAACCTTTCCTTCATGCCGAGCCCTTTTTGGTCATCTTTTTGAGTTGGGCATTCTCCCCTTTTCCCGTGGTTCTTTTCCACGAGGGTTCTTTTTCGGGCTGGCATCAGCCGAATTCCGCGGGATCCTTGTTCGTGATAACAGAATTTCCCCAATAAAAAAAGTTTTTGACAACGTTTTTTCTAGCCGTGCAAGATATCCTTAATCAGCCCTCCCAAAGTCTCCTCCTTTTCCTCCCACGGTATATCCTTTTCCTTAAGCTGCATCAAGGGCTGGTTCGCACTTCCCGGTCTTTTTCCTTTTTTTCTTTTCCAATACCCCTTCCCCTCCAAGGGAGCATTTGTTTCTTTTCTTTTTGCAGAAAACGGTTCCTTTCTCCCCAACAACCGCTCACCTGGTAGGTGCCGCAACGCATTCGCGCCCCTCCAGTTTTCTCTGATTATTTTTCCTGCCCTTTTATGAAAGTGAGCCCTTTCACAGATTTTCTTTCCTTTTCCAAGCCTCGGCCCTCTGATGGAATTCTCCTTAGTCAGATTCTCCGTTTCCCTTTTTTCCGTGGCCTTTCGATATTTTTAGAGCTCCCCCAGGTGCCTCCCCCCAGATATTCAACCGCCCCTTTCTCCTCCGTCCCTGTCTCCTTTCTCACTCCCCTTTTTCATAAGCTTTTTTCAAATCCCCCTCCCAGCTCTCACACCCGGAATCCCCGTTACTGCGTTTTTGCCGTCCCCCTCTCTTTGGCCCTTTATTAACGAGGAAGCGAGTTCCCCTTCAGACGGTTCTCCTCTTACGAGATTTTTCACTACGATGCAACCTTTCTTTTTCCCCCGGACTGGCTCCCCCTTTCTCGGTTTTTTCAGATCTTGCCGACTCGCCTCCCCCCTATACTTTTGATTTTTCCCTCTATCACGTTCCTTCAAGTAAGGCCCCCTTTGTAACTTCCTATAAACTTTTCGAGGGCTCTCTGGTTTAGAGAATTTCCCGTAAAAATGATGTCTCAGATTTTCCCCGCTTTTTTCTTTCCTTCCCATTTTCTCTTCTGACCTTTTGGAGTTTTCTCCCTCAGCCTTCTTTTTAAGTCAAAGTTCTGTTTGATATATTCTAGTCCACCCCCCCTTGTTTTTAAAATTTTAATTTTTCCTGACCCCCAGAAGGCGTTTTGCCGCGCCACCGCAGGTTTCGAACTCCATTTCTGGCTCATCCAATCCGGCGGCCTGCAGAGGGCCGAAGAAACTGTTTGGAGCCACCCTTTTCTTCTCTGTTGTTTGTAGAGACTTTTGAACCTTTTTTTTGACGCAGTCAAAACCCTTTTTGCGTTCTGTCCCCCATTCAGTTCTTGGGCGTTTGTCTTTGCGTAATTTATTGAATCTTTTCCGGAAGGTGCCTTCTCCTAGGATTTTGTTTAATTGATAGGTGGCACCTTTTTTTTTGCCGAAACTGTGGTTTCCTCCTGCGACATTTTTTTTTTGTACTTACCCCTCCCTTCTTTACCAAGAAAGTTCTTAATCTTTGGTAACGATTTCTTTTTTGTTAAGACGACCCCCGCGCCCTTTTTTTTATCCTCTCCTTGGTTTACTCCCCTTCTAGAACAATCTTCGGACACGGCTCCCTATTTCTTTGTCTCGTCTTCCTTCCGAACTTCCCCCCGTTTGCTTCCCCTCAAACAAAGTTCACTCGGATCTACTGACTTTCCCCCTTCACCCCCCAGTGAACCTTTTTAGCTATCCTCCCCCTGTACTTCTTTTCGGCGTGAAGACATCTTTCTAATAGTAGGATCCCAGATGACTCTCTCTTTTTGTCTTCATCTTCCAAACCTCCCCCCCAGTCCGAGTGTTCTTTTCACAACAGTAAATGATGGACGGTGTGCCTTTTCGTTTTTTCTTTGCTCTTTTTGGATTTGCGTTTTTTCCTTTCTGGAAGACTCGAAGCTGGCCTTCTCGAAGGGGGCTGTTTGCCTTTGCCTTCTTCGTTCTTAGCGCCCCTTTTAGCCCCCCTAAGTGAAGTAACCCCGTCCGGTACGAGTTGTATACCCTTCATTTCTTCTTCTGTCTTACTTTCGATATTCCGAAGTTCCTAGCGGAAGCGACTTTTTCCGGTTTTCTCGACGGCTCCCTTTGTTTTTTCCCTTACAGTTTTTTCTCCCCCCTTGTTTGCTTCAGCTACAGGTGGCGCAAGCCCCTTTGATTGCGAGACACTTTTTAGGCAACCCTTTATCTTTTTTTTTTTCTCGGGCCTCTCCCCCCTGGTTTTTCCCAGTCCCGGTTTTTTTTTCTCCCTCTTCTTTCAAGTGGCCTTTTTCCCCTCCATGACAACGGAATCCGTCCTGCGCCAATATCGCTTCGTTTTTTTAGTCATCCCTTGCCGCATACTTTTCTTTTGCGCATTTCTGTTCGGTCCATTCTTTCCCCCCCCCCACACGGCCCTTATCCCCCAGAAGTTTTCCGGACTGTGTTTTTGACGTTCTCCTTCATTCCCCCTTCTCCCAATCCCCCGCGGGCACCCCCCAAATTAAACACAATCTTAACACGTTTCCCGGCAATGTCTCTTGAACGGCCGGAATCTCGATTTCCCCCCCCCAGCTTTCAGTTTCCTGATCCCTTCCCCTAACCTCTAAAAATTTTCCATTCTTCCCTTTCCGGAACACTCTCCTTTCTTGAAAAGAATTCTTGGAGCTGACCACCACTTGCTTTTTTCCCCCCCCTGGTTCCCCTCCTGAATATTCTAACACAGGAACTCCCTTCTTCTTGATTGAGATCCCCTTTCTGAGAACGGTATACGTTGACGAGACGTCTAGGCCGACAGCCTCCCTCCCACCATTCCCCCCCTTACCCCTCCTTTTTCAGTGGCACATTTGTTGTATCTTTTTTTCCTCGCGGGAACCCCTGTTCCTATCCCCCTTCTTACTTTTCGACTCTTTCTTTCCGATAATTTGAAAAGTTTAGGCATTTTCCTCCCCGAAACCCTTCCCACCGGTCAACCTTCTCCCTCGGTCCGCAAAACGCCTCAAAAGGTGTTTTTTCCCCCCCTTCAAACCCGATCGAGCCCTTTTTAATACCCCTTTTTGTTCAGTATTAATTCATTTTGGCTGGGCTCTTGCCTTTTCCCTTATCGACTTTAAGCTCTTCTCCCCCTTTGACCCGTTATTTAAGTCCCCCTCTTTATTAAGCCCTATGTCTTCTTCTATATATTTACCCTCCTAAGTTGTTTGTTTGTTGTTCTTCCTTCCATCGCCTTACCTATTGAGACGCTAGGTTGTGATAGGTCGAAATTTCTTTTTCTCCAGGCTCTTCCTCCCCAAAATAGACCCAATAGGCCCCTATAATGCCTCCTAACAGTGAGTGAGACCCCCCTTTTTCTTTTTCCCCCCTCCTTGCGTTTGATGTGGTCTCGTCCCAACCGGTTTTTTTTTTTGTCCGAGTTTTCTCGGTTTCACTCTTTCTCTTCCTTTTTTACCTTTCTGGCCTTTTGGTCTCCTTTTAGTAGTGAGTATTTCTCCCCATTTAGGGTTTCCCTTTTTAACCTTTGTTTGTCTTCAATTGTAAAACCTCCCCTACCTCTCCTTAGTTTGGAGACTAGTAGTTCTGAGGCTTGTTTTTTCTTTTCCGGCCGCTGTTCCCCTCCTACCGTCTATACAGGCTCCTCCCTTTTCGGTTCAAAGCAACCTTCCTTCGTTCTCTTTCACCTTATCAAGTTGGACCCGTGTCCTTTCAAATCAGTCCCCCCGTCTCCCTTCTCCTGAAAATCCCTCCTTCCTGGCGGCGCCCCTTACTGTCCTCCCGGCCATTACTCTTCCTCCTTTCGGCCCTGGGATTTCTCTCCCCTTGGAATCCGAATAGTTTAAGTGCGTTTCCCTGTTTTCTTTTGCTTTCGAACTTTCTTGGCTATCCCGTTTTCCGAACGTACTAAACAGTTCCCGGAAACCTTTTTGCTTCTCCCTTGTTGTTGGCAGATGCTCCCTCCCCGTTTACCCCTCCCTCTTCCCCCTTACGAAGCCTCCTCATCTCGGCGCTGGTTTCCCCTAATACCTGTACAGTCTCTTACCATCAAATTCCACCCAGGGCTGGACCGGATACTGGTTCCTTCCACCGGTCTTCCCGAGAAAACCCAAAGCTCAAAGGTGGCGAACGTTACTCCACCCTTTTTCCCTCCCCTTTCTCTTTATTCGGCATGAAAACGGTTAGCATCCGTTCCCACCTTTATGCGGTTCCTCCAATCGCCCCCGATTTTCCTCGTCGGATCGTGCCCTCGATCATTCTCTTGCTCTCCCGGTCCTTCCTTAAATTTTTTCTTTTTCCCCCCCCTCCGTTGTGCTCTTCGCAGATAACGACAGTTCTCGACCATGAGTCCTCTTCCTTCCCTTTCAGGCTTCTCTTCGGTTCTTCCCTAAAGCCCACAAAACCTTCTCTTCCCCCCGAAGTCCTCCACCTAAAAAAGACTCTCCCCAACACTCAGAGTTGTTTTCTTCCGGCTTTTCTTTTAAGTTGACCCCCCCACGGACCTCCCGCTGCAATGAGATTTTAGTACCGCTTTGTACCCCGCCGTAGCTCGAGTTTTTCCAGCTTCCTTACCTCAGTCCGGGGCAATGGTCTAAGAGCTCACGTTTCTCTCCATGAGGATCTCGTTCAAAGGATTTTTTATCTCTGACCTCCCAGGTTTGGTAGATCTACCAGAGTTAGAGAACTCATGGCCGCCTTTTTCGTCTTTCTTGATCCCGAATTTTTTTTCTATTGTTCCAGGTAAATTCACCCTATGTCTTTCCAAGAACTTTCTTTCAGCACTCTTTTTTAGTTCTTTTTTGGACGTTCCCCTTTCGTTTGAATCCTCATTCTGGAGTCCTCTCTGTGCTTCTCCTTCCTTGACCCCCCCTCCACTCAGGTCCCCCCCTTATAAGAGGATTCTCCTTAGTCGGTTCTTTCCCCTCAGTCCCCACAATACTCGGGTTCCCTTTCTCCCTTTAACCTCCCCTCCTTTTTAGCGTCACCTGCCCCCAAGGTCCTTTT
>Ga0179593_1544246_pt1 | contig 11336 bp, 18 predicted proteins | sample CZODoug2_1_08_16_FD_185931 | JGI IMG/M metagenome (GOLD analysis project Ga0179593, IMG submission 185931) | Vadose zone soil fungal communities from Angelo Coast Range Reserve, California, USA - CZODoug2_1_08_16fungal (PacBio error correction) | ecosystem: Environmental > Terrestrial > Soil >... | reverse complement strand
GATGAATCTTTTCCCTCCCAATTCCAACGCCCCTTCTGCCCCTGGTCTGTGTTTTTTTTTTTTCAAAAAAGCAGTCTTTAAGAAAATCCGTTCGGTTCCCCCCCCCTCTATTTACCTTTCACTCGTGCCGTCCTCCGGGAACCCCCCCGCCCTTTTTTTCGAAGTTTTCTGCAAGCTCCATTGTTTTTGTTCGTCAACCTTTCCCCCCCTTGTTTCATTCCTGCCAAAACAAGTAGTTCCATTCCACTTTAGCCCCACGCCTTTTCCCTTTTCGTGGACGGGTTGCAAGCCGTTTTCCCCCCCCCCTTTCCATCGACTTCGCTGCCACTTTTTTTCTGTTCTTTCTTTTATGGACTTCGTGTGTACCCCCTTTTCGTTTGGCTGCCTCTTTCGAAACTGCCCGCCTTCCGTCAAGTTTTTCCCTGCCCAGTTTTAATTACGCCCCCCCCTCGTACACTGCGGGCACCCTTCCCCCAGGCATCGCGTAGCGGTCATCGTTTGAATTTTGTTTTTTTTTTTTTCTTATTCCCAATATTGAGCGTGCTTTTAATCCTTCATTCATCTGCCTCCTCTTTTTGTTTTTTTTCTCCTGAGCGATTTTGTTTCGCTTCCGTCTTCTCACTTTTTTTTTATCGTTTTTTTTTTTTTTTTTGCTTCCTTACCTTTTCCCTCCCGAGATATTCATCTTTCTCTTCTTCATTATTATACCGTCCTAAATTACGCCTTCTCTGAAAATTTTCCCCCATGACTTCTTCCCTTTAAATTTCTTTTTTTGCGTGCTTCTTCCAAAGTCTTCTGATTTGATCCCCTTGGTTTTTTTTTCTCGACAATGAGTGATTCGCCCTTTTTTTTCTTAGTTACCCCTTTCTTTTCTTGGCGGGCTTTCATGCGCCAGTTTTCCCCGGCTTTCACTCCTTTTTATTCATGTTTTTTTTTTTTTTCCCCACCCATTGGAAGCACAACGAATTCCCGGAACTGCGCACCGGGTTCCGCCCCCTCCCTTCTTTCTTAAATCTGCCTTTTTTGACCTTCTACTTTCCCTTTCAGCTTGAAAAACCCACAGATTGTCACGAAGTAAACCCCTTTTTTATGAATAATTTAGTTTTTTTTTTTTTTCTAGAGACATGCCACTTTTCTTGTTGTTGTGAGCCTTTTTCCTCCCCCGCCTGCGCACTACCCAGTAAACCGCGACACCAGGAGCAGCCCCTCTTTTTGTCCAAACTACCCCCTTCCCTCGCCGGCATACTGGATTTTTTTATCAGTGCGACCGTTCTTTGTTCCCTGGCGGCTACCCCCCATAATGACGTTCCCTACCGTTTCAATTTAGTAGTTTTGACCCCTCCCCAAGACGACGGCTTATTTCTTTTCTTTTTTTCTCGGTTTCTTTGAATTTCGAAGTGCCCCCCCGGGGGCCCCGGGTGTGCTCGGTTTGACACCCTCTGCGAATCTATTTGATGTCCGGTACCACCCCCCACTTATTCTTTTTTTTTTCTCTTGTGCTTCGGAGTTTGTTTTTTTTTTTTGATCTTTCCCGACCTTTTGGTGTGAAATCTTCATTCTTTTTCCTTTTAGGACTCTGGCTGCTGTCAGTTTTAGTTAACCTTTGTCTTTCTCCAGACGTTTTGTGTTGGAATTCAGTTTCTTGCCATCGATTCGATTCTTATCCTTCTTTCTTGTTTTATCCTTCCCTCCTGCGCTTCTGATCCCCTCTTCCCCTTTGTCCCCCCCCCCCCTTTGTCCCCCCCTTGCGAAGCATCTTCCCGGTTGGGTCCTTTTTCCCCTCCTTGTCCCCCTTGCGTTTGGTTTTTTGAAAAACGTTTTCGTGCCGTCGTAACGACGCAGCTCAATTCCGGTCTTCCACCGCTATCGTGTTGCTTTTCCTTCATGTTTTTTTTTTTAGTGGGCCCTTCGTCTTATACTCACTTTCATTTATAGGCGGGAGCGATGGCTCAAGATCGGCATTCTTTCTCTTTTTCCCTACTCTTTAGAGAGAATGCGACTATGGGGGCCAGTTGCCCTCTTCACCGCCGATAAATATTTTTCTTCTTACTCAAAAAACTTTTCTGGGGCGATTCCTTTGCCCCTCCACATTTTTTTTTTTTCCCACCCCTCCCTTCTTTTGGACTCTGAATTGCTTGGCCCGTTCCTTTTCCGTTTTTTTTCCATCGGTTTTTGTTGTTTTTCAGCCCTATGTTTCTGACCCCCCCCAGGGAAGAGGTCTCTGCCTTTGGACGGACTTGCGTTGGTTTCCCCACCCCTTTTTCGCTGGCATCTTTTCCCCCAGGGCTGGCAAGTCTGATTGTCCCCTCGATTTTTGAGGATCGAACTGATGGGCAAACGAAGCACCCTTCCCCCCCACCACCACCTTCCGGTGCCTCCCGGCCCCCTATTTTCTTTTGGCCCATCCCGCCGGTCCAAAAAAAAAACCCTTTTTCCCTCGTGGAACCCGTCGAAAACTGCTCGTCTTCCAAAAAACACCCCCTTCCCCCCCCCGCCCCTCCTGGCGGAGAGTTCCTTTTTTTTTTGTCCAGTCTTACGTGTTCCCTTGAGATTTCGCCTCTTTCGTGGTTTCATTTTCCCGAAACACCTTGTTCTGATGGCCGAAAGTACTTCCTTTATCCTGGCGCAAGCTTTTCCCCTTTCATTGGAGTTATTCTCTTTTTCCCAGGAAATGATTGTTAGTCCCTCCTCTTTTTCGCTTCCCCTTCCGGACCTGTTTGCGCGGAACCTTCTTTTTTTTCCCCCCCTTTCAGACCTTTTCTGGGGCGCGCCCGTTTTTTAGGGGGGGGGCAACCCACCCCCATATTTTTCTGCCTGATTACTTCTTATTTGGTTTGCGGCCTTTTCCTTTTTTTTTTCTTCCCAATCGAAGCATCGGTGACCTTCTCTTCCCCTCCTGCGCAGACCCCCCCCCGCGATTATCCCCTGGCAAACCTCTTTTCCCCCCTAGCCTTCCCCCATTTGACCCAGCCAAAAGGACACCACTTGGAATTGGTCAGCTTTGGGTCCCCCCTTCTTCTCCGGGTTTTTGTTGCTTGTCCTTTTTTCCTCCCGTTTGTTCCTTTTTCCCCTGTTTTTTTCAAAAACATTGTTGCTTGAATCATAGAGATCCCCCCCTTTTCCCCCTTTTTCGCAGCCTTTTCCCACGATTGGTCAACTCCCGAGCGTTTCTTCCCCTTTTGTTTATCATAGTGTTTCTGGAATGTACGTTACACGTTCCGCTCTACATTTTCGGTCTCGGCCCGCCCCCCCCCCCTCAGATCCCCGCGTAATTCCCTCTTTCGGAGAATTTTTCCTGAGTCCTATCATTTTTCCATCGGTTCTCTTTTTCCCCCAGCAACCACCCCCCTTTTCTGGGCCGAACGACGAAGGTTCCTCTTTTTTAAACAACCCCGGCTCCGCTGCAACCCCCCCCCCCTAGGACTTTTTGATTTTTGCAAGATCTACACTGATTTCCCTCCCCCTGCGCATTTTCCAAAAATTCGCCCTCTTCCCCTCACTTTTTTTCGAGCGTTCCCTCTTTTTCAAGGCCCTCTTGTTCGGATTGTGACCAAACCTTTCCATTTTTTTTTTTCTTAAACCCCTCTGACGGATGCCTCTGAAATTCCTTCTGGAAGGTTGGGGCTTCTAATTGAAGGAAAATCGGTGGGGGTCAGGCGCATTTTTTCCCCCCCTTTTTTCCTGGACGGGCTTCCCCCTTCCTGAAAGTTGTCGCGTGTTTTTTGGCCCTACTTGATCTTTTTGCGTGACAAGGGCACTTCAAGTGTTTCTCAGCAAACCTCTTTTCTCCTTCTTTTGCTCCTATCGTCGTTTTTCGATTTTTCTCCTTCCCCTTTCTTGTTCGTGGGGGAGACGACGGGTCCTTTGGAATTCTGCACTGCTTTTCGATTCCCCTTTCCCGTGAAGACCTTCTTTCTTTGACGGTGGCCTGATCCCCAGTTTTAGAGCTCCTCCTTTTTTTTTTTGAGATGCTCCCACGACCCTTTCCAATTGTCACGCCCCTTTTTCGCGTCTTCGGAGCTTTCCTCCGAACCCCAAGCCCAGTGCCCTTTACTTCCTGGTCCACTTTTCCCCCCATCTTTTTTTCCCCCCCCCCCCCCCCTCTTCAATCCGTGCCCCCCCTTTATTTCGCTTTCCTGAATCTCTCCGGCTTTTCCCTTAGATCCCCCACCCCCCTTTTTTTTTTGTCTTGCGTGTTTCCCCTCGGCGGACTCTTCTTTTTTTAAAAAGCCCCATTTTTCTCCCCCCCCGAATTTCGGCAATCTTCTTCCCGGTTTGAGACTTCTCTTTTCCCCTTTCGCCTTCATGATGGTTAAGGATTACCCCCCCCTTTTTTTCCTTTGTACCCTTTCTCGGCGCCCGGGTATGGTCTTTTCCGGCCTTTTGCCCTTTTTCAATACGGAAACCCATCTTTCGTCCACCAGATGGGTTCCCTCTTTTCGCTCCCCGATTCATGTCGCTTGTCTGCGAATACCGATTCAGTTCCCCTCTTTTTTTTTTTTTTTTTTCCCTGATCAAAACCTTTATTTTGGCGCAGCTTTGTGCGTCGCTTGAGCGGTTTTTTTTTTTTGCTGGCCTTCCCATCCCCCGGATTCTCCGAGATATTTTTCTCTTTCTTAGAGACAGTCTTTTGAATCCCCCCCCGGGAAAACCTTCTTTCTGTTTTTTCTCTCAATTTCCCACTCCTTTTTGAATGGGGTCCCCGTTAGTCCTTTTTTTTCCCTTATGATTTGACTTTTTTTTTCTGATAGGACATGGATTACCTGGCCGGTTTTCAGTTTTCGTTCCCCCTATTGGTTTCGGAGTTTGCTGCTTTTTCCACGGGCATGTTCTCTATGATTTTTTCCTGCACATGTTTTGGGCTTCCCCTCCCCTTGCAGCACAAACCCTCTTACCCCTGTTCGCGGGGTCCAGCTCTCCTTGCACCACCTCTTATGAAATCTGGTCCCCAAAAGGCTTAACCCAATTTCCCTTTTTTTTCCCCCTTTTTTGGCTATTTCTTGCTCAAGAGATTTGAACATTTTCCAGATTGTCCTGCTTTCCCTTTCTGTTCCCCTGGCGTTTTGAGGGAGGACCATGTTTTTTCTTCGATGCGCCACTTTTTTGAGCGCTCCTGCGCAGCCCTCCCCTCCTCCCTACAAGGAACTCCGCAACAATTTAGGCACCAACCCCCCCCCATTATTTGCTCTCTTTCCGACGTCTTTTTCCGTTCTGAATCCGGGGGCGAGTCCTTCGGGTTCCCCCCTCAATGATGCTTTGCATTTTTCTTCCCGCCACTCCCCCCTTCGCGGCGCGAGATTTTTCTTTTTTCTCTTTCCGGATCCTTTTTTCGGCTATAGTTTTTTTTAACCCTTCCTTTCATGGACGGGGCCAATCTGGCGGAATCTTCTTTCCCCAAGGTCCCCTTATTTTTCTACGAAGTTTTTGGTTTAGTGCCGACCCGAGGAATTTTTCTTGAAAATCTTACCTCTTCCTTTTTCGGTCCGATTTCCCCCCCCCCGTAGTTTTGCCACAGAGCGCTTTTTTTTTTTTTTTTTTCGCCAGGCTTTTCGGTTGTTTTTGAATAATTTTTTCGATTTTCCCCTCTCCCCTCCCGCTTCTTGTTTATTCCCCGGAAGAGAGATTGCGCCTACGCTCACGCCAAGCGGAAAATCCCCCGAAGCTCCAGGGACTTCCCGTTTGCTTTCCCCACTCCTGTGGCTTTTCCGTCCCCCCGGATGTTGATTTTTTTGCGCACCGTCACGCTTTTTTCGAAATTTTCCCCAAGAATCGTTTGACCTGGCTTCTCCCCTCCTCCCCCTTTTTTCGGAATAAGGTCAGATATTATGCGTGGGACGTCCTTCGTTTTCATCTCTCATTTCCTTTTTTTTGAGGGGGGGGGGGGGTGTTGATGACGATCTTTCCTTCCTTCCCTGCCGATACCTTTCGAGCAACCTTGCCGACACTTTTGCAAAGTTTTTCCCTGCCGACGGGCGGCCTTGTTTCGTGACGGTGCTCTATCCGGTTTTGCAGCGAACCATCCTCCCTTTTTGGGACGCTTTGTCGGAGTCTGTCCCCCCGAATTGTTCTGCTTTTTTTTTTTTCATTTGTCGGCTTGCCCTTTCAAGGCGCAAGCTCTTCACAGAGTGGATACCCACAAAAGAAGAGAAGTTTTTTTTTACAACGCTGCACCCTTTTCCCCCCCACAACCACGGGTACCCTTCGGGGGCTTGCTCCCGTCATCCTGTGGCAACTACGGGTGGGTTTTTTTCCTGCGGGCGCTTCTTTAAACATCGGCCAGTAGAACGCGTTCGTCCCCCCTGCCTTCCAGCTCTTTCAAGGAGGGATAATCGATGTACCGTGGAAATCCCTTATTCTTTCGCCCTCGGCATCGAACCAAACTTTTTTCGTGGCCCAGTCCCCTTTTGCACGTCGGTCGACCCTTCCCGCGCCCTCCAATTGCGTGGCGTCTAATCGACCCTTTCATGCTTGGAGGCGCCGCCCAATTTCGGGGCCCCTCTTTTTGACGACTTCCTTTCGCGCGCTTGATTTGGGAAAACACCTTTTTTTGCTCTCTTTTACTTCATTTTTCTGATTCCCTTTACCGTGATTTTCATTTCCCCCCCGTGAAAATTGTTCAGCGCCTGAAAACACTTCTTTCTTCCCCCCTTTCCCTTTACTTCTTTTCCTTTTTTCAAGTCTTTTTAAATTACCCCCCCTTCTCCACCCAACCTTTTTTTTTTTTTTTAGCTTTGGGTCCCCAGATGGCAGAAAGTTTCTTGCGGTTCCTGCTAGTCCTTGTTTTGTGCTTTTCCCTTGCCACACCATTTGCCCTCATCATAGATCATCTTTTTTCCCCCTTTCAACTGTACCCAAGTTTCCCCCTTTGACCTCCGACCTCCTTTTGCCTTTTTCTCATTGTATATCCTTCCTCCTTCAAAGCAGACGTTTCCCCCTCTGCCCATTCATTCTAATCTGCCGACCCCTCGATTTCACGTTTTTTTTTTCCCTCGGCTACGGTGCTTCAAACGCAGAGTTAGTGGTCCTCCTTCCTCCGAACGTGCGCTCCCCCCCAAATCTTTTGAAAGGACTCTAGGCTTGAAGAGCTCCCCCACCAAAAATCCCAAGCTCCGTCTTCTCCGTTTTATAGGGGCCACTCGGATTGGAAAACCCTTTTCTCGGATATTAGCATTTTTCAGCCTCTTCCCTCTTCAGTCTCTCTTCGCGTCCCTTGTTCTTTCGGGTTTGGTGACGAAGATTTCTCTTTTGCACGGGGTTCCGGGAATCCGGCTCCCTTTCGCCCTTCCCCTTTATTTACACGACGGTTGTTTCTCTAAGGATTGAACTGCTTTCAAGAAGTTGGGCGCTTCTCCTTTTCTTCTATGAACCTTCTCGACTTCCCCTTTTTCTTTGGGGTCTCCCTTGTTTTGTCCCGCGTGACACGGTCCCCCTTTTTCCAAGTGTTAGTCAGCCCCCCCTTGGAGCTTGCGGAAGGAGATTTTCCCCCAAGCGATCTCCCCTCGTGGCTTTTTCCTCTTCTTTTTTGAACTGGGCCTCCCTTTATTCCTTCCTTTTGCACTTTTTTTCCTTTTGCAAGATAGAAGACCTTTTCTGGCGTGGACATTGGCTTCCCATTTTTTCCCTTTCTTCGAGATTTTCTTTTCTTTAGGTATTTTCCTTTCCCCCGTCGATGCGTCCCCCCTTTATGGGAAGCACTTTCCTCGCTTTAGGCGTCTGCTTGCTCGTTCCCCTTGTCAAAGCAGCCTCCCAAGTTCATCTTTCTTTCCCCCATCTTGCATGCCCCCTACTTCCAAGCATCGCCGGCCCCCTTCTTGAAATACAAGACTAGGCTTTCCTTTTTTTTTTTATTAGTTACTCCCGTTGCCCCCTTTTTCCCTTGTGTTCACGCGGTTGCTATTATTCCCCAAGTTAGTCAGTGGTTCCCCCCCCCCTCTTTCGCCAAATCCCCCTTTTTCCGTCCCACTCATTTCTATGGGCGCCCTTTTCCTTAATGGCGGTGCCCCCCAAAACTTCCCCCCCCTTCTGGCTTCTACTTTCCCCCCCGTTTCCCTCTTGCCCGTTTCCCCCTTTTACGGCCCGGGCACACTTTTAAATAGAAAAAAGAGTTTTCCCCCCCCCCCGTCTAAGCCCCTCCTTTTCATCCCGGTCTCTGTATCCCTCGTTTTCGACTCTTGCAGAATCTGATCAGCTTTTTCCCGATTTCTCTTTTTGTCTTCCCCCCCGCTTTCCTCCGCTTTTTTGTTTGTCTTCCGTCTTCGTTCAGCGTTTTGCTGTTCTTTTTTTCCCATCGACCTCTTTCTGTGTAGCACCTTTGCGCTTGTTTTCGGTTTACACTTCCCGACTTTTAAAAAAAAGTGCTTGTCTCCAGCCTTCCCGTTTCCCCCCCCCCCCCCAGTTACTTGTGAATGGGTCTGCTTGTAAATGGTAAACCCTCCCTTTTGACGTACCACGGTTTATGATTTGACCTTCCTCTCAGTTCGGAGCTTTTAGTCTGGCCACGATTGCTGTTCCAGGGTTCCCCGGCAGGGCTCTCTTCTTTTTGCTTTCCCCTGGCCCATTGGCCGCCCCCCCCCTCATTCCAGAAACTCGCCCCCGCGAACCCTCAGCGGGAACTTCTTGCCCCCTTTTTCACGACATCCTTTTTTACCGGTTTGCAGTGCTTTTACTGAAAAAAGATTTGTCCCAAAAGTAATCCTCCCTGTTAAAGTTTGCTTTTTCTCCTTCTTTTCCTTTATTCTTTTTTTCCTGTCACTTTGCTTCGATGTAAGGAAGCGGCTTTCCGGCCTTTTTCTGTGCTACCCCTTCTAACACTTTCCCCTTTTTTCATGAATTTCTTTTTTTTGCCCTACTTTCAAGCAGGCAGAGCCTTTTCCTTTTCTCCGTATTGCCTTCCTCCCTTCTTTCTGACCGGATTTTTTTTTTTTCAATTTTTTTTTATGCCGTTCCTCGACCACGTCCATTTTTTCGGAGGTTTTTTGTCTCGACGTCTTTTTTCTCTATTTGCCTGGTCCGTAACTTTTAGGATGCCGGCGCACTCTTTGAGAACTTCTTTCTTGTCAATTCCCCACAACTTATCCCTTTTCCCTTTGGTTTCTTTGATTCCCTCCGTCTCCCTCTTCGCTGGGGCCCTTCTTTAGGTTTTTCTTTTTTTTTGCCTCCCAACCCCTGTTGCCAACATGCGCGTTGGTCTTTCCAGAGCCCTTTTTTTGGTGTGGGGATTTTTTCACTCTATTTTCTCTTTCTTGTTCTCCCAACTCTTTTTTCCCCCTTAGGATCATTGCGCTGCCAAAGCTGGCACCCTCGTCAAGCTCCATTCTTACCCTTTTTTTTTCCGAGACCCCTTATGAGCCTTTCCAACTTTTCGCTTGTTTCCCAAAAAAAAGTCTGTCTTCCCTCTTTTTTGCTCCCAACCAGTCTTTTTTTTTCATACTAGTTGTTTGGCCTCTGCTTCTTAGAATCGCCATCGGCCCTTTTTTTTCGAAGTCCTTTTTTCCCTCCCCTCCTTGGGTTTTTCCCATTATCTCAATCGGTTGTTTTTTTTTCTTGGAAGATTGCGATTCCCCTCCCCCATCGCTTTACGCCAATATCTGATTCGGCGTTTTCGATGGTTTTCCCCCCGCATTTCCCCCCTTTTCGTTTCCTTCGGCATTGCTGCTTCGTTTTTTCGGTGCTTCAGAACCTTCCTTTTTTTTTTTTTTGCCGGACCTCCGGACGCTTGCCCTGAATATCTGATTTTTCCACTTTGTGGGGACAACTTGTTTTCTTTCAGTGAAGTTGGCCCTGCAAGAGCTCTTCCCCGGCGTGGCCTAAACTTTTTAGGAAATCTGGGTCCCCTCCCCCTGCATCACACCCCCACCGGCCCCCCGTTTTTTCCCGGCGCCTGTGGCAACTCCTTTTTCGCAGCGTCAGATCTGGCTTTCCACTCGGCATAGAAGACCTTTCCTAAATTTTTTCCCAGATACCCGCGTCGTATTTCTGGGATAAAGTTGTTTTTTTTTTCTCCCGTGGGACAATCGGAACGTTCCCCCTCCCCCTGATTGCGCCGCCCCTCTCTGCCGTTTTCTTAACCCCCCCCCTCGTGCCGAACCGTCGTTCGCTCAGCGACCCCTGTGGCGTCGAATTCGAACCTGTCCTGATTGTAAGCCGTCATTTTTCCTTACGTTTTGTTCCTTCCCCTGACGGAAGACTTTCCCCTCTCTATGCTTTCCGTTCGGTTCAAACAATATTTTGCTTCCTTTTTTCCTCCGGTAACTCTTTCTTTTTTTTCTGTCAGCTTTTTCTTTTTTTAGCTCTTTTCTTTCGGAAGTCCCCTTTCCCCTTCATTTAACACCTGTGAAGTATTAAATCCCCCGTTTTATTCGTGACAATTTTTTTTTTTTTTCCCCCTCCCCGCTGCAACTTTGCCCCTCTTCTCCCCCAAGATTTTTCAGCTTGGTTTTTTTTTTTCCAGAATAGGTGGTTTTGTTCTCTTGCGTCTTTTTTCCCGGCTTTGATTCCAGTGTGGTCATTTGTCCACCCCCCCTGTGAATGTAATCATCTCTTCTCCGGGGAATTCTCGTTTTTTTTTTTCCTTCCCCTACCACCCAGATTTTTCCCCCCACCTTTTTGGCGTCCGGGCCGTTCATCCTTTCTTTTTTCTTATCATAGCCAGTTCCTTTTTCTCTTACCCACGGACCTCTCCCTTTTCCCTCAGTGGACTTTTTTTTTTTTAGTTTCCCCCTCTCGCGTAATTCGTGGTCTTCTAGAACTGCAGGGAGATATCTCCGTCCCGGTTAGATGGAAGGACCCAAAACCGGATGGGGCCTCCCTGAATTCCGAGAACTTTTTATCCCTGGCAACTCTTTTTCCAAAGATAGTCCCGGTTTCTTTCGGGCAGAGAGGAAACTGATCCTTTTGCATACCCCAATCTTTTCTCTCCCTCTTACCTCCGAGATGCTGTTTTTTTTGTTTCGCAGTCTTTTTTTTTTCTTTTTTTTCTGGCAACCTTTGGACCCCCAGTCGGCCGGCTATTCCGTTCGTCAGAGCGCAAGATTTCCTTTACACGTTTCATTCCTCCCCCCTCCTCTCCCAGGCGCACTTTTTTTTCTCCTGGCGGGTTGCGCGACATCCCGTTTTTTCCTATTGTCGTGGGGGGGCTTCTGTGACTATTTTTTTTTTTTTAAACTCAGCCTTTCTCCCTTTTGGTCCCATGTCTTCGAAGGGCTGCCCCCTACCTTCATTATTTATATGCGTGGCCGAAATCTTTATTTCTTTGGGAAGCAAGAGTGGGGTGGGCAATCCGGAAATTTTTCTCTCACTCCGACGGAAGCGTGGCTTTGGGCCTCCCTCTTAGTTTC
>Ga0179593_1404448_pt1 | contig 11336 bp, 7 predicted proteins | sample CZODoug2_1_08_16_FD_185931 | JGI IMG/M metagenome (GOLD analysis project Ga0179593, IMG submission 185931) | Vadose zone soil fungal communities from Angelo Coast Range Reserve, California, USA - CZODoug2_1_08_16fungal (PacBio error correction) | ecosystem: Environmental > Terrestrial > Soil >... | reverse complement strand
TTAAGCCAGCAAGGCGTTGCGAAGAACCTTTGCCTTCTCTTTGTTTCTGATCGTTTTTATTGCTTAAGTTCTTCTGATCAGGAAGCGGAAATCGTATCGTATTATCTGTGTTTGGGCACCCCCATTGCCCCCTGGCAGTGCCCCCCCCCCTTATTACTTGAATCAGGAGATGGCGTCTTCCTTGGGTTTCAGGGCCCAGCCAGTGCCATCAGCTGCCCCACGCGATTTTTTCCCAATCTCTCCGGCAACCGTTTTTTGGGTCTTTTGTCCTGCCAAGCAAAGTTTTTTAGCCGCGGTCCTTCCCCGGGTAGTAGCGTTGTAGGATCCGGTTACTACTCCATGTCTGAAGCCTTTTTCGATCTGAGGAGATTTAGTGTTTTACAATTGGGATACTGGAAATACTGACTCTCCTAAGGCGATTCTTTACTACCTGGACATGCTCGTTCTACGATCTACTCGCGTTGGTGAAACATCAGAGCTGGACTAGAGGAAAGAGATCTATTGCAGGTCTAGGTGTACTCTGAGTAGTTGATCATTTCGCCTGGCCAATGGAGGAGACTCCCAATTTCTCCATCTGAACGAACAGTTTTAGAGTCCATTCGATTTCCCCAGATCTTCGGTTACGGCGGGATGGTATGCACCCACCAAATCCCGTAGGTAGCTAGTTCAGTACCATTCCTTTTTCCTGGTCTTTTCAGATTGACAGCGCGCTTTGTCGTGCTTGAATCCATTGACCGTTCCCCCTTCCTCGGCCAGCGCTTTGCAGCCCTCTTAGCGTCCTAAAAAATAAAACCCTAAAAGCGCTGAAGGCGAATTGACCCTCCCACGAGGATCTTGGGACCGATCCGATCGCATCCCCTCGAAGCACTCCTTGTGCTAACACAGAGTGACAATAGTCCTTGAGTGACTTTCTCGACTTTTTTGAAACACAAATTCCCTTAATTGTCGCAAACTCGTACCAGGAGAACCTTTGACAACAGTGATTACCAGTAAGCTCCTTCCCAGGCGTGTTGGCAGAGTGAGCGCCCAGATGACCCATGTTTAGTTATGTAAATGTACTTGGATTAATCTAGATGCCTTGTTCGACATTGTTTTCTGCCAACTTTCGCTTGTGGGTAACCCTTCTTTGAGAGTGTTAGAGCCGAAGTAGTCCCCCCAGAGCAGGCCCTTTCCGCAGTGTCGGAATAAGGGTCCACTTTTCAACTTTATCCCCAGATAAGAGCATATTTGAGTATAGGTACCTACATCCTGCCCCCCCTCCCTAATTCGCTGCCCCTCGGTCATCAGGCGATGTATCGGGCGTCCTTTCTGCCAAGACATGGAGTGGAAAGTTCAGCTTAGAGATCGGCCCCCTCCCCTCTTCGCAAGTTTACGTTCGATCGCGGCCCCCTTCCATTGTGCGTATGCTCAGTCGGTGTGCGGTAAAGAACAGCCCTCTCAGTACTCCTGTTGATTCCCTCGATTTCCCCCGTCAGATCGTGTGGCATTTCCGTCAGCCCTGTACATAGGGTTTAAGTGGGAACCTTGTTTTTTCCCCCTCATAGCGCACAGATACCGGAGAAAGTGAATTCTCTTTTCCTTCTGTCTTCTTCTCGTGGAGGGTCCTGAGTCCCTTCCCTACTCCTATGAGTTTGACCGGCCGACAAAAGGACTTTGAGGGTCAACCAGTTTCAAGGAGTCATTTTTATTCCCGGGATAAGGTTCGTAGGGGTGTCGGATTTCCCCTCATCGAGGTGCCTTTTTTTGCACTGACCTTGCAGTCGGCCTCTCGGTCATCCTATCCGTTCATTACGCCTGATTGGGAAGCGGAGGTCCCCTAAGTTATCATCAGTCGGCCGGGATTCAGTGCTATTTTCGCTGACATCCCGGTGACTTGCACCAGCCGAACCCCCTGGCTGCACGGACATAGCCCTTTTGTCGTCGCCTTATACCCTGCACACCGCCCCGCCTGAACGGCCGGCGTTTGTTGTCTTCGCGTCCCCTACGACAAGTAAATGAATGTCTTTGATCTATATTTTTTTCCGTATGGTCGTCCGCCGGATTTTTTTTAGCCTCTCAGGTACCTTCGCTGACATGACTCAGACTCCGTAAGAAGGACACTTCATTGGCGTAGTGTCTCTTTTCTGTTTTCCTCCGATCCTCCCTTCGCGAAATCTGAGCCATTTGTCTTTAACTTCTTCCCCTGGCTCCTTGGTGACAGAAACCCATCCAAACTGAATGCAAATTGTGGCCCACGCATTTTCTCTCTAAGTTACTTGTTCGGGGCCCATGGCGAACCTACCACGGGCTCCTTTTTGGCTTCGAGCTTTCCTGTTGCAGGAAGGCACTTCCTGATCACTACCTCTCACGACGGTCCATTCTCTTCCTCCCTCTCTGCCGCCCTTCTTTCTTTCGTCTCGGCCTTCCGCACCCATCTCAACGTCTAGTCAATTGAAAAGACGCATACCCAGACCCCAATATACGATCACCTTTAAGCCCGTGGGGAGGGGACGGGGTTCTTGCTGTTCGTTACGGCGCTTTCACACCCACTCTCCCCCTCTCATCTCCCTTGAACCTTTCAGTCGGCGAACTTTTTCGACTTATAGGTAGATCCCTCTGTTTTAGAAACCTCCTTTCGACCCTCCTGCGTCACCCACGCCTCCTTGGAATCTCGCTGGTATCCAGATTTTTTCATCTCCTTCCCTTCCTGAGATGTGTTTATTTTCAATCCCAATGCTCTTAGTGTCGATCCACATATCTTCCACGTTTTTGAGAGAGATGTTTTTCTCCCCGACCTGAGTCTTGACGTTGAAAACTTTGGACTGCCTACCCTTTTTGATGAGACGGACGATGCCCCCTTTTTCCTCCCCTTGCGTCTTCCGTTCTACTGTTTTTCTGTTTACTTTTTTGGAGAGGCGGGGAGTTTTTTCCCCCAATCTTGCAGAGAGGGTGAACACCTCTCTGTCATCCTCCCCCTTTTCTGCAACGAAAATGGTGTAAACAGTTTTTCTTGTCGATAGGCGTCTTTGGGTACTTGCCACTTATAATCACCCGGCCAATCCTCTTTTCCGCTTAGGGTGCTTTTCGGGTTATTACCCCTTGTGATCTGACCTTTTTTTTTTTCCCTCCTTGTATGTGTATTTTGCGGAGGCCGCTCCCATCCTTTTGTAGTTGAGTCTTAGCCTCTTCTTGCGCTTTAAGACGCGGGGGCCTTTTCTTACTTTTTTTTGGTAGGTAAAGAACCCACAATGTCCTTTTTTGAAACCGCAAGAGAGGCCTCCCACTTGCGCCATTGTAGCGTTCGCCACTTTTGAACCAGTAATCTCCCACAGACTCGTCAATTCCTATTTGTTCCTCCCCCTGAGACCGACGGCACAGTGGCTAAGGTTGAGAGACATCAAGCTGCTGCAGACCGATTTCGCAGTCCACGCACCAGAGCTCAGATTTTGCTCATTGTCGACTCGTTCCTCTCCAGCATTCTCAACGATGAAAGGATTAGTGTCAAGGGTCGGGTAGAGGGGAGCGTTTATTCTCGGCTGTATCTGCGGACGCCTTTCCTTATGTAATGCCAGATGGCAGATGCACACTACATGTGACGGTCACGTAAGAACGACACCGTCTCCCCCCAATCAGGCCGTCCAGGCTTGGGACCGGTTGTCGGTGGTCTCTAGGACTTCCAACCAGTTTCGAGCCGACTCTAAAGTCCCAAGTTCCCCTAGCCAACGGTGGCTCGTTGAACTAGAAGAACCCTATTTTTTTTTCTCGAAAGACTCCCTTTAATCCGTGTCCGCTTTCTTACCTAGGTTTCTCCGTAAAGCGGTAGGAGCAAAATGGTCCAGGGTGTTTGTTTTGTTTTTTGTTATACTAGGATCTCTCTTTTCTCTCCTGCTTTCTCATTGACCCGGACCCCCTCGATGCGTCCATAGACCATTTTCATCAGCTCGCCTTTTAACAGTAAAAATGAGCTTTTTGCAGCATGAGTTTGAGGGATGAGACGAATCTGAGTCTTTCGTGCCTCCAGCCCCCCTCGCTTCCCTTTCCGCAGGCGCGTCCATTTAACGTCACTTTCTCCTTGTGCTGGTTCTTTGAGGCGATAAGGAAGGGAGAATGTAATCAGGGCGCCTACGCGGCGTTCCACGACCCCCCCCTGATGCGGGAATTGTTTTTTCATAGTCAGCGCGATTAAGCCCGATATGGAACGTTCCCAGTGAGAGCAGAAACCTGTCTCTCCCATATGCACTTAAGTTTTTCCCCTTTTGTCGCGCCGATCTCCGCAACTTCTCAGAAGTGTACTTCCCTAAAATTAGGGCTGATCCGACCAGTGCTGCCCTTTTTTCCCAGTACTTTGTGCCGCGTCAGGGCTTCCTCTAGGAGCGGGTATCGTACATTCCTTCCTCCTTTCCTCGCGGGCGGCGTGCCTTTCTCCCGATTTGTGTTCACCTTTCGCAGGATGCCTTTCCCTGTCAGGCGGACATGTTTGATCCGTGATGGATGCTTTCCTTTTTCCTCCCATGTGGGCCACCCTTTCCCTTTGGTTTACCAATTGCTCCGCAAAGTTTGACTGTACGCTACCTCTGATGTTTCCTGCCCAATGGCGGGAACGTTTTCTTTACGAGGCCCCACTGATGTTCAGCTGCGCCCCCCCTGACCAATAGAGCGGCGGCGTCTCTAACTTTGTCGCACCCCTTTGACTGGTAACCTAGTCTGCGCCCCACAATGAATGACCGTGAATTTCCAAGCTAGGTTCCTGCCCGGGGAAGATCTTCTATATTTTCTTATCCATGGAGTGAGAATTCGTAGGATTAGATCTCTCTCCTCAATATAATCTCTGAATGGCCTTTTGGAAGCGAGCGTTACGTGTCCTTTTTTTTATTTGCTTTTTTCTGCGTCGCCGCGGATTCCAAATCTCCGGGCACGCATAGTACCTTTTAAGCCCCCACAGGATTGTAGATCCCCCCGTGACCCAGGATGTTTCTTCGATTGCGGTGCTCGAACAGTCCCCCCTTAGTTGACTGGGAGCCCGCGACGTCGCCGAGCTGTGCACCCTCGCCTTCCATCCTGCCTGCCCCTTGGGATACCTGTTTTTTAGTTTCAATGGGAGCGCTCCTCCCTCTCGGACTTGTTCCCAGCCGCGTCTCTCGCTACCCTTTCCCCTTCCGCTGAGGCGTGTACTTTGACCCCCCGTCTGCTTTTCACATAAGGCAAGCACTCCTATTTCCTTCGTCCGGAGCATTGTCCCTTGTCGATACCTACTCGCCTTGATTGGAGGATTCTCAAATGCGAACAAACACTTTAAAGGACTCGCGCTTTCCCTCCCATGCTTGATACCCTCTCCTTCACGGTCTACCCCTTCACCACTCCTCCTGAAGATAAGAAGTTAAAACCCCCCCTTGTTCGGTAACCGGATTCTAAAAAGTTTGCCCTGAGACTTCTGTCTCGCGTGGTCGCTGCTTTCTGACTGGTTTTTTCCTGGTGAGCCACCCCCCCTTTTCCCCACAGAAGCGCGCATTTTCATGCAGATGAATTTCTCGCTGAAAGAGGTCACGCCACCGTTCGTCTTCGCTAATCGAGACCTTAGAAGATTTTCATACCTGAAGTACCCCAGTGACCATCCTAAGTCGATGTCCGCTTCCCTTGAGTCTGATCCTTATTCCCCACCCCATCTAACTATTAATAGTTGTTTTTTTGTTTGAAGGGTCTGGTTTATCCTGTCAGCCCCCTCGTCCGACAAGGAACCATCGGTGATTGGTTATAAGAGGATCATATAAGGTACGCCAGGGGGACCTGTATCTCTTCTACTTTTTTTGTCCAAAGGGTTAAGAGTAATTAGATTATAACTATGAAGGTTTCTTAAACCGACTGCCGTTGCTTGTTGGTTTCTAGTCGTGCTCATTGACACCCACCTCAGCTCCCCCCATTAAGCCCCCTACCCCAGAGTATGAAAAAACGGGTCTCCCCCTCCTTTCGACTCAAAGTGCTGTTCTTTTCTCACAGGTTAGAGCTTCCAAGTTGATTATCAAGGTGATACCATCTTTAGAAGCCGCCTAGTTAAGGTTACCGGTCTCTATGAAGTGTTCCTGTGGACCACCCCTTGAAAGAAGAAGAATTTCAGGTGTATAGACGAAATGATAGGATCGTGTCGAAGGTATGGTGCCCCCTCCCTCTTTGTTAGTCGACGCGTTCCCCCTCCCTCGTCTACTGCGGAGCCCGATCCTGAGATCTCGCAAGGCAAGCGGGTCAACATTCTCGTCGCTCCAAGGGGTTTTGCCCTCCAGAAGGAAAAGTTCTGAAGCGAGGCGTCCGGCGCTTGTCCACATCTTTGACGTTCGGCCATCACAGTTTTTATCCCCCCCCAAAGCATCTCTTACGCCTAGCGACCCCTCCCCTAGTTCTGTTCCCATTATATGCACTCTCGCGGTGGCCCTGACGCCTTGAAGCTTCCCTTGCCAGATGGAAGAAGTCCCCCCCGACCACGAAAGACTGTCCCCACCCTCTCTGAAGGCTGCACTGGCCTTCCCTAACTTTTCTTTGTTTCGCACTTCCTCTCGAGCAATCAGGATGAAAAAATTTTTTTCTGAATAGTCCCCGGCCTCGAGGCTAGAGTTGGGTCAAAACTTCCTGCCGGCATTTTTCGCAGAACTAGTTTACCGCGGTGTCCCAACGTAATTGAAGAGGATTGTGCCCCCTTTGAGCAGTTCCCCTTCCGTTTGGCCGGTCCCCTTCAGCTCCCAGACTTTGTCGGCTTTGCTATGAACAATGCCCCAGTTCCGTATTGCAGCCTGATGAGGAGAGGGTCTGTGTTTTCCCATCTGGCGAGTGTTCCTTGAGCTGTAGTGGTGACCATAAAGTAAATCCTCTCCTCCAGTATTTCGGATCTGTCAGGGCTTGGACGACGTTGTCCCCCAGAAAAGAATTATTTACCGGCCTCGACAGACCCCGTCTTCTTCATGTACGATTTCAACGCTCCCATATCGGACAGTTTTTCAGGAACTACCATCTTATCAGGTCGCTTGCTCCCGCACTTCCAGAAATAGGGCCTTTAAGTTAGCTTTCTTATAACGCGTTCGTTCTACCGGCAGGCACCCCGAAAAGATAGGAGAAGACTAAACTTTTGCCAATCCTAGCGTTGCACAGTAAGGCCGTCTGCGTTCCTTGGTCGAGGTTGAAATTATCATTCAAAAGTCTTGATCGGTTTTCAATTCAACGAACCTTTTTTCCTGCGTCGCGCTTAGTGGTTTCGGCCTCGGATATTCACCCGATCTAAATCCAGTTTTAGCCCCGGAGGGATTGCCCGTCCTTCCTTTTTTGCCGGAAGGGATTTCATTTCGACGGGCCTTATGATGCTCCCCCTTACACCACCCTCTGGCGGAGTAAGACCTTCCCCGCAGCTTTTTGTTACTACGTTTGGCCATGCGTAGCATGAAGAATAATTAGGGGCGGCCTTCAGTCCGCAGTCCGAGTCAGGCTCACGACCCCCCATCTTTTCGTGTCCCTGGTTTTTCCAGCCGGAAGATCTTGGAATTGGAAACTAGACACGAGGAATGTATACTTTTCTATGAATCTTTCTTTTCTTTTCCGAGAACACAGGTTCCCTCCTTTTAATTGGATTTGCAGCAAGATTTTCTTCGCTCCTTCCACGACACCTTTCACCTTGCGGCCGCGTTGTAGTGACTTTTTTTTTCTTTTACGTTCGTCGGTATTTGCTAATACAGTTTTTGACCCATCCTCGAAGCGTACCGCTGACTGAAGATAGTCTCTTTCTCCCCTCTCCACTTCTTTCCTTTACTTCCCCCCGATCCCCCGAACTCCCTCTTTTTCTGGTTTCGGGCATGTCCCGATGAATCCGACCTGAGACTGAGACTCTGTAGGAGCAAATCCTGGGCTTCCGTCTCTGGGTGTCGTATCACCTACCCCCCCATTATCATTTAATCCTCTCCGTCTCCCGCATTGAACTCGCGTATTGTGATTTTCTTTTCTGAAACGACGACCCCTTTGAAATTGGAGTCCTTTTTTTTAAATGTTTACGAGCATTCCATTCGTCGTTTTTACCTTCGCAGTTCACTCCTCCCCCCCTCCCTAGGGAACGACGATCTAGCTCCAACCCTCAATTTCAAGTTCCCAAAAATAAGAGAACCTTCTCTCCCCTGCACACGTCGGAACAGCGCCACCCTCCCACCTATCGCCTCCCCCCACACCCCCTTCTCCCTTTTTCTTTTCAGGTTTGAGGGCGGGTACGGCTTCAACCCCCGATCTCCCCCCTCCCGCACGTTTTTTTACATGGGTTGGGAAAAGGGATGCGAAATCTTCTTTTTCCCCTACTCCCTTTTCTCTCTCCCTCCTCTGTTCTTTTTGTAACCCGTCCCACCTGCTTCTCCCCCTCACTAATGGGAATTCTCGACCCTGAAGAAGTTCGCGATGGTGATCCAGACGGGTTGAATCTTTCTCTCCTTCTCCCCCCGGTCTTCCGCGCTCTTTTCAAGACTTTCCTTCTCGTGTCGATTCCACCATCCCCTTTTTTCCTTTCCCCCTCCTCATGAGAGATGTTGGTAGGACAAGCCTAGCTTCTTGACAAATCGACTTAAACGCCTGTTGTTTAAAGATGAACAAGTGGATATACCCTCGCTCCCGTCGTTTGAGTGGACTTCATTTCCTCGTGCTTTTTTTCCTTTCACGGTTACCGGGAAACGCCAACTCATCTCCTCTCCTGAGCTTTGAAACGAAATGATGAAGACGGGTAGAACCTCCAGTTGATAAAACTTGATAGCGGATCTGTTGCAAGTTTCTCAACTAAATAACCCCCCCCTTCCACCTCCCCAGTCCCCTCGTTTCCCCGAGGGTATTTTTTTATATATCGATAGGTGTCTTATTTCTTTCCCCCCCTTTTCCTTGATAGCACTGATGTTTCATTTTTCCTTTGTTCTTGGAACCCTTCCAAGATTCGTTGGGGTTGGACCCAGATCGTCGTAATGTACACTTGTCCTCCGTGCTTTTCTCTTCCTGGGGAAGGTCCGATTTCCTTCTCGGAAACCAACCCAATTGCACATGTAGATTTAGCCCTGTAAGCGCCTTTGAAACCCACCTCGTTGAGGGCTCATTCGCTTGGCCCTATACTTTGCGCGTCTTTTCTGATCTTGATTACGTCCTCTCCCCTCCCCCCGTCGGGCAGGTAGGCAGTTCCTCCCCCTGAGCTGTGGTTTTTTCTCCCTGTCATAGACATCCGATTTTCTCTCCACGACCCCCCTCGCGTTTGCCTTGGAGCCGGACGTTCATCCCCTTCTCGGGTGCCCGTGGATTTGTCAGCGGATGTCGAGGCGGACACTATAGATGACCACGTCCCTTCTAGTTCCTTCCCTACGCCGACCGTCCTCACCGCCCTGTCGCAGCGGAATGGTAGGTGTATATATTAATAAAAAGGTCTTTCCTCCTCTCCACTTCCCTATCTGAAACCCGGTGTTCTGGTCTTTCCCCTTAGTAAATTTCCACAAAGCTACCTGTAACCAAGTGGACTCCGGTGATGTTCGCCGGACCTTCTGCCCCTCTTCTGCTCACCTTGTCCCCGACTCTCTGAGAACGCTTTTACCTCTCTTCTCCCTGAGTGGGTTACCTCAGATGCGTAACATGTCCCACCCATTTCAAGAGCCGGCTCCTGAAAACCTTTTTCTGTGTAAGTTTCGCTCCTGACTGTTGTTTTTGTCTTTCCTTCGTCTTTTTGTTTTTTTTTTGCAGGACCACTCAAACCTCTCCCCCCCGTTCCCGCAAATGAAGGCGAGATCACCTTTTCTTTGTTTGCGCATATTGATGACTAAGGCTTTGCTTTCATCATGACCCCCGAATGTCGCGGCGCTGTGGTGAACTGCCAACACAGAGTATCCCCCTTCACTGTGGTGTAATCGAAGAGAACCACTTCTTTCCCGAAGGGTAATGTATGTTAAAGACGCTCTCTTCGCAAATTGTCCTGCGTCGGTTATCTGCCCTTCGAAGGTGTTCTTTCCCCTATCTCGAAAGTACCCCCCTTCTCCCTTGAACCCCCTCCGCTCGGTCTCCCCGAGCCAGGAAGTACAACTTACTATGCCTCTTTGTCAGCTGACCCCCCGTCTTCCGCTATGGCTGTCCGTCCCTCTTCCCCTGAACATTCTCGAGCCGCGTTCCTTTCGTAACGTCTTCGTGCTTCCAATTTGACCCCCTTTTTTTCAGGTCTGAAGATCCGTTCAATTGCGTGCATTCTGTACGTGATTTTGTTTTATCCCTTACTCTCTCCAAGTCCACTTCTCCTATGTACCCGACCCGCCCGCCATGTCCTCCTTGAAGATAAGCTACCAAGATACCATGTGCATCAATGCTGAACTATTGAGCTCCTTGCCCTTGCCTCCACCGTAAGTTTCTTTGGCCCAGCATGTTCCCCCTTTACTGGCAGTGTCGAGGGACCAGACCTTTTGTCGCCCTTCACGGTCCCAACTGGAAATGAGTGTCCTTTTCAAACTTCGATGTTCCCAGTCCCCGTCTCGTTTCCTCATATTCGTATTTCCAATTGATTTATGACGAGGGTATTTTTCTTGCTAGACCCTCCCCCTCCCTTGTTGAAGAAGTGCGCGGTATGGTTTTAATTCCCCTTTTTTCTTCTCCTAGGTCGATCGGCCAAGAGCTGCGCCTCCTTTTTTTCAGGTAGTAAAGGTGCGCCCAACCGCTCGCTTCATCGACCTTTCCAAGGGACCCTTTCGTCGCCTCTGGACTTTGCGAAGTCCCAAACCCCCTGGCAGATGATTTGGTTGCGGAAAACAGACCTCCTCGCGCGGCCCGATTCGATTTGTATAAATGTTTGAATTATTTCTGCCTGTCTTTCGCTTGCCATTCCCCCCCCTTGATGTATCGCAGACGCGCTTCGATGTTTACCCGTTCTCACCTTTCGAGAATCGTTACAGCACCATAACAGACCCCGGACTGGCCCATCGGAGACTTCTTAGTAAGAAGATAAGGTCCCGTTCTAACATACCATGCGCGCGTCTTCTTTCTTATGCCGAGCCCTTGCGACAACTTCACCTGCGCCACTCCCTCCGCGCGGTACCGAGGACCGTAACCCTTCCTACCCCCCCCCTTCCATTATAAAGACTTTCTTTCTGAGGTACTCCACCTTTTTCCTACTAGAGTAGAGTTTTCTCGCGTGGTAGTGCTGGCTTATGTCTGTTTGAGAAACCCGCCCCCTCCCCTAACCCCAAGTTTCTAATGGAAAGCGCTCTTCCCCTTTTTGAACGGCGTCAGACCATTAATCGACATGTCAGCCTGGATTGTTCATGCTGCTCCCGTCCGCACAAAAGTGAGAGACCCGGTTTTGATGTCCGGTTCTCAGATCCCCCCCGTTT
>Ga0179593_1378953_pt1 | contig 11336 bp, 13 predicted proteins | sample CZODoug2_1_08_16_FD_185931 | JGI IMG/M metagenome (GOLD analysis project Ga0179593, IMG submission 185931) | Vadose zone soil fungal communities from Angelo Coast Range Reserve, California, USA - CZODoug2_1_08_16fungal (PacBio error correction) | ecosystem: Environmental > Terrestrial > Soil >... | reverse complement strand
GTCCCTTCTCGCCACTCGTATCGCAAAGCGGAGCCCGTTCGTGCCTAGAAAGCTTTAAAGTCGTTGTACCTTTTCATTCCAGCTCGACCCCTTTTTCTTCCTTTCTTATCCTGTTTGTCTCCCAAACTAGCCAATTGCTTCTTGTACACCCCTTGGCCCAGCTGCTCTCTTCGCCTCTTGATGAACCTGGAGTGTTCCGGTGTTGGACACCCTAATCCGTCAAAGGATTTCATTTGGTAGCAGTCTTAAGCTTGGGCACTTCCCAAAGGACATTCAGTCTGATGTATTGTCCGCGGCGTAACTCCGTGGACCCATTCCCCCGGATTTTCATTTGGAAAGACTTGTTTCTCACCCCATCATCATCGCATTTTCTCAAGTACATAGTGCGCAGTCTCCTGCCTCGCGAGGTTATTCCATTCGCATTCCTCCCCACCGGTTTGAGAGTCCATTTCCTTTTAGACAAACAAAAAGTAGTATGTATCGCTCCGCTCCTACCCCTTGAAGAACCTTTCCGTTCTTCGTTTGACTGTTCGTCCTTCTAAGGCGAGCTTTCTGAAAGCGGATTGAAGCCTTTATGAGCATCCCCCTTGCTGCCGCCACGTATCGCGGAAAAATCGGTCATTTCTTTTCATCCGGATCAAGGAATCGGTTTGCAATTTCTGAAACCAGCAATGTGCTCTTTGCATCACCTTAGTATTCGTGCCAAGCCTTTCTGATGCGAATTGCATATGCGTTTTCCCTTTTCTACGCTCGGGCCTTCGAATTCGCTTTGGCTTTGCCCAAACTTACTGTCTCGGCCGCACTTCATTCCAGGTCTTTTTGAACCTCAAGACCCCTGGGTGGTGGGCTTCTTTGGCTCGTAACCTCCCCGATGTTTTGTTTCACAATGAGCAGAGGAACGGCCCTCTTTTTTTTCCCGTTGTTGAATAGTTCCTTCTTGCTACGGAATTGTTTAGAAGGCCCACTATGGTCTTCCCTTTTCTTTTCCCCCGCCCCAGAATCGATTTGGCATCACATCACTCCCTGGTTCGCAACCCGCCGACTGTCACAGTTGTTCAAACGCTTATTCCCGTCTCGGACCGAGGCCCGAGCGACGCTCGCGACCCGCTCCAATAGTCAATAGTTGCAATAGGCATTGCCCCGGTAAATCGGGTTGCACCGAGAATACGAAGTATATAAAGCGAACGTTCTTGATGTCTGAGTTGACCTCTTCCGTCGATGTGGAACCGTCATTTTGAACTTTTTCTCCGAGACCGTGGCGTTGTAGCTCTATATGACCCCCCACTTCCGCCTGTGGTACCCCAAATCAGATCGTCTTTTCCTGACTTGTTCCAGCGACTCATTTCGTTCAAAAACGCGTCTGACTTAGTACGATGGTAGTGTCTGCGGGCGATACCGAACTTCCGCTCGCCCGTTTTTTCTTTTTCTTGTCATGTCGAAACTCGCTTGGGGAGCCTTGAACTCGCCCCTACTTATTTTGGAATCACTTCCTCTTGCGACTGACTAGGCAGTTCGGTGCTCTTCTTGCACAGGAAATGACCTGCCATGACCTTGCTCTTCGTACCCCCAAGTTCTGAAGGTTCTGGACTGGCCTGGTTTCCGTGCCCCCCCCGGCTACGGTCGCCCAACCTGACGTTTGAATAGTCGGAGAGGGGTCCGAGGTGGACAACAGATTCAGGTATCACCATCCCTGAGATCTCGCCCGATCCCCTTTTTTTTTTTCCCCCGGTCCCGTCTGGATTTCTTCTGGTAACCCACTGGATAGAGATCACTTGTTGTTTGAGATGTATCACCGGAAACAACTCAGCTTTCCGTCTCTCAAGCTTTCTTTCCTAGCGTGGGCTAATTTCTCCGGGATACATAGCCCAGAGCCCCTTTTCGCTCCCAGTAATCGCTCGTCACCCTCGGAAGATGTCTTGAAACGCACTGGACTCCCGTGCCGTCCTACTGTTCCTGCTTACTTCGTTTACACCTTTCCTGAGTATGTTTCCGGTGTAGACGTATCCTCAGCCTGTCTTAGTGCTTTCCAGGGAAGCGGGACGGCCGACGGTTCGAGGCTTCTGTGAATTTAGAATATACTGTTTACCTTGGACATTCCCGCTCGCGAAATCGATTAGCTTGGCAATCTTGCAGGAGTTCAGGAGTTCATTTATCTTGCGCCTTTCAAGTGTCCCAGTCGCTGTTGAGGCATCAGTTCCCCTATCTTTTGACGACCGCATCCCCATCCTGTAACTAGACCCCGGACTTCTGACTCTGAACTTTTCCAGTGCCGCTCCAAATACTGTCGTAGCATTTCCACTTGCCTTCCCATTACGTCGTAAGTTAGTGTGAGTAAATCGGCTCTGCTTCCCGCGTCGCAATTATTCCTTGGCCTCTGGAACCCTTGGTTGTTCCTTCTTCCTCTTCGAGGCAACTTAGTATTGGGTACTCTTAGTCCCAATTGCGAATCCCTTCTTTTCTGTCGATAAGGCGTTTCGTCCATGCCGGTCCCCTTTTCCCCCCCCTTTTTTCTCGACTGGCTAACACTTGAGCCTGGACTGCCGACGGGTCATTCTCCCTCAGCCAGTTCGAATTCCATCACTTTCACTGCCTGGGGTCCGTTTCATGTTCCTCAGTCACCTCTCGCTTTAGTTTCCCGAGGCGGCGCCCCTTCGGGCATTAAATTAACCCAGTGCCGCTTTCCCTGATCGGTCCCCTTTGGCGGTTAGTCCAAGCTCCGATTGGTATGACCTCTCCTCGCACGTCGCGCCTCGCTCGCCTCCTTCTTAAACTGTACATCACTGTTTTGCGCCATCCTATGTGGTTATTTCTACCCAGATTTCGATTCTGAAAGCGTACCGTCACGTCCTCCCCTATCACGCCTCGACATTTTCCGGTGTCAGATGCGTCTACCCTGAAGAGTTAACACACCCTTGCCCATCGACTTGTGTTCCAAAGATGGCGATCAGGCTTTCCTTTTCTCAACTGTAGAGATGGACCTCTGGCAGGCTCTGAGCTTGGATTACATCGAGGAGGCTTTGGTGGGGGTTTTAACGATTCTTTTTTTGTCGGGCCTATTCTCCCCGTTCGGGTTCCTGTCAAGGCCATTCCCGTACTTATTCCATTGAGTTTGAGCTTCGTTCGGAGCTTGTCCTTACTGCGGCATCTGTGTCCCTATCCGCTGAAAGGGAACTTTCTCTGGTCGAGATTTAGCTGAAAGCCGTTGTTCCTTATCCTCATATCTGATTGCCTCCGGTAGTCTCCCTAAGTGCTGCCCAGAAGTAAATCCTGTGTGGCTTGTTCAGCGTCCCCTATGCGAGACCCCCCCCCAAGTCAGGTTACTGGAGGGCGCGGCCTCTCGAGGACCCTTCTTCCCTGATTCCAGTGACATTAGGCGCACAGCTAACCACTTTGCCTGTCGGTCCTTCTTTCTGTCCCACTCGAAGATCCCCCTTTCAGGAATATCGTTGTTTCCCGCTCCGTGTTGTGTTTTCTGATCCTTTCGCCAGCACCTTAAGCCCGCCGGTAGTCGCGTGACCAGTTTCTCTCGGTTACGCTCCAGTGATCCGCTGGCTAGAATTCGTTTCTTCCTCGATGCCGGCAGAACAACCTACTTTTGGATTTCTTTCGATCCGTGCTCTGTAGAAACTCCCCCTCTCTCATCCCCCCCAAGCGATTTCGGCAGTTCTTGATGTCTTTTTTTACTACAGTCGATGACTTTCCCTGTGCCATTATGTGAGCTCAATCCTCTCCTCGAAAAATGATTAGGCTTCCCCAGGATTTCCACACCTTTCTACGAACAGACGGTTCCTCCCTTCCCAGGACGATTCAAAAGCTAAAGACGCCCTTTCGATAAGTACCCACAGTTTGATCGAATTGCAAAGCCGATTTTAGCCGAGGCTCGCGGAGGCGTCCCCAGCCTTTCGGCCTTTGCCCTTCACGCCGCCAGTGATGTTCTTCTGAAAGGTTGCAATCGGCTCTCCTCTGTTTATCCGCCCTTGGCGTTTGAACTTCGAAAAGGAACCTTTACATCTGTCCTTTCCTTCTGCGCGGTGTTGGTTTTTCACCGCTTCCTTTTTACTCACGGAATATATAACGGCCGAGGAGGTTTATTGCCCTCTACTTGTACTGATTTTTCCTTCCACTTCTTAAGCCCAATGCAAAGTCACTATTTGATCGGCCACCGGACTGTACGTTTTCTTCCGAGATTTACTTTGGCCCCCCCGACCTCCGCCGCGGCTACCCGGCGTTTCCATGGCTTTTGCTCTTTCTGTGACACCCAGCGATGTTTTCTGCCTGGTTTATCTCCTAGAAATCGTCCTCGGCCGTGACCTGCTCTTCTCCTTTCATTTCTTCCTTGATGTATGATGAGCGTTTTTTGGGTGGAAACAATTTGGTGGTTAGTGCGACTTTCCGAGGTCATCGTTTTGATATTTTCTTGTTCCGAGATCGGTTATCCCTTGCGCATGAGCTCTCAGTTCCGCAAGATCGTTGTCGCGCGGCGTTCATGTTTCGTTCGATCATCGCTTGTTCCTTTCTTAACGAACGTCCTCGCACCGCCTAGGTGACCTTTTCCGGTTTGGGTACATTCAATTCCATGGATTGCCGCGACGGATCACCGGCCTCCTTACTCGTTAAACTACCTTCACTAAGCTATAGAACGAAGTCGTCTGTCAAGATAGCGAACCAGGTTTGATTTTAGTGTTCCTTTCATTGAGGCTTCGCAGGACTTGGGAAGGGTGATCCGGTCGGGCAACTGCTGTCCTTGAGGATGCCTCCCCTGGACTTGTCCCCCCCCCACTTTTTCTGTTTCAAACCCTGACTGAAATACGTCTTTGCGGCCTCTTCTTCCTGCGACGGAGTTGCTTTGTCCTTCGTAACCTCCATTTTCGGCGGAAGTCCTCAACAACCGAAGCGTTCGCGGTTCCATGTTCCGGATCACCTTTCAGGCATCTTCATTGACATTCTATGCACTGGCAGCTTGTTACTTGTCCCCATTCTGGCTCGACATGGTCGACTTCACTTTTACCCATTCTTGTCACTTTCAGTGAGTAACACCCTAAGTTGGTTCAGCCCGACTCGACTGATTTGTAAGAGATCTTCCTTCCTTCTTGTCCTATTTTCCCTCCCGACCAAAGTCCTCCAAGCGTGACCCCCTGTGCCCAATGAGCTTACTTGCTGTTTTCCGTTTCCCATAGTCCAAGTCCGGCTCTACTTTTTCGAACGTCTTACTCCCTTCATTTATGCCTGCAAACCGACAACTTCGATTCGGGGCAGGCCGTAGTAGATCCGTCGGCTTCCCCTTGCTCTGGTCTCCCTCTCTTAGCTATCCGACGCGAACGTTTTCTGGGCGCTAGGATACCTCAGTTCCCTGAGACTAGACCAGTTTCGTGTTTTCCTCCCGTGGACCCCTCCTTCCTTTTCTTGGATACAGAATGAGCACCCCCCCTCTCTATCTGCCGTATTGACTCTTCCCCTACCCCCCAATTCGGGTGCGCATTCCAAAGTCCAAAGATCGAGGTCATGTGCTCGTCCCACCCAACCATTTCATGTAGCGGCTCCCCTTTTCCTCTCTCCTTAGTCTCGTGAAGTCGTAAGATCAGAGCGTTTGCCATGGGCCTTTACTCAATCGCGAGCGTGAATAGGTTTCTTGGCGCGAGAAGGGCTCAGTCTCACAATCTTTTCCTTGGCGTCTCCTCCAGTAGCGGCCCACCTCTTTAATTGTACATTCAGGATCGGAGCAAATCCGGGTCGTATGTCGACAAGAATTAGAGTTTTTTTGCTGTATTTCACATACACTTCGAGTCCCCCCTCAACTGCTCGTTGTTGCTTTTGCATTTTCTCCGGCAGAAGCTCCTCTCGACGCTCTTCCGTCTTTGCGAACGAGCGTGCCACTTGTTTCGCGGCCTTTTTCCTCAATGTTTCCTTCCCCAATACGCATTTGTCTTCGATAAACGGGTCGCACTTGGTATTTTCTTTTTCGCCAATTTCGGTAGCCAGAGGAACATCTTTTTCCCTCCCCTCCTTTTTTTTTTTCATGTTCCGTTTGGCTTGATTGTTTACGTACCATCCGGCATCGAAGCCAACTGAAATCACTGGCTGTCTTATTTTTTCAGGCAGGGAAGAGGACCATTCGCCTTCGCGACCTGCAAGTCACTTTCCCGGCCAATCGTCTAATCTGACCCCTCAAGCGCGCGAATCGTATTTTCCTAGGTAAGCACGCTCCCGATCATTTTTGAAAAGAGTCCGAAGTAGTAAAATCGCGACTTGCGATATGGTCCTTTACTTTGCTACCCCAGATTCCGTTCCGATCCTTACCATCGTCAATTCCGAGTTGCCGTATTTTCTCTCACCTGTCTTGCTTTCCTGTAGCTTTGCTCATCTGTTGAAGGCCCTTAATAGCGCCGGTACCAAACACGCTCCGGGACTGAAGGCTCCAGCGTCCCAGTCGTTTGAACACGTTCCGTCTTCCTTTCGCCGATGTATCCAGTGAACCCCTCATGCCGCCCGATACTCCGCGGCCCGATTTGCACCCTTTTCTGTGGGCCGTCGTCATGGCCTTGATGATGCTTTGGCGTCTGCGGTACTTGTTTTTTCTTTTCAGCCCCGGCGACTTCCTTTTTCGGTCTTCGGTATCCATGCCGAAATTGTTCCATCGTTAGGACACAAGAACTCCGGTCGCTTCTAGGATCGGTTCGGTATCTTATAACAAAGAATCCGTTCGGGTATATGTGTGGGTGTGGTTATTTCTTCATGTTGTTACCTCGCCTCTGTTTGGTGCAGTCATAGGGAGGGCGCCGTCCCTCCTTCAATTGTTTCGGTTACCGGAGGGGGGAAGGGTGCTTCATTGGATTGGTCTCCCATTTTGAGACGCGAGTTTACTTGGGCGAGTGGATGACCCCTGCGACACGATCTATTTTTTTACTAATTCGCTTCCGATTGCTCTCCGATTGGCTCCCCTCGTAATCAGGGGATACAATAGCATTCTTCCGGTTGCCGCCAATCTCCGATTTACCCCGATGTCCCGGTTTACCTCCCTTTCCCCATACTGTGCAGTTCAATGTACGACTGCTGTGTTGTGGCAGAAACATGAATCTGATTAGGCGGGTTGCGTTAGGACCATACGGGAAAGTGATCTTCGTCCTTCTTTAGCGCTGTTTTTCTTCTTCTGCGCAATTAGCCTTTCTTGTTACGAGCGGACATGTTTGGAGAGAAATTCATAATATGGTCCATCTCCTGGAGTGCCAGGTTAAGGAGTGCCTTCTTTCTTATCATGTCGCTAGACCCCCCCAAGTTTGAGCCTTTTTGAGGATCATCTTGTTGTTCCTTTTTGGGTTTTGCCGACGCCATGCACTGACTTAAATCCGAACTTTGCTCTTTTTTTTAAACCCGTGTGCAGTTTCCTACCTCGTACATAGGAAAGTAGTCTGGGACGAATCACGTCCTGCGCCGACGCGGTTCAATTCCCCGTCGACTCGATGGCCCCTATTTATCCTTGGTCAGTTTGGTCGCTAGCCGCATTCGGGTGTTTACGCTAACCAGGACTTTGACGCTTAGCTCTATAAAACGGGCGTAGACGCAGGTCCCTCACTTTTGCTGCTATTGGCGACAGATCTTGCTTCAAACGATGATTCAAGAAACTCTCCCCTGCGTGCGAATTCCTCTTCCGGGCACTGCTTTTGGGTCCCGCTCATGGCTTGACGCATCAACGTTTTTAGTAGTCGTCCGCACTTATTACGACTAAATACCACGCCGCCATGCATCGTTTCTCCCAGCCCCGCGGCTTCTCCCCCCAACCCATACTGTCTCTCTTCGTTCGACGCTCGTGTAACCCCTCACGAAAACGCATATTTTGTCCGAGCTCCCCATTGAGTTGACTCCGTCCAGTTTGTGCCTTTTAACATCACAAATCCTTTCTCCGATCTCGCTCTGGCCTGTTGAGAATTTCCTACCCAAACCATCCTCCGTACCACAACCCCCAACACTGTCGGATCCCCTTCCAGCTCTGCGCTAATCCATCTCCTCCAGGTTCGTCCGATTAACGCGGCCGGCAGTCTTGATTCCCCTCGCTCAGACTATTTGAGCCTGTTAATTGAAGTTTCTACATCCCCTGGAAGTGATCCGTTGCGCGGATGCTTTTTCCCGATCTATTTTTTTCCGTTTTCCTCGTTGTTATCTGGCTGCACCCACGTCCGTCAACCGGGGTACTGGTCTTCGTCGTTCACGGAGTCCTCGAAGGGTACGGCGGATCCTGTTCCGTTCTTTTTTTGAGAAAGGGTTAAAATTACCGGGTGAGCCTACCTTTTCTTTTTGAGCCTTCTTATTCTACCCCGGACCTCTCTTACAATTTTCTTCTGCCGCCCAGCGCACAGTTGAATCGCTCTGGTTTTTTCTTTATGATCAGGAACTTTTCGTCCAAGACTCCACCGCAGGTGTCCCTGTTTTCTCGGCAAGTTTCCGAGGAAACTATAACAATTCGCTCTCTCATAAACTTGCTACCTAACCTAGCTGGTTCTATCAATACTTTTTGTCGTCATGTCTTTCACTTAAGTTGCTTAGTTCCTCTCTCATCCCTACTTGGTGTTTTAGATGAGATACCTTTCTTTAGATTGACTCTGTTTTGGTTTCAGACCCCTCGGCCCGTTGTGGTCGCGAGTAACTGACTGAGGATTTTACCGAAGTTCTAAGCTGGTCCTAATTCCCTTCTTTTCTATTCCTATCTCTCGGGGGCCGCGCACGTTGGGCCCCTTACTTTTTTGAGGTTCGACTCTTAGTCCGGATCCAAAGGCCCCTTTAATTCCCCAAGACTTCCACGCTGTCTTTTGAGTTGCTATCAACTTAGTGGCCCCAACTTCCGTATTATGGAACCTGAGTACGTCTAAGAACCGGTCGGGTCCCAGCAAAACTCGGGCTTCTCCCGTTCCCACGCACGCGACGCCCCCAATCACCAAATTTTAATCAACGATAATACCAGGTTCGGCTCCTTATTCCAACCTTATTAGCATTTTCCTCCCGGAATAGGCCTGTACCGACGTTGTGGCTTTCCAACGTTCTAGACAGCCTAGACAAAGGCCAATTGACTTCCCCGAGTGCTTCAGTCGATGGCTCCCCGGCTCACCCAAAATCTTCTTTTCCCCTAAGTTTTCATTTCTCTGACTGACGTCTGTTTGTTAAAAGGGCCTTAAAAGGGATTTGACGAACGTTTTAGCGTCCACTTATGGACTGGTTTTGTTTTATTTCGGAATTTCTCTTTCTCACAAGCAACCAGCGAGAGGGAGGTGTCTATCGCCCCGACTTTTAACCCTTGGACTTCCGTCGTCCCCAGCCAGACCATATTGGTCGTCCCTTCTCACCTCCTCTGGTTGTGTTTCCATTCCGTACGCACCAAGTGTGACTTTTAGTCTCCGTTTTAGATTAACAGCGGGATTCCTTCCCCGCCAAGGTCTCTCACTTCCTTTCAGAGCTGTTTGCTTTGCTCGTCTGTTCTGACCCGATCTTTTTTTGGCCCTTCCCCGCGGTGTGTCATGCCGGCCCGCAGTGCATGAGGTATACGTCCTACCTGATTGCTATTATGCCTTCTGCTGGGCACCCTGGCCAATTGAAGTGCCCGGCGTTAGCGTTCTGTAGATTCACTTGGCGGAAGATGGCCTTTAATAGCATCCCCGATCGGAGTCAAAGTCTTGGTGTCTTCCCCTCCCTCTCCATTTCGGACCGGACGTCTATAAAAAGCTTTTATCTCCTTACCTCCTGATTTCGCTCTTTTTCCTCCCGAATACTGTTCGGCCCCGGCCAACGAAGGAACCCATGGCGGATGTTCCATCTGGATCGAATTCTTTTCGCGACGGGATCATTTCCCTTTCATCGGAGGCGACGCCGCTTTACCCCCAATCAACCCCATTCACTCACTCCTCAGTTGAACGGTCGGGCCCCAGCGACACACCCTTTCTTTGTATTTCCCCCCTCGTTCCCCAGTTTTCTTTTCAAAGAGTCTATGATATATAGCGTTGAACTGGTTGCAAAAGGCATAAGGACTTCCTTTTCCACCACGTTTCCCCTGGTCGAAGTCTCCTCACGACCTTGAACTCTTGACCCCTTCCAACTTTGAGAGAGTTGCAGCTCCCTTCTTTTAAGACGGAGTAAATCTGACGCAGTAAACCCATTAGTCTTCTCTCCTTCATTCCGCACCCACGCAAGTGCGCACGTCTCTCCTTGTATACGTTATCCCACATGGCTCTGTCTGCACGGGCATTTCTCGTTCCAGGTTTCTTTCCCACTCCGCTTTTTCTTTCCTGGGTAGGCAGATGCACGACCCAGCATTTGGACATTTTACGAAGAACTACCCTTCGGTTCCAGCGAGCGATAGTGCGACTTAGAGTCAAGTAGTCACCGTTAATCGTGCTCTCATATGCAGACTCTGGGTTGCCAAGAGTTAGTAGAAATCAGTTACTCTCTGCTCCCCTCCCCCCAAATCCTTGTCTACGTTAAAGTAGTCCATGGGCTCGGTTTATGTGGTTTTAAAACTCCTCCTCCCAATGCGCGTGCAACCGCCCACCCGGCTTTTGCGGTTAGATCGCCCTTAGCTTGTTGACTCTCTTGGTTAAGTCTTGGTGCCAGCCTCTGTTGACTATCCTTTGCCGCCCACGGAATGTTGTCCTCCTAATGGTTGGCCCCGGACGGCTTTCTCTGAATCGTCCCTTTTTCTCTTCTTTCCTCGGCTAATTTTGGCCCCACCTGCCATTTCCCTTTTCTGACACGTCTTTTTAGCGAAAATCCCGATTCTATCTCTCTGGATTGCCATCCAAGACATTAGCGTCCGAATAACCGGCATCCCACCGCGGGTCACCCCCCCGACCTTTTCTGAAGTCCTTTGCGTCTTCGGTATACCCGGAAACAATGTTATAATATTTCGACCTTCCGCCCGCGTTTTCCCGCCTTTTTGATTAACTAACTTGCCCTTTCGTTAGTGGTACCCTGCTGATGACTTTCCTCTGAAATCCCCCAAGCTCACGGATCCATGTTCAGATCGGGATGTTACGGTGGCAATTTTTACCCTTCTCTTCCGGCATCGTTGTCGGTTCATGTCGACACCCCCTCCTTATTTTTGCTCTTAACTTACCCACTTCGTATTCTCTTCAAGCCCGCCTGATTGACGTATGCTTGGCTATGAATATCCCGAGTTTCAGCCCTTTCGGGCTCCCCTCGCGTCGCTCTCCGTTTCCCAAACTTCCCCCGTAGCGGTTGGCAAATCCATGTCTTCCATTCTGTCGCATGACCTTATTCTGGCTTTTTTTTTTACGCCCAGGTTATTCCAATGGTTTTGCCTCGAACATTTCCCTGTTCTCCCCTCTAACGGCCCC
>Ga0179593_1679547_pt1 | contig 11337 bp, 9 predicted proteins | sample CZODoug2_1_08_16_FD_185931 | JGI IMG/M metagenome (GOLD analysis project Ga0179593, IMG submission 185931) | Vadose zone soil fungal communities from Angelo Coast Range Reserve, California, USA - CZODoug2_1_08_16fungal (PacBio error correction) | ecosystem: Environmental > Terrestrial > Soil >... | reverse complement strand
GCAGGAACATGCCACACCGTCTTTTCAGAACGCTTCGACGACTTGCGGTAGATCAGGTCCCCATTCCTCGACCCCCTTTTTTTTTTCGGTAGAATGACCAGGAGCCCCAGCACTGCTATAGAGCCTATGCGCGCGATGCAGTCCTTTGATGCCTAGCTCCCCCCCTTGAGATATTCGCGCGACTTCCACGGAAGCTCTCTTTTCCTTCTATGGAAGCGCCCCACCATCTTTCTCCAAGATTAATCTGTTTCCTCCGGTTGTGACACGAAGTACTTGGGGGCCGCGATAGTTATAAGCCGTCCCTCCTCGAACTCTCCCCCAGTTGATGGACCTTATTGGAGTTCTTGCGCTTTTCTAAAGAACCCCTTGCATTTTGAGCATTCCCTAACTTCTGCATGGTGTTCTAGGATGGCCTCTTTTGAGCTATGAGTTGGAGGAGGAGGGTGTTTCTCGCTCCCTTTTTTGTCGGCGAGCTGCGAAGCTGTTTCTACCCCCCTTTTTTTCCCTAAGTCCCCCTAAAGGTGAGGTGAGACTGCTTGTCGCTTTTAAGTTAAACATGCTTTTTTGTCTGGCTCCTCGACGTTTTTCCCTTTACGGAGAATGCCCCCTCTTGTGACGCGATGGAGAATTTCTTCTTCCCCGCTGATTTCGGTTCCCAACGCCTAGTTCACGCTGTTGACTGAGAAAATCGCTGTTTCTCTCCACGATGATGTCTTCGGCCTCGTGCCCCCTCCCTCTCTCAGAAGGTTTGATTTCCATGATTAGTTGTTTGTTTGGATTTAACCGGCTTTCCAGGATCAGTCCGTTATTGGCTCTCTCCTCTCCCGCTTACACGCCCTTTTCCTGCCTTGGAGTGGCTTCTCCTTTCCCCCTTCCTTTCAGAGAAGCATGGACTTCCAGCGACCTCCGTAGGACGCGTCATTTCCCTCCCTCCTCTCCAGCAGACCCGTTTCTTCTCTGTAAAGGCTGCATGCTTCAGGCGAGTCTTTTTGAGAGAAGGGAGACTCCTCGCCTATCATATGGATGAAGTGCAGATCGAGTCTCCTCAAGGAATTCGTTCGGGACTCCCCCCCCCCCCCGATCAGCGTCATTGCCTGGCGCGGTCCTCGTTCCTTGTGAGAAGGATCTTCTTGGAACACATCCTGTGTGAGGCAAGCTTCTCGATTGACGTAGGCCGTCATAGGGCCCCCCTTCTTTCTCTTCCCTTGTTATCTTGCAGTGAATGGTACGTATCCTCTCTATGGTCTCGCCCCCCTTGTTGGTCGGGATTTTTTTGGATGAATACTCTGGAGGAGTGGCAGATGGTCCCCTGCAATAGCCTATTTTCGACAGTGGAAGTAGGACGGTCCCTCCCCCCTCACCTGCGTTCAAAACTGCAAGAAGGAAGTTCTGCTGAGAGTACCCTTGAAGGGCGTACTAACGTATCTACTTGGTCCTTTATATTGACCCGACGAGTCCCCTCTCCTGAGGTACGATGGTTTCATTCCCACGAAGATAATGTTGATCCCGTCCGGGTCCTTCACGCACCCCCCTTCCTTCCTCTTGGCGGACGCTCCTCTTTTATAAATTTTTTCCGGTTGCCCTCATGGATCTCTCGAGTCTCTTCTCAATGTAGGCGGCTCTAGTGGTCTCTATTCTTTGAGAGTCGTGGACTTCCTTGTGGAGTCGTTCTTCCCATGCCTATGGAAATCTCCAGTCATCTGCGACTCTTCTATTTCTCTCTTCTTTTTTCCGCCGGAATGGTCCTGTGCATTTTTCGCCGTTTTCCTTGGATAGACAGTTTGGCCTCACACGCGCTTTTCCAAGTTATTCTCTCCCCTTTTTTCCCTTGGAGAAATGCTTTTTTGCTGAACTCGAATTCCAACTCCCATCTTATCAAGTGAACTTGATTTTCGCCGGGCCCCCTCTTTGGGGGTACCCGAAATTTTGCAATTCGATTTTTTCCCGAGCTTCAGACCTCCTAGCGCGCCAAGCCCGCCCTCCTGAGAGGTTTTGCCTCGTTTGCGTGTCATTCAACTTTCCCTGGAAATGTTGACCTAATGCCCCCAGGCGAGACCACCCCCCGGCCTTGAGGCCGCTCTTGAAAAAGCATCGAGCTGCTTTCCCCGGAACATGGTTATTCTCAACTACATAGACTTCATTACTCCCTTTAAATATCTCTCTTTCCTCTCCTCCTTTAGTCTTAGTACCCTCCAAGACCAAACGCTTCCCGTACCTTTTCGAGTTGAGCGCGGAGACCTCGTTTCACGCGCGAGCGCATTAATTTGGAGCGTCTTCTTTCCTCCCCAGTTCGTGCATTCGGTAACACACAAATCGGTATATAGCTAAGCAAACGGTATTTTTTCCCCCTTCAGTGAGTTCCCCCTTTTGGGCATTGAGAGAGACTCCTTTGCTTTCGAGCCCTTCCTCTTTTTGGATAGGTTTCACCTTGCTTTGCCCCTGCTGCATTCCCATGAGATATTCCTTTGTGATATGCAGGTGAGTGTAGAGGTGAGCTTCTCACAACCCCCTCTCCCCCTTTTCGCCAAAGTCGGTCTCTTTCCTCTCATATTCCAAATTTTTTGGGAGCTAAGTCCCCCCCTCAAGGGAAACCTTCGTCCCCTCCCCTTCCGCTAAATCTTTCGGGAGAAGATAAGAGATGCCCTTTCCAACTTTCCCCTGGCATGGTGGCTGCGTATTTCCCCACGGCAACACGTCCTCTCCCTGAGGTCCCAATCAACTCCCCCCCCCTCTCCACGCCCCTATCTGCCTCCAGAGTTTCAGTGACTCCTTGCCCTCGTTTTCATCCAGCGCGATTCACGTTACCCCGAGCTTCGCACGGAATTTCTTCTATGTCTCCCGAGGACCTGGGATCATCGCTTCCTGCTTTTCTTCTTCCCCCATTCCATCTGAAGCGGGACTTTTTCCGGTGATAGTTTACGTCCCTTACCAGTTCAAGACCCCCTTTTCCCCTTTGTGATCGACTCCTGGCTGAGTTTTGCGCGGCAGACCCATTCTTTCCTGGCGCAGAGCTGGTGGTAAACGCATTTGTGTGACTACTTCCCCCCCCCTTTCGCACATGCATTTTTTTGATACGTTTCTGCAAGTCACCAGACAGCCCAGAACACAAGATCCTTTGCAGATTTTCCCTCCTCCCCTCTTCTTCTGATAGGAAAAGGGACCCCTTCTCCGGGACACTTACGCCTACACGTCCTTCCGCGTGAATTCCGAAGTACGTCCCCCCGCACCATGCATGAGGATCCTCCTGGGCCCGCTCTTTTCGCAGACTCCTAGTCCCCTCTCGACAGCCACCTTCCGCAGATCTCCCTGATTCTCGAACGCGGCTTTTTCAATTTCTGAGCAGTCCGTATCTTGTTCTTCTCCTTCCTTCCTTAAGCAAGAAAATAGGTTTCAACAGTCGATCCGGCTCCTTCTTCTGGAGAGGTTAGAATTCTGCCGGCGACCCGATCCCCCCTCCTTTTCCCCCGTAAAAGTAATGTCTCTGCCCTGATTTGAGTTCCCCCCCAAGGCGCTCACGTTTCTATCTTGAATGATGCCGGAAGACGGTTCGCGGGCTGTGTCCGGCCATCCCTGACTATAATGGTTGACCTTCCCCCTCTGCTGGGCCTTCATGATAGAAGCATCCCGCATGATAGTCCCACTTCCCCTAATTTTCCCCCCCATTCTTTCAGCGGAAAGAGATTCCATCAGAGTTACTCCCTTTTCCCATACAGAGTTTCCCTGGTGCATCCTGTCGAGACCAGGACGGATCCTCTTCGTCCCCCTTCTTATTTTCACGCGGACCGCGGCGTGTTTCTCGTCATGGGGTCCTGCCCCCCCCCGCGCGGCGCTCCCGCATGGTGATTCAGACAAGACAGTTTTGGCACCTGCGTCCGATTTTTCGTCGTCGTTTCCTGATGAAGAGGAAGACATCCGGACCGGCTCTATCCTGGTTTCCCCCCCCCCCCTCAACACTAATAAGACAGGCAATCCGAACATCTCTTTCAGGATGGCAGTTCCCCTTGACACCGCGCTCAAAACAGTTGCTGGCTCCGCGCCTGATCACGGTTAAGAAGGCCCCTCTTCCCCTTCGAGGTCGAGGAATCTGAATTAAGATCATTCCCCAACCGGCGATGCCTGTTTTGGGCCCGTTCAATATCGACACCCTTAAACCATCCAAGCCGAAATTTTTGTTTTCTAAGCCGTTCTCCCCTCGTTGGTTCGACACGCCTCTTTCCAAGGGCGGAGAGCGGGTGCCCCCGCAGCAGCTCATGCGCTCCCCTTCGGGTGCCTTCTCCGGTTTCGATCCCCTTCTTCTCTTGACTCCACGGAGAAAGTAACACCCTGTTAAGCTGGCCAACCTTTCCTCCCAATCCAGGTCGTTCTCTTTTTCCGGTGAAGGGGAATGTTCCTGTCTCATTTTCTCTCATACGTTGGTGTGTTTCTACATGCCCCTCCCCCCCTCTTCTTTCTTTTTCTGAATTGAGGTAGATCCGCCGTCTGCCCTTTTCCCACGTCCTTTCAAGCGTTTCCTGTAGTGATCGAAACTGAGTTTTTCCCTTTTTGTAGCGGGGCACGGAGGAGGCTATTTTCCCCTCCTCTGAGTCCGCGGGATTCTGAGCCCCCTTTTTTTCTTCCTTTCTTTTTTGGCGTCGTCGGAGACCAACGACGTTTCCCTGTTCTTCCGGTTTCTTTAAATGATGTGCCCGATAGTTCCATTGGCGTACGGCAGAGAGTTCTACTTTTTGCGGGGATCTTCCTCCTCCTCTTCCCTCTCTCCCCCCATGTGATGGCCGTCTTTCTTGATATTCGGATGCAATTTGGTACCCTTTTCATTCTCCCCCGCGGCATGGTGTTCTTCTATCTCCTCTCCTTTTTTCCTGGCGTAGAGGTTTTCCCTGATCTCGCGCGCCGCCCCTCCTTTTTCGGCGCGATGCAGCAGCGTTGCTCATCCTTATGCGATTTTTCATTTTTCATTGCGACTTTCGGAAGGGAAGAAGTTCAACTCTTTTCGGGTCGGCGCAGCGTACGCGTCCCCCCTCCTATTTTCCATCTCCGCCCGATTCCGATGCTAATGGTTCCCCACTCCTGATAAGGATCCGCCTTTTTTTCTGCGAAAAGAACGAGTTCACCCCTTTTTTTTACACTTCGGGTGTTCCAAGCTGTTTGATTATGTCCTTAGAATCTGAACTAATGTTTGTCTCCTTCTGGGGAAATTCAGGAGGTTGATGTGCTGTCTTATCATTTTTTCCGCGAGAGTGCCCCTTTCTTTTTTCCCCAGGATCAGTCAGTTATTGGCGCTTTCACCTCCTTCCCAGTCACTGATCGGCATTGGAGTGTTCTTTTCCCACGGCTCCCATGCCTTTTCATGCCGACTGAAGTTTTTTCCTCCCCGCGATCTTTTCGTTTCCGAAGTAGGAGCAGTCAAAGGCGAGTTTTTTTTAAGCGCATGCGTGACCTCCAGAGAGATTGTAGTTTCTTTCCCCTCCTTATCTCGCAGAACCTTTTTTTCCTTATCATCCTTCTATTAAGTGAAGATAAGCAGAAGTCTATTCTCCTTAATTTTTTATATGCGCCATGCGTCCCCCCCTGACGCTCTAGGACGAGTAGCTGTCGGAGTCCTTTTTTTTATCGGCTGGCGTCCATCTGATGGTGTAGAGTGACTTTCCACGCCTCAGGATTTTTTCCCGAACGCTGCGAGCCTGATTCGAGCATGTGATGGTCTAGCTGCATGCAGAGGTCCTTCTCATCTGCATCTTTTTCTTGGTGGGTATGATCCCCCCCCTCTTTCTATCTTTGTTTGATTTCATTTCTAGCTTTCCCTGAGACCTTTTGTCGGGTCTCACCAGACACCTTTCTTTTCACAACCCCCTTCCAGAATCCTTGGTCTTCTTTCCTTCCCCCCAACGGAAGTCTCAATCTCATCTTTTTGTAGCAGCGTACCGTTCTCACTCTGCAGGTCTCCGATGCGTTCTGTAGTGGCTCACCGACTAGTCCTGTTGTAATAGAGAATCGCCGCAACTTGAAAGCTCTCTGATGTAGTGTTTGATGACACTGGCTGCTCTTTCCAGGTTTCCAATCGATCGGAGAATAGAGGCTACTCCTCTCTTCGGCGAGTATGGTCCCCTCTAGAGTTTTCTTTTCCCCCTTCCGGGGGAGCCAGGTGACTTCTCAAGCTTGCACCCGATTTTCTCCTCGGCAGACGCGAGCTCCTATTTTTGGAATTATTTTCGGAGTTGGCGCTCCTTGGTGTAATTGAGATCGATTTTTTTGCGACCCTTCCCATCGGGGCCAAGTAGGCTGAAGTCCCCCTCCCGAAATGGGAGAACTTTTTTGTCTCCTTTTTCGTTCCCCCCTAGTGATTTCCCGCCCTCAGATCACGTACCTCGGGCATAGGTCGCCGTTCCGGGGTTTACCAACTTCCCCATCAGAGCACCTCTCTTCGAAGATTCATTCACTCGTCATTCAACCGCCCTTCATATCCACAGTTGTTTAGCCTAGCTTGGAATCACTTTTGACATAATGTAAATTTGTTTTTCCCAATTCGCAATCCCTACTTGCCCCCTGAAGGCCGATAGCGTTTTACTTCGCCATTCAATCTTTCCTTCCCCTGCTTATTTCTTGTCTCGAACTCCCCATGATACAGGTCGGGAAGATTTACCTCCTTTTCCTCCCTCCCCCTCAGTTGTTTTTTCCCCCCTTCACTGATCATGCATTCTCGGTTAGGTCGACCAATGACCCCTCTCCATGGTCGACTGACTAGTGTCTTCTGAGCTTAGCGGAATTAAAGCAGTTCCTTCTTGCGCGGTCCCTTTAGTGATATGTCACCCTTCCCGCAGTGAAATGAACGCCTTTTTTTCCCCAAACGTATTGCCACCCGTGCGGCTCTTTGGTTTTCCCCTGAAGCTTCTCTGAAGCTCAAGGCCCCTTTCTTTTCAGGGGTGCCTTATTTGCAACCTCCCCAATGCTGCTCTTCTCTCTTTTATGACGATCAAGTTCCAGTGATATTCGTTCTTTGGAGGAAGTATTCCCCCACCTAGCAAGAACCAGTCCTTTCCTCAAGGGAGGACAGGACCTGGGACATTTACTGTGTCCACCCCGCTTTTTGGCTTAGGTACCCCCTTGTGACGGAGCACCTTCCTCCCCCACCCCACAGTTTTTCTCTTGCCGCCTGCCCCCCCGTCGCCAAGATGTGCTACCACAGGGAATGGTTTTTTTTTCCCCGTCCCCGGAAGTCACGACTCTCTCGTTTTTGACCGTCGAGACGGCTTCCCACTTTCCAGCGAGAGGATCCGATCTTTGCACTCAAGACAATCCAGTTTCATTTCCCCTCTTTAATAGGCAAGAACATCCTCCTTTTTTACGGGATGATTTTGCCTCAGGACCCGGCAGTTTCTGGTGAGCCCTGCGGAGCTTTTTCTCTTTCCCCCCCCCCATCTACATGAGCGGGCGTCCCCCTGCAAAATGGTGATCGTTTTTCTTACCACCCCTCGTGAACCCTCACAGCTTCGTGACGCCTGCCGGTTCGTCTTTAGCACACTAGTTCCCTCCGAGCCTGCTGGCTTAAGCAGGTTCTGTTTCATCCCGAGACGGCAACTTTTTTTCAAGACATTTCCCCTTCCTTATGACAAGCTCGCTCCCGAGCAGACCGATTAACCGACCCGTCTTCTTCACCTGAATTCTTTCTCTACCAGGCACTGCTTCCCCCGGCGCAGCAGCGTTTTACAGCAAGACTTTCATTACAGACTCCCCCTTCATCCGCATGCTGTCAAAGTTTCTCCTCCCCGTCTCGAATTCCGCGCGCCCTTTGCACCAGCGCACGGCATGGTTCCCAAGCTGATTCACCTCTCTCTGGGCTCGGATCTTCACTCACCCTTCCGATACAGCCGTCGCTCCATTTTCGGACGATCAATGCACGACCCTCTCTCTCCTTCCAGTCAGGAGATGTAGAGATCCCCCTCCCCCGGAGCTTGAATTTCTTCCCTCCGAATTCGCCTATAACTTTCCCGATAGAGGGGTTCCGCGTTCAACCTTGCATCCTTAACTTCATTTTCCTCCTCAAAGCCAACTCCAATGCGATCACGCTTTTATGACTGAAGACCCTTTTTGAGGGAGTGCCCCCCCCCTGCCAATAAAGGACTGATACTTTGGGACCTTTTACTACCAAGTCCCCCCCGCTTTGCCATGATCGGACGACCCCTCCGCCTTTCTTCCATCCTCACAGTTCCCCTATTCCCGTTTCCCACGAAGACCAGCCCCTCTTGATCGGAGTTTCCCTCCCGTTACCCTTTCCCTTCTTTGAAGCCCCCTCTCCAGGATTCATAAGGATCGGCGAGTTTCGTCCCATGAAGCACTTAAGGATCTTTCATTTCTCTCCGATGCAACACAACTTCTCGACCTGATTCCCTTTCCCGTCTAAGACAATCCCTCACGTGAGAAAATAGTGGCTTTCTTTACGTCTCCCGGTGATTTTTTTCGAGCCTCTCCCCGCCCGGAGCGTTGGCTCCCTCTCTTGGGACCCCCACAAGTTACCCTCCCAGGGCAAGCCGAACCATACACCATGCAGGAGGTTTTTCTGCGTTTCCCCATGGACACCTCTTCCCCAGATCACCGGGCAATGAATCCACTTTACTTCCATCAACAAGGCGACTTTTTTTTGGATCTTTATTATTCTTACGCAAGATCTTCGTCCCCCCCCACCCTCCCCGTACGAAAGGCCGTTCACTGTCCCATCATGGATTCACATACCGATCGGGTTTTTTTCCAGGGACCCCTTTCGTTGGCGAAGACGACAGACCTTTTGCCGCTCTCCTCAAGGCTTTTTCTTTAGGGCCATCATCCTTTTTTCATAGAGAGATCGCCCTCTGTTCATCGGGGCTTCTCTTTCGACCGACGACGTATTCAACCCCGATTTTCGCAAGGATGTCGCTCCTTTTTTTTCCTCCCCCCCGGTCCCGCTTTTAGTTTACGATTCCTTTTCATATTTTTCTTTTCTTTTAATAATACCTCAGTTGTTGTTGTTTCTTCTTTCAGTACCACCCTTTCTTTTCCCCCCCCCTTTCGGTTAGATCAGGCAGGCGGTTCTTTCTCTGTAAAAGTTCCGCGAAGCTGGGTGTTCCCTTTGTCCTGTAAATGCCAGTGCTTGTTTTTCGGGTGGGGGGGGTCCCCGCGGGGAAGGACACGGTCGGCTTTCTCTTTTTTTGATGATGTAGGAGCCTTCCTGTTACGCGACCGTGCGCGTCTCTTCCGAAGTGCAGTGGTGTTGCATTCTCTTTTAAAGCGCACCCTTCATGATGTGCCTAATTTACTTTTTTCGTACGGCAGCGAGGTGGTTTTTCTCGCTCTCGGGCCTCTGTCATTCATCCGTACTTATCCTAGCAATAGCATTGTGATGGCCTTTATTTTCCTGTCCCAGTGAGTCTTTCTTTCCGTTTTCCCTTTTCCCCCTAACTGTCAACACGCATGCATGGTGTTCTTTTCTTTGCCCTTCTTATGGGTTTTGCTTCTTTTTTTTCTTCTAGAGCGCCGCCGAACTTGCTTGTAGGAGCTCTGTCCCGTTTGTGTTTTCGTGAAATTTTTGAGGCGACTTTCCCCTCATTCGTGCGACTGCTTGTCATGATTCCCCCACATGCCCCTGAGTTTCCCTTTTCCGCGCGTTGTTTTCTACCATGACGAGAATGCCCATATCCTGTTGACCCGCCAGATCCTCGCGCCAACCGCCTCTCCACGTCCGGGTCTTCGCGTTTCTTTTTTTCCGACGATTCACGTGGCTTTTTTCTGTTCCCTCATCTCTCTTTGATGAGGGGTGGCTCTTTTTTGGTGCACGACCCCTCGTGTTCCTCTTGGTGAGGATGAGCGCCCTCGTTCTGTTGCCTTTCTTCTCTGTCGGTGCCAGAACCGGTTCTCGTCGTCACCACTTCTCAGCCGTTATGGGCGCGTCCTTCCCCCCTTCAGTCTCGCTCTTGCTGCTTTTTGATGGAGAGGAACACGGCTCCCATTTTTCTTTTTGCAGACGTTGATCCTTCCCTAGCGGGGAGCGTCTATGCGTCTTGGCGCCGTCTTGACCCTCGCTTCCCAGGTCCGCCGTATTCGGCATTCCCCGTCCTGATTGACGAAACGCTTGTCGGGCTTGAGCGCTTCTCCTCGAATAGTCGTTTAGAAGTGCATCTTTAACCGAGATCCTGACTTTCTCGGAAGCAGGGACTCCCCTCGCTTCGCTCCTGAATTCACGAGGTCGGCGAGGTTCTTCTGAAGTTGGTCAGCCTTCTTCGGTGTCGTTTTGCCTTCTGGAAGGCACGCTTCTCGTCTTTCTCGTTCATAGGTTTTTTTCTTTTATGGCGGCTGAGCTTGGTAGAGCAGCTGCAGCTATTTTTCCGCCAATCCTCTTCTTGGGGGGTCTCTCGTTTGGATGAGCTGTGGCGATGGCCTTTATCAGTCACTTTAGACAGTTTTTTACCGTCGTCCGTTCTTACCTGCGTTAACCCTTCTGTCCCCGAGCGGTTTTCCCCACGGCAGGAGTGATCACGCGATCGATTCCCTTCCTCTTGTGGGTCCAGGTGGCCGGGCTTTGCCCTGCCCATCGACATGGTCTTCAGTCCTCGCCTCTCTAGGTCTCACGTAACGGGTCCCTCCCTCGCCGAACACGCACCTCGTTTTGCAATTGGTATTTTTTCGTGCCGAGTTCTTTTTCTCCCCTGGTTCTTCTTTCCACGACCCTACCGGATACTACGGAGGCTGATGGACTTCGTGCTTTTTTCGGGTTCAGTCTCGTCTATTCTCGGTGACGGGGAGATGGGACGCACCCCCCCATAGGTGGAAATAGCAACTGCTAGCGGACGATCCCTTCCATCTCTAGCTTAGGCGTTGACTTCCCTTCCGGAGCGGGAATTTTTCTCCCGAGAACCTTTTTCTTTTCGAAGACGTTGATTTACCTCGCCAACCTTTTTTTCTTCTTATAGAGTTCCCATTAAGAACTGGAAGGAATTTTCGGATGGTGGCCTTCTTTCCAGATAACAAGCCTATCCACGGAAACTTGAGCCCAGTGACGTGCCCTGTTGGGACCCGGTGAAATCCGAGCCCCTTCTGCGTGACGTCAGACCCCTTTCTGAGCGCCACGCCAACCCTGCCCCCCTCCGCGAGAGTCCTTTTCGTCCGGTTGTGGCGGGAAATTTGACCTTTATTCACTTTCGGAAAGGAGATAAGCTCCCCCTTTCCCCTTGCTCCCATCCACCTTCTTTTTTTTCGGTCTTTTTTTTTCTTTTCTTTTTTTTTCTCTTTCGTCTTGAAGGCTCCCCTCCCTAGCGCCGCCTTTAACATGGTAGGGAAGAGTTTGGTTTTTCCGACACCAGCCCTCTTTCT